>Ga0209172_10001000_pt1 | contig 67360 bp, 50 predicted proteins | sample LarsenN4metaG_FD_184113 | JGI IMG/M metagenome (GOLD analysis project Ga0209172, IMG submission 184113) | Hot spring sediment bacterial and archeal communities from British Columbia, Canada, to study Microbial Dark Matter (Phase II) - Larsen... ...
TGTATTTGAGAATCATGGAGAATGAATATTTAGTCATGCTTAAACTCCTTTTTTTTTATCTGCGGCTCTCATTATAACATAATTGTGGCTATTTTTACCACTTTTTTATTGACATTCAACACTTCTGCGTTAACCCAAAAACCTTTACTCGGAAAATTGCGCCTTACCAGTATCATTGAACTGAAAACTGGTTTGCATATTGGCGGTGGTGGAGAAACCCTAGATATCGGTGGTTTGGATAAACCAGTGATTCGGGACCCCCTTACCAAGTATCCCTACTTACCAGGCTCTTCTCTGAAAGGGAAAATGCGCGCTATTTTGGAGCGAATGTTAAATAAACCCCTGAACAGAGCTGGAGGCAGCGGGACTTATCGCTATGAAAGCGACGATTTAGCAGATGGATTTACAGAAGTTAAGCAACAAAATTCACCCTTGCTAATTTGGTACAAAGGCGCTCGTGACTGTGAACTGAGCCGGTTATTTGGCTCAACTGGTGTTGAGTGCTGGATCAAAAGTAGTGAAGTTAAGCAAGAACAACTAGAAAAAGTATCAGGTATCGAACCACGCCTGATTATCGCCTCTGCCAACCTTTTAGATAGAAAAAGCGGTCGATTTGATAACGAGGGAGCGGTAATTGGAGCGGGAGAAGTCCGAGAGGAGTACACTAAGGTAAAAGGCCGAAATTCGCCAGCTCGGTTGATAGTGCGGGATTGTTATTTGTTGCCAGAATCGGCGGCAGAACTCAAAAGAGCAGACACCGGACTATATATGACAGAGTGGAAGTTTGAGAACGGTATCGATCGCGTCACCTCCGCCGCCAACCCCAGACAGATAGAGCGAGTCCCCGCTGGGTCGAAATTCCAGTTAGAATTGATTTACACAGTGGAAAATCAAGCCCAAGCTATAGCAGACTTGGAAAACATCGCCATTGCCCTGGCTATCCTAGAAGATGATGCCCTTGGGGGACATGGGTCTCGCGGCTACGGCCAAATTAAATTTACAGATTTTCAGGTTTTCTATCGCAGTTTGGAGAAATATCGCCAAATCATCCGCCAGCCTTCCGGTTCCTCCGGTTCGCAGCCAATTTCATCTGCCGACGATACGGCTGCTTTATTAGATAATTTTAGTGGTTTGCGCGATAAAGTGGAGCGACTTTTGCCAGACAAGGGGGATGAAGCATGAAAGAAGAATGGAGATTAGTTAAGCTGAAATTTGGTCGATCGCCCGCACATTTTGGCGAAGTGGGCATCGGGATGGAAGAAACCGGGACTCAGGTAGCTTCCGACACCTTATTTAGTGCCGTGATGACTGCTTATGCTCGGTTATATGGTGGAAATGACATTGCCGAATTACTCGGACAGTTTCCCTCTGAAAAATCTCCCCAACACCAGCCACCATTTCGTTTCAGCTCCACCTTTATCTACCGCCAAACCGGCGACAGGGATATTTATTACCTTCCGCGTCCCCAGAAATTCCCGGTCAACTATCCCTATGAAGATGTACAATTCTTCAAAACCTACAAAAAGCTGTCATACTTACCATTAGAAGTTTGGCAGAAATGGTATCAGCGAGAAGGATTTACCGAGGCGGATAAGGAGGAGCTAATCCGCGAAACTGAAAAGCCAGAATCTAGTGTGTGGTTGCGGGAGCAGGGCACTTTTGACTATCAAAAAGCCTTTCAAACTGGACTGCAGCCTAAAGTTGCCGTGGACAGAATCACCGCCGCCACTAATTTCTACCACATCAAGTTAGTGCAATTCCAATGGGAGCAGAACGGACAAGAGATTACATCCCTGTCGGGGCTGTATTTTCTCCTATGCTTTCCTGAGAGGAATAAAGAGCTAGAATCTAAATTAGAGGCTGCTTTTCACCTGCTGGGTGAGGAGGGACTAGGGGGCGATCGCTCTAGCGGCTTAGGGCGATTTGAGGTAGAATGGTTATCACTGCCAGAACCTTGGCAAAAAATCGTCAATTTCACCCAAACAACCCACCAATGCCTGATTAGTTTATTCTGGGATATAGATTTACCCGATAACTTTTTAGCTGAGTCCAGCTATGAAATTAAACCACGCGGTGGTTGGCTATCAGGACAACAATTGCGGCGTCAAATGGTGCGGATGTTCGCCGAAGGTTCCGTGTTGCGGGAAGTTCCACCAGGCAAACTCGCCGACGTGACACCTACAGAATATAAACCACACCCCATCTATCGCAGTGGTATCAGCTTGAGTTTACCCATTCGCCTGAGCTAAATCAAATTATGGCAACATCTCCAGCAGCAGGGTTGAAAAAACCCCAAGTTTACGAATCCCGAAAAATCCAGCTCACCAGTCCATTGTTGCACATCGGTGGTGCAGTATCGCAATTGAACCCTTTTGAGTTTGTCCAGAGCGGTAATAAAGTCTATTTACCAAACCAGGAAGCACTAGCCAAAGCTCTGCTCGCCAAGGGAGGGCGATTTCTTGACGATTATATCGCCACCATTGAGGAACGGCAAGATATCAGACCATTGCTAGTACAAGCCTTTGGTAAAGAATGGTGGACAGCTAAAGATGAAGCAGGAAACCGGGTTTTTCCTGAAGAGACAATTAGCCATAAATGGACTGACGATAATATTACCACTTTGCGCCCGATGATTCGCAACGGGATGGGGCAACTGTATATTCCCGGTTCTTCCATTAAAGGCGCAATCAGAACAGCTATTGCTTATTACCTGCTCAAAAACGCCGATACCTATCAAATCCCCGCCGCCACCAGGGTGAGCGCCATTGAGGCAACTCTGATAGAAAAGTTGGGGAAGCTAAACAATCATAAAAAAAATTTTTTTGATGATGATTTGTTTATGGACAGTCTTTTTTCTGACTTCACCCTCACCTATCAAGGACGCCACCATAAATTACTCACAAACTCCGAGAATAGTTCTTCTAACACCGACTTTCTGCGCGCTTTGAAAGTCAGCGACTCCACCCCCCTCATCGAATCCAAAGCCAAAACCAAGCAAGGGAAAATAATATCCGTAAATCTGCCAGTGGTAGGGAAGGTAATAATTTCCAGCCGAGATTCCGACTACTCAGCCAAATACAGAGCATCTATCTACGCAGAAATGGTCTGCCATGTCAAGGCGGAATTTACCCTTACTCTGGATACAGAAATGCTATCATGGTTTACGCACAACCAGGGAATCAAATTGCCATTCAGTAATTTAGACGAACTACTGCAAATTTGCCGAGAATTTGCCCAGGATCAGTGGAAAGGTGAACATGATTACTGGGAAAAAATACAAAATAACGATAAAGACCAAAAGCATCAATTAAATTTTGATGAAATTAGAAAATTTTACATGGCAGAAAAATGCTCTTATAATTTGAGATTGGGCTGGGGTTGTGGAATGAATGGCACCACAGTAGATTTTTTATTTCAAGAAGAAACCAGACAACAAATCCGGGATATGTGCGGTTTAAAAGCTCCGGGTTATGAAGCACCAAAATCCCGGCGGACAATAGTTGATGAGAATGGCGATATCAAATTTGTCCCTGGCTGGGTGAAATTTAAAACTTTAGAGGCGAAAAGCCAAATTTAAGCAATTTATGTTGATTCGCTCTACTTGGACATTAACTGTATCGCAACCAACGGTTTTACCCCGTGCTTATAACTTAGAACTGGTGAAACAACTGCACCGCCAGCTAGGATTAGAAATAGGTGGCGAAGGGATACCGCCGATTTCCGCTTCAGCAATTTTAGGTTATTACCAGACTTCCAGGGATTTTTTCACTTTCCAGCCGGAGGAGTTTTATTCCTTGACGATGTGTGGTTTGCGAGAACCAGAGGCGAAGGCGATATCCGCTCTCAATCTCTCCTCGAAACTGGAATTTTTGGGAGCCAAGTTTGATGTGATTAACCGGGAAGACGAAATTACCAGTTATGAGGCATTATACGGCGCTTTGGTCGCCAATGAGCCAGAACCAGTCAAACGGTTAAAATTGCAGTTCGCGACGCCGACGGCTTTCGCGCAACAAGGTGTCACCTTACCCCTCCCTGTCCCTACATTGATGTTCCGCAGTTGGCTGGAAAGGTGGAATGAATTTGCCCCGATTTATTTAGGGAGTGATGATTTACTTGGTTACTTGTGTGGTGCTATCATGTTAAAGCAGCACAAAATTCAAACTCGGTCTTTTCAGCTTCCCCGGGGTTATGTTAATGGATTTACTGGGGAAGTGACTTTGCAAGTTATGAATGGAGCTGAACCGTTGCTGGCAAATGTGGCGGATCTGCTGGTTGTGTATGCTAAGTTTGCCGGTACGGGGATAAAAACCCGTTTGGGTATGGGTCATACTTTAGTTTAGATTATTACAGGAGCATTATCGTGAGGGACACTTTAATTTGTACCGTCGGCACGAGCTTGTTTAGCAATATTAAATTTGCTAAAGACCATGAAGTAATTCAGCAGGCTTTTCAGGGAAAAAACTGGCAACAGCTTGCCCTGCTTTTGCTGGAGAAACCAAATAATGATCGATTGTGCGGAGCGGAGATTAACTCGATTACCAGCATTTGTAATGGAAACTATCTGTCATCGCGCTATCGGTTGCTGTTTCTCGTCTCGGAAACCGAAGATGGCAAAAATACTGGCGAAGTGTTAAAGTTGTATTACAAAAATTCTCGAAATTCCTTAAAGTTTGATGATGTGGATGTGCAGGTACTGGAAGGATTGCGAGACGACAAAGTGAAAGATTTTAAGCAAAAAGGCTTAAAAAATCTTGTCCGCTACATCAGCTCGGAAGTGAAAAAATTTTCGCCGCAAAAGATTGCGATTAATGCGACTGGCGGTTATAAAGCCCAAATATCCTTTGCTGGGATGGTGGGTCAGGCTTTGGAGATTCCGGTGTATTATTTATTTGAGAAGTTTTCTGAAGTAATCGAGTTACCGCCGCAACCGATTGCGCTGGATTTGGCTTTTTGGCTCAACAATTATCAATTTTTTGAGCAGATGGAAGCTAATTCAATGATGCCTAAATCGGAAGTGGCAGCAGCAGTGCAAAATCCTTACTTGCAATCTTTGGTAGATGAGGAAATCGTAGATGGTGCCTCTTGGGTGAGTCTTTCAGCGATGGGCGAGTTGTTTCACCAACGCTCTCGGTTACAATTTGCCAAGCAAGAAACCACGATTATGTCTTTAATTCCTCAAGATGATACGCCGCCATCTCAGAAAAAGATTAACCTCCGCGATGACCACGGGAAAGATGTGTTAAAGGCATTTGGCGATAAAATATGTCGTTCTCCTTACGTAAAAAGTGTGATTAACTCTTTGCCTTTTAATCCGAAACAAATTCAGCCGATTTTAGGGGCTTACGATAATGGGATAGTTGAGTTTGTTCTCACTTGGACGGACAGGGGATTAGGTTTGTGCATTCAAACCACCGGACGGAATCTGGCGGAAACCAATAGTATTGCTCTGCATTTGGAACAAGAATTTGGTCAGAGGACTTAGGTAGAGCAGCGTAGGTTTGTAGTTGGGCTTTAGCCCAGAGGTTTTTTGGGCTGAAGGGGCGCTTCGCAAAGCGCCCCTACTACAAACTCTGTTACAATCTGTAACGTAAATCCGCACCCCAGCCAACAATTAGGAGTATGTTAGATAACCTCCAAACCACACTCTACCAACTACAGCAATTTGCTAATACGATCGTCTCTGGCCAACTCACCCATATCACAATAGTGAGCATAGGCTTAATCTTCATCGCCGGTTTGCTCACTAGCCTGACTCCCTGCATGCTCTCCATGCTCCCCATCACCATCGGCTACATCGGGGGCAGCGAAACCAAAAGCCGCACCCAAGCCGCATTACAATCCACCTGGTTCGCCCTCGGTTTAGCCACCACCCTCGCCGGTTTAGGTATCGCCGCCGCCTTTTTAGGCAAAGTTTATGGGCAAATTGGTCTCGGTTTGCCTATTGTGGTGAGCGTTGTCGCCATCATTATGGGGTTAAACTTACTCGAAGCCTTACCCCTGCAACTCCCCTCCTTTGATGGCATGCAATTCCTACCCGCCAATTTGTCCGGGGGAGCCCGATCGTACCTCCTCGGTTTAACCTTCGGATTAGTCGCATCACCCTGCAGCACCCCCGTATTAGCAACCCTGCTGGCGTGGGTAGCCACGACAAAAGACCTCATTTTAGGCGCAGCGCTGCTGTTATCTTACACCGCCGGATATGTGGCGCCGCTGATTTTGGCTGGAACCTTTACCGGTACAATTAAAAAGTTGCTGGAATGGCGCCGCTGGTCAGCGTGGATTTCCCCCGCCAGCGGCGTCCTCTTAGTGGGATTCGGCGTGTTTTCCCTGCTCCTGCGCTTGCTGCCAGCAGTGTAAAGATAATAAGTGAGATAACAAAAGTTAGGAATGATATCAGAGAAACAAGAGTTAGTATTTAAAGGAGATAAATGGTGGTCTGCGCCGCAGCAGTTGGGGCGGAAACTCCTGCGCTTTGTGGGAGATTTGCGCTTAGCGATCGTGCTGCTATTGGCGATCGCCCTCTTCAGCATCAGCGGCACCATCATAGAACAGGGACAAACCCTAGAATTCTACCAAACCAACTACCCCGAAAACCCCGCCCTCTTCGGCTTCCTCACCTGGAAAGTCCTCCTCTTCTTAGGCTTAAACGGCGTTTATCACACCTGGTGGTTTCTCGCCCTTCTCATCGTCTTTGGTAGCAGCCTAACCGCCTGCACCTTTACCCACCAATGGCCCGCCCTCAACGCCGCTCGCACCTGGAAATACTACCAACAACCCCGACAATTTGAAAAACTCGCCCTCAGTGCCCAATTAAACGGCGAACACCTCAACCAAATCACCACCTTACTGCAAAAACGGCGTTACCGCGTCTTCACCGAGGCTTCAGAAACCGGAGGTAACACCCTCTATGCTCGCAAAGGCATAATCGGCAAAATCGGCCCCATATTAGTTCACGCCAGCATGCTCGTCATTCTCGGCGGTTCCATTTGGGGCGGGCTCAACGGCTTTATGGCCCAAGAATTAGTCCCCAGTGGCGGTAACTTCACCATCCAAAACATCATTGATGCGGGGCCATTTTCCCAGCAACGCATCCCCAAAGACTGGGGCGTAAAAGTAAATCGCTTCTGGATTGAATACAGCCCCGAAGGCGACATCGACCAGTTTTATTCCGATTTATCAGTCATCAACAACAGCGGCGAAGAACAAAAACGGGAAACCATCCACGTTAACCAACCCCTGCGCTACCAAGGTATCACCATCTACCAAACCAACTGGGGTATCGCCGCCATCCGGGTTCGCCTCAACAATAGTCCCATATTTCAACTGCCAATGGCCGCCATCGACACCAACGGCGGCGGACGCATTTGGGGCACCTGGATACCCACCAAACCCGATTTAAGCGCCGGAGTTTCTGTCATCGCCAAAGACTTACAAGGCACCGTATTAATTTACGGTCCAGACGGCAAATTAATCACCACTGCCCGCGAGGGAATGGCCACAGAAGTTAACGGCGTGAATCTCAGTATATTAGATTTGGTGGGCAGCACCGGACTGCAAATCAAAGCCGACCCGGGCATCCCGTGGGTGTACGCCGGGTTTGCCTTCCTGATGCTCGGAGTCGTATGGAGTTACTTTTCTCACTCCCAGATATGGGCATTGGAAAAAGACGGCAAACTCTATGTGGGCGGGAAGACTAACCGCGCCCAAGTCGCATTTGAGCGGGAATTGATAGAAATTTTGGGTCAAATTCCTGGGGTGTAGTCATTGGTTCTTTGTCCTTTGTCCTTTGTCCCCTTCGACTTCGCTCAGGGCAGGCTTGGTCATTTGTCCTTTGGTGACAAGGGACAAGGGAGAAGGGAGAAGTGACAGTGGTTCATACCCCTGCACCCTGCTGGTGGCGGACTTCAATCACAGTGTGGACATTGCCGCGAGGGTTGAAATCGCCTTTGATGGTGACTTCTAGGGGGTTGCAGGCGGCAACGAAGTCATCGAGGATTTGGTTAACCGATTCTTCGTGGGAGATGTAGCGATCGCGGTAGCCATTGATATAGAGCTTGAGGGCCTTCAGCTCCACCACCCGATCGTCAGGCACGTAAGTCACGTAGATTGTGGCAAAATCAGGATAACCAGAAAACGGACACTTGCAGGTAAACTCCGGCAAAGTAATGTGGATATCATAGCGCCGACCGGGGCGGGGGTTAGGAAAAGTGATTAACTCGCCCTCCTGAATCACGCGCTCGCCATACTTCAGCTCTGGGTTTTCTGCTGCTAGTGTTGCATCTGGGGTTGGGGTGTGACTCATAAACCTATCTAACTCGAATGCGATCGACTACTGATGGACAACCAAACCTCAGTATAAACGCTCTCGACCACTTCACCTTCTAGTTGGTCACAGCCCCAACCCGCTTCCCCCCTAATTTTTCTCTATTGTAAATTAAAAACCAAAACCATGATGAGAAATGCTCCCACAGCGGGCAACACCGTGCCCCCCACAGGACAAACATACTCCCCCTCCATTCCCATCTCCGTCTATCGCGAGGTAGTCGCCGAATTGCAAAGCGCCAAAGCCACCCTAGAGACATTGCAGCAGCAAAACCAACAACTAGCGCAGCAAAACCAACAACTGCGCCAAGAGATGGAAAACGCCATTAAAGGCGCCGTGCGGATGCAGCAGATACTGGACTCCTTCGCCGACGCAGAAACCGACAACTATCCCAATACCCCAATGGATTTTGCTGCCACCGGAAGAGGAAACCCCGCTACCGTTCCCTTTGCGTCGCCATTTACAATGGCACAACCAAATTCACCCCAACGCAGCGAACCCCTATTCGCCGAAGAGGAAGCCCCCCGCTACCGCCGTCCCGTGGCTGCACTCAGCCGCTCCTCAGACATCGAAGGAATTCGCTTAGTATTAACAGTCCTGCTCATCGTCGCCGTTGCCTTCGGGGTCGGGTCTTTTCTAGTTGCCCCCCTCTTCCAACGCTTGCAGAACAACACCAACCAATAGTTTTTTGTCATTTGTCACTGGTCATTTGTCCTTTGTCATTAGTCATTTGGTGACAAGGGACAAGGGACAAGGGACAAGGGACAAGGGACCAAGAACTACCGCATCAATTTTATTCACATAAATAAACTGAGAGGCACTGCCCAAGAGCAGTGATTTGGGTAGAAAATGTAGGAGAGGCAGTGCCCACCCGACTAAATCTCGCTCGGTTAAAACACCAAAATTGTCGCAGAAACCAGGTTTATAAACCGCAGAATTGTGGGATAATTGTGGGATAATTATACAAGCGCTCCCCGTCGCCCCGTGAGGTGAAACAATGAATCAACCCCTGTTAGAAAATTTACTCTATGAGCGGCGAGACCAAATCCTAGCTATTGCCGCCAAACATGGAGCTTACAATGTAAGAGTTTTTGGCTCAGTCGCCCGGAAGCAAGACCGGGAAACTAGCGATATTGATTTTTTAGTAGATTATGACCCCAGTCGCCGCAGTCCTTGGTTTCCAATGGGGTTAATTCAGGATTTAGAAACGTTGTTGCAAAGAAAAGTAGATGTGGCCACCCCAACCATGCTCAAAGATAGGCTACGAGAGCAGGTGAGTAATGAGGCAGTTTGCCTATGAGAAGAACCCCAGAGCGATTGCAGGATATTTTGGACGCGATCGAGGCAATCCAGCGCTATACACACCAGGGAAAATCAGCCTTTGAGAACCAAGAGTTAATTCAGGTTTGGGTATTGCATCACCTAGCAATTATTGGAGAAGCAGTTAACGCCCTCCCAGCCGAGCTACTAGAAAAAAAACCAGAGATGCCCTGGGCGCAGATTATCGGTTTGCGCAATAGATTAATTCACGAGTATTTCCGCATCGACCCAGAAATAATTTGGAGTATTGCTACAGAAGACCTGCCCCCTTTGCAAATTGTCATTTCTCGAATGTTAGTAGAGATAGATAGTAGGTTGAGTTGAGGTAGGTTCCCCAACCCCAAGGAGAAAACGTCGGGTGGGCATTGTCTTGATAACGCCGTGCCCACCCATCCCAAGAGACCGCCAGTTGGCTGATGCGAACTACAAACCTAACAAATGACCAAAGAATCCCTACCCAAGGACAAATAATTATGAATCTACCCGAATCAAGCCGACTACAACTGACCCCAGATTTGAATATTTGCCGGATTTTAAATGGAATGTGGCAGGTATCTGGTGGCCACGGAAATATCAACCCCCAGCGCGCCATTCAAAGTATGTTTAGTTACTTTGATGCTGGGTTTACTACCTGGGATTTAGCAGACCACTATGGACCGGCAGAAGATTTTATCGGCGAATTCCGGCGACAATTGGCCACAACCAGGGGAGATGTGGTGTTGTCAGAAGTCCAAGCATTTACTAAATGGGTGCCGAGACCTGGTAAAATGACCAAAAAACTGGTAGAAGAAAATATCGATATCTCCCGCCGCCGCATGGGAGTGGAATGTTTGGATATGCTCCAGTTCCATTGGTGGATTTATAAAGATAAAAATTACCTGGATGCGCTTAAGTATATGGCAGAACTCCAGGCAGAGGGGAAAATTAAGCATCTGGCTTTGACGAATTTTGACACGGAACATCTCGAGGAGATTCTCGACAACGGGATTAAAATTCTGTCGAACCAGGTGCAGTTTTCCCTAGTCGATCGGCGTCCCTTAGTGAAGATGAGCCAGTTTTGCACCGAAAACGGCATTAAGTTATTTGCCTACGGTACTCTCGGCGGTGGCTTGCTATCAGATAAATACTACCAGCAACCAGAACCCGGATTTGGACAGCTCAACACCGCTTCTCTGCGAAAATACAAAAATATGGTAGCCGCTTGGGGGGGATGGGACCTGCTGCAAGAGCTGCTCGGGGTGTTGAAACAAATTGCCCAAAAACACCAAGTCAGTATCGCTAATGTGGCAGTGCGCTATATTTTAGACCAACCGGCTGTAGCAGGGGTGATTGTGGGCACCCGCTTGGGGGTGTCAGAACATATAGAAGAAACTGCCCGAGTCTTTGGTTTTCAGCTAGATGGGGAAGACGAGGAGCTGCTCAATGGGGTCTTGGCAAAATCTGGCGACTTGTATCGGACGATCGGCGACTGCGGCGACGAATACCGACGGTAAAAGCAATTGATCCTAGCCACCGTCAACAAAAAACCCCATTCCTGAGATCATTTTCTCCCCTTCATAGAAACCTTTTGCCATTGCCTTTACCCCCTAGGTATCTAACCCATCAGGTATGTTACCCCACACTCAGACCCGAAAATAAACCCCTACCAGGGGAAAATAGAAGCCGGAACAATGCCAACAGTATCCATTTTTAGGGAAACACAGCGGTAGGGGTTTTTGCCCAAACCCCTAGCAACAGGGAAGGTGGAAGATGCTTCAGCACAGGTGAGATTTTTGGTGAAACCCCCTCTAACCTCTGAAAAAACCGAGGTAAAGTAATAGAGGGGAATATTGGACATCGCCAAAGCTATGAATGCCATCCTAACAAAATTCTTAAAACCAACCCACCTAGAGTATATAGTAATCAATAGAGAATTCCTCATCGAGGAAGCCACAGAAGGCGCGGCCAAGTTTGCCGATGGCGAGGGGCAAATCCAGGGAGGGAGGGATGTGCGCGATTATTTTCCCGAATTATTTGGCTTAGAGGACATCCTCACAGACATCTTTGAGGGTCTGCAGCCAAATTTTGATTTAAAAGATATTGGCCGCTTTCACGACAGCACCCAGCCGTTATATTTTGATTTGTATATATTTAATAGTAGTGCCGCCGAAACTAATGGGCAGACCAATTATTTAGTAATTGCCTGTGAAGATGCCACAGAAAGGACGGTTTTAGCCCAAAAGCTGGGACAAGTTGCCAACGATTATGCTTTATTACTCAACAAACTAAATTCTAACAAAAATTATTTAAAAAAAATAATTAATTCATTAAAAGATGCTTTAATCGTCACAGACATTGAGGGAAACATTAAAAAAAATAATCCAGCCTGCTGGGATTTATTTGGTTACAATATGGCAGAATTGCTAGAACAGCCAATTTCTATGTTATTTGAAAATTCTGCTGCATATGCAGATGTGAAAAACATAGAAAAATTGTTAAATTCAGAAGAAGATGTGGAAATTAACTGTTTAACCAAAGCCGGAGAAAAAATTTGCATATCTTTTTCTTGTGCATTAGTCGATGCCAATTCAGAACCGAAAAACTTTGTTTGGATTGGGCGCGATATTACCCAGCGCAAGCGCTATGAACAAGCCTTATACAATCTAACTAACAATTTAGAAAAAAGAGTAGAAGAAAGAACCGCACAATTACAGCGGACAGCGCGAAAACTAGAAGCAGAGATGGCAGAAAGGTTATATGCGGAAACCGCTTTAGAGGAAAGCGAATCACGCTTGAGCAATTTGCTGCAATCCCTGCAAGATGTGGTGTGGTCTTTTGACCCCGGGGAATCAAAAGTGCTTTACCTGAATCCGGCGGCGGAGAAACTTTACGGTCGAGCGGTGGCAGAATTTTATAAAAATTCTAATTTATGGGTAGAAGTGATTGCCCCAGAATACCGCCAGGAAGTAGAAGAATCAATATCAGAATTAGTAGAACAGGATAACTGGGAATTAGAATATCCCATAGTCCGTCCTGATGGGGAAATGCGGTGGGTGAGGAGCCGCAGTTATTTAGTGCGGGATGCGCAGGGAAAAGCAATGCGGGTGGATGGCATTACCACAGATATTACTGAGCGCAAGCGCACAGAAGACGCCTTGAAGGCGAGCGATCGATTTATTCAAAGAATCGCCCAAACCAATCCCAATTTTTTGTATATATACGACATCGTAGAACAGAATTACGTTTATGCTAATCGGGAAATTGCCACATTTCTCGGCTATCCCCCAGAACAACAGCAGCAAATAGAAACCGATATTTGGGAAAATTTGCTGCACCCAGAAGATGCCGACAAAGTGAGAGAACACCACAACCGGTTTGACACAGCCAAAGAAGGAGAAATCGTGGAAATCTCTTACCGTCTGCGCCACGCGAGCGGGGAATGGCGGTGGTTTCACAGTTGGGATACCGTGTTTGCGGTGACAGATAATGGCTTACCAGAGCAGATTTTAGGCACAGCGGCGGATATCACCGAACGCATTAAGGTGATGGAATATTTACAGCTTTCCGAAGCCAGGGAGCGGGAAAAAGCCAACCAATTAGAAGCGGCGATGGCGGAACTAAAGCGGACGCAAGCGCAGCTAGTGCAGAGTGAAAAAATGGTATCTTTGGGGAATATGGTGGCGGGGGTAGCGCATGAAATCAATAATCCGGTAAATTTTATTTATGGCAACATTACCCACGCCACGGACTATGCCAACGACTTGCTGGAATTGGTGAAAATCTACCAGGAATCATATCCCGAACCATTGCCAGAAATTGAGACCGCTTTAGAAGAAATCGATGCAGAATTCCTGATCGAAGATTTTCCCAAAGTGTTATTTTCCATGAAAATGGGGGCAGAGCGCATCAGTGAGATTGTCAAATCCTTGCGGAATTTCTCTCGGTTAGATGAAGCGGATTTAAAACAAGTCAATATCCATGAGGGAATTGATAGCACGCTGCTGATTTTACACAATCGCCTGAAAGCGAAATCGAGGCGCCCCGATATTGCCGTGGTGAAAAATTACGGTTCAATGCCGCCAGTGATGTGTTATCCAGGAGAGTTGAATCAGGTGTTTATGAATGTGATTGGCAATGCGATCGATGCGTTGGAGGAGGCGAGCAGTGGGACTAAGGCAGGGGATAAATTTGAGCCCACGATTTGGATTGAGACAGAGATGATGGCCAGCCAGCGCATCGGGATTAAAATCAGGGACAACGGACTAGGGATTAAGCCAGAGGCGGTTTGCCGGTTATTCGACCCTTTTTATACCACCAAGCCTCCGGGGAAGGGGACAGGCTTGGGATTATCAATTTGCTATCAAATTGTGGTAGAACGTCACGGCGGGAGTTTGCACTGTAGCTCGCGTCCCGGCACGGGAGCTGAGTTTACCATAGAAATCCCCATCTGCGCTCAGATAGCAAATGGGACGAGAAACCGGTGAGAGAACCTGGTTAGGGGACTGTGGTTGGACGCTGCTCTTGTGTGGTTTCAGGAAGCCGATTTCTAGCAAAGAGCGGGCGGATTCTGCTATAAGGAGTCAGGAGTACGGTCTGACCACAGGAAAGTTCATGCCCAACCACTCAAATTTCGTAAATTTGCTGCGCGATCGAGCGCAAGAAATGCCCGAGCAAACTTTATACAGCTTTTTGCCCGACGGAGAAACAGTGGGCAGCAGCCTCACCTATGGAGAATTAGACCAACGCGCCCGGGCGATCGCCGCCACACTGCAACAACTAGGCGTCCAAGGAGAACGAGCCCTCCTCATCTATCCCTGGGGCGCCTCCCTAGAATTTATCGCCGCCTTCTTCGGCTGCTTATATGCAGGAGTAGTAGCCGTCACCACCTATCCCCCCCGCCCCAACCAGTCCCTAGGCGGGTTTCAAGCCCGACTCACCTCATCTCAAGCCAACCTAGTCCTCACCACCAGCGACCAATTAAACAAATTAGACAACCAACAACTCCAAGATTTACCCCTCTTACTCAGCACCCAAAAACTAGCCACCGATACCATTCCCACCAAAGAAAGCGCCAGTTGGATAGAATCCACTTTCAGCCCCGACACTCTGGCATTTCTGCAATACACATCCGGCTCCACCGGCACCCCCAAAGGTGTGATGGTGACTCACGGCAACCTGATCCACAACTCCGCCGCCATCCACGCCAGTTTCCAGACCAGCCCCCAAGATCACTCCTTAATTTGGCTGCCTTTATTCCACGATATGGGCTTAATTGGCGGAGTTCTCCAACCCCTTTACGCCGGATTTCGCGTCACATTAATGTCACCAGTGACATTCTTGCAAAATCCCTTACTCTGGCTGAAAGCCATTTCCCGCTACCGCGCCACCATCACCGGCGCCCCCAATTTCGCCTATGACCAGTGCGCCCGCAAAATTCCCGAATCCGTGCTACCCAGTCTAGACCTGAGCAGTTTGCAAGTAGCATTCTCAGGCGCGGAACCAGTCAGAGCCGAAACTTTAGACCTATTCGCCAGTAAATTCGCCCCCTGTGGCTTCCGCAAAGAGGCATTTTATCCCTGCTACGGGATGGCGGAAGCCACTTTATTAGTTTCCGGGGGTTTGAGGACAGAAATTCCCCAAGTGCAGTATGTAGAGGGAGCTGCCCTGGAAGAAAATCGCGTGGTGCCAGCGGTTCCCGGTGCCCAGGGGACGCGCTCCGTGGTCAGTTGCGGACGCACCTGGGAAGGACAAAAAGTGGTCATCGTTCACCCAGAAACCCGCATCCCCGTAAATACTGGGCAAGTAGGAGAGATTTGGGTATCGGGGGAAGGTTTGGGGAAAGGCTATTGGCAGCAACCCGAAGAAACCGAAAAGACTTTTCACGCCTATTTGGCCGCTGACGCCCACAACCTCCCCAACGGTCCCTATCTGCGCACCGGAGACCTAGGATTTTTGCTCGATGAAGACCTATTTATCACCGGACGGCTGAAAAACACCATTGTCATCTGGGGGCGCAACCACTATCCCCAGAACATAGAACATACAGCAGAAAACAGTCATCCTGCCCTGCGTCCTAGCTGTAGCGCCGCATTTGCCGTAGAAATCGATGGCGAGGAGCGCCTGGTAGTAGCCCTAGAAGTGGAACGGACCCACCTGCGCCAGCTAGATGCCGATGCCGTGGTGGAGTGCGTCCGTCAGGCCCTCAAGAAGGAGTATGATTTGGAAGTTTCGGCGGTGCTACTGTTGAAAACTGCCACTATCCCCAAAACTTCTTCTGGGAAGATTCAGCGTCTAGCTTGCCGGGACAAGTTTCTGGAGGGGAGTTTGGATTTAGTGGCCCAATGGTCTAATTTCCAGGTAGAGCAGACGGGAGTATTAGAGAATTGGAATGCCCCCGAGGTGGCGGCTGCCCCCTAGAAGGTTTTACCTTGGAGGGCGCCTCGCCCCCCTAAACCCATATGGTTTGGCGGATGAATTATACTATTAAGTAGTTTTACTTAATCGTCGCCCTCTACCCCCCCCCGAAATACCGGGGTAGTCTGGGGGTGGAGCATCTTATCCGCTGTTGGCTCGGCTTTGTCGTGAGTCATTGAGGACTTGCAGATACTCTGAGGGTACTACTAAGAACAGGAGGTTTGACGTTGGCTGTAGAAAGGATGTATGAAGTTAGCGCCTGGTTCGTGCTGGCTTTTTTCATGTCCAGCTTTACCGAGTATTGGCTACACCGGATGCTGCACGTTTCTCCCAAGCATCCGCTCCGGCGCATCTTTCCCAAAATTGGAGAAGTTCACCGCAACCATCATGTGCGCAATGCCGCCCAAGGGGTAATCGGAGAGTTCAGAGATTATATCAAAGGTGGCATAGTTTATTTATTTTTGCTGTTTTTTTACTCAAAAACTGCTGGGATGGCTTGGCTATTGGGCTCAGTGTTTTATGCTTTATTTGCTGCCTACTCTCACCAGTTGCAACACGAAAACCCGAGAGCCTGCTTTTGGATGAAAATGCCGGTTCACTATGTACATCACAAATATAACCAGTGGCATCACAACTTTGGGTTGGGGTTTGATTGGTGGGATCGGCTTTTCGGCACCTACAAGCCGGTGGAATGGATTGAGGAACAAGAGCTGAGCCAAACCGGTGGTTTCTGGGAAGTGAAGTGGCGGTAACAAGTTTTTGGCGACGACGGCATAATTCATCTGTCATTTGTCACTTGTCATTTGTCATTGGGTACGGTCACGTCATCATTAAGATTATCGTTACCATGATAGTTCTTTGTCGGTTGGGTTGATGGCTGTTACCCAACTACATACTAACCCAAATATCAATCGGCGCCGAGCTTGTCCGTGCCCTCCAAATCCCAAAAGTCACAAAAATTACCCAAAATGACCAAAATTTATCGCCGGATGGGCACGGCTTCATTAAGATTTATCTTCAACCCGAAAGATTTATGTAGCTGTGCTACTACGGGAGCTTTTCTTTGTCGGTTGGGTTGATGGCTGTTACCCAACTCCATAAAAATGACCAAATATTTTTGACTATTGAAAATTGATGAATTATGGTGCATAAGAGTTTTAAAGCTGATACGATTATTGATATATTGCGCTACCGCTCTGCTGAAACCCCAGAGGCGATCGCTTACAATTTTTTGGTGGACGGAGAAACAGAAACTGTTAGTTTCACCTATCAGCAATTGGAGGCTGTGGCTATTGGCATCGCCCAAACCCTCTCCGGAGTATGTGACCCGGGAGACAGAGTGCTGCTGCTGTACCCCCCTGGTTTAGAATACATTGCTGCTTTTTTCGGGTGTTTGATGGCTGGGGTGGTGGCGGTTCCCGCCTATCCACCGCGTCCCAACCGGAGTTTATCTCGAATCCAAGTCATTGCGGCGGACTGTGATGCTCAGGTGGCTTTGACGAATCAGACGGTTTTGGCGGGAGTGCGGCGACAACTGGCGGCGACGCCAGAGTTAGAACATCTGCAATGGGTGGCAACGGATGGGTTGACTGAGACGACTGCGGGGAAATGGCAACCGCCGACGATCGACGGGGAAACTTTGGCGTTTCTGCAATACACCTCTGGCTCTACGGCGGCACCAAAAGGGGTAAAGATTGTCCACAGCAACCTGATGCACAATCTGGCGGTTATATACCAGTGTTTTGGACACCATGACCAGAGTGTGGGGGTGATTTGGCTGCCCCCATATCACGATATGGGTTTAATTGGGGGGGTACTACAACCGCTGTATGGGGGTTTCCCTGTTACATTAATGTCGCCGCTGATGTTTCTGCAAAATCCATTCCGGTGGTTACAGGCGATTTCCCGCTACGGGGGGACTACCAGCGGCGGTCCTAATTTTGCTTATGAGTTTTGCACCCGCAAGATACCGGAGGAGCGGCTGGAGCTGTTGGACTTGAGCAGTTGGGATTTGGCTTTTAATGGGGCGGAGCCCATCCATTACGAGACTTTGGAGCGGTTCGCGGCGAAGTTTGCCCCCTGTGGTTTCCGCAAGGAGGCTTTTTATCCCTGCTATGGCATGGCGGAGGCGACTTTAATGGTTTCTGGGGGGGTGAAGGGGGCGCCTTTATGTACGGTGGTGGTGGATGGCTCAGCTTTAACGGAAAATCGCGTTGTCCCCGTGGCTGGGGATGTGGCTGAGGGAAGAGTTTTGGTGGGTTGTGGTGCGGCTGTTCCGGGACATGGGGTGGCGATCGTCCATCCCGAAACTGGCGTCCGCTGTCCTGATGGGGAAGTGGGAGAAATTTGGGCGATCGGGCCGAGCATCGCTCGCGGCTATTGGCAACAACTGGAGCTATCTGATGCGGCTTTTGGCGCGGTGATCAAAGACACTGCACTGGCACCCCTTGACCCCGAAACACCAAGCAAATATCTGCGCACTGGAGATTTAGGCTTTTTAGCGGCGGGGCAGTTGTTCGTCACTGGGCGCTTAAAGGATTTAATTATTGTCGGTGGTCAAAACCATTATCCTCAAGATATCGAGCGGACAGTAGAAGCGGCGCACCCCAGCATCCGACCAAGCTCGGTGGCGGCATTTGCGGTGGAGGTGGAGGGGGAAGAAAAGCTGGTGGTAGTGGCAGAGGTGGAACGACGCCCCAGAAACCTAGTTTCGCCAAACGGGTCTGAGGTGCTAAATGTTAAGGAAGTGATACAATCTATCCGGCGATCGGTCTCAGAACATCACGACCTGCTTGTTTACTCGGCACTGCTACTAAAACCGGGAGGTATTCCCAAAACTTCTAGCGGTAAAATTCAGCGCCATGCCTGTCGGGCTGGGTTTGTGGCCGGGACCCTAGAGGTGTTGCCGGATTGATGAGACGGGGAGACTGGGAGACTTTCTAGACGGGGTGACTGGGAGACGGAGGAGAGAGAGGGAAGAGGGGGAAGAGGGGGAAGAGGGGGAGGAGGGGGAGGAATATTGCTTCCCACACTCCCCACACTCCCCACACTCCCCACACTCCCCACACTTCCCCCCGTCCAGAAGTCCCCCAGTCCCCTGGTCTCTTGGTCTTATTTGGGGGTATAAGGAGAGTTTTTTGATGCTTGCACTAGGACAGTACGCCACTGCAGAAGCGCTAGAACAGTATCTCGGTGATCCGGGAAATCCTGAAAATCTGTTTTCGTTTCGCAATTCCATCGAGTTGGATGAGCGGGACGAGTATCCGGAGGCAATTTGCGCCCTCCTGAACGACTGGAAGGTATATGAATACTACATTCCCAAGGATTTAGGCGGGAAACTAAAGTCCTGGGAGGAAATGCTGGCGATCGCCCGGACGATCGCTCGCCGGGACCTGACAGCAGCGATCGCCCACGGCTGCACCTATTTGGGCGCCTCCCCGGTGTGGCTTTCTGGCTCCACGGCCCAGAAACATCGTGTGGCTGAGTTAATCAAAAATCAACAGCAAATTTCCTTTGGGCTCACAGAGAAAGACCACGGTAGCGATATTCTCTCCAGCGAAACCCAGGTGGAAAAAACCGATGCCGGTTATTTGCTCGCCGGGGAAAAGTGGCTCATCGGCAATGCCAGCCGCAGCAGCGCCCTAGCGGTATTTGCCCGCACCCAAGCCAAGGGCGGACCGAGGGGCTTTTCCCTGTTTCTGGTGGAAAAAGACCAACTCGACCCCACATCCTACGGGTATCTGCCCAAAATCAAAACCCACGGCTTACGCGGCGCCAATATCTGTGGCATTACTTTCCATAACAGCCACCTCTCTCCCGATGCGCTCATCGAACCCCAGGGTACGGGTTTGGAAATCATCCTCAAAGCCTTCCAAATCACCCGCACCCTGCATGCGGGAGCAGCTCCGTCCTTGGGACAGGCGGATACAGCCTTGCGGGTGACGCTCAATTTCGCCCTGTCGCGGGAACTGTACGGCGGTACGGTTTGGGATATTGACCATGTGCGCCAAAGTTTGATTGATGTGTTTGCCGATATTCTGATTTGCGATTGTATGTCGATCGCCGCTGTGCGCGCCCTGCACGCCGCCACCGACCAGATGAGCCTGATTTCGGCAATTATTAAATATTTCGTCCCCACCACCGTCGAAGACCTCATCCACCGCCTGTCCGCCATTTTAGGCGCCCGCTTTTACCTGCGGGAGGAACATTGTTGGGGAATTTTTCAAAAAATCGTCCGCGACCACGGCATTATTAGCGTCTTTGATGGTAGCACGGCGGTGAATTTACACGGCATCGCCCTGCAACTCCCCAGCCTCGCCGCCTATCGCTCTCAAACTGATATTAAAAGCTCAGAAGGGATTAAAGAAAGACTCGCGAGCATTTTTGATTTGCAGCAAACCCTGCCAGATTTTGACCCCCAAAAATTAGAAATTTACAATCGGGGCCGTGATGACATCTTACAAAGCATAGAAATCGCGATCGCTGACCTTTATCACTTAAAATCTAACCCCGGCGATGTGCCCAGTGATGTGCTACAACAAATTATCACCCTCACTGGGGAAATCCAAACTGTCATCGAAGCTCAGGAGGCGCATTTAGCCAAAATGGGCAGTAACACCGCCGCCAAAGCCAGTAAATCCAGAGAAATGTTTACCATCTCCAAGCAATACTGCGCCCTCCATGCTGCCGTTGCTTGCCTACAAATGTGGCTGCACAACCGGCAAACTTTGGGGGCATTTTTCCAGCAAGGCGAATGGCTGGTAGTATGCTTACACCGCTTGATGGCATCATTTTATCGCCCGCTGGATACCATCCCCCCTTCCTATTTAGAAAATATCGGTCAAGAGATGTTGCGATTATATGCAGAAGACAAGCTGTTTTCCATTGTTCCCTTACAACTAGCCAAAAAAGGCACATTAGGCGCAGACTCTAAGTAGGTCTGGCACCGATAATATCCCAAAACCAGGTTGATTAAAGCTGATTGACCTGGTTTCTGTTACTGGCTATTTTTTTGATTCAGCAGGATATTTATTGATTATTTTTGTGCTATAGTAATTATTATCTAAACCCATACAGAATCTGGAAGGATTGTTTATGGAACTCAAAATGCCTGATGGTGTGTGTGTTAGAAAGGATTTAGCATAACTGCCGTGTCATCCCCAAACATATTGCCTAGACTCAGTTTAGAAACCGGGTTGGGTTGAGCAACCAGCCGCTCATAATTTTGCTGTCATCTATCCTCAGTCATTTGTCCAATAAGTATATGACTGAGGACAAGGGATAAGTGATAAAGGACAAGCAACCCAGTTTCTATCCCCCGGTCCCCCTTGGCGTTTCGCCGTACTTGAGTTATTTTGAGTTAAATGTGATAGAGGAGTGAACAGTGAAACTTTTACACCAGATTGGCAACGATACCAAGTCTAAAGAATCACCTGTGGTCAGCTACGATACAGAAACTATGGTCAACTCACCAGAGGGACAATTGCCCACCACAGCGGGAATTCAAAATTGGTTAGTGGCACAGGTGGCCGCTAGACTGGAGATGCCGGAGGCTCAAATCGATACGGAAAAAGATTTTAGCGAATATGGCCTCAGTTCGATCGAAGCGGTGAACCTGTCTGGGGAGTTGGAAAATTTCCTAGGTAAACGCCTGTCTCCTACTCTCATCTGGGATTATCCCAATATCGCAGCTTTGGCAGCGTATCTCGGTGAGGAAATGTCCCCGAAAACTGCTGATGCTCCCCAAAAGTCAGCAATGGAGGCGGTAGCAGCCGAGCAGCTATTGGCCAATTTGGATAAGATGAGTGATGCGGATGTGGATGCTATGCTCAGCTCGATGCTATCGGAACAGGAGCCCTAAATGAGTAATTCATCAGACCGCCTCTCCCACCTATCGCCAGAGGAAAAACGCTCTCTGCTGGCTAAGCTATTGCAGGAAAAAGCGGCGGCAAAAGAGGCGCCAGAGGTGCCGTCTGCCCACTATCGCTTTGACCTATACCCGGAGTATCTCCAGCTTAAACGGCAATTGGCGGAAATTACGGCTTTGGGGATGCACAACCCGTTTTTTACGGTTCACGAACGGGTATCGGCGGATACGACGGTGGTGGCAGGGCGGGAACTGATTAATTACTCCAACTACAATTATCTGGGGATGTGCGGGGACCCGGTGGTGAACCGGGCGGCGCAGGAGGCGATCGACCGTTATGGGACTTCCGCCTGCGCCAGCCGCCTGTCTTCTGGGGAAAAGGTGCTGCATCGAGAGTTGGAGCGGACTATTGCGGATTTTATGGGGACTGAGGATTGTATTGTCTATGTGGGGGGTCACGCCACGAATGTCAGTACCATCAGTCACCTATTTGGGCGCAATGACCTAATTCTCTATGATGAGTTGTCCCACAACAGCATTATTCAAGGCTGTTTTCTCTCGGGCGCTACCACCATCTCTTTCCCCCATAATGACGCGGCGGCTTTGGACGAGATTTTGCGCGATCGGCGCCACCGCTATCGCCGCGTCCTCATTGTCATCGAAGGGGTTTACAGCACTGACGGTGACATCCCCAACCTACCAGAATTTATCGCCGCCAAAAAACGCCATAAAACTTTCCTCATGGTAGATGAGGCTCACTCTGCTGGCGTTCTGGGTAAAACCGGACGCGGTATTTGTGAGCATTTCGCCGCCAACCCCGCCGATGTGGACTTGTGGATGGGCACCCTGAGCAAGTCTTTTGCTAGCTGCGGCGGTTACATCGCCGGGAGTACGGCGGTGGTGGAATACCTGAAATACACTTCCCCAGGGTTTGTTTACAGTGTGGGTATCTCTCCCCCTAACGCTGCGGCTTCCCTAGCGTCACTACAGGTGTTACAGGCGGAACCAGAACGGGTGACAAGGCTGCACCAACGGGCTAAATTATTTTTAGAACTGGCACAGGCTCGGGGTTTGAATACGGGAATGAGTCGAGATTCGGCGGTCATCCCCATTATTGTGGGAGATACGATTAAATCCATTCAAATGTCCCATCATATGTGGGAGCGGGGGATTAATGTGCAGCCCATGTTTTACCCCTCAGTGCCAGAAAATGCGGCGCGGTTAAGGTTTTTTATGAGTTGCACTCATAAAGAGGAGCAAATTCGCGCCACTGTGGATATTCTGGTGGAAGAACTATATAAGCTGTCTGGGGAAAGTAACGGACGCAGCCAGTAGGGGTTAAACATCAGAAATTGGGGGAGGAAATAAGATGAAATTTCAGGGGCAACATGCGATCGTCACTGGCGGTTCCAGTGGTATCGGTAAGGCAACTGCCATACTTCTGGCGGCTGCTGGTGCCAATATTTCTATTATTGGCCGCACTAAAAGCAAGTTGGCGGCGGCTGTAGGGGAAATTGAGGCGGCGAGAGCGGCTTCGACACAGCGGGTTTTGGCTATTCCTGCGGATGTGGCCGATCGCTCCCACGCCGAAGCCGCGATCGCCCGGGCGATCGACCAACTCGGTCCAGCGGACATCCTCATTACTTCTGCAGGTATCGCTCACCCTGGTTACTTCCAAGAGCTACCGATAGAAATCTTCGAGCAGACGATGGCGATTAACTACTTCGGTACACTCTACTGTATCCGCGCCGTCCTGCCCTTGATGGTAGCACGGAACAAAGGTCACATCGTGATTATTTCTTCCGGTGCTGGTCTCATTGGTATCTATGGTTATACCCCCTACAGTCCCACTAAATTTGCCCTCCGGGGTTTAGCAGAGTCTTTGCGTGGTGAGCTGAAGTTGAAAGGGATTAACGTTTCTATTGTTTATCCCCCCGATACCGATACCCCCCAACTCGCCGAAGAAAACAAAACCAAACCGCTGGAAACGAAGGCTATTACCGCCACGGCGGAAACTTGGACAGCGGAAGGGGTAGGAAAAGAAATCCTCAGTGCGATCGAGCATAACCGATTTGCCGTCACTCCCGGTTTGGAAATGGCCCTCCTTAACCGCCTTCACAGTCTCCTTTACCCGCTGCTCAACCAATACTTTAACTCCATTATCACCAAAACCCGCAAACAAACTGGTTTGTAGTAGGGCTTCAGCCCAAAAAAAGGCTCGTACTAGGGCTTCAGCCCAAAAAAAGGCTCGTACTAGGGCTTCAGCCCAAAAAAAGGCTCGTAGTAGGGCTTCAGCCCAAAAAAAGGCTCGTAGTAGGGCTTCAGCCCAAAAAAAGGCTCGTAGTAGGGCTTCAGCCCAAAAAAAACTTATGAAAGAGGGCTAAAGCCCAACTACGAACCTTGAAAGAAGGCTTCAGCTTTTCCACTTTTCACTTTTATCCTACTTCAAACCCAGGCGTTTTCGCAGCAAAGTCGCCCCCATAAACAACAAAGGCGCCACCACAAACCCCGTCAATACCAAATGCAGGGGGAAATTAAAATAAAAATACCACAGCAGCAAAGTCCCATAGGTGGAATCTGCGTGGTCAACCAAGAAAAACCAAGGGTTACTCTCATCTCCTGGCGGAATACCTAAGCGCCGTTTTAGATAAGAATTAGGTAACTCCGCCAAATTGAAAACCAAACCCACCAGCAGGCCATATTCCCACCAATTAAAATCAGAAAATAAAATAAATTTTCCATTAGATACTACCCCTAATTGTCCCTCAACCCATTGCAGAAAAAACACGCTAGCCGCGTGAGTCAGGGGTAAACTAATCAACCCCCGCCAGCGCTTATTCGCGCCAAACAACTCCTGATTAATCGGCTGGTTGAATATTTCAAATAAGCTGGTTTTCCATAAAAATGGCTCTATTACTCCACCCAGAAATAAGGCTGATGCTAGCCAAATGATATTGAGGCTATCCCGGAAGATTAGCAAACCAAAATTTATATCCATATGATAACATAGTGATTGAGTCTGATTTAATTATAACCATATTTCAACAACAGATTAAAGTAAATTTTATTTTTCCATTATAGCCTACGTACTACCAGCGTTTTTCCGTCGGTGAGTTACATATTTTCTCATAAATTCATTCTCCCATATTACGTACATCCTCGCTACAGAAGCAGCGGGCGAAATCGCCCGCTGTACCCTATAAACCAGCCATATGTTGTAGTTGTGTTGTCATGTCGATCGCTATACTACTGAAAACCGCTATAATTTATCCTCGGTGCCTTGAGAACTCTCCAAGAGCAACGGATCTTGCATTAATTGCGATTTGATAAAAATTGCATATTCCTTGGCGTTGGAATAAATCAAATGAATCCCATCAGAAGTTACCCAGTTTTGGCGGGGTGGTTCGGCCAGCCAATTGAAAGTATCCGCCGGAAATACTTCCTGGAGGATAGCTCTCGTTTGTTTTTGCCTGACGGTATTTTGGACTTCCGGCTCTCCGGGGATATTGAAGAGGAGTGTTTTCACCCCGGCTTGCTGGAGCTGCTGAATTTGTTGTTTGAGCAACGTTGCTTGCTGCCTCAGATTGGCTTCCATCTCAGGCGTTAGCTGTTTTGATCGACTTTCTACCACATCCTGAATTATCTTTTTTCTGAGCCGCTCGTCTTTGATTTGCAATTTATCTTGCTGCTCGGCGTTTAGCTGTGGCTGAGACTGTTTTGAGCTGCTGCGTAAACTGGATACCAAGACGCTGACTGGTCTATATTCTTGCCGAAACATGGGAAAATACAGGCGCAGATAGTAGAGCAATGGTTGATAGAGGTTGGCCATCAAGTCTCTATCTACTCCCAAGCCAATTGTCTCATTGACTTCTACCATGATGAGGTCAGGTTTGGTCTTAGCTTGGAGGGCAATTTCTAAACCTGTGAGACTGTTGGCTCCCTGCATGGCGAGATTGAAAGTCCTCTCTCCAAGATATTCCGGTTGCAGCCGGTTGGCCATAGAACTGCCTACCAGCAATATTTCTCCCTGCTTCCGGTTATGACTGTAAATATAGCGTTCGGCTTTGATAACATTACTTTCCCATTGATTAATGCCATCATTTCCCGAAATGAAGCCGCCCCAAATTAAGATTTGGTAAGCGAGCAATAGCGCCAAACCAATCCAGACAAAACGCCAATTTGGCTCCTTAATCAAAGACAATACAGAAGATTTTTTGGCCATTGGTTTTATCCAAACTCAGAACTGGAAGTAAATAAATTCATTAGCACTACCACTGTTGAGCAATATGGCGGCGAGCATGATGCCCATCAATAGGTCGGCGGCTAACCTCGACATTCCCGCGAATCGCTCTAATGGCTGTGCCTGTGGTAATTTGGCGCGCCATGTGGGAAAATGGGGCCAGTGATAGATGAGTACAGGTAGGGAAAATATCAGCACCGGGAAGATATATGTAATCTGGGGTTTGATGTGAGTATTTTTGGTGAGAGTGACGAGAAAATCGACTGCTTGAGAAAAATCTGGCAATTTGAATAACAGCCAGCCCAAAGATACGAAGATAAAAACCCCTAATACTTTGATGGCATCGAATAGGAATTGCTTCCAGATGGGGGTGGGAGCGGTGGGAGGGGAATTTTGAGGTTTAGTGAAGTATCGTTCTACAGCTAATCCGACGCCATGATAGATACCCCATACAGCATAACTCCAAGCGGCGCCATGCCAGAGTCCGCCTAAAGCCATGACGATCATCAAGTTGAGGTAAGTTCTGATTTCGCCTTTTCTGTTCCCGCCTAAAGGAATGTAGAGGTAAGATTTTAACCAGGTAGATAGGGATATGTGCCAGCGGCGCCAAAATTCTGAGATCGACTGGGAAATATAGGGAAAATCGAAATTTTCCATTAAATTATAACCTAACGCCGCACCTAGGCCGATCGCGATGAGAGAATAGCCAGCAAAATCGGCAAATATCTGCATCGAGTAGCCAAACAGCAGGACGAGATTTGTCAGGGTTCCCAGTCCTTGGTAGTAAGGATAGTCAATCCAGAAAGTGTAGTCTTTCAGGTTATCAGCTACTACCATTTTCAGAAAATAGCCCAAAATCATGCTTTCAGTAACTAGCCTCCAGTTGATATCGCGAAAATACTTAGCGCCCATCTGGGGATAAAAACTGTGAGCTTTTAGAATTGGTCCGGCAATCAAGTGGGGAAAAAAGGAGATAAAAAACGCTGTATCAATTAGATAGCGAACGGGTTTTTTACTGGCTCGCTCAAAATAAGTTTCATTGCTCCCATTAACGGCGGATGATGGCGATGATTGCATAGCTGCTTTTTCTTTTTCGCGCCACACATCGATTAACAGGCTAATGCCTTCAAATGTATAGAAAGAAATCCCGATCGGGAGTGGCAAGTGTAAGATTAATTTAACTATGCCTTCTGGGGGAGTAGATACCTCAAAAATCTGGCGGACAAAATTGGTAAGTAAGCCGCCGTATTTAAAGGCACATATAATAGCTAAATTAGTACCTACTCCCAGGATAGCCGCCAATAAGCGCTGGTTTTTGGTAGCAGCCTGGGCGACTTTGGCGCTAGCCCATCCATTGATGAGAATAGATAGCAGCAATAGGAACAGCAGCGATGGCGTCGTCCAAGCATAAAACACCAAGCTAGCCGCCACCAGAATCGGCACTTGCACTGACCGCAGGGCGGGTATGTAGTAAATCGAGAAGGTGATGATAAATAACCACAGAAACTCGAAGCTATTAAATAACATATATTTGAGGAGCCATAGGTTGACCTGTCTTTTTTGCAAGCAGGCTTAATTGTGAAATTTTTCTGCACTACTACTATGACTTGAGGTATCAACTCAGAAACTGGGTGATAAATAACAGTCACCTCTGAGCGAAATCCTCCCTATCTTGACCCTGATATGTGGACGATCGCTTGCGTGCCGTAGGCTGAGGAATTTTATTCCTCTGAGAGGGGCTGCTGGCTGTAGCTGGAGCGGGAAGGAGTAGCGCTGATGGTCAAATGACGATTTGACTGATTTTATTTTGGCCTGGGCTGATTATACTGAAAATTATTCCTGATGTCAACAGGCCAGTTGAATTGTTTTAAAAATAATCTTTCTCTAACCCCACGGTTAGGATAAAAGCCTGAAAAATATAGGGTTGGGGGCGAATGGCAAGAGTGGCTGTTATTAGCCCCCCAAGGGTGAATTGGGGGGCCGTGGTTGACTAGATAAAAAAGTGGCAATTAACCTCAGCGGTTATGCTGGCTTATAGCATTTTTCGCGCTGACTGAAGTACAGCCCTCACCCTAAATCTGGATCCCAGAGCGGGAGAGGGACTTTGAAGATGTATCGCATGCTCTCAGGAACAGCGATTAGCCATATTGCTCACCAGAAACTGATTCGGTGTCTAGGTTAAACAATAGGCGAAGGGTAGCCATTGCTTGGCGTCTGGCTTCGATATCCTGCTGGGCGCGTAATTGCACCATTGGGTCATGGAGGATTTTGTTAACAATACCGCGAGTCATGGCCTCGATGACTTCTTGGTGTTTTTCGGCGAATTCAGAACCGAGGCGGGAGAGGGCTTTTTCCAGCTCTTGCTCGCGGATGGTTTCGATTTTTTCGCGCAGACAGTTGATGGTGGGGACGGTTTCTAAACTTTGCCACCACACCTGGAATGCTTCCATTTCTTCTTCGAGTAATCCCTCGGCTTCTAAGGCCATCTGGCGACGGCTTTCGTGGTTTTGGGCAACCACGGCTTTGAGGTCATCGACGTTAAAGGCACGAACTCCAGGGATTTCGTTGACATCGCTATCGACGTTCCGGGGAACGGAGATATCGAAGAGCATCACCGGGTGATGGGGGGGTAAAACTGCTTCTAATTTGGCGCGATCGAGCAGGGGTTGGGTGGAGGATGTGCTGGTAAATACCATGTCCGAGGCGGCAATTACTGACATCATTTCTGAAAGAGGATGTATGGTAATTTGGGCTTCGGGGAACTGGTTGGCGAGTTCTTCTGCGCGGCGGCTGGAGCGGTTGACAATGGCGATTTGGTTGGCGCCTTTAGAGACAAGGTGCTGTACCAGGAGGCGCGACATTTTCCCGGCGCCGATAATGGCGACTTTATTGGTGGCGAGATTTTCAGCTTTGATTTGAGCCAGTTCGACGGCGGCGGAGCTGATGGAAACGGCGCCGGTGCCAATGTTGGTTTCGGTGCGGACTCGTTTACCGGCGGTGATGGCTTGTTTGAGCAACCGGTTGAGAATGCGCCCGACGCCTTTGCACTCTTGACCGAGTTTGTGGGTGTTTTTGACTTGGGCGAGGATTTGCCCTTCTCCTAATACTAAACTGTCGAGACCGGCGGCGACGCGCATGATGTGCATCACGGCGTCTTCGTGGAGCAGGACGAATAGGTAGGGGCGGAGCGCATGGGCGGGCAGTTTACTCCGATCGCACAGCACCTGGATCGCTTCGGCGACTCCCGGCTGGGTGTCGTTGGTGACGATATAAATCTCCAGACGATTGCAGGTACTGAGGATGGCGACTTCTTCGATATGGGAGGCGCTGCAAAATTGGGCGATCGCCTCTCCCGTCTGCGGTTCGGGAATGCTCAGTTTTTCTCGAACTTCCACGGGAGCTGTCTTGTGGCTGAGACCTACTACTGCAATATTCATCCTTATTTTCCTGAAGTGTTCCCTCTCTACAAGGCAGGCGTGAGGAATTTTTAATAATTGAGCCTTAAGAATTAAGAATTTGTCATTGGTCATTTGTCCTTTGTCATTTGACAAGTAACTGTATGGGTAGCAAAGCTGCCCTCAAATGACAAGCGGACTTGCGGACAATTGACTAAGGACAATTGACAAATTATCTAGTTTCTATCTTGATTCTTAATTCTCAAAGCCGTCCATTGTCTTGGTGGTTTGTTTCAGAAATAAAGCCAGATGCTAAAAATGATGCTTGCTCTAATCGCAAGCAAGCTGGCAAGGTGGTGAATAGCGCTACTGCTAGCGTACCTGCTAGGGGCAGACCGAGTAGCAAAGCCACCAGTTTTTCCCTAGCGGGCAGTAGCAAGAGCGCTGGCGCTTTAACGCAATTGGATTGATTTGGGTTGCTCGAACATGTGGACGGTATCCACAAAGCGAACCGTCTTGGACTGGCTGGAAATGACCAGGCTTTGCGTCCGGGCGCCGCCGTGGAAGAAGCGCACCCCTTCCATCAGGGTTCCGGGAGTGATGCCACAAGCCGCAAACAGCACGGTTTCGCCAGAGGCCAGCTCTTCGGCATTGTACACCCGATCGGGGTCATTAATGCCCATTTCCTTCAACCGGGCGAGGTTGCTTTCTTTGCTTTCGCCAATCAGACCAGTTTGCACCACTTCCGGGTCATAGATGAGCTGTCCTTGGAAGTGACCGCCTAAAGCCCGCATCGCGGCGGCGGAGATGACACCTTCAGGGGCGGCACCAATGCCCATCAGCGCATGGATGTTGCTGCCAGAGAAGGCGCAGCAGATGGCTGCAGATACGTCCCCATCGCTAATGAGACGCACCCGGGCGCCAGCTTCCCGGATTTCATTAATCAGTCCTTTGTGCCGGGGGCGGTCCATCACCACCACCACCAACTCCTCTACAGCGCGGTTCATGCAGTCTGAGAGGATTTTCAGGTTTTCCGTGGCGGACTTGCGAATATCTACATGATTTTTGGCCACTGCTGGAGCAGCCAGTTTTTTCATGTAGAAGTCTGGCGCGGCAAACAAACCGCCTTTTTCAGAAATGGCTAACACTGCCATTGAGCCATTTTGCCCGTAGGCTACCAGGTTGGTGCCTTCGCAGGGATCCACGGCGATATCAATTTCCACCAGTTGTTCTGGATCGCAGAAATCTTTGGCGTTAGGAACGGTGCAAATGCCCAATTCCTCGCCGATGTAGAGCATGGGGGCTTCGTCGCGCTCGCCTTCACCGATGACGATCCGGCCACGCATATGAATTTTGTTCATGCGTTCCCGCATCGCTTCTACGGCTACGTGGTCAGCGGTGTTTTTGTCCCCTTTCCCCATCCAACGAGCGGAGGCGATCGCCGCCTGCTCGACTACCTCAATAATCTCTAAACCGATAACATTATCCACTGTATTTGCTCCTCCCTACTGCCAGGAATGCTCTCGAGCTGCCTAGCCTATGACCGTTTAAAAGTCTATCAGAGAGTGTCACCCTGAGAACAGGTATGACCCCAGTTTCGGTTAATTTTTGCTCCTGCCTTTGGGTTTGTCCGCCCCCGCTCCCCTCATCGTCCCTGTGCCGTAGGGGTGCCCCCGAGGCTGCCCAATGTAAAATTTTGTGAAAATACCCAGCCTGACAATACTGTGCCGTGATATATTTACCCCTGAAAAAGAGCCATAAAAATAGGACACCTAAATTAACTATTTAAGGAAAGATACTTACTGGGGATGCTGGGCTCAAACCATCCCCCCGCCTGACTAGCGTCAGAGCATCACCAGGTAGCGATAAGAAAAGGGATGATGCTCGCGATCGCCTTCCTTGCCAGCTTGAAAGGGGAAAAACCCAGCGCCAATCTTGGTTGGGGTGGTTTCGCCGGTTAATTATTGCCTGGAGGAAGCGCCGCCGCCCCCCGCCGCCTTCCCCATTCGCCCGCCGCCCCCTCCCCCAACCCTGCCCCTACATCTGCGGCAATTTGTCGATGCAAAAATCGTCCCACTTGTCAAACCCAATCTGGGGTGCTAACCTCCAAGTGTGGAAGCAGGGAATCGCCGCCAGCAGTCTTATTAACTAACTAACATTTCGTCCTCAAGGGCGGAGTGCATCTAATTTTTGACATAATTATCTCAATCTCTCAGGGATAATGAAGCCGGGATTTAAATCTGGGCTTAATTTTTCAGTTTAACTCTCAAAAATTTTTTGATTGCTCCTGAAAATTATGTCAAATAAAGTTGACAAATTGATGGCTGAAACATCCGCGATGCTTCAGCCAATCACGAACCTGGCGGTTAACGCGGCTTCAACCAGTCAAATTATCACCACAAATATGCAAACATCATCACCACGTTTACGGATTAATTTACTATTATCTTGTTGGGTATTGTATGGTGGGCTGGTCGCCACACCTTTGATAGCTCAAGAGGTGCCCCGGAACATCCCTAACCCGATCGAGCCACTAGAACCCCAGCTCCCCTCCCGTCCCCTGCTACCACCCCCAGAAGAACTGCTGCAAACTCCTAGAACTACTACCCCGAATAACTCTCCCGGTGAGGAAAATACTGGTCCGCCGCCAGAATCTATTCAGGTCGATCGCTTTGAGGTTCTCGGTAGTGAGGTATTTAAGGAGGAAGATTTCCAACAAGTCTTATTACCTTACACCGATCGCTCCCTCTCCTTCGCCGAACTGCTCCAAGCCCGCTCCGCGATTACGGAGTTTTATAAACAGGAAGGATATATTACTTCTGGCGCCTTTATTCCCCCCCAGCGACTCTCAGAAGGAGTCGTGCAAATTCAAGTTGTAGAGGGACAGATAGAAGAAGTTAACGTCAGCGGGAATAACCGCCTCAGCGACAATTACATCGGCAACCGGTTGGCTCTGGGAGATGGCAAGGCACTCAATGTGAATGACTTGCTCACATCTTTGCAGATGCTCCAGCTCAACCCCCTGATTGATACTTTATCAGCGGAATTGTCTGCCGGTTCTCGTCCGGGAATGAGTGTTCTGGATGTGCGCATCAAAGAAGCTCCGGCGTTTAGAACTTCTTTATCCATTGATAATGGCCGATCGCCCAGTGTTAGCACCTTCCGCCAACAAGCCAGCATCGGTCACGATAACCTATTTGGCTTCGGCGACTCTTTGCGCGCCAGCTACACCAACACCGAAGGCTCTAAACAGTGGGAATTTAACTATGGCATTCCCATCAACGCCCGCAATGGCACCTTGAGTTTTAACTACAGTACCACGGACAGCGAAATTATCGAACCGCCATTCGATCGGGTGGACATTCAAGCCGAGTCCCGCAACTATGAGCTTACCCTCCGCCAACCTCTAATTCAAACCCCCACGCGGGAATTTACAATGGGCCTCACCGGCTCCCGCCGCCGCAGCCAAACCTCCCTGCTTGGGGTCAACTTCCCCCTCTCCAGAGGTGCCAGCGATAATGGTGTCACCAAATTATCGGTTTTGCGCTGGTTTCAGGAATTCACCGAACGGGACAGTAAACAGGTGTTCGCTATGCGATCGCAATTCAGCCTCGGCACCGGCTGGCTCGATGCCACCGTCAACAGCAGCGAACCCGATAGCCGCTTCTTCGCATGGCGCGGACAAGCCCAATGGCTGCGCGTCCTCGCTCCCTCCACCGTCCTCCTGCTTCGTTCCGACATCCAGCTCGCCCCCTCAGAACTCGTACCCCTCGAGCAATTCGGTTTAGGCGGCTTTGAAACCGTGCGCGGCTACCGCCAAGACGCCCTCCTCACCGATAACGGCGCCTTCGCCTCCGCCGAACTGCGCATCCCCCTTTATCGCAGCCAAAACAACCAAATGCTCCTCCAAGTCGCCCCATTTTTCGACATCGGCACCGCTTGGAACAGCGACAACGCCGAAAACCCCGAAGACAACACCCTCGCCTCTGTGGGTTTAGGTTTGCGCTTCCAACTCGGTGACAGCCTCACCGCCCGTATCGACTACGGCTATCCCCTCATCGACATCAACTCCCGAGATAGAACCTGGCAAGAAAACGGCTTCTACTTCTCCCTCCAAGCCAACCCCTTCTGATGCAGAGGAGCAAGGGACTGGGTATAATTGATAATTGATAATTGATAATTGATAATTGTCAATTATCAATTACCTCGCCCCTCTACAGCCTGTTCAGAAATAATCTGAGCGGCTCTCAAAGTCCCTCTCCCTTTTTGGGAGAGGGATTTAGGGTGAGGGCAATGTGTTAAGCGACTGGTGAACAAGCTCTATAATATAATTATCCTCCCATATCAAATTCATATGAAAAACACCATCCCCCTAGAAGAATCCCTAGAATTAAACATCGAATTAACCGAGGAACAATATTGGCAACTTTGTCAAAACAACCGCGATTTAAGATTTGAACGCACCCACCGAGGAGAACTCATCATCATGCCCCCAACCGGGGGAGAAACCGGCAACCGCAATAGCGAAATCACCTATCAGATACACGCCTGGAACCGCCACAGTAAATTAGGCAAAGTCTTTGACTCTTCCGTGGGGTTTAAACTCCCCAACGGCTCAAACCGCTCCCCCGATGCCTCCTGGGTCAGTCAAGCCAAATGGGATACCCTCACCCCCGCACAAAAAACTAAATTTCCCCCAATTTGCCCCGATTTCGTGATAGAATTGCGCTCCCCCACAGACAGCCTTAAAACCCTCCAAGACAAAATGCAAGAATATCTAGAAAATGGCGCTCAATTAGGCTGGTTAATCGACCCCCAAACCCGCACCATCACCATTTATCGCCCCCAACAAAACCCCGAAACTATCAGTAATCCTACCACAGTATCCGGTGAGAATATCTTACCACAATTCACCTTAGATTGTCAACCAATTTGGTCAAATTAAAATTCAGCCCTCAAAGTTCGTAGTAGGGCTTCAGCCCTCTTATGAGGTTCGTAGTAGGGCTTCAGCCCTCAAAGTTCGTAGTAGGGCTTCAGCCCAAAAGGTTTGTAGTTGGGCTTCAGCCCAAAAGGTTTGTAGTTGGGCTTCAGCCCAAAAAAACCAAAAAAAGAGGGCTAAAGCCCAACTACGAACTATCTCCTATAATTAATCATCATCAACTCCCCGGAGGCAGCAATGTTAACACAAATCAACCCCCCGGCCAAACCAGAAATCATCTACCCCGAAAGCGACGGCAAACCAATGGCAGACAACACCGAACAATTTCGCTGGATAGTCACCATCCAAGGCGGTATCGATGCCTTATTCAAAGATGACCCCAACGTATTTGTCGCCGGTGATTTACTCTGGTATCCCGTCGAGAAAAACAACAGTCTGAAAATTGCCCCAGATATTCTGGTAGCTTTTGGGCGTCCCAAAGGCAAACGAGGGTCTTATCTCCAGTGGAAAGAGGATAACATTCCTCCCCAAGTAGTGTTTGAGGTATTATCTCCCGGTAATACCATCAGCGAAATGACGAAAAAATGGCAGTTTTATTGGGATTATGGTGTAGAAGAATACTATATCTATGACCCGGATAAAATCGATTTCGGTGGCTGGATACGTCAGGGAGATAAATTAACTGCCATAGCAGAAATCAACGGCTGGGTTTCCCCCCGGTTAGGCATTCGGTTTCAAATGGGGGATTCAGGGTTAGAAATCTATCGCCCTGATGGTCGCAAATTTGCCACCTATATCGAATTGGAAACTGAGCGAATGATGGAAGCCCAACGAGCTGAAGTGGCAGAACAACGAGCCCAACGCCTAGCAGAAAAACTGCAAGAATTGGGGATTGACCCGGACGCGGTTTAATTAGTTGTCCTTTGTCATTTGTCCTTTGTCCTTTGTAGGGGCGATTCGCGAATCGCCCCTACAATTTGCTATAATTAATCTCATCAACTCCCCGGAGGCAGCAATGGTAACACAAATCAACCCCCCGGCCAAACCAGAAATCATCTACCCCGAAAGCGACGGCAAACCAATGGCAGACAACACCGAACAATTTCGCTGGATCGTCACCATCCAAGGCGGTATCGATGCCTTATTCAAAGATGACCCCAACGTATTTGTCGCCGGTGATTTACTCTGGTATCCCGTCGAGGGCAATAATAAATTGAGAATTGCCCCAGATATTCTGGTAGCTTTTGGGCGTCCTAAAGGCAAACGCGGGTCTTATCTCCAGTGGAAAGAGGATAACATTCCTCCCCAAGTAGTCTTTGAGGTATTATCTCCTGGTAACACCATCAGCGAAATGACGAAAAAATGGCAGTTTTATTGGGATTATGGTGTAGAAGAATACTATATCTATGACCCGGATAAAATCGATTTCGGTGGCTGGATACGTCAAGAGGATAAATTAACCGCCATAGCAGAAATCAACGGCTGGGTTTCCCCCCGGTTGGGCATTCGGTTTCAAATGGGGGATTCAGGGTTAGAAATCTATCGCCCCGATCGTCGCAAATTTGCCACCTATATCGAATTGGAAACTGAGCGAACAATGGCGGAACAACGAGCCCAAACTGAAGCCCAACGAGCTGAAGCGGCGGAACAACGAGCCCAAACTGAAGCCCAACGAGCTGAAACGGAAGCTCAACGAGCCCAAACTGAAGCTCAACGAGCCCAACGCTTAGCAGAAAAACTGCGAGAATTGGGGATTGACCCGGAGGCGGTTTAATTGGTTGTCTTTTGTCCTTTGTCCTTTGTAGGGGCGATTCGCGAATCGCCCCTACAATTTGCTATAATTAATCTCATCAACTCCCCGGAGGCAGCAATGGTAACACAAATCAACCCCCCGGCCAAACCAGAAATCATCTACCCCGAAAGCGACGGCAAACCAATGGCAGACAACACCGAACAATTTCGCTGGATCGTCACCATCCAAGGCGGTATTGATGCCTTATTCAAAGATGACCCCAACGTATTTGTCGCCGGTGATTTACTCTGGTATCCCGTGGAGGGCAATAATAAATTGAGAATTGCCCCAGATATTCTGGTAGCTTTTGGGCGTCCCAAAGGCAAACGCGGGTCTTATCTCCAGTGGAAAGAGGATAACATTCCTCCCCAAGTAGTGTTTGAGGTATTATCTCCCGGTAATACCATCAGCGAAATGACGAAAAAATGGCAGTTTTATTGGGATTATGGTGTAGAAGAATACTATATCTATGACCCGGATAAAATCGATTTTGGTGGCTGGATACGTCAAGAGGATAAATTAACCGCCATAGCAGAAATCAACGGCTGGGTTTCCCCCCGGTTAGGCATTCGGTTTCAAATGGGTGATGAAGGGTTAGAAATCTATCGCCCCGATCGTCGCAAATTTGCCACCTATATCGAATTGGAAACTGAGCGAACAATGGCGGAACAACGAGCCCAACGCCTAGCGGAAAAACTGCGAGAATTGGGGATTGACCCGGACGCGGTTTAATTGGTTGTCATTTGTCATTTGTCATTTGTAGGGGCGATTCGCGAATTGCTCCTACAATTTGCTATAATTAATCTCATCAACTCCCCAAATTCAGCCATGAAAACAGGCATCTACTGGAGCTTTCAGCAATCGGCAATTTATCGATAAACAATCTGTAATTTATATGTTTGATTCCCTGTTTCTGTCTCTCGTTTTATCCTCATCTCTTATCCCTCCCCAGGATGTTTCCCCTAATCTCCCCACAATCTTATTAGTCCAAGAACCAGAATCACTCAATTTATTCGCAGTTTTCCATAAAGGCAAATTTGGTTATGCCGACGAAACCGGACATCTGATAATTAAGCCCCAATTTGATGTGGCTTGGGGGTTTTTCCACCGGCGAGCAGCAGTGCAAATTAATGGGAAATGGGGTTATATTGATGAAACGGGCAAAATTGTTATCCTGCCCCAGTTTGATTTTGTCTGGGGTTTCACTGAGGGACTGGCGGGGGTAAAATTAAATGGTCAATGGGGATTTATCGATACTACGGGTAAATTTATCATCGAACCCCAATTTGAGGAAGCCTTGGGATTTTCTGAAGGACGGGCGGCGGTGAAATTAAATGGCCTGTGGGGATTTATTGATAAAACTGGGACAATGGCGATAAATCCCCAGTATGATGCGGTTTGGAGTTTTACCGATCGACTGGCGGCGGTAAAAGTAAATGGTCTTTGGGGATTTATTGATGAAACTGGGAAAATGACTATCAATCCGCAGTTTAAGAATGCGTTTAGCTTTAAAGAAGGTCTAGCCAATGTGGAATTAACCGGAAAGTGGGGTTATATTGATAAAACTGGCAGTTTTATGATAGAGCCGCAGTTTAATTATGCCACATTTTTTGCTGAAGGTTTGGCAGCGGTGCGGGTTGGGGGCAAGTGGGGTTATATCGATAAAACGGGTCAAATAGTAATTGAACCGCAGTTTCAGGTAGCGGGATTTTTTTCTGAGGGACTGGCGGCGGTACGGCTGGGAGAAAAGTGGGGTTATATTGATACAACTGGGGCGATGATAATCGAGCCGCAATTCGATTTTGCCAGTTATTTTAGCGTGGGTTTGGCATCTGTGAAATGGGGAGATATTTCGGGATATGTGGATAAGAATGGGATAATGGTTTGGCCAGTTAATCGTTAACTGGGGACGGGGTGCAGGGGTGCAGGGGTGCAGGGGTGCAGGGGGGCAGGGGTGCAGGGGTGCAGGGGTGCAGGGGCGACGGGGCGATGGGGGGACGGGGGGACGGGGAAGATGGGGAAGCAATCCTCCTCCCCTCCCCACACTCCCCATCTCCGTGGGGTGGTATAAAATTAGATACAAATGTACTCACTTTAGTCAAGGTGAGTCATTAGTACCCGATCGCCTTAACCCAAGTTAGGCTCCAGAGTGTTTCCGGCTGTGGTTTTTTCCTCATATCACTTAAATTATGCTTAGGTATTTAAGTGATATGATGTTTCTTCTGGCTGGACTTGAGGTTTAGCCAGTGAGTGACAATAAGTATAATTGCTATGCTGTGGCGAAAAAAACAGGATAGTAGCGGTTTTAAGAAAGTGATTTTATATATAAAGATGTTATTACATACTTCTATGTGAGATAAAAAAAGATAATATATGAGCAAAATATTTGGAGTAATTTTACCCCAAATTTAACAAATAAAGTTACGATTTAATTACAATCGTCTGTTGCGTGCATGGCCACTACTCTCCCGGAAACCAAGGTTCTCATCCCCCACGAGCCAGAATTGACCGACTTAAGCGATCGCCTTACCAGCCTCCTCAACCGCCTGCAACCACCCCCAGAAATCCTCTGCTTCATTGCAGCGGGTATCATTGGTGGCGGTGTCGGTATCGTCATGGCCATATTTCACTATTTAATCCAACTCATCGAATACCTCACCCTAGATAGCTTGATGGGCAAAATCTCTGGGTGGGGTACTTGGACATTAGCGACCATTCCCCTGATGGGGGGGATGGTAGTGGGATTGATTCGGTGGCTGTACAAAGACTTTTTCGGGGATGACTTGCACTCCCTCATCAGCAACCGCCGCATCCAGAGAATTTCCCCCCTGCGTCCGGCAATTAAAATGCTCGCTGCTTCCGTCTCTCTGGGAACAGGAGCATCCCTCGGCCCAGAAGGACCCACGGTGGAAATCGGGGCCACCCTGGGAGCCATCTTAGGTCAACTATTCCATGTATCTAAAGAAAGATATCGGTTACTATTAGGAGCAGGTGCCGCAGCGGCGTTGGCAGCGGGATTCAATGCCCCAATGGCCGGTGTCTTTTTTGCCTTAGAAGTAGTAATCGGCGTGAGTTTCTCCACTTCCGCCGCCAGCTTAGTTCTCTTATCAGCTTTTGTCTCTTCTTTAATCTCTCGCTGCGCTTTTGGCAGCCACCCAGCATTTGCATTACCCGCGTATAAAGTCGCCAGTCACTGGGAATGGATATTTTATCTAGGATTGGGAGTAATTGCCAGCGTCGTCTCGATCGCCTATACCCAAGGGATAAAAATTGCCAGAGATTGGTTTCAAGGCAAAATCCCCGGAATGGTAAACCTGGTGTGGATACCAAGAGCTTTGCACCCGGCTTTAGGAGGCGCTAGTGTGGGCTTGGTAGCGCTGCAAGTGCCGCAAATCCTGGGAGTGGGCTACAGTACCATTGAGGCAATTTTGCACGATGGACGGTTTCCCATATCAGTTTTGTGCCTGTTGTTGGTAGCCAAAATCGCCATGACCGCCATCAGTCTGGGCAGTGGTTTGGTTGGGGGAGTATTTGCCCCAGCGATGTTTATTGGGGCGACTTTGGGGGCAATTTACGGCAATGTGTTGGAATTAATCATCCCGTCAGGATGGATAGAAATCGCGCCCCCAGCCGCTTATGCAATGGTGGGAATGGCGGCGGTGTTGGCGGGAAGCGTTAAAGCGCCAATGACAGCACTATTGCTGTTGTTTGAAATGACGCAAAATTACGAGATTATTTTGCCCCTGATGGTGGCGGTGGGGGCGAGTGTGTGGCTAGTGGAGCAGTTCAATGCCCGGAAGTCGGTGCAGGGTTTGAACTTACAGGAAATGGGCATCAATATGCAGAAGCAAAATGATATGGATGTGCTTTCTGCAGTGTCGATCGCCCAAGTGATGCACCAATCTTATCTCACCCTCAGCGCTGAAATGCCCGTATTAGAAGCCGGTTTGACCATGCTGCATAGCAAATGTCACACCGCATTGGTACTAGATGCGTGCGAACAACTAGAGGGAATTATCACCCTTGACGATATCAGGCGCCACGTCTTCCAACCCGAAAACCATGATTCCCACCAGGCTTGTCCCATATACAAACTGCGAGATATTTGCACGGCTGAAATTATTTATGCTTCCGTTGACGAACCTGTTACCAAAGCTCTGGAGCGAATGGCAGTTCGGGGACTGACACAGCTACCAGTAGTGGCCCCAGATAACGATCGGCGGGTAGTGGGAATGTTGGAAAGAGAGCGCATTGCTTTGGCATGCAATCTGGCCGTGTTTCAGTCTCGCTTCCAGGATTCGTTAAATTAAATTGGTCATTAGTCATTTGTCCCTTGTCCCTTGTCCCTTGTTTGAATAAACAAAGGACAAATGACAAAGGACAAATGACCAAGGACAAATGACAAATTAAGCAAAAGCCGAGTCGCCTAAGTCCAGAGGTACATCCTGAAACCTGCCATTACCCACCGCCTGGATGGCTTCTCGGACGGAGAAGGCTCCGGCGTAGATGGCCCGCCCCACAATGACCCCCGTCACTCCTAGGGGTTCTAGAGCCAAGAGTCCCAATAAGTCAGAAATCGCACTGACTCCCCCAGAGGCGATAACTGGGACTGTCACCGCCTCGGCGATCGCCCGCAAAGCTGGCATATTCGGTCCGGCGAGAGTACCATCCCGGTGAATATCCGTGTAGATAATCGCCGCTACCCCCATTGCTGCCATTTGCAGCGCCAAATCACTAGCCAAGATTTCCGACGTTTCCAACCAACCGCGAGTCGCCACTTTGCCATCCCGCGCATCGATACCTACCGCAATATGCCCCGGAAACTCCCCACAAAGGCGGCTCACCAACTCTGGATTTTCCACCGCCGCCGTGCCAATAATCGCCGTGTGGACCCCTCGCGCCAGGAGGTTCGTCACCGCTTCGTAGCTCCGCAGTCCCCCCCCCACTTGTACCGGGACAGTCACCGCCGCCGCGATCGCCGCGATGACCTCCAAATTCCGCTGCTCCCCAGCTTTCGCCCCATCCAAGTCCACCAAGTGAACCCGCGTCGCTCCCTGCGCCACAAAATCTCTCGCCACCGCCACCGGGTCCGTGCTGTAAACTTGCTGCTGGCTGTAGTCTCCTTGATACAGGCGCACGCATCGCCCATCAAGTAAATCAATTGCCGGAATTATTTCCATATCATTTTGTCCTTAGTCATTTGTCCTTAGTCCTTTGTCATTTGTCCTTGGTAGCGACACGACAATAACAGTCCCTACAGCTTTGTCATTTGTCATTTGTCATTTGACATGTTACCTACTACCTGTTACAAGTGACAAGGGACAAGTGACAAGTGACAAGTGACAAGTGACCCTATATGTGTGCAAAAGGTATTGACGTTTCCGACTGGCAAGACCCAGTAAACTGGCAGACTGTAGCCCTCTCAGGCATGGGTTTCGGTTTCACCAAAGCCACGGAAGGGAATAACTTCGTAGCCGACACCTTCCGCAAAAATTGGGCAGCCATGAAAGCGGTAGGGATGCCTCGGGGCGCCTATCACTTCTATCGCGCCAAGTGGGATGCTCCCTCCCAAGCCGACTTGTTCCTCAGAACCGTGAGCCTGGAAATAGACGATTTGCCACCAGTGTTAGATATCGAATCTACCGATGGGATGTCCAATAGCGCGATCGTCTCCGGTATCACCCAATGGTTGAACATCGTTGAGCAGCAAACCGGTCGCCGCCCCATTATCTACACCTATCCAGGGTTTTGGGAGACGATCGGCGGTCCGACCAACTTCGCCGCCTACCCCCTGTGGATAGCCCACTACAACGTTGCCAATCCCCTCGTCCCCCGAGGTTGGGACGGCTGGACATTCTGGCAATACACCCAAAATGGCCAAGTCGATGGCATTAGCGGCGACGTAGATATCAACTGGTTCAACGTCAGTCGAGAAGGCGCCCGAGGTTCTCACGTCCAATACATCCAAACATTATTGCAGAACAAAGGCTTTTATAATGACAGAGCCGATGGCATCTTCGGGTCACGCCTCACCACCGCCATCATCGCCTTTCAAAACGCAATGGGACTCCTCGCCGATGGCGTAGTCGGTATCAAAACCTGGCAAGCTTTAGCCAGCAAAAGACAACCCACCAGCGGTGTTGTCGTCGCACCCCCACCAGTGGCACCCCCACCAGTCGCACCACCCCCCACATCCACCCCAGCCATCCGTCTCCTCGACGTATGCCGCTACTATCAAGGATTTGCCCATCAAGACCTAGCCCTCGATTGGCTCGGAAGGCAGCTAAACCGGGCAGTAGCTGACGAATTTGCCCGCCGGTGGCGCAACCGCACCGACGCCAACCCCCAACCAATTTTAATGGTCAATGTATGCAAATCCTATAAAGGATTTCCCCACCAAGACCGAGCCCTATTGTGGCTGCAAGAACAGCTAGCCACATCAATTTTGCAAGAATTTTCCCGCCGCTGGCGCAACCCCCAACCGCGAGCCGTTTCGCAATCTATGGGCATCCGCCTAGTGAATGTGGCTGAATACTACCAAGGATTGACCCATCAAAATCAAGCCTTACAGTGGTTGCAGGGGCAAATTTCCCTCGTGAATTTGCAGGAGTTTGCCCGCCGCTGGCGGCAACAGTCCCCCTCAACCCAAACATCCATAATTCAACTCATCGATGTATGCAAATATTATCAGCGGATGCCCCACCAGCAGCAGGCATTAGATTGGTTACAGACTCAAATCAATAGTGAAACTATCGATGAATTTGCCCGCCGCTGGCGCGGTTAATTGCCCCCGCCCCCTATGGCTGACTCCCCGTCAACCGGATTTGATTGCCAATCAAATTCAGAAAAGCATTACCGAAGTGCTGAATTTCCAGAAACCCCGCATAAGCAGGCGCAGTTTTGTAAATTCTGAAAGTCTTCATCACCCCCAAAGTGGCAGCACTTTCTAAAGGACCAACAAAACTAACGTCCCGGTCTAAAAAGTAGGGTTGACGGGTCCAGTGGGCCATTTGCCGCGAGTTCAAAAAATAACACCCAGAATGGGGGTTGAGGGGGCGGCGAAACAAAATCCCTTGTTCCATAATCGAGCCCTTCAGCTCCGGTCTATCTTGCACATTTTGAAATTTGGCCGTAGCTTCCGGTATCAAATCGCCATCAATATAGGCTTTGCAAAAAGGACCTTGGGGGGCGACTTCATAGCGGTTAGGCATCAACAGGTTGAGGTCTCCCGCTTGGGTGGTAAACCAGTTTAATTTGATAAAAAACCAGGGGTCTCGCAGAATCAGGTCATCTTCTAAATAGCAGTAATAATCGTACTTTCCCAGCCCATCCCGCAACACCGCTTGACATTCAAAGCCCAGCAACATCGGCGCCGCATTGGTAGCATGATGATGATAAGCATTAGATGGGAGACTAATCTGGTTTAATAAGTGTCGGTTTTGCGTAGTGCAAACCACTATATCCACATCACTGACTTGGTTTTGATTGACGGAGGCAGTGGCAAAGTGGGAGATGTCAATAAAACATTGGGATTTACTAAAAGTTCCCCTTAAAGCCGTCAAGCAGTTGGTTAAAGCCAACGCCCGCGGGCGGGGGTCTTTACTCAGTGACCCGTGTTTACCCCCACCTTCGGGGTTGAAGTAATGGGCAATTGTAAAAAGAATTCTCATAGCGGATTTGTCCTTGGTCAATTGATAATTGATAATTGGTAATTGATAATTTATAATTGATAATTGACAGGCATTAATTATCAATTGTTAATTATCAATTGTTAATTGTCAAATAATTCTGGCACACGGGAGCGCAATTCTTGATTCAGCCTGGGCAATTGGTCTCGCATCTGCAAATACCAATCCCGGCGCTGGCGGTAATGTTGGCATAAAAGGCGATTTTGGGCAACCCAGTGGTAAGCATTGGTGGCCAGCCGCTGCCGCATTTCTCCATCGGTAATTAATTGATTGAGCATTGACTCAAATTCTGTGGTATTATGATAAATTAATCCGGTTTCTCCGGTAATAACTGATTGCTCATATACAGTAGGACTAGCCAGAACCGCCGCCCCGTGGCCAGCACATTCCAGAAATTTGAGGTCAGATTTCATGCTATTAATGCGGGTTTCGGCGAGGGGCAACAGGGCAATATCACAACTAGCGAGAATTTCTAAATAACGCTCATAAGGACAAAAGGGGGTAAATTCTTTGGCGGGAATTGCCAAAGCATCGAAAAAGCGCCGATCGTGGATAACTTGACAGCGGACGCGCCCCTGATGCTGCGACAGGATTTTATTCAGACTGGCCATAATTGGCTGCCAATCATTTTCCCGATTCAACGCCCCAAAAAATATGGTTATAACCCCATCGTTTTTTTGGGGCTGTAGGGGTGATTCGCGAATCACCCCTACTACGAACCTGGGCAAATAGGCAAGCTGGTTGGGAAAAACCGCCACATTGGGGTTATGTTGGCGCAGGTAGGCGGCGAGGGGTGCGGTGGAAGTTTGGACACAATGACATCCCCGATAGCTGAGAAAGTTATTTTCCTCGTATTCCCGACGGCGTAGGGGGTCATCGTCAATTTCGGCGACGATGAGATAATCTCGCTGCAGCAGTTGTTTGAGTTGGGGGATAGAATCGGGATAACTTAGGATTGTACGCTGCCAAATAAATACTTTTTCTTCATTAGGGAGTCCGGCTTTTAAATCAGCGGATTTTACTTCGGAGAAGGTGCGAACACCGGGAATGGTGGCGCTAAAAGTGTCTGGCTCGATGACGCGCACTCGATCGCACCCCGTGGGAGCCATCAAAATAGTTTGGATGAACAGGCGGCGGGGGGGTGTAGGAGATTTGGTAGCGCGGATGAGGTATTCGGTGGCGCCAGTTTGAGTGGCGAAAGTAGCGCTATCAATACCCAAAGCCTGGATGGTGGGAGCCATTAGCCGCAGAAATTCCGGGAATTCTTCTCCTTTGCTATCTATAGTTTGAATTTCATAAACTCGCAACCCCGCAGCGGCAAATAAATCTTTGATGCTGTTGCGAGTGAACTGGTGAATGGGGTTATTTTCCCAGTTACCCCGGAGGAGGTGGACAATGCGATGCCAGTGTTGCGGGTTGGCAACGCGGGCGAGAACCTGACCCTCTGGTTGCAGCCAAGTGGCGGCTTGCTCCAGAAAAACCCCTGGTTGGGGGAGGTGAGAGAGGGCGTCATTGCAGAGAAGGCAGTCAACGCTACTGGGGGAGATATCTGGGTTGGGGTCTTCAGCATTGATGCTGATATATTTGCCCTGGGGGTTGATGCGCTGGTAATGTTCTTTGGTGCTACTGTCCCCCAGTTCTACCAATAATTTGGCGTCAGCGGGAATGAATGGCCATAGTTGGTTATTTGTCATTTGTCAATTGTTAATTATCAAATAATTCTGGGACGCGGGAGCGCAATTCTTGATTCAGGCGCGGTAATTGGTCCCGCATTTGCAAATACCAATCGCGCCGATCGCGGTAATGTTGGCATAAGAGGCGGTTTTGGGCAACCCAGTGATAGGCGTTGGTGGCGAGACGTTGGCGGAGTGGTGCATCGGCGATGAGTTGGGCGAGCATAGTCTCGAATTCGGTTTCAGAGCGATAAATTAAGCCGGTTTCTCCTGCAATGATTGATTGGTCATAGACGGTGGGACTGGCGAGGACGGCGACACCGTGACTGGAGCATTCGAGAAATTTCAGGTCCGATTTCATTTGGTTAAAGCGGGTGGGGAGGAGGGGGAGGAGGGCGATATCACAGGAGCGGAGGATTTCCTGGTAGCGATCGTACTCGCACAAGGGCTCAAACTCCTTTTCTGACGTTTCCAAAGCCTCCCAGAAACTCCGGTCATAAATCACTTTTACCCGCACCCCCCGGTTAAACCGCGCCAACACCCGATTTAAAGCAGGCATAATTGGCTCCCAGTCCGACTCCCGCCGAAAAGCCCCGAAAAATATGGTGACAACCCCCGTGGGGAGACGGGGAGAGAGGGGGGGAGGGGGAGACGGGGAGATGGGGAGACGGGGAGGAGGGGGAAGATGGGGAAGAGGGGGAAGATGGGGAGGAGAGGGAGGAGAGGGAGGAGAGGGAGGAAGATTGCTTCCCAAACTCCCCACACTCCCCACACTTCCCACACTCCCCCCCGTCCCCTGGTCCCCCCGTCCCCTGGTCCCCCCGTCCCCCCAAGGCGGTAAATAAGCCAGATGATTAGGAAACACCGCCACATTTGGGTTATGCTGGCGCAAGTAGGCCGCCAGAGGTTCCGTGGAAGTTTGCACGCAGTGACAACCTCGGAAATTGAGAAACTGCCCCTGCTCATATTCGGGACGGTAGAGGGGGTCATCATCAGTTTCCGCCACAATCAAATAATCCCGCTGCAGCAGTTGTTTCAGCAAAGAAATATCTTGGGGATAGCGGAGAATTGACCTTTGCCAGATAAACACCTTCTCCTCACCAGGGAGTCCCACCTTTAAATCCGCAGATTTCACCTGGGAAACCGTGCGCACTCCCGGAATCGTCCGGCTGAACCTGTCCGGCTCTAAAGTGCGGATGCGATAAACTGGCCAAGACCCCATCATATTCGTTTGAATCAACAGACGGCGGGGGGGTGTGGGAGATTTAATGGCTCGGATGAGGTATTCCGCCGCCCCAGTTTGGGTAGCAAAGGCGGCGGCGTCGATACCCAGAGTATTAACTACTGGAGCCATCAATTGCAGAAATCTTTGGAATTCCTCAGTTTGGGAGCCCTCACCCCCTGTATCCCCCTCTCCCAGGACGGGAGAGGGGGAAGTAGCCCTTTGTCCAAAGTCCTTGGTTTTTTCTCCCCTCTCCCCTTGTGGGAGAGGGGTAGGGGGTGAGGGGGACAATGGACTATGGGAGCCCAGAGTCTGGATTTCATAAATCCGCAACCCCGCAGCAGCGAACAGTTGTTTCATCTCCGGGAGACTAAAGCGGTGGGTAAGGGTAGTTTCCCAGTTGCCCTGCAACAGATTGATAATTTGCTGCCAGTATTGGAGATTGGAGATGCGGACGAGGACTTGACCTTCGGGTTTGAGCCAGACGGCGCAGTTAGCCAGGAGCTGTGGCGGCATAATGCCATCGAATGCCAGACAGTCAACCGTATTAGGGGGAATGTCTGGGCGATCGTTTTCATTAATAGTGATAACTTGGCACTGGGGGTTAATGCGCTGGTATTCGGTACGGATAGCATCACCATTATTGCTAACAGTGATGACAGTTTGGGCGTCTGGCGGTAGAAGTTGGATGATGTGATGGGTCATTGGTCATTAGTCATTTGTCCATTGTCGATTGTCCATTGTCTCTTATTACAAAGGTAAGTAGTGAGGCATAAATAAATTCAACATCGACACCATCAGATAAGCTGAACAAGAGTTGCCCCGTCAGCATCTACATAGGTTCTGGCTGATTCCCCAGCCAGAACCTAGTTATAGTACGGAGAGGGGAGACGCGGTTCGGGTTCGCCCTTCGACTTCGCTCAGGGCAAGCTCACCGACCGGGGAGACGGGGAGAAAGGGGTTGGGGGATAGAGAGCCAGTTCTCTGGCAGGTCTCATGTTTATTTGCAATGACTATAATGATGAGTGCCAGCAAATGATGCCAGCAAATAATGCTAGAGCCCAATGCTCAACCATATCCCCACCAGCACAATTATCGCTTACCGAATAAGCGGTTAATCTCAGGAGGAGATAAAGCATTGTTTTGCTGGATTTCATCGCATTTTTGCTTTCTCAAAACCCCAGCCGCATCCTCCGTAGCTACACCGTCAGCGATCGTCCGCAGTTTCAAATTACGAGCCACCTGCACCAAAGCACTAATTATCGGGGCATTTTGCGCCGCCGCCACGGTCAAGCTGGCATCAATTTTCAGATTATCTAATTTGAGCTGACTCAGATAATTTAAAGCGCTATCAGCAATGCCAAATTGACTGATAGTGTTGATAGCACCAATCCGCTTTAAAATCATCATTTTCGATGCAATTGCATTAAGATTTTTCGCCTTAGCGATAGTAGATGCAGGTATTTCTAGCTCCAGATACCGAGGCTCCAACTTAGCATTTACCAAAGCGCTAGCCACAATTTCATCCAAATTAGCATCATTAAAAATTGTCTCAGAAATTCCCACAGCCACCCGCAGGAAAATCCCAATATCTTGCCAGGTTTTAGCTTGACGACAAGCAGTTTCTAGCAACCATTCACCCACCGCCACCCCCAAACCAGCTTCTTCCGCCAGAGAGAGAATTTTCGGGTGAGAAACGCTACCAATGCGGGGGTTTTCCCAGTGGATAACCGCACCAACGCCGGTGATTTTGCGATTGCGGATATCGATGCGGGGCTGGTAGAATACCTGTAGGATCCGACGTTCCCAGGCGCGGTGGAGGTCAGCAGCCAGTTGCAGGTCTTTGGCACTGTCAGAACCCACCAAGGGACGAGTGTAAATTTGCGCTCGATCGCCCCCTTTGCGCTTCGCGTCTCCCATCGCCACCCCCGCTTGTCGCCGCAGTTCTTCTAACGTTGACGCCACCGGATAAAAAGCAATACCAATACTCCCCGTCACCGGAATAGACTTACCCTGAATACTGAAAGGTTGAGAGATAATTCCCAGCAAATGCTGCCCGCTCTCTTGCGCCGTATCTTCTTTGCTCGTCGGCGGCAAAACCAGAGCAAATTCGTCCCCGCTCAACCGCACAACACCGCCTAATTCCAAGCCACTAGCAAACTGCACCGTTTTGAGAAAATCCTGCAACCGCTGCGCCAGTTTTTGCAGCACCTCATCCCCGCTAGCATAACCAAAAACATCATTAATGCGGGAAAACCTGTCTAAACCCAACAGCAAAAAGGGGACAAAGCGGTTACGCGCATCCGTCGCCGATATTGCCCGTTCCAAATATCCCTCCTCTCCCTCCAAACCCGACTGGTTCGGCAACCCCGTGAGGCTATCAAAATTTTCCAACTGCTCTAACTGTTCCGTCACCCGCTCTAGTTTTTCCCGTTGGTGAGCCACCCTTTTCAACCGCGCCTCCACCGCCGCCATTAGCTCCTTGGAGGTAAAAGGTTTCGTCAAGTAATCATCCGCACCCAAATTCATCCCCTGACGTAAATCATCTCTTTCCGCCTTCGCCGTTAGGAAGATAAATGGGGTATCCACAGTATCGGGGTTTTGCCGCAACTGCGAGATCACATCATAGCCATCCATCTCCGGCATCATAATATCACAGATGATTAAATCAAACTTTTGCCGTTGCGCGATTTGCACGCCCACGCTGCCATTTTCCGCCCCCACCACCTCGAAATCCTCGGCTTCCAGCAAATCCATGATATTGCCCCGGATTTCTTCGCTATCTTCTACCACCAATATTTTCACCATATTTCCAGCTTCATCTCCATTATTTTGTCATTTGTCAACAGTCATTTGTCCTTTGTCACTTGTCCCAATGACCAATGACCAGGGACTAATCACCAATGTTGGTTGTGGCTTCCCGCTCCAAAACCAAAGTTACCGGACCGTCGTTATCGATATCTACCGCCATCATCGCCCCAAATTCTCCCGTTTCCACCTTTAAACCACTCTGGCGCAACTTATCTACAAAAGCATCAAATAGCAGTTTAGCTCGTGACGGGGGGGCAGATTTATCAAAAGACGGGCGGCGACCTTTGCGACAATCACCATAGAGGGTAAACTGACTCACCGCCAGCACCTCTCCCCCAATATCTACCACCGATTTATCCCAACGACCAGCGCCATCAGTGCCATCAGGAAATAGGCGTAGTTCTAAGCACTTGCGGGCCATCCAATCTAGCTCCGCTTCTGTATCTGTGGTAGAAATAGCTACAAGTAGATTCAGCCCTTGACCGATCTTACCGACAATTTTAGCACCCACTGTGACTTGAGAGGATTTGACGCGCTGGAGAACTACACGCATTTTCGCTGGTTTTTGGTTTTGTTCGTAGTTGGGCTTTAGCCCATTGGGGGTAAAGAAACCGGGTCTCTATACGCAGCTTCTCTGCCAGAAACCCGGTTTTTCAAGTGCCGAAAAAGTGGTTATTTCCCGAAGCCTTTCCCGCGACTGACAGAGGGGAGGCAAACGCATTTTTCTAGCTGCGATCGCAGTTGGTCATGGTCTAGGTTTTGGCCGATAAACACCAATTGATTTTTCGGCTGCCCCTTCCAATCATCATCATCAATAGTAAACCGCTTGCCGCTCAGATGGAAAACGTGGCGGCGGGAGCTTTCGTCAAACCACAAAATTCCCTTAGCCCGGAATACATTCCCTGGCAATTGGTTATCCAAGAAATACTGGAATTTCCGAATTGACAAAGGTTTATCGGCTTCAAAAGACAGAGAAGTAAAGCCATCATTTTCCAAATGGTGGGAATGATGGTGGTGGTGATGGTCATGGTCATGGTCATGGACACATTGACCGTGGTCATGGTCACATGCCGAATGGTCGTGATGGTCGTGGTCGTGGTGGTCGTGGTCGTGATGCTCGTGGTGGTCGTGGTGATGGTGTTCTTCTTCCGCTTCCTCAGCATCAAAATACTTATCCGACTCAAACAGACCCACACTGAGAATCAAAGGCAAAGCCACCTTACCGTAGCTAGTCCGCAGGATCCGGGCGTCTTTTTTCACATCGCGAATCTTGCATTCGAGCAAGTCCGCATCAGCTTCATCCACCAAATCGACTTTATTGAGGATGATCATATCCCCGTAAGAGATTTGGTTGAAAGCCGCTTGGCTGTTGAACAGGTCGAGGCTGTAATTCTCGGCATCCACTACGGTAATAATGGAGTCGAGGCGGGTCAGGTCTCGCAGTTCTGTGCCTAAAAAAGTCAGAGCTACCGGTAGAGGGTCTGCCAATCCCGTGGTTTCCACGACGAGATAATCCACCCGTTCCGGGCGTTCTAGCACTTTATAGACGGCATTGAGTAAATCGTCATTAATGGTGCAACAGATGCAGCCATTGCTCAGAGTCACCATATCCTCCTCGGTGGAGACGATCAGCTCGTTGTCAATGCCGATTTCGCCAAACTCATTGACGAGGACACCAGTTTTGACACCTTGCTGGTTGGTGAGAATGTGGTTGAGGAGGGTGGTTTTGCCGCTGCCGAGAAAACCGGTAATGATCGTGACAGGTAAGCCATGTTTAGGAACATCCATTACCTGTGTCGGTTCGGGGGTTACTACTGATTGCATACCGTTGGGATGTTGAGAACTCGATAGCGCTAGCGCGTCTTTGGGCAGTCGCGTTCGCTGCTGGCACGGCTCTGGCCGTGTCCCTAACTTTTGATTGTAGTCTAAATATTTGGGGAAAGATGCTGACTCAACTAAATCGAGCCCCCCAAAGAAACCGCTCCCGAACAGCAGCCGTCAGGATCACCCACGTCAAGATAGGCAAGCAAAAAGATGATTTCCCGAACTGGCAAGTATATTTGTGCCTTTTTCCTGGCTCTGGCGTTGGTGGCACTTCCCAGTTGTGTAACGGCGCAAAGTACCACAGGGAAAGAGTTAGCCGCACCAGAGTCGCTGCGGTTGGGGATCCCCATTGACTGTAACTTGGGTCAAGATTGTTTTGTGATGTTGTATCCCGATCGCGACCCCGGACCCGAAGCCGTAGATTTTGGCTGTGGTCGTCAAACCTACGACACCCACAAAGGCACAGATTTTGCCATTCCCGACAACCGGGCGATGGCGCGAGGGGTCCCGGTCATCGCTGCCGCCCCCGGAACCGTGTTACGAGTGCGAGATGGTGTGGCCGATCGGCGCATCCGCAACGACGCCGACAAAACAGCCGTAGATAACATCGAATGCGGTAACGGCCTCGTCATCGACCACGGCGGCGGCTGGGAAACCCAATATTGTCATATGCGCAACGGCTCCGTAGCCGTCACCGCCGGTACAGAAGTAGAAACCGGCACAGTCCTGGGAATGGTGGGCAACTCCGGTTTAGCATCATTTCCCCACGTTCATCTCAGCGTCCGCTACCAGGGTCAAGTCGTGGACCCCTTTGTGGGACCAAATGCCGGTCCCGGTTGCCAGGTTGAGAGCCATCCCATCTGGGCAGACAATCTCACTTATATACCAACTGGATTAATTCGGGCAGGCTTCTCCCGCGAAGCTCCCACAATGGATACCTTGTGGGATGGCAATTTCAGCGATACCGCCTTCACCAAAGACATCCCCCAGCTCCTGTTTTGGATTCACGCCTACGGCGTACTTAAAGGAGATATAATTAAGTTCCGGCTCACCGCACCTAACGGAGACGTAGTAGCCGAAAGCGAGCAACCGATCGCCAACCCCAGCCGGTCCTGGATGGGTTACGTAGGCAAACGCAACACCCTCGAGCGTCCCATCATCCCAGGCACCTGGAGCGGCGAATACCAACTCGTGCGAAACGATCGCACCATAATCAACGTAACCCGCACCATAGAAATCAGCTAGATTTCCAAACCGAGAATCTCCGCCGACTTCGCCAAAACTTCATCTGGATCGAAAGGTTTAGTCATATACAAATCCGCCCCCACCTCTTTCCCCTTTTCCTTATCGAACTCCTGACCCTTAGCCGTGAGCATAATAATGTAAACCTCATCGAGGCCCAGTTCGTTTTTCACCGCATGGCAAACCTCAAATCCGCTCAGTTTTGGCATCATCACATCCATAAAAACCAGATTTGGTTTAGCAGACTTAATCGTTTCTAATGCTTCCTCTCCATTCGTAGCCGTCAGTAATTCTACCCCTTCGTCTTCCAGCTCTTCCAGGGTTTGCTCCATCAGAATTCTGATGTGAGGTTCATCATCCACAATCAAAATTGTTTTATCCATAAAACCGATAACCTCTACCAATCATCATTATACAGCAGTTATAGTCATTTCAGATAACAATGAGACACTAGAGCCAGCTCGTTGCCCTCTATCCCCCAACCCCTTTCTCCCAAAAAGGGAGAAAGGGGAGACGGAGAACGCTTTTTGTCTGCTCATCTCCCCTCTCCCAAGTAGGGAGAGGGGGGTAGGGGGGTGAGGGGGTAGGGGGATAGAGGGCAACTATGAAGGCACTTGGTGTCTCATTCTTAATTGAAATGACTATATATTCATGGGGCTAAAATATCAACTGAAATGGGATGAGGAAGCATCACCATCAGGCTGCGGGGAGAATGATTTTTACAGTAGTTTCGATACCAGGAATGCTGTTGATTGCGAAATTGCCTTCGTGCAATTCCGTGAGGCGTTTAGCAATGGCTAATCCCAACCCGGAGCCTTTTTGGGCGTACAGCTTGCGGGAAAACTGCATATAGGCACCCACAGCGGCAATTTCCTCACTGTTCATGCCTCGCCCTTGGTCTGTAACCTGCAACTCAAAACCAGAGCCGATGACTTTCACAGTGATAGTAACAGTAGTGTTGGGGGGGGAAAACTTGAAAGCATTATCCACCAATTCCGTCACCAATTTAGTCAGCTTCAGTTTAGACATTTTGACATGAGCAGGTCTGAGGTCTAACTGCAAGTCCGAGACGCGGTTAGCGGTGGCGGCGGTTTCCGTAGCAATGCGGCTAATTAACTCGTGCGCGTTGCGGGTGTGATTATTTTGCCAAGAGGATAGAGAATGAGGATTTGTCGCTTCCGCTTCTAGTTCGGCATATAGCCAAAAATTTTCCATTAACCGACATAAACTAGCAGCAGATTTGTCCAGTTTGGCGGCAACTTCTCGGAATTCTTCAGGCGGCATTACTTCTGTGGCCAACAAGTGAGAAAAGCCGATAATCCTCGTGATAGGTTCGCGGAGTTCTTCTGGCAAAACCGTAGCAATGCTACGGCGGAGCTGGTCTAATCTTTGCTCATATTGATGCTCCAACAAGGCTTTCTTTTGCAAGCGGGTGGTAATTGCCTTTAAAATATCAGCCCGGGTAAAAGGCTTGGTCAGGTAATCATCAGCTCCCAATTCCATCCCTTGCCGCTGGTCTATTTGATCGGCTTTAGCAGTGAGGAAAATAAAGGGAATAGTAGCAGTTGCTTCCTGGGAGCGCAATTCTTGCAAAACCCCAAACCCGTCCAGCTCTGGCATCATCACATCGCAGATGATTAAATCTGGCTTTTCTGCTGTTGCCAGCAGCACGCCAGCGGTGCCATTTTCGGCGCCTACGGTGGCGAATTCCTCAGCTTCTAAGAGTTCAAGGATGTTTTCTCTTACAAATTGGTCGTCTTCTATGACTAAAATCTTGGTCACGTTTGCCCCCGGTAAAAATAAAATGTCCAACATCGATAGAAACCCCTGTTACTTGGTGTCGCCAAGGGATGCTTTTCTAGAAACCGAGTTTCTCGCCCAGACTTGTAGTCTAACCCCCAAGGTCATACAGTGGGGGATATCTCTCATTTTAGAACCTTGGGCTCTCATCTTCTGAGACCAAAGGCAGCACCACAGTGAAGGTGGTGCCAGTGCCAATTTCACTATGGACGATCAGAGTACCGTGATGAACCTCAGTACATTTTTTGACTATAGCCAAACCCAAACCTGTTCCAGAAATGTTGCCCACATTTTTGGCGCGGTAGAATGGCTCAAAGAGCCTTTGTTGGTCTTCCGCCGAAATACCGATGCCACTATCTTGGATCTGGAATCTGGCTTGCTGGTCTTGACATTGGAGTTGAAAACGGACGGGGCTACCTGGGGGGGAATATTTCATAGCATTGGAGAGCAAATTTGTCAAGATCTGGCGCAAGAGTTGTTCATCCATTGTGGCTGTCTGACAGTCACCGGAGAACTCGAAGAGGATGGGGTGGCTGTCCCGATCGCTTTGCTGAATTTCCTCAATTATCTCCCCACAGAAACTCTGTAAATCCAAAGGTTGGGGGTTAAATTCCAGCTTCCCCGCCTCCTCCTTCCCCACAAACAACACATCATCCAGCAGTTTCGTCATCATGGTAATCGCGTTTTTAATCCGATTGTAGTGAAGATGCTTTTTTTCTTCCGGCCATTTGTGACCGTAATTTTGCAGTAATTCCGTGGAAGTTTGAATCGTCGTCAGCGGCGTTCTAAAATCGTGAGCTGCCATCGTCATAAAGCGAGATTTTAACTCGGTCAACTCCTGCTCTTTTTTCAAAGACACTCGCATTGTTGCTTCCGCTTGATTTCTTTTGATCGCGATTTCAATCGTAGTTTGTAACTCCCTTTCTTCAAAAGGTTTCAGCAAATAACCAAACGGCTCAGCTTGTTTGGCTCGTTCCAAAGTAGGAACATCAGCATACGCGGTGAGGAATATCACAGGGATTTGGAATTTGGCTCGGATGAGAGCCGCCGTTTCTATGCCGTCCATATCTCCTTGCAAGTTGATATCCATCAGCACCAAATCGGGCTGAATTTCTGCGGCTTTTGCTATCGCCATCTCGCCAGAAGGAACCACCACTGGCACTTCATATCCCATGCGGCGTAAAGATTCCGCCATGTCTTCAGCGATAATCATTTCATCTTCAACGATGAGCAGCTTAAAGTGCAGAGTCATCCCTCTAAAGCCTCTGTTTATACTTTGGTTCCGTAAATTTTAACTCAAACACTGTACCACTGTTAGTGTTGCAAGTCACATCTGCTCCCAACTGGGTGGCAAGGGTGCGCACCAGGCGCAGACCCAAAGAGGCAGTTTGATTCCAATCCATATCCGGAGGCAGGCCCACCCCGGTATCCGCCACCCGGAGGATTAACTCATCGGCGTCGTTGCGGGAGACAGCCACCAGAATCTCACCCCCACCACCTTCCGGGAAAGCATACTTCAGAGCATTAGAAACCAACTCACAGACAATCAAACCGCACGGAGTCGCAACATCAATGCTCAAGAAAATGGCCGGTACATTCAGCTCGATCCGGATCTGGGGCTGCCCGCCCCCCCGTGGCTCCTCGCCCCCCCGTGGCTCACCTAAAGCGCTGTAGGAGCGCAATAGGTGAGAGGTAAGCTGGCGCAGATAATCTCCTAAGTCGATGCGGGCTAGGTCCGGGGATTGGTAGAGCTTTTCATGGATCAAAGCCATCGATCGGATACGGTTTTGGCTATCTTGGAACATATCCAGGAGGTGCGGGTCTTGCAGATAGCGAGATTGCATTTTCAACAAACTAGAAATCACCTGCAAATTATTTTTCACCCGATGGTGAATTTCCTTGAGCAACACCTCTTTTTCCCGCAGAGATGCCAAGGCAACAACTTCGGCGCGCTGCCTTTCTCCTAGCTCCGTTTGCACCTGGCGATAAAGTTCCGCTTGCTGGATTGCAATCCCCACCTGCTCCACCAGGTAGCGCAGAGAGTCGATCGTCCAATCCTGCCACTGACGCGGTTGGCGAGACTGGGCAATCAAAAGTCCCCAAAGCGAGCCCTGATGCAGCACCGGCACCACCAAAAAGGCGCGAACCCCATACTGCTGGCAAAATTCCTGGAGACTGGGGACCAGTGGGGCAGTAGCCGTGTCAGCAACCGCATTCACCAAACCTTGCCGGTAACGCTCAGCCGTGTTGTCATTACAGATTTCATCAGGGAAAGTATATCCCAGTAAAGACATCTCCCCAGGGGCGAGAGCTTCCGTCACCACCGCACCACCCCCCTCTGCCCAAAAACTATAGATAAAGGCACGATGTACCTCAGACCCGAGGCTGTGCAAATCATCAGCCATCCCCCGTTCCGGGAAGTCACTAATTGCCCCGATGGAGATTGTCCGGGAATTCAGAAACTCCCGCACTTGCGCCACCGTAGTGCGGAGGATTTCGTCCAAATCCAGCGACTGACGGATTCGCGCCTGCATCGCCCCAATCAGGCGTTCCCGCTCCGCTTGCTGCTGGAGAAAGATTTCCGCCCGCACCCTGTCGGTGATGTCAATTCCCACAGACACAGCGGCAGCTCCTTGGCGATACTTCTGCGCCACCAGCAGGTAGTGACAGAGTTCGCCACCAATCACCACCGGCACTTCCCCAGTGACTTGCGTCTCCGAACTCTGAAAAAAAGCGCCGATAAAATCCGCAAAATCGCTATTATTTCCCGCAAAACCGATGTGCTGCCCCACAAACTCTTCCTGGGGAACATTAAGAGCCGCTGCTAACTGGCGGTTCGCACCCAAATAGCGCAAATCGGCCCCAATCCAAGAGACAAAACCAGGGACAGCATCCAATACTGCTTGCAGTTGGTTTCTCGCTTCCGCCAGTGCCGCTTCCGCCTCCTTCCGGTCGGAGATATCCGCCCAGTAACCCACGATTTCCAAAACATTGCCCTGGTAGTCTCGCACCAACCGCATCTCGTCGCGAATCCAGATATAAGTACCGTTTTGATGCTGCCAGCGATATTCTATATTGTGGCTGCCTCTCTCTAGCAGATGGGAAATCTCGGCAGCCACAGTCGGGGCATCTTCCGGGTGGATATGAGAGAACCAAAATCCCGCATCAGCGAGGAATGACTGTGCCTCGTAACCCGTCATCCCCAAGACATTCTCGCTCATAAAAGTGGCCGCCCAATTCCCATCAGCCTTGCCGCTATATATCACCGCAGGGCTCGATGCCAGTAAATGGCTGAGTTTTTCCTGGCTCAGACGCAAGGCATCTTCCGCTTGCTTCATCTGGGTGATGTCATTTTGCACCCCCAGGAAGTGGGTAAGATTGCCCTGACTATCGTAAATTGGAGAAATCGAAAGCTGATTCCAGAACAAAGTGCCATCTTTGCGGTAGTTGCGCAAAATCACACTGCATTCCCTACCCTCACTTATGGCGGCCCGCAGTTCCCCTAGTGATGGTTGCCCCCTCTCTTTCCCTTCCAGAAACCGACTGTTGTGCCCGATCGCTTCCGCCGCAGTGTAACCCGTCATCCGTTCAAACGCTTTATTGACGTAAATAATCGGGTTGTCTCCCTGTCTCGCGTCAGTAATCACAATGCCATTACTGCACTCCGCTAACGCTCGCTGCTGCAAGCGCAAAATCTCCTCAACCCGATGGCGTTCCGTCACGTCTCGGTCCATCCCCCGATAGCCGCGAAATGCGCCATCGGGGCTAAAAATCGGCACCGCGCTGGTTTCCAGTACCACTAAACGCCCGTCTTTGTGGGAGTTGGTATTTTCCAAACAGCTAAAAGGTGCCCTCGCCGCTGCAATTTTCCCAAAAATCTCCCCCACCCGTTGCGCTTCCCTTGGGGGCATCAGGTCAAAGGGGGTTTTGCCGAGAATTTCTTCAGATTCATAACCCAAAATCTCTGCCACTTTCGGACTGCAATAAGTATAGGTGCCGGTAGCATCTACTTCCCATACCCAATCGCTGCTAGTTTCCACCAAATTGCGGAAGCGTTCTTCACTTTCCCGGCGGCGAGTGATTTCTGCTTGCAACTGAGACACCGCCTCCTCTAGCTGGGTGGTGCGTTCTACCACCCGCTGTTCCAGTTCCTGATGCAGTTTTTGTAATCGCCGCTCTGATTGTTGTCGCTCCAAGATATTGGCGAATATTTCCCCAGAGATTTGCAGCAGGGAGATAATTTCTTCTGGCCAGTTTTTTTCCTCGCGTACCGACTCAAAACCAATAAATCCCAGCAATTGACCCCGAGACTGCATCGGCACCAATAGGGCAGATTTCACCTGGCGGGCGGCGAAAAAAGTTTTTTCTAAGGATGCCTTGGCGGGCAAATCGCTCAGGCTGTTAATATATAGAGGTTTACCAGTTTGGATCTGCTGGATTAACCAGGGGAAGGCACTGTTAGTCAGTTCCGGCAACTGGTTAATTTGTGGTTCTGCCCTGGGGTGGCTCCACTCATGGGTATTGCGCAGGAGCAAGGATCGTTTATAAGTCTCCCGGTCTCCGGGGGCCGCGTTTTCCTGTTCATATGAACCGACAAGCTGAAATAGGTAAGAGCGATCGACCTCGGGGAATTCCCCGATAGCTTCCAAGGCGTGGTTAATGCCCTGATCGATTTCGTCACTTTGCAAATTAATAAAGTGAGTCGAGAGAATGGCAATTAAATTTTCCAGGTCTGCCCGATATTCCAGGGCAGCTTCTGCCCGCTTTTGCTCGGTGATATTCAGCGCCACACACACCGCCGCATTCCCCTGCATATACTTCTGGCTCATCACCAGGTAGTTGAATACCTGTGAGCTATGGGAAATTTCCAATTCCACACTCGCCATTTGTTGGTCGGGACGGGAGAAAAACTCCCCCACGAATTTAGCAAAACCCTTGCTATTACCCGAAAAACCTAATTGACGGCCATAAATCTCTTCCCGCTTGATGTTCAAAGTTTTGGCAAAGCAGTTGTTACCGCCGAGGTAGTGGATTTTGGAAATGTCGCCATCGGGACAAGCCAGCCAGGAAACACAACCGGGAATCGCATCCAAAACCGCTTCTAGTTGGTCTTTGGCTGCTTGCAGAGCCGCTTCGGCTCTGACTCTATCGGTAATATCCCGGGCAATCACCTGCACCGCCGGTTGACCCTCGTAAAGAAAGGGAATTCCGGTAATTTCTACATCGATGTTTGTACCATCAAGGCGACGTAGCTTTTGTTCCGTGATGGGAGATGGCTGATTTTCTGTGATGATCCTTTGAATCCGCTCGGCCACGAATAATCGATATTCTGGGGGGACAACATCTAAGATCGGCATACCTTGGATTTGCTCACGGGTATCAGCGCCGATGAGATGAAGCCATGCAGGATTAGCATAGGTAATTTGGCCATTGGTATGAATGGCTATTGCTTGGGGAGACATCTCCATTGCCTGCCAGTAGTGCGCTTCACCCTCCCACATTCTTGCCTGTTTTTGGTATTTTTGCTGTTTAGCGCCCCTCTCTCCTTGTGGGAGAGAGGGGCGGTAATAATCCCCCAGGGCTTGCTGAACCGCACTCCCTAGGCGAGTCAGGCGGTCTTTGCGCAAGTAGGAAGCGGCGCCCATTTTCATACATTCCACCGCCACCTCTTCCCCAGTGGTGCTGGTGACGACTATCAGGGGAATGTCTATGCCTTCATGGTGCAACAGATCTAGGGCTCTTTGGGCGCTGAATTCAGGCAGACTGTAATCACAGATAATCAGTTGTAATCCCTCTGAATTGGGGGCGGGTTGGAGTTGTTGGCGGTAACTTGCCTCAGTGACCACCCGCTCCCACTGGGGCGCAAACCCGGCTTTTTCCAACTCGCGGGCGATCGACTCTGCATCATCCTTGGAATCTTCTACAATCAAGAGGCGGAGCGGTTGGAGCATGGTGGTTTCTGATGTTGCCCCTGGGGCTAAACTGCAAAAATGGAGAAGAAACCGGGTTTCTGCGGAAAATCCCCGTTGACATACGAGGCCCAAGATAGAAACCCGGTTTCGCGTCTCTCCCCTTGACAAAGATAGATTTATTGTAATCCCAGAAACCGGGTTGCTGCGGAGAATCTCCGTTGAGATACGAGGTCCAGCATATTGCAGGTTTATGAGTTGCGGATTAGTAATGGATTCCCGCCTTCGCGGGAATGACATAGGGAAGGGGCGGGAATGACATAGGGAAGGGCGGGAATGACATAGGGAAGGGCGGGAATGACATAGGGAAGGGCGGGAATGACATGGGGAAGGGGCGGGAATGACATGGGGAAGGGGCGGGAATGATATAGGGAAGGGGCGGGAATGACATAGGGAAGGGGCGGGAATGACATCAAGTCCTCTGGCTTCGTTTGTGAATAACTGAGGGGGCAACCACACTTTGATTGCCCCTACTGTAGGGGCAATCAAAGTGTGGTTGCCCCGGAATTGTCCAAACGATGCGAACAGACTTGATCTGACAGGTTTTGAGTTTCTAACCGAGGGCATTCATAGAACCCCGGTTTCTCGGATCAAGAAATTTCAAAAACTGTTCTAATGGTAAAGGGTGACTAAAAAAATAGCCCTGAATTTCATCACAATAGCGTTCTTGCAGCCAAGCCATTTCCTCAGCAGATTCCACACCTTCGGCAACTACTTTTAAATGGAGATAGCGCGCCATCTCAATAATCGCTTGAGTTAAATTAGATTTAGTGCTATCTTGGTGAAGATTTAGGATAAAACTCCGGTCAATTTTCAATTTATCGAAGGGGAATCGCTGCAGATAACTGAGGCCAGAATAGCCAGTGCCGAAATCATCAATTGCAATGCGCACGCTGAGGGCTTTCAGAGCCTGGAGGGCTTTAATGGCTGCTTCTGTGTCGCGGAGGAGGATGCTTTCGGTCAGCTCTAATTCTAGTAATTGAGGGGGAAAATCTTCATTAGTTAAAATTTTCACCAATGAGGAGCGCCAATCGGGTCTTTCTAGCTGACGGGCGGAGATATTCACCGCTACCCGCAGGTTAGGAAAACCGGCTTTTTGCCAGATTTTGGCTTCTTGACAGGCAGTTTGCAATACCCATTCGCCTATAGGAACAATCAGACCGCTAGTTTCCGCCAGGGGAATAAATTTGGCAGGAGGTATAAAACTGCCATCATCGAGGCGCCAGCGCAAAAGTGCTTCCGCCCCAGTGATTTCCCCGGTTTGCAGGTGATATTGGGGTTGATAATAAAGCTGCAATTGTTGGCGTTCTAAAGCGTAGCGGAGCTGGTTTTCTAAGGCGAGGTCGTTTTCAGAATAGCCGTGGCGAGCCGCGAGGTAAAATTGGTAGTCATCGCCGCCTTGGACTTTGACGACATTGAGGGCTTTAGTAGCGTTCTGGATGAGTTGCTCAATGTGGCGTCCGTCTTGGGGATAGAGGGCGATACCAAAGCTGGCGGTGATGAAAATTTCTTGGTCTTCTAAGCGGAAGGGGAGGCGGAGTGAGGTCAGGATGGTTTCGGTAGTCCGGGCGGCTTGGGTACGGCTAGGACTGGGAGGGGTGATGATGGCAAAGCGATCGGAGTCCAAACGGATCGTAGCACAACCCATCCGCACGCTGGCGTTTAATCTTTGCGCCACGGCCACCAGTAACCGATCGCCAAAGTCATTCCCCAGGTTATCGTTAATCCGGCTAAAGCGGTCTAACCCCAGACAAATCAGAGGTACAATCGGCTCACTGGCAGTGATTTTGGCCGTGGCTTGCTCCAGCAGCGAGGGTAGCATCAACCGAGTGGGCAATGTGGTGAGGCTGTCGGTTTGGAGCCGGTGGCGGTATTTTTGCTCTAGCTGTTGCAGTTCTCGATCTCGCTCCTGCTGCAAGGCCAGTTGCTTTTGGTATCGTGCAGCTATAGCCCCCAGTAGCTCCTCCCGTGTAAATGGTTTCGTGAGGTAATCATCAGCCCCTAATTCCATACCCTGACGCCAATCAGCACGATCGGCTTTGGCTGTCAAGAAAATAAATGGAATCCTGGACGTGGCAGGGTTTTGGCGCAGTTCTGTCAAAACCCCAAAACCATCTAACTCCGGCATCATCACATCACAGATAATCAAATCTGGCACTTCGGCAGTAGCTCGCCGCACCCCCTGGCGGCCATTTTCAGCGCATATAACCTCAAATTCTTCCGCAAACAGCAGCTCGATGATGTTTTCTCGCACCGAGGTTTCGTCTTCAATCACCAAAATTTTCTGCATTCGTGGTGCCTAGTGATTACTATCGGTGAGGGCCGTAGCCCAGAAACCGGGTTTCAAAAGGAGGTTTCTCGTCAAGGTATGAGACCCTTCATATAAACCCGGGTTTCTGGCTGACCCATTACCAGCTTAGCTGCATCTTGCTTTCGGGGAGTGGTCATAAATTTTCTAGGGGTAAGATGACTGACACAGTGGTGTAGTCGCCAGCAATACTGTCAATCATCAGCCGACCTTGATATAATTCCGCTAGCCGTTTGGCAATGGTCAGACCCAAACCGGAACCCTGTTGCTCATAGAGTTTGCGCTCAAATTGGATGTAAGCGCCCAAACTGGCAATCTGCTCCGGACTCATACCGCGACCGAGATTGCTCACTGAGAGGGTGTATATCTTCTCCGCCGCGATGCCCAACACCAAGATCGTGCTGCCTTCAGTAGAATACTTGCAGGCATTATCCACCAGTTCTTCTACGATTTTGTGCAGGTGAACTGCCGAGATGGCGGCGGGGGCGTCGGCTAAGTCCAGGCGCAAGTCCGCAAGGCGATCGAACTTCTTCGCCGCTTTGTTGGCACTGGTGGCAATGGTACTGAGAGTGGCGGCGCCGATCCCCGCCCGCAAGATCTTGAGACGCTCTTTGTCATTGCTGATTAGTTCAATTTCGGCGTAGAGTAAGTAATTTTGAACCAAACGGTAAAGCCTTTGCCCGGACTGATAAATTCCCTCGGCCATCTCTTGAATTTCGGCGCGGTCCATTTCCTGGCATTCCTCCATCAGCATCTGAGAGTAGCTGATAATCCCATTCAGAGGGGTGCGCAGTTCGTGAGGCATGGCGTGAACCAGGTTCTGGCGTAGCTGCTGGAGTTTTTTATCTGATTCTCGCTCGATCGCGGTTTGCTTTTCCAGACGGGCGGAGATCGCTTTGAGCAGTTCCTCGAGAGTAAACGGTTTCGTCAGGTAATCATCCGCCCCCAATTCCATTCCTTTGCGGGTATCAGTTTTTTCCGCTTTAGCCGTCAAAAAAATAAATGGAATCGTGGCAGTAGCCTCATTTTTGCGAAGAGCTTGGATCACCCCATAGCCATCCAGTTCCGGCATCATCACATCGCAGATAATTAAATCTGGCAGATATTGCGTAGCTTTTTGGACACCTTCAATGCCGTTTGGCGCCGCTAATGCCTGGTATTCTTCCGCTTCCAGCAAATCTAGAATATTTTCTCTTACTCGGTCGTCATCTTCTATAACTAGAATAGTTTTCATGGGTTGAATTATTAGAGCTTTTCCTAAATGTTTTCTGCCGCATTAAATCTGGTTTTTTTATAAAAATCAGAAAAAAAACAGACCCAATTTCTATAAAACTGATTTCCAACTATGAGCTGAACCACCAAAGGCAATTCCAGCCACCTGCTGCACCAATAGCATTCTTGAAAAACCGCCATAAAAGATAAGGGTTTATGTGGGCAAACCCCCACCAGGGGATTGCCCACGGCAATATCATCAAAAAGCATTGGTGGCATATTCGGTTTCTGATTGCTGGGTGGGGGGGAGGTGCAGCCGCTTATCGGTGTGGAGCATCTGGGCAAACTCATCGGCACTGATGGGACGACTGAAAAAATAACCCTGAATGGCGCCACAGCCTTGGCGGTGAAGGAATGCCAGCTCGGCTTCAGTTTCCACCCCCTCAGCCACAACTTTTAGGTTAAGGGTTTCCGCCATAGAAATAATGGTTTTGGTGAGGGCGGCGTTTTTGGGGTCGCTGTTGACATGGGAGACGAAGCTCCGATCGATTTTGATGATATCGAAGGGGAATTGCTGCAAGTAACTCAGGGAAGAGTAGCCCGTGCCGAAATCATCCAGAGAGATTTTCAGCCCTAAATCTTTCCATGTTTGCAAGCGCTGCTTGGCTTCTGCCACATTTTGCACCAAAGTGCTTTCGGTTAGCTCTAATTCCAGGAATTCCGGAGGCACGCCGGTATCGCTTAAAATCTGAACTAAGCGATCGGTGAGATTGGATTGTTGGAATTGACGAGCCGAGATGTTCACAGCAACGCGCACCGGGGGCAACCCGGCAGTGCGCCACTTCTGCACTTGCGCGCAGGCAGTTCGCAACACCCATTCCCCGATGGGGACGATCGCCCCATTCGCTTCCGCGAGCGGAATAAATTCCCCCGGCGAAACCATTCCCCGGCGAGGATGACGCCAGCGGATTAAAGCTTCAGCGCTGGTAATCCTCCCCTCAAACAAAGACACTTGGGGCTGGTATTGCAGCAACAACTCCGATCGCTCTAAGGCGTAGCGGAGGCTAGATTCCAGAGCCAGTTTGTCTATGGAAACCCGCTGCAGTTCCGGGGTATAAATTTGATATTGATTGCCCCCAAGCTGCTTGGCGTGAGAGAGGGCGATTTGGGCATTTTTGATGGTGCCATCTAAATCATCCCCATCCCCAACCGTCGCCGCGATCCCGATACTGGCGGCGAGACAGACTTCATAACCATCACTCTGGAAAGGACGGTTGAGGAGATTCAGGACATTTTGGGCGATCGCTTCCCCCGTTGCGCGCTCACGCGGCGTCAAAATGATCGCGAATTTGTGGGTTTGCAATCGTGCCACCGTATCTTTAGCATTCACCGCCACCGTCAACCGGGACGCCACCTCTTGAATCAGCAGATCCCGCCGCTTATTCCCCAAAGCCTCGGTAATCTCATCAAACCGGTCTAAATCCACCAACATAATCGAGTGAAATTCCCTGGGATCCGACTGTTTCAGATTTTGCTGAAATCGCTCCCGCAGCAGCAGTTGATTCGGTAGCTTGGTCAGTTGGTCGTAGTAGAGGGAATAATTGAGCTGGGCTTCCACCTGCCGCAATTCCCGCTTAGAGCGCTGCTCATAAGCCGCCTGTTTTCTGAGGCGAGCCGCAATGCACGCGAGCAATTCCTGACGGCGAAAAGGTTTGGTCAAATAATCATCTGCACCCAGGTTCATCCCGGTGCGAAAATCTGTTTTATCCGCCCTAGCCGTGAGAAATATAAACGGAATCGTGGCCGTGGATGGGTTTTGCCGCAGTTTTTCCAGAACACCATACCCGTCTATTTCCGGCATTGTGATGTCACAAATCACCAAATCCGGGATTTGGTTTTCCGCGATTTCTATGCCGATGCGCCCATTTTCCGCCCCAATCGCTTCAAATTCTCCAGATTCGAGAATTTCTAAAATATTGGCTCGGACTATTTCCTCATCTTCTATGACCAAAATTTTTGTCATCTTGTCTATTCAGCGGACAACTGACGCCCGCACTACAGTAGCCATTTTTGCTTGCCTGTTTTCTTACCGGAGGCGCCGCCGCCACCAGACATCGCCAGAATTCGCTCCCGAGGTTGCTCCTAAACATCATCCCTTGGCTTGCAGGCGATCGCTCTGGGGCATTAGCCTCGGCTGAGAACCACCCTTGTCTCCCCACCAAAGCCATCATCCCCCATCCCGGAAAATACCCAATACCCTAACGCATCAGAGGGTTGCCACCTTTGCGGTCCAAAAGGTTGAACTGACGCAGCAGCTTCACATTGTCCAAGGTGAGCAGCTTTTGCAGATCCGATACTTGGTTAATCAGAGAAATTTCTCGATCGAACTCCTCCTGCAAAATCTCCAGGTAGCGATCGCGGGACGCTCCCGGTGGCGTATCCCTGAGCATCCTAATCGCCAAATTAATTTTTGACAACGGATTACTCAAATCCTCAATCAACTTCATCAGCAGCCCTTCTTTAGTTTCCGAAAGCTGTAGCAAATCTTGCATTTTCGCTTGCAAGCCTTCCGCTCTCTGGCGTTCCGATGCGTACTGCTCCATCACCGCCGCACGCCTTTCCAAGCGGATATTCACCGCCTCGAGCAGCTCTTTGCGCCGAAATGGCTTGGTGATATAGTCATCTGCTCCCAAATTCATCCCCTCGCGCATATCGTTTTTGTCCGCCTTCGCCGTCAAAAACACGAACGGAATCATCGCCGTCGTTGGCTGGGCTCGTAGTTGTGCCAACACCCCGTGACCATCCATCACCGGCATCATAATATCGCACAAAATCAGATCCGGAAGGTGTTCCAATGCCTTTTGCACCCCTTGCTGGCCATTATCGGCCCCAATGGCTTGAAACCCCCCAGATTCCAAAATTTCGATAATATTTGTCAATACCGGATTTTCGTCCTCAATTACCAGAATTTTTTTCATCAAGTTTCTCCGCAGCGCTGGTGGGAGTAGGTCAAACTCACCCTGGTTTTGATCAATCCCCGTGGTCAAGCGTTCTTTGCAACGGCGGGGGAGTCCCGCATCAACGAGATCCCATTCTCCCCACGGCCCCCAAAACCCCAGAAGGGAGAATCCGCGCAAATACTTCATATTCATATTAGGATTTTAATCCAGCACCGCGTTCCCTAGAAACAATTCACTAATTACCCCCCGGGGGGACCTATGCCTTACTCACATCTTTCTTAACATCATTAGCCTTGACAGTTGAGATGTCACTTTGATAAAGTAGTAGCCAAGTGGTAGAGATATCATGGAGTCGTTGCAGACCCCGCCAAATGGTTTTCACT
>Ga0209172_10001001_pt1 | contig 67335 bp, 54 predicted proteins | sample LarsenN4metaG_FD_184113 | JGI IMG/M metagenome (GOLD analysis project Ga0209172, IMG submission 184113) | Hot spring sediment bacterial and archeal communities from British Columbia, Canada, to study Microbial Dark Matter (Phase II) - Larsen... ...
GTGAGGGAGTGAGGGAGTGAGGGAGTGAGGGAGTGAGGGGGTGAGGGAGTGAGGGAGTGAGGGGGTGAGGGAAGTAGGAGTTTGGATTTTAGGGTAGGGGGTGAGGGGCGATCGCGGGGTCTATCTGCCAATTGGCTCGATCTAACTGGTAAACGTAGCAGTCATCTGCACCAAACTGTCTGCGTTCAACAAATTGGAAGCCAAGCCGCTCGTAGAATCGGTGAGCGCGGATATTGCTGGCAAGCGGATCGACCAGCACAGCCGTCACAGCAGAGTCAGCGAAACAACGGGCAAGCGCTAGCTGCATCATTTGGGTGCCATAACCTTTACCAAGATCGGTTGCTTCCCCAATCCAGATATCGATCGCGCGGAGATTTGGGGCGCACTCTCCCCAGTAATGGCTCTCTTCGCGAGCGGGGTCGATAATTTCGAGAAAACCAATCGGGCGATCGTCGATCTCAGCGATTAGTTGCTCTCGCCAATCGTAGGTGCGATCGAGTTCGACTTCCCAGCCCCAGTCATCGTTGGGGTCGGAAGCGACAACGTGGGGTTGCTCATCCCAGTGGCGCAGCAATTCTAAGTCGGCAGACGTGGCAGCGCGGAGGTTCATCCGATGCTCCTTTGAATCTCATTGCCGTCGTTTGGTTACTCGCTTTAATTTTCTCGCGCTTTATAAAAGGTTTTGAGGCTATCAATGTCACCGACATAACGCCAGTGCCAGGGTTCGTAACTCACGCCCTGCTCATTCCCCTTGGGAAAGGAAAGCTCGAAGCTATACCGCGCGGCGTTGGCCTTCATCCAACGAAAGGCAGCGGTTTTCTCAAAATCTTCGCGCAAGTTTGTGGCGGGTACATTGGCATCACCGATGTCGATCGCATAGCCCGTGTGGTGTTCGCTATAACCGGGGGGAGCGCTGACCTTTGCCCGCTCTTGGGCGTTTTGTCCGCGTTCGGCTTTGACACCAAAGTAAAGATGCTTTTGATCAGCGACCGAGCGAAACCCAGAAATCAACACGATGTTGACCCCACTCTGGCTGGCAGCAGCAACCATTTCTCGATAAGCTGCCGCCGCCGATCGCTTCAGCCGGATTGACCCTTCTGCCACTTCTAAATCAGTTGGGGCTGCTTCTTTGTAGGCATAGTGGCCCAAAATCACATCCCCTTTAGGCCGGGACTGGGTTGTGCCATCCTGTCCGGTGGCGGCTTGCGTTTCAGCCGAACTAGATGCATCAGCACTAAACTGCGCCTGCCGAATTTGCCAGGACACAACCGCCCCGGCAATTGAAGCAATCAGAGCGATCGCGCCCAAACTGCCGTAGATCAACCAACGCTTGCTAGCCACCTTGGGAGCCACCTGTTTAGAGGTTTCTCGCTGGGCAACAGGAATGTCATCGGGTAAGGATGAGGAAACTCTCACGACTTTTTCAGTAGGTTTAGGATTCTGCAATCCGAAAGACTCCCTGACGCTCGGCACATCTTCATACTCGATTGTAAACTGAGGAGAATTCACTTTCGGCATTGCCCGATAGCCCCCCAATTATGTCAGCCACTCGCAATTTTAGAAAATTTTATCGCCTCGTTTTTACACACGCGTTTCTCATTATCAGCTTTCGCTAAATCCACATAACCCAAGCTGACATAGAATTCAGGTTGAATTGGTAGACCAGGTTAAACCGATCCCGATTTCTCTTTTCAAACGTTATGCTGTCAATCCGTACAGCTTATCTCACTTTTACAAACTGACTTGCATTCACCACGTGTTTCACCGTCTCCATTTGAGGGCGACAGAGTAGAAATGTCAAAACTCTTTAGGTCGGTTTCTAAGCCAGCTTTTTTTAGAATCCAACCGCTGCTCGATCGCCGTTTTCTTACATCCAAATTATGGTTAGCGCGAGTCTTGTTCCTGTTTACTTACATCTCATTAGTTTGACCCTGGTTGGCTGGGGCTTAGGGCGCACATTACCGAGTGTTGTGCCACTGGTTTTAGGTAAATTTCTCTTCTGGGTCGGCATTCCGATTGGCATTTTTGCCTTTTTGCGACAGGCGACCTTGTCTTTCTCGCTGTGGTTGGCTCCCGTCGTCGCCTGTACCAGTATTGTGTTGGGTGGCAGCCTTGGTTGGTTCTATTTGCGCTGGCGATCGGGGCAAGTGGGCGATCGCTGCCTCTCCGTTACAAAAGGTAGTTTTTTACTTAGCTCAATGGTAGGAAATACAGGCTACATCGGTTATCCCGTTAGTCTGGCTTTATTTGGGCAGGACTATTTTTCTTGGGCAATGTTTTTTGACCTGGGTTCTACAGTTGGGGCTTATGGTTTAGGGGCAGCGATGGCATCCCGCTTTGGGATCGAGCGCGAAAATCAACCCTCGATCGCGCGTGAAATGCTACTTAACCCAGCTCTATGGGGCATGGCTGCTGGCTTAGTCATGCGTCCTGTTCGCTTTCCAGCCCCCCTTGAACAAGGACTGGTCGGCATCGGTTGGTTCACGATTTCGCTGGCTCTCGTTTTAATCGGCATGCGGCTGAGTCAAATCTCCTCTATTAAAGGAATTCGACTGGCGATCGCGAGCATCGGCATCAAAATGCTTGTTGTGCCCCTGGTGGTAGGGCTACTGCTCCTTGCCTGTGGCGTATCGGGCCTGGTTCACCGTGTGTTGCTGTTACAAATGGCAATGCCACCCGCTTTTGCAACGTTAATCTTGGCAGAAGCCTATGAGTTAGACAAAACCTTAACGGTTACAAGCCTGACGATCGGGAGTTTAGGCTTGCTGTTTACCCTACCAATTTGGCTCTGGTTGTTCCCCATCAACCTACCCAACTGACCCCATCATTGTCGTCAGACGCTCCGTAAGAAGGAAGTGGCTTTGTAATTGGGGGTTCTCGCCGGATGCTGTTGTCAATCGGAGCGTTTGGACGGGCTTTGCCATTCATACCTGAAGTTGTTGCGGTCGAGTCTGCCTGCACCTTACCACCATTACCAGGATAGGTATCTTTTGCTGGCTGTTTCGCTTTTGTCTCGATCGCTTTTTGCTCAGGAATAATGACCTTACGCATCAGATACTCAATGGTCTGTTGCTTGACCCAACCCCGCGCCGCTAAAATTTCACCAAACCGCATACCAGTGATTTTCTGGTCATTCAGGGCTACCGAAACCTGCGCCGGAGTAAGCAACCCTGCCTCGACTAGGTAACCGCCTAAACGCTTGCGTTGCTGAGGTAGCCGACTACCGGATGAAGACTGCGATCGCTCATCATAATTGGACATTTCCTCACCTCGTTTGTTCGAGAATTTCCGGTAGAAACGAACCGTACAGCAAAACTGGCTTACAGCAAATCCAAACACTGCCTTTATTGCTCAACAACAGGGAAATACGAGCAGACTTCTCAGTATATGCAGTGATTTCGTAAGCAACCAGGAAAGAAAATGAGCTTGAAATCGCTAAATTTTCTCCGGAATTTGTGTATCTCTAACATTAGCAAAATTCCCCTTTTATGGGGGATACCCCCTTTGGGTTATAGATCAAATTCTTTTGTTAAATAAAAACGGCTATTTGCTGTCTCAGGTGAGAGCAATTGCTTAGAGCGTTTGAACTTACCAGGATGCATTGTTCCGTAAAAATCCGTCTCTACCTCAAGAAGCTGTGCGATCGCGACGATCAACTTCTAAGCGATTTTGGCCTCAACGACCTGTTGCATCGCCCACCACCAGTGCTTGCGATCGTTTTGCAGGTGCCAATACCAATACTCGCATCCCCACAGAAAGACGCGCCCATAGCCCAAATCGACTAGGGTTGTGACCAGATTAGTGGCACGCCGTGGGCTACTACTGGGATAGTTCAGCTTTTTGAGAGCGACCAGTTGGTTCGGCTCCCAAGGTTCAGCCTGGGCTTCTGCGATCCAAATTTCTTTGCCCTTTTGAGCGGCCTGCGTTTGCCAGCGGCTGAGCGTTTCCCAAAAGGGAGGTAGCGGCTCTAAGTAAAAGAAGGTATTGCGCAGCGGCACCTTGGTGTAGACGTTGATACCAAAAGCATCGACTAACTCCAGGCTTTCTTGCAGAACCATTTCTTCTCTGGGGTCTTGCGCGGCAGGCAAAACAATTGAACCTGTTGTCGTTACCTGATGATGCGCCGCAGTCCACGATCGCACCAGCTCAATCTCTCTTTGCACAAACTCAAAACTCAGGTAGCGTCCCCCTGCAATCTCAAGATGGGTAAAGGGTTCATTTTCAACCTGCCAACAGGTCAAGCTAGGGGCAGTGCGACAGTGATCCACAACTCGCTGCACAAAATTAAGGGCATGTGCCGCGATTGCCTCATTTTGGTCTAGTGCTTGCGTTTGGGTCTGAGTATCATAGCGAGCGCGCAACCAATCAGGAAAATGAAACTCAGGCCAACGAGGCACTTTCATGCCAACGGCAACAGTCGCTTTGATACCGTGGCGATCGCATTCATCCAACAACCAGTCAATGGTGCTGAAGTCAAACTCATTCTCTGTTCGCTCAATCTCATGCCAATAAGCACACAGTCGCACCTCGTCAAAGCCCAGCGCACAAATTGCGCGAAACGCGGCTTGCCAATCTAGTTCAATGTAGTGGCATTGCAATTGACTAAACGTTGTTCCAAGGATTTTTGGTCGTCTGGTCGATCGCGCCTGCTGCGCCCAAGACATTAACGGAAATGCCATCGTTGCTCCTGCTGAAGCGACAAACCAAGACGTGAATTGAGAAGCAGCAAACTGCCCAAAACGCCTGCGTGAAAGCCGCTCTTTAAATGTTTGTTGTTGCATTTAGACTCAGCCGTTCATGCCAAAGCAAAACCTACACCTACGATCTAAAAGAACGCCGAGGCGACTACATCTGTGAAGAGGCACATCTCTAAAGTGTCCCCTGATTGCCCCCCACGCCGGAGGCAACCCTGGACAACACGCGTAAGCGATCATCGCGGCTAGTGGGATAAGCAGCCAAAACCCGCTTAGCTTGCAACCATTGACTGCTACAAACGAAACCCGCTTCCGGGAACTCTGTGGTTAGAATTCCCGCAATATTTTTCCACGAAATTTCAAAGCATCCTGAAATTTCAGACAAAGTTTAGGATGCTTCGGATGACTCCAAGCCGGAGCTAGGCACCGAGGGCGCAGGTAAAGCGGGGCGGGAAACAGGTTGTAGACGCTGGCGCTGAGCCGAGGTGCGCGGAGTAACAACCCAACGGTTAAAGCCATGCAGGTGGTCATACAGCCCCACAATCGAAATCATATTTTTCATGATTGTGTAGAAAAAGATGAAGACCGCGTGCTGTAAGTAATACCAAAGCGGGTATCGCTGTGCCGAAATTCGCATTGTCACAAGCGTCGCATAGATACCACTTGAAAAAGTGGCGATCGTGCTGAACCACAAATACGGATTTTCCTCAGGGACCGTAATGACAGGGTGCAACGCTAAACTGAGAACCAATGGCAAAATCTGTAACGCAATCAGCGAATACAACACACAGTAGTAAAGCAGATATGTCCAGTAAACCTTTTGCCAGAGTGTCAGCTTCTTAGACTTCCAAACACGCCGCTGGTACTTGAGGCTGACCTCTAACCAACCGTGAGACCAACGCTTGCGCTGAAACCAAAAGGAGTTAAAGTCGGCAGGCGCCAACTCGGTCGTTACAATGCTGCGATCGTGAACAATGCGATACCCACTCAGCAACGTCCGCATTGATGCATCAATGTCTTCAGTCAACATGGCCGGGTTAAACCGGATGCGCTGTAAAGCTTCGGTGCGCCAGTAGCCGTTAGACCCCCCAAAAATGGTGGAATCCATTAAATATGACTTGGCCGGATGCGCCACCCCGTAGACCATCTCAAACTCGATCGCGATGTTTTGAGTCAAAAGGTTCTGCTGGTGATTGCGAATCACGTTGCGACCTTGCACCACGTCATAGTTATATTCCAACCAGCGCCAAGCCCGCTCAAAGCAGTCTGCCGGGGGGTGATGGTCGGCATCTAAAATACAGGTAATTTCACCCGTCACCCGATCCAATACCGCGTTCAGGTTCTCAGCTTTCGAGCGACTATCCTCAACTCGCACCAACTGCAACTCAGGGTGTTGTGCAGCCAGTTGTCGCAACTCATCTTCAACTGGCAAGTTGACCGGCGTGTTGTAAGCCAGGATGATCTCTAACCCGGCTTGCGGGCGACGCACAACCTCCAGCAAGTGATGCAGCGTTTCAAGAATAATGTCTTGCTCGTTGGGCAAGTAGGCCGCGACTAACACCGTGCAGCGTGGCACAGGCGTATCTGTAACAGGTAAGCGGCGACCTCCACTGCCGATCGCCCGCTTAAACTTACGGGCAAACCGATCAAACCGATTACGCGGCGGCGGCGTTTGAGTTGTGGCAAATCGACGGGTCAGCGCCGTTGTGCTTTCAACAAAGATAATCGCAGAGCCAATTAAAAAGAGCGTCGCGATCGCCATGTGTAGGTTGATCAGCGACATACCACCCAGGCGCAGGCAGTAATAAAAAATTGTAGGTACACCGATCAATAAAACGTGGGTAAAAACTAGCTTTGAAAAGTCAGCCGTCCACTTCCTCACTGGAATTTATCCTCCATTTTTGGGTTAGGGATTAGTCATTGGGGGATTTGTCACACACACACTCATAACGAAAAGGGCGTCGTATCATTAGCTTCCGTCTCGGCTGCCGCCGTTTCGGAAGGTTCTAAATCGGCCTCTGGAACCCAGAGCGATCGCTGCCCGTCACTGATCTGGCAGAGCAACATTTCATGCTCATCAAGCAGGCGCTCTGTTTTCAGCACTTTCCAATGAGAAAGACCACGATAAAAAACAGCTTCACCTACTTGGGGATGCCAACTCGGCAAAGCACTTGCCGTTGGCGATCGATGCAGCACAAAATCCAGATCGCGAATCACGCCCGCACCAAAAGAGCGAAGCACAGGGTATGTTGCCTCTACAACCATTGCCAAAATCAACGTGCCAACTATCATCCCTGGTAGCAACAGGGTGTAGAGCCTTGCATCGTCACGCACAATCAGCTTGATGGCGCGATCGACGACAAAAAACTGCACTAAGTAGTAGCTATAGCTATGTTTTCCCAGCCACACTAGCATCTGCTTCACCCAATTGGGATGTGCCATAGGACGGAACACTGCCATGCACACGAGCGTCAAGCCAATGGGCAAAAGCAAATCGGCAATCACCCAACCCAGCCGATAAAACTGGGCTACAAACCCAGTCAGGTAAAGCAACAACCCAATTAAAAGCGCTCGACGAAACTGCCACATCAAAGGGCCACGCTGCTCGATCGCCAGCACACCCACAACCATGCCTAATACAAAGGTGCTAAGCTTCGCCAGAAACAACGCAAAGGGTTGCCAGCCTGCCGTTGAGTCTAGTACCACATACACCGGATGCCCGTCTAACCAGTAAACCGCGATCGCGCGGTACACCAGCGTCAGACCCAGGCTGACCCACAGTAGGTTGGCCTTGCCCCAACGTTCGAGCAGCATCCACAGCCAGGGAAACAGCAGAGTAAAGCTGAGAATTAACGGCACAACCCACCAGGAGAGGTTCGTGCGCAGCAACATATCGCCACTGAAGTCAAACAACAGCGGAAATGTCAAACCTGCGAAGATATGCCATAAATCTGGCATGTACCCATTGGTTGCGTTGGCGATCGCCCACAAAATGGGGTAGGCCAACACAGCCACAACCCAGTAAGGCAGCAGCACCCGCAGCAACCGCTTGCGGAGAAACCGACCTGTTTGCAAGGGTCTACCCTGAAGCGATCGCACCAAACTAAACCCACTCACCAACACCAACACATCCACAAATTGGTAGCCAAACCAACTCATCAGGCTGACAAACCACCAGAGCCAGCCTTGCTCTGTCAAAGGGGTCGGTGTAGCAAGTTGTTGCAGATTGGCCTCCAACCCAGTCGGTTTTGGTGTAAAGGCATAGCCTGTAAACAACAGTTGAGCGTGGTAAAGCAACAGCATGACAACTGCCAAAACACGGATCGCCTCAATCCAGGCAATTCGCTGAGCATGATGTGTGGGTGCCCTTGTCATATCTGTGCGCCAAAAAAGGAATGAGAAACGTGCCGTCAGGCTTATAGGGTTCTGTTTTTAGGTGTTAAGCAAAACCTCCGACGTTTTGAGTAGAAAGATTTTTCCAAGCTTCGCTAACCAAACTGGATTACGGCTTCCCGCGCAGGCAGCTATTTCGATGCTTGGCTTGCATAGACTCCTGTGTTTTGACCAAAACTCTCTACTCGATCGGCAATCTGGAAATTAAGCGATCGCGATCGCACCCAGTTTTCATAGCTACCACCTGCTAAAGATCACTTACAAATATTTACACTCTTTTGCATTTTGGTAGAAGTTTTACAGCGAAACATTGCATAACCATTTTGGATTATTAACTAATTCGTGATAAAAAATTATTTAATTGCTACCTTCCACTTCTGGCATTCCAAAAAGGGGAAAATTGCAGAATAGGTAAAGTTAAGGTAAATGGGCTATCAGCTCGACTAAAGAACGATAGACTAATGCTGTTCCCTAAGGTCTAAATAATAGAGAGGCACCTTGCCTAATCTGGTTTAGCAAGAGTATGTTGGGCGATTAGGATTTTCCGAGTTTACGCGGGTTCCTTGTGTTTCAACCTGAGTATGTTTGTTTCGACCCAACCTTATCTGATCGTTTCTGTTCAATGACTTGATCTAACTTCTAAAACTGAGACTACCGCTTTTAGTCGGCTTAATCTCCAACGGTTACCGAGTCACTTCAGGTCATGTTTAGATTCGATCTGCTTGTCTGATAGTTAGAAACTCACGCCCTAGCAGAAGTGGGTGATAGCCCTATCTATCGTTGTTAAGCCTGTAGGGTACTCGTGCTTTCCCACCAATCTCGGTATTCTGCGTATCACGCCCCGAAGCTATGGCTGCCATTGATATTTCAGATGCGGAACTGTTTTTGCAACGAGGTTTTCAGCTCGTGCAAATTGGTCAGTATGCTGAAGCCCTCGCGACCTTTGACGAAATCTTGCACCGCTTGCCAAATCGGGCAGATGTTTGGTATCACCGGGGTATTGCCCTCTTCGAGCTACAACGCTACCCCCTGGCCCTAGAAAGCTTTGATTTAGCGCTTCGGATTGATCCAGCCATTCCCGAAGTCTACAACTACCGTGGCATTACTCTCTACGAGATGGAGCGGTTTAGCGAAGCGATCGCCAGCTACGTTGAAGCCATTCGACTCAAGCCTGACTTTCATCAAGCCTGGTATAACCAGGGCAATGCGGTTGAGCGTTTGGGCAACCTCGAAGCAGCACTCAAGTGCTACGACCGCGCTTTAGAGCTTGACCCCGAATATTCAAAAGCCTGGTTTAACCGTGGCATTCTCTTTACAAAGCTGGGTAACTATGAAGAGGCGATCGCCAGTTACGACCAAACCATTACTCTGCGCCCTAATTTTGCAAAAGCCTGGTACAACCGCGCCAACCTGCTTAACCAGCTCAAACGCTATGAAGAAGCGCTAACGGGCTATGACTGGTTACTTACTCTGCGCACTGATGATGCAGCTGTCTGGTATAACCGAGCAAACGTCCTGCAACGACTCGGTCACTACGAAGAAGCAATCTCTAGTTACGAAGAAGCCCTGGCGATCAATCCCAGCATGTACGAAGCCTGGTACAACCAGGGCAATAGCTTCGACCAGCTTGGCCGCTACGAGGAGGCGATCGCCAGCTACCGCCGAGCCCTGCAGCTAAAGCCTAACCTCAGAGCCGCCTGGTATAACTGGGGCAGCACCTTGCACCGCATCGGGCGCTACGAAGAAGCTGTCCACTGCTACGATCGCGCGATCGCCCTTTTGCCCGAACATGCTCGCACCTGGTGCAGTCGCGCGGTCGCCCTGCGCAAACTCGGTCGCTACGAAGAAGCCATTACCAGTTGCGATCGGGCGCTTACCCTGCAACCCCAATTCTCCGAAGCCTGGTATTGCCGGGGCGTTGCGTTAGGCCACCTAGGCCAAAACGAAGCCGCCATTCTCAGCTACGACAGAGCGGTTGAAATCAACCCGGCCTACTACCTTGCCTGGTACCGTCGTGGCACTGCGCTCAGTCACTTAGGGCGTGATGCCGACGCTGTCACCAGTTTCGACGAAGCACTCAAAATTAAATCTGACTTTCCCGATGCACAAGCACGCCGCCGCCTAGCCCTCAAACGCTGCCAGGGACAACTCGCGATCGCTGATGAGCGCCCCCCCCTGACAACCATTCCCGACGAAGACACCCTCCAATCCGAAGATCTGGAAGCTGACGAAGCAGCTCTAACTCAACCCCAGTGGGAAACTGAATAGAAGCCATCCTGCATTCCTCTGAGCGAGAACACGTTTCTCAAACAAGCTAGAGCGGTAAACAACACAGAATTTAAGCAAGACAGAATACAAGAGGTCGCGGATCGAAGGCGTAGGATAGTGAATAACTAGAAATAAGTACCTATTCGCCTGAGAGAGCTTTCTTGCACTCATCAAAGTGAAACATAGACGAACTCCACATTCCCCCTACTCCCTCCCTCCCCCTACTCCCTCCCTCCCCCTACTCCCCCACTCCCTCCCACTCCCCTCCTCCCTCCCTCCCTCCCCCTACTCCCCCACCCCCCTCTGCTTTCTTCCCCCCCCTATGTATTCCTCCGACCTACCCCACATCACCGTCCAACAACTCGCTGAACGCCTCTCCGCATCGCTTGATGACGTGCAGCTAATCGACGTACGCGAACCCTATGAAATCGAACTGGCTCAAATCGCGGGTTTCAAAAACTACCCCTTAAGCGCCTTTGAACACTGGGGCAGTCACATCTCAACTGAGCTAGACCCACATGCAGAGACACTCGTGTTGTGTCACCACGGCATGCGATCGGCACAGATGTGCCAATGGCTCATCAATCAGGGATTTACCAACGTCAAAAATATCTCAGGTGGCATCGACGCTTACTCAATCAAGGTCGATCCTGAAACGCCCCGTTACTGAGATTTGCGTTACCAAGATTTACGAAAAACTCTGCTTGCTTTCGTCATATCTGTTACGGCAAGTTTCAGTTTCAGACGAAAAGATATGAGGTATCTGTTAATCTATGTCAGAAAAAGACCTGACATCTGTTTCTTAGGATTAAGATCAATTTACTTAAATTAACTGACTTTTAATAACAAGCCTCTGTTACTCCCTAATTCAAACCAATGGTTAACGCGGTTAATCTTACCCATCGGCAGCAGCAAGTACTTTGGGCGACAGTGCGCCACTACATTGCAACGGCAGAGCCTGTTGGTTCAGAAGCACTGGTCAAAGAATATAACTTGAGCGTTAGCTCAGCGACGATTCGCAATGCGATGGGCGTTCTCGAAAAGGTTGGCCTCCTTTACCAGCCCCATACTTCGGCGGGTCGCGTACCTTCTGACTCTGGCTATCGAATTTATGTTGACCAACTCATCACGCCTGCAAATGAGTTAAACCGTCGGGTTGAACAGTTATTGAGCGATCGCCTCCAGCAAGCCGACTGGAGCTTAGAAGCCATGCTGCGGGGAGCCGCACAGATTTTGGCAACTATGAGTGGGTGCATTGCCCTCATCACGATGCCCCAGGCTCAAACCGCTTGTTTGCGACACGTGCAATTGGTGGCGATCGACCCCAAACGAGTCATGTTGATTTTCGTGACTGACTCTTACGAAACTCAGTCGATCTTGCTGGATCTGTCTTTCCCCGAACAGGCCAATGCTCCTAAAGTTGAGCTGCTGGAGCAAGAGTTGCAGATCCTCTCTAACTTTTTAAATGAGCAACTGCGCGGACGTCCAGTTGGGGAGTTGACTAAGCTCGACTGGAGTGAGCTAGACCGTGAGTTTCAGCGCTATGGTGATTTTTTGCAAATCGTTTTGGGTGAGTTAGCTCGGCGTTCTCAGTCACCTTCCCCTACACAAATGATGGTCAGTGGCTTGTCTGAGGTGCTACGTCAACCTGAGTTTTCAGAGGTGCAGCAGGTGCAAACGATTATGCATCTTCTAGAGGATAAGCAAGACCAGCTGTTACCCCTGATTTTTAAGCCTTCAGGAGAAGTTGACTCTAACCGTCGCATTGTGGTGTGGATCGGGTCTGAAAATCCGCTAGAACCAATGCGAACCTGTACTTTAATTGCTTCAACCTATAATAAGGGCACTGTGCCTGTTGGTAGCGTGGGTGTGATTGGGCCAACGCGAATGATGTACGAGAATGCGATCGCCATGGTCGAAGCCGCCGCCGATTACCTTTCAGAAACATTAAGTCCTCAAAGTTTGTAATCTAAGAGACAAAGCTCAATCAAAATCTACGCCTCAATGGTGGAAACCGCTGACTCAATTGCCCATGTCTGAACCGTTGACGGGGCTGCTAGATCCAACGCGCATTTTGTTTGATTTGCAGCGTGGAAACGAAATCGCCCAACGATTTTCTGGCTGTTTAGAACCAGAAGAAATTGCTCGCCAACTCACCAATGGTCTGGTAGAGACGTTTGGTTGCGCCTTTGCGCGTCTCTGGTTACTCGAATCGGATCAGTCTGCTCTGCGATTGGTTGCCTCATCGGGGATGTATACCAACACCGATGGTTTCTTCTCGCGAGTGCCAATGGGTGCTTATAAGGTGGGCAAGATTGCCCAAAATCGAGTCTCTTTCTTGAGTAACGATCTGCCTGCGGAACCGTGGGTTGGCAATCGAGAATGGGCGATCGCCAATGGAATTCGTGGTTTTGCGGGCTATCCTTTAACCGCGCAAGACCGGGTCATTGGGGTATTAGCAACCTTTAGCCGCACACCCCTTGCCCCAGAGTTTTTAGAAATTCTGCAAACGCTCTGCACGATTACGGCGATCTCCCTTGCTACGGCTCTGCGTTACCAACAAGAAAAACAATGCTGGCAAGCCTCGCCCAAAGTTGCATTCAGCGCCCTCTCCCTATCGGATCAACTGGCTGGTGTGCTGCACTCTGCGCGGTTAACCCTGGTTGGTACTGAGCAACCCCTGCCTGTACCCCTGGCGTACCTTTTTCTCCACACTGCCAGCATTTTGCACAGCATCCAATGCACCTACTGTCGCCTCATCTACAAAGAAAGCATGGTTTGCCTGGAGGCCATTGTTCCCACTTTTGCATTGACCGAGCAAAGCCCTGAAAGCTGGATCAAAGCGATCTTTCGCGATATTCGGTTGACGGTGGCTACCCACGGTGGTGAGTTACAGACTCAGGCCAGTGGCGATCGCCAAGCCATGCAGGTCATTCTCAAGCTGCCCTATTGGCTCGCAGAGCCGATCGGGTTTGTTGAAATTCAATGTCGGGCGATCGCGCTTCAGTTCGCGTTTACCCAGTTGGCAAATCTGGCTGGCCTCCAAGTCTGGTACGGCAACAGCAATGCCGAGATCCCTCTAATTACGGATGATGAAACGTGTCTCACAGCTAATCGGCGTGTCCTTTGGGTGCATCAAAAGCATCAACCGTTACCCAAAGGCATCAAAGCAAAAGTTGATCTCTCCACCCCTCCCGAAGCGTTGCAAGAGGCATATCTAGCTATCAAAGCCAATAAGCCATGGGGCATTGAGACTCGCTCCAACGAACCACAGGTACTCTCCGATCGCGAGCTAGAGATTTTGACCCTACTGACGCAAGGGTTACGCGATCGCGATATTGCTGACCGCTTGATCATTAGCGAAAGCACCGTCAAATTTCACATGAACAACGTGCTGAGCAAGTTAAAAGCACGCACCCGCTATCAGGCAATCCATCTCGCTTTAGTCAACGGTTGGATTTAAACCGCAAAAAGGGGAGCGATTGCCCCCCTCCTGCATCAAGAAAGATTAGACGTTGACCTGTCGAGCGCGATCGCACGAACTATGGCCGGGGGTTGTTTCTACCTAAAACATCTGCCTTGAAGTTGTCGATAATATCCAACAGTTCCCGACGGTTTTCGGCCCGGCGCAAGTAGCGATAGACAAACCAGGCCGTATAAGCCAGACCAATCAACTCAAAGGTTGGCTCTAACAGAGGAATATCGTTGATCGCGTCGAGCAGAGCCAATGTCAGCTTGACTGAAACAATTGAGCCAAAAATTAAGCCCAGAGTGATCAGCGGACGGCGATAGGCACCAAAAAACTCAGATAAATACTCCGGCAAACCGGCTAAGAAGTTATAAACCCGTTCCCAGATTTGTCGTAGCTGCTCTTGAGTTTCATCGCCGCTGGGCAAGTTAAGCGTTGAGTCTTCTACAGTCGTTTCAAACGCAGGTTTTGAGTCGTTGACTGTAGGATCTACCTCGACAGTAACTTTAGGAGGGGCCGTAGTAAATTCGGTTTCTTTCAATTCTGGATCCATAAAACTAACCTGGAATTAACAGCAGGTGCGCTAGCTAAAGGAAGTTTATACCAACCTTTGCCGAAAGAATAAGTCAAAACAATGTGTTACGAACTTATTGTGACTGGTTCTATAAAAAACTTGTTGTCTACTTACAAATATTGCAGCGTACTCCAACATTTTCTCCTCGCCCAATCGATAGATGTGGGCCTCACTTAGACCAATCTCAGTTTGTTCTCACAAGTTCAAACGAACAATACAGCGAAATGTCACATTGAGGGAAGCGTGTTAAAAATCTTTACTTCTACCGCTTCGGTAATGTTGCCTGCTTTCAAAAAATAGAGGACGCAGGCTTCCGTATATCTGTCGTTCCAAGAAATTAAACCCGCGACAGACACTAGAGGTGAACGGTAAGCACCGAAATGAAGCGGATATCGCTCTTTCGCTCAGTCGTTCGTGTGCATCCGTGAACCTCATCCATGCGTCACAAGCAAGAGTCGTGGCAATGACAAAAATTCTCATAATTGAGGATGACCTGACAACCCAAAAGTTGTTACTCAAGATTTTGCAAGAAGAAGGCTTTGAGGCGATCGCCGCTAGCAAAGGTCAAACTGGCATTCAACTTGCCCGCGCGCATGAGCCAGATATCATCATCTGCGATGTAATGATGCCGGAAGTCAACGGCTACGACGTGCTGAATGAAATTCGCAGCGACACCTCAACAGCTGACATTCCCTTCATTTTTCTGACAGCCCTTTCTGACCATCAGGATCGACGACACGGCATGGAAATGGGAGCCGACGATTACCTGACCAAGCCCATTAAGCGAACAGAACTGCTCAACGCCATCTCTGTCCGCTTAGCCAAGCGCAGTGCCATGACCCAGCCCTACATTGATGAAATGCGACGAGCCGCGCAAAATCTGGCGACGATGGCCTATTACGATCCCTTAACCCATCTCCCCAATCGCATCACCTTTCATCATCGGCTGCAGGCGTGTCTAGAACGACAGCCTGATTCGGTTGTGGTGCTCTATCTAGGATTTGATGAGTTAGTCCCAATTCCCAATTTTTCTGACCCCACCCTGATTCATCAGGTGATTCAGGCAATGGCGCAACAACTGGCACGGCTGTTTGGTCAAGACGGTTGCATCGCTAGAGTTGGTGAGCGCGAACTTTGTCTGTTTGTACAAGATGTGTCGGGACGCTCTGCGATCGCTGAAATGACACACCAAGTTTTAGCAGTCATGCAAGAACCCTGCAGCATCGATGGTCACTGTCTTCAGGTGCAGACCAACATTGGTCTTGTCGTCTTTCCAGAGCACGGCAACACGGCCAGCGAGCTACTCGAAAAGGCAACGATCGCCATGCAGTACTCAAAAACGCAGGCACCTAACCAGTTTCAGTTTTACTCTGACAAAGCCGAGCAACTGTTGGCTGAGCAGCAACTCATCTACAACACCTTGAACTACGCGTTGGAGCGGCAACAGCTTTGTCTCTACTTCCAACCACAGGTACACCTGATCACAGGTCGCATTATTGGCGCTGAAGCATTTTTGCGCTGGCAACATCCTGAACTGGGCTTACTCAACCCGCAACGTTTTTTAGACGCCGCAGAGTCAACAGGCATGATTGTGCCCATTGGCGACTGGGTGATACAAACAGCATGTCAGCAGGCTGCCCTCTGGCGATCGCTCTATCAACTCCCGATCCGGGTGGCAGTTAACCTCTCAATGCGCCAGTTTATGCAGCCAAACCTGGCTCACAAAATCGTTGAGATCGCTGAGCGAGCCGGATTGCCACCAGAGTTTCTCATGCTTGAGCTAAAGGAAAATACCCTCACATCCAATGTGGAGTTTGCCACGATCAACCTGCGTCAACTTGAGGCAGCGGGGGTCAGAGTTGCCGTCGATAACTTTGGCACCGGCTTTTCGAGCTTACGACAATTGCGACGATTGCGCGTTAACCTGCTTAAAATCGATCGCTCGTTTGTGCATCAGGTCATGATTAACGAAGATGATGCGGCGATCGCCAAGGCGATTGTGGCGATGGCTCATGCCCTCCAAATCAAGGTTGTTGCAGAAGGCGTTGAGACTGAGGAACAAGCTCAATTTTTGCGTCAATGTGGGTGTTACGCGATGCAGGGTTATCTCTACAGTGAGCCAATGCCACAGGCAAACTTTCAAGAGTTGCTGACTTCTGATCGACGTTTGCTCACTTTGTCTAGCAAAACCTGATTGTCTTGCAAAGCCTGAGCTAAACAACGACAACTTGATTGAATCACTCAATCCTAGAACTTAGACGGGTCTTGCAGGATTCGAACCTGCGACCGACCGCTTAGAAGGCGGTTGCTCTATCCCCTGAGCTAAAGACCCTGGTTGGGACATTGCCTTAATACTTTACGGCGAACTCCTACCGCATTTTAGCAATGTTTCTAATTGTTATTAGAAGTTGTGCCGATCAGTTTTGTCAGACTGGCTTTATGGGTGCTGAGCCAACACGAATAAATTTGTGAACCGAACGTTTGAGAGTATGTTAAATTACACCTCTCTAGGCTTGTGTTCGGACAGGGAAAAGGCCGGGTATTTCAGGTTTTTCTGAATTTGCACCAACCTGTCATAGCTGGTCAGGAGCAACAAAACCAAAACATTTTGTTGAGAACAATTGCACTCAAAAGTGAGTGACGCAAAATCTTCACACCTTTTGGGGCACATTTATAAAACGACAACAAACCAAAAACACTAAGGAGTTGTACACTGGCAGTCAACTAGATGAAGTTGAATAAGATAAGGTTTTATCATCTGCGATCGCACCGACTCACCAGCGGCTCTTCGCTAAGTTAGGTGTTTATCAGTTATTCGCCCTAGCTATTTCGTGGCAGTCTCATGTTTATTTTGAAACGGCAGGATGTTGAAATATCGAGCGTTCAGCACCCTAAACGAGATCAGCAAATCCCGATCCTGACGTATCAGGGGCAGACATTTCGCTTGATTAGTGTGTTTAACGCCAGCCAAGAGGAGGAAGCAAAATCCTTTTGGCGTGACCTGACTGACAATCAGGGCAAAGCCTGCGTTTTATTAGAAGAGCCTGAACGGTTTAGTGTCTGGGGAAAGATTCGGCTTGACCAGCTTGAGCATGATGCGGATGCGGCGGCGGGGAACGCTCTGCCACCCGCTTACCTGCGAGCGAGCCTATTGATGTTACAGGGTGTCTACATCGATATTGAAGACTTGCTGGGAGGGCGACAAGCCAGCCTATTTCAAAAAGATATTGCTGAGGTATTTAAGCAGTGGCGTTTTCCTCAAGCAGAAACACCCGACGCAGTTAAAAATTTGCTGGCGATCGATCCCTTAAATGCGGCTCAGCTCCCCCCCTGGCAGGAGCATCACCTCAACACCCTCTTGCAGGAGTTGCATCGCCTGGGTAAAGCCTATTTTGGCAACACGTCGTTTGTTGAGCGTGCAAACGATATTTTGCATGACTTATCTGATAATGACCATGCTCAGTTTCAAACCTGGCTAAATCGCTCACCTTTAGGGAAACTTTGGCGTTAGCTAAAAGCCTAAAGAAATGTTCGACTTTGGCATTATTGGCTTAAGTTTCGACTAATATTCCTCTTTTGATCTGGTTATTAGAGTCACGGTTTACTCAAACAATGAACGATTACTTGTTCATTTGCTGTTCACCTATTGCTGTGTTGTGCGACGGGAGGCATCCCCTTGGAAAAGTCAACTAGCCCCAAATCTGCCCTATCGGTACAGACGATTGTTCTGGCAGAAGTGACTTGGGCAGTCTTAGCGTTACTGTTCTTTCTGCTGTTTAGTGCGACTCCACAGGGGCAAGATCGGTCTTTTTGGTACTCGCTAGGAACGTGGATCTTTGAGCAGGTTTCTTACTTTGCGGCGTTTGTGTTTTGCCTGCGTAACTGGTTAAGCCGCCAAATTGTTAGTGGACGTAACGTTTGGCTAAGTATTGGCTTAGGCATGTTCTCTTACTTCATTGGCAACATCTTCTTCTTTCTGTGGGAAGACATCTTCAAGTTAGAACCGGATGTGTCACCTGGAGACTTTTTCTACTTCTTGACCTACATCTTCCTGATTGCGGGGATGGTGCTGGCTGTGACCTCACGGCGGCTTAACCTGGAGATTTGGCAATGGGGTATTGTGGCCGCGATCGCTGCGTTTGGCATCATTTTGGCGTGGTTTATCTCATCTCAAAGTGCTAATGAAGCGCAGTTACCAAACCCAAGCTTGGTGCAACCCGTAATGGCACAGACAGCTCCAATGGGGGCGATCGTTGCGCAAGCGCCACCGCCGCCGCCAGCAAAACCTGCACCAGCACAGGCTGCCCCGGTCGAAGAAAGCACGGCCCCGGCATGGGCTGCCGCCGCTGTTGAAACTCTTAGTCCACTTAAGCCCTTCTTTGATTGGTTTTACATCATCAGCGATATTTTGCTCTTGATCTTAGCTGCCACCTTACTGCTTGCTTTTTGGGGTGGTCGATTTGCCCAGTCATGGCGCATGATTGCCGCCGCTGCATTTTGTCTGTACATCGCTGACATCTACTTTAAGTGGGCGACCAGTCCCTCGCGGGTTGAGACCTACCAGAGTGGTAATTTGCCAGAAGTCTTTTGGGTCTTTAGCGGTGTGTTATTTGGCATTGGAGCAGCGTTAGAATACGATGTCTCGAGTCGGGCGCGGCGATCAAGCGGCAGAAGACGAGCGACCTGATTTTGTGAATCACGTATGTTCACGATGATTCGACATAAAATGGGACAAGAGTTTGGGAATTGCAGGCATGAGCGTACGCAGGCTATCGGAGTCAGAAAAACAGCAGATTCTAGATTTGTACCGATCGCCCAGCGAAACAACTTCGACACTGGCCAGTCGGTTTGGGGTGAGTAACAGCACGATCAGTCGTATTCTCAAGCTCGGCATTCCCGATGATGAGTACGAGATTTTGATTCAGCAAAAGAAACGAGGGGCAACCGCTTCAACCGCATCTTTTGAAGATGAGGTTGAAGAACTGGATGCACCGGATGAATCAAACCTCGATGCTCCTGAACCAGAGGAGTCTCCTGCTAACTCAGTCACTCCGACTATCCGGCGATCGCGCAAACGTTCCTCGGCCAAAGAAGAGGAGTTAGCTGCATCGATTGAGCCTGAAGAAAACGTTGAAGTGCTAGAACCAATTGTAGAGACGCCCCGGACTGAATTTGAGGCAGTACAAAGTGATATAGAAGCTGACTTAGACGATATAGAAGCTGATTTAGACGATCTGGACGATGACGATCTGGATGATGATCTCGACGATGATGACCTGGATGATGACGATCTGGACGATGACGATCTCGGTGTCGCAGCTCCCCTTTTAGTCAGCCGTGATAAGCAAACTGCTGTACAGGTTTTGCCTTTTAAGGAAGCATCCATCCCTCGCACCTGTTACCTGGTTGTCGATCGCGCCGCTGAGTTAGTGGCTCGTCCCCTCGGTGAGTTTGGCGATTTAGGGCAAATTCCCGAAGCTGAAATCTCAGAAAAAACCTTACCTATCTTTGATAACCACCGGGTGGCAAAGCGGTTCTCAAACCCTCGCACCCAACGAGTTATCAAACTTCCAGATGGCAAAATTCTGCAAAAGACCTCACCCTATCTCCAAGCAAAAGGCATCACTCGCCTGCTCATTGATGGGCAAGTCTATTCCCTAAATTGAGCCATACCTAACTCAGCGTGGGTGCCTTCTCCCCATTTCAATCAGCTATACAAGCCCGATCAGGTATTTTTCTTGGTCGGGCTAAATTCTTATTTTTTGCCGACCTATAGCTGTCACCAGTTGGTTTAGGGCATTAAAAGTAAAGGGGATGTGGGAACTGCGCCCCCAACCAGGGGTTCCACCCCTGCACCCCGTCCTAATCTAGATGACTACCGCTATACAAGAGACAAACCTAATCAAACCAGCATTACATCCTTCGGCCCAGCAATATCTTGACATCTGCGATCTTCTCGACGATCGCCCCTCTCTCGACCCAACAAACTACCCTAAAATGACTCAAAAACACGGGATCTAGAAACCATGTCAAACATTCTCATTCAACTACTGATCATCGGTTTAGTCGCAGGGGTAGCAGGCGGTATGTTTGGGATTGGCGGTGGAGCCATTATGGTGCCTGCGATGGTGTTATTGCTAGGGATGGATCAGAAGTTTGCCACCGGAACGTCAGTCGCGGCACAGATTTTGCCAATTGGAATTTTAGCCGCTCTGGTTTACCACAAAAACGGCAATCTCAATATCAAATATGCAGTCTTAATTGCAATCGGGCTTGTAATTGGCAACTTTTTTGGTGCGCTCTTTGCCAACCAACCCTATATCAGCAGTGCATTGATGAAAAAGCTGTACGGAATTTTCTTATTGGCGATCGGGGCACGCTATCTATTAGTTCGCTGAGGGTGTCACCATGCGCGCTTGAAATTCTTTCTCACTGATTAAATCGTGAGTGCTTTCAACCCGATCTAAAAAAACGAGGCCATTCAGGTGATCCAGCTCGTGTTGAAAGATCCGGGCGATAAAGTCTGTCAAGATCTGACGGGTTGCCTTGCCATCGCGTCCCCAATACTCCACCTCGATCTCCGTGTAGCGCGGCACCATTCCCCGCAGTCCCGGCACACTCAAACAGCCCTCCCAGCCTTTTTCTAACTCATCGTTGTGAGCGAGAATTTTGGGGTTTAGCATCGCAGTCGGCTCCATCTCAGGCGCGTTAGGGTAACGGGGGTTGGGTCGCGAGGCCACGATAAATAACTGTAACGACTCGGCAACTTGAGGAGCTGCAATACCCACGCCATTTGAAAGCGTGACCGTGTGGAGTAGATCGTCGATCAGAGCTTGTAGAGCTGGGTCTTGGGGATCCGCGATCGCAGCTGCGGTCTGTCGCAATACTGGGTTCCCAAGTTCAACAATCGGGCGAGGTTCTGCCATTTCTTTCAGTTCGTTGAAACCATGTTTGACATTATAAAACGGTCAACCCATTACAGAATTGACCGTTTCAAGCATTATGAGTAGCGATCGCGTTCAGCGATTAGCGAGGATTTTGTGCGGATTGAGTGGGAAACGCACCCGGACTTACCGCCAGATCCAGATTTCGCCCTTCGCGCTTGACCTGAAGCTGAAGCCGACCACCAACCGAGCTACGCTCAACTGCTTGAGTCACCTGGTCAGCCTCCTTGATCGGGCGACCATCAATTGCTTTGATGATATCACCCTGACGCAACCCTGCTCGTGCCGCAGGAGAGTTAGGCATCACCCGCACAATCAACACGCCTTCAGAGTCGGTGATGTTGATGTTGCTTTCGGGGTCTTGGTTTAAGCGATCGCGAATCTCAGGCGTTAGCGTTGCCATCTGCACGCCCAAGTAAGGGTGATCTACCTTGCCGTTGGCAATCAACTGATCAGCAATTCTTTGAGCGGTGTTGATAGGGATCGCAAAACCTAAACCTTGAGCGCCACCAATAATGGCCGTATTCATCCCAACGACTTCACCCCGTTGATTAAGCAGGGGACCACCAGAGTTACCAGGGTTAATAGCCGCATCGGTTTGAATAAAGTTGACCCGCTTATCAGGCACGCGAACTTCGGCACTGCGTCGCCCTGTTGCGCTGATAATACCAACGGTCACAGTGTTGTCTAAGCCAAGCGGGTTACCAATTGCGATCGCCCATTCACCCGGCCGCAGGGAATCAGAGTTACCCATTGCAACCGTTGGCAAATTATTCTCACTGACCTTAACAACGGCTACATCGGTTAACGAATCAGTTCCCAGCACACGACCGCTAATTTCGCGGCCATCCTTGAGGGTGACAGTAACGGTATCTGCACCTTCAACAACGTGAGCATTGGTCAAAATCAGACCATCTGACTTGATGATGAAACCAGAACCCGTACCTCGCTCAACTCGCGTGCGAGGCTGATTTGGCACTTCACCAAAAAATTCGCGAAAGAATGGATCGTTAAAGATTGCAGGGCGCTGCGATCGCACCGTCCGAGAAGAGTTGATCCGCACAACCGCAGGCCCCGTACGGTCAACAGCATTCACGATGAAGTTAGGGTCTACCGTTGCCGCGATCGCCCCGCTGCGAGAGGCTTGGGCTAAAGCAGGCTGCTCAGTCAAGCGTGAAAGCGTTTCTCTCGGTGCCTCAGAAGAAAACCATTGCCCAGCCAGGGTTGCAACACCTGCACCCAAAAGAGGCAGCAAAAAATAAGAGGCTGATTTATGCCATTGGGACGTACGTTTGTTGCTCCGATTGTCAGTTGGTTTGGTCATAGTTGTCGAATCGTACAGAACAAATCTCAGAAAGGTTTAGAAGCGGCGCAATTGCAATAAACACCCATTACAGCACTCGATAAATAAGACACCAAATTTGCATAAAAAGTTCACTTGCGCCTCAAGTTATTTCCAAAATAACGCGCACACAATCAAACGTGGAAAATATTTGCAGAGAAATAAATTAATCACCTGATCGGTCAGGCACAAGAAATTTAACAACTACAATAACTGCGCGAATGGACGTTGGCTCCAACATTAGCGTAGCCTGCTTAGCGGAGGCTCAGCAACTTTAGCGCAGCCATGCAGAGCTGCCATTGCCCTCAGACTGGGTAACCAAACACCCGTTGCAGAACGAGATCACTAGCGGCACTTTCTCAGTCAAACTAAAATTGCAAACCGTTGCACCTTCACACAAAGAGCAACTTTTCAGCAAGATTTGAGCGGGATACGAAACTCAAAAAATTTGTCATATCAAGTTCACCATGTGAACACAGAAGAGTCACACAGGATAAGTAATAATGTAAGTACAGGTGAATGAACGATAAGGGCAGTCGAAACAAGCTACTGGCCTAACAGCCGCAACTAACATGTTGCAATTGTTAAGCCAGATACGTAGAGATGTTTCGCCTGTCTTTTTTTTGAAAACTCGGCTCTCTCTTAGATAGCTAGGATCTGTACCAAGAGCGAGCAAAACTTGAACCAGGTGAATGAATTAACTATCACTCGCGACCCAGGATCCAAACAGTGCCTCTCACATTGTGTAATCAGCAACAAAATCCTGGTAGCGACTAAATCGTATATGTAGATGCTATCTATAGTGGCAGATGCATTCATCTATCCCAGGGTAGAGACTGTCTCGAAAAAGGCTCAGTGAGGCTAGTAGTTCACCAAAAGAACTTTGCTGGGTTAATGATGACTGAGTCATTGGTCATTCGTCTTCTCGACCTGGCAAATTTGGCTTGGAAGACTGCTGGATTCGTATAAAAAAGCGATCGCCTTTTTGCGATCGCAGGTTGTTTGCAGTCGTACAACGCGCACTCAAAATCCGGTTTTGAAAGTTAGGGCAGACAATTGCTTTGCTGCCCTCTAGGCATTAGAGTTTATCGGCTGTTTGGTAAAGCCAAGTTTTAATCTGGTGCTTGATTCGATCCTCAAAGTGAGCCGCTTTGGTACCAACATCAGCCGCAGTCTCAGACCATTGAGCCTGCTTTTGGTCAACCATGTTTGGCTCGCCTGCTTCAACTTTTGACTTGTTAGTCTCATACCAGGTTTTCGCATTTTCGAGCTGATGCTTGACCTCGGTATAGCGATCGCCATAGCGCTCAGCTAGTTTCTCATCTACGTAACCCAGTTGCGTCTGAAGATGAACGTACTGTTGTTTGAGTTGAGTAAATTGACGCTCACGAATTGAAGCGATCGCGGCCTGGAGCAAGGACTTTAGACTGACATTTGATGTTTCAGTCGAATTTTCCAACTCAACCAGAGCAGTGTTGATCTCAGCATCGAGAACTTGTTCTTCTGCTTGCAGTTCCGCTTGCATCACATCAAGCTGGGCTTTTCTTTGAGCAAGTTGTTCACGGGTGACACCGCTAATGCCCTCGATCGCGCCTTCAATTGATGCGACAACCTCATCTTTTGCAGATTCGCCCTTTTCTTTGACTACCTCAGTCACACCAGAAACAGCATCCTTGGCGATCGTTTTAATCTCACCTGAGCCTGCTTTTACCTCAGTCAAGGCTTGAGCAACAGCTGACTTCACGATTTCACGAATGCGATCAATCCGCAGGTTACCTTCCTGTTTCGCTTTTTGCAGATTTTCGACAACTTTTTCTTTAACAGAGTAGGTCATGGTTTTTCCTCCGAGAGAATCAACGAGGGTGGATAGAAGACTTGAATAATTGGGAGGTTAGGCGACTTTTACATCGATGACTTCTTCGTTTGCAGACTCTGCGGATGTCATCGTCATTTTCTTAGCCTTTTGATTTTTCAACTCAGCCAAAACAAACTGAGACATCTCAGTTACCAGCAGAGTTGCAAGCATACCGTCATCGATCCAACCCAGAACGGGTACAACATCGGGCGCAAAATCAGCAGGGAAAAGAATGTAAAACAGTGTACCGATGACTACAAACCAGCGATATTTAGGGTGACGTAAAATATTGCGATACCAGTTGTAGATCATCTGAGTCGGGAACAGCTTCTTCATTTGGTTTTTCATTGGTTTAATCCTCCAGCTACATGTTCATATTCGCAGTTGCACATGAAATTGTCTGGTGTAGAAAACCCTCGCCTTTTGCGTGTCTGCCTCCCGGCAAGACCGTATACGGTTAACCGATAGCGATCTCCTCAAAGTCTGTCGAGACAGGAATCTAGAAACTCAGATTAGTTAGAAGTTGCAGCGTTTCAACATTACTTAGATATCTGTTTCTAAAAACCAAAATAGAGCCAGTAAAAAGCCTTTTCCAACAATTTGTGAAACAACAATTTACTACAATAAAAAACTTCTGAAATAACCAACCACTAAAAAACGGGTAGGTATCTACCCGCTAAGAAAAGCTGAATTAATGTGTGATGGATCGCGAACTGAACAATTTTCACTCGATCGCGATCGCCCAGTTAACCACGCCCTACTTTTTGCGAATATCCCGCGCCATGTTACGGAACATATCCATGCTGGTATCGGTCTTGCGGCGCTCTGCCACTTCGTCAACTTGGGGTTTGAGTGGTTGTTGAGCTGGAGTAGGGCCTAACCCATTTGTAGATGGAGTTGGCAAAGCATTGAGCTTATCAGCCTTCTCAAAGCCCATAGAAGAAACGCGCACAATATACTCTTTTTCTTCAGGGTTACCAGCCGTTTTGGGGAAGGTGCGACGAATCGTCTTCGACTCACGCATGTAGCTTAAGTTGCCATAGGACTTAGCATCATCAGCATCCAGGAAATAAGCAGTATTGTTTTGTGGTTGTCTCGGAGCCGGTTGTGGCTTCGGTTCAGGCTTCTCTTTATCGTTGTTTTTGGAACCAAAAATCCCTCGAATAAATCCAGTCACAGTTTGTATAACCCCAACGTATGTCGCGTGTACTTATGTAACAATCTATCAGAAAAATTAATGTCTGAACGGGTGCTGAGTGATTGATTTATCAAGGTTTTGGAAGAATTTTTAAACTCTTTTGCGAATAGTCGCGATCGCTTCTGAGAAATAGCAAAGTCTTATACCAGGCGATCGCTGCGTTTGAGCTAAAGCCGCTTCAACAACTCTGGCATCAAATTCGCGGGGACACGGCTTAGCGCCCGATTTTGACCCTGCACACCAAACGATTCATGGCAAGCGCGAATCGTTTGCACGATGTAGTTCAACACCGTCTGGTAGTAATCGGGGTTATTTTCCCAACCCTGCAACGCCTGTACTTGATGTTGCAAAGCTAGATCTAAGTGATTGGCCTGCTGGTCGGACGTTAACGTCAATTGTTGATCGATCGCGAGTTGATAGTGCGCTAAACCCAGGTTGTTTTGAGTCGCGTTAGGATCAAACGTCAGCATGGGCGCGTGATTTGTGCCTGCGGCTTGGAGATATTGCACCGCCGCTAAAGCCGACTTATAAGCCTCGATCGCATTGAGTAGACAGGTTTGGCGATCGTTGGCGATCGTTTCTGGTACTAGAGCCAAGTGCCAGTAAGCCGTACCCAAGTTATTTTGAGTAGCCGCATTGGCATTTGGGGCGACTTCTAAGGTGCGATAAGCAAGAGCCGCACTGTAAGCTTTAATGGCTTCCTTGAGCAATTCTGCTGCCGAGATACCTGCGCTTTGAGGCACGTTTTTGGCATGTTGAGCCAGATTCCAATAGGCCGTGCCCAGGTTATTTTGCAACATGGCATAGTGAATCGGTTCCCGCTCAGGGCTGTAATAGCGCAGTGCCTCGTGGTAAGCTGTCACAGCCTGCCGCAGTCGGCGCACAGGTTGCTGGTGTTGCGCTAAATTCCAGTACGCAGTGCCCAGGTTGTTTTGGGTTGCTGCGTAGCGAGCCGGGTCTTCTTCGGGCCGACGATATTGCAGGGCTGCTTCATAGGCTTGGACTGACTTTTGCAAAACTTCGAGCGTGTTGCGGTAACGAGCCAAGTCTCCATAGGCTGAGCCAAGATTGTTTTGAATCATGGCATAGGTGTGAGGCCGAGCCGTTGGGTTCGTTTTTTGCAAGGCCAACTGATAAGCGTTAATGCCCTGCTCTAGATAAGTGAGACTAATCGTTGCATCACTAAACTGGCGCGACAGCATCCAGTAAAGATTACCCATGTCATTCAGCACGTCGGCCCACAACGGCAACGTTTCATCTTCTAAATGCTGTAGCGTTTGCTCATAGGCATAGATTGCGATGATTAAGGTGCGGTCAATGATTTCACCTTGCTCAATCCGATCGCGATAGAGATTGCCCAAAACCTGGTAAGCCGCCGCTAAGGTGCTGCCCCCGATGTTGGCCAACTTGAGTTGCTCAATCCGGGCGATCGCCCCCAAAATAGCTGTAATCTGCGACGCATCTGAGGGTTCTGAGCGGACTAAGGCAAACAGTGTGTCTTCTGCGTAGACCTGTGAAATCAGAGTTAGCAGTTGGATCGGTTCAGCCGTAGGAGGTTCAGCCGCCGTTGCAGGCGCGACCGTAATATTTGGCGTAGGGGTTTCAACAACCGATTCTTCAACCTGAAGGATAGGCGGTTCGACTTCGGCAGGTGGTGGTTCAACTGCAGGGGCAGGCTCGACTTCTGCCTGAGTTGGGGGTGGGGATGGTGCTGTAAGGCCAGGGGCGATCGCGGGTTCAACCGCCTCGACAGGTGCCTCTGAGGGTGGCTCGGCGGCGTATTCATCCAACATTGCCAAGTCATAAGTGAGAATATCCCACAGGTCTTCTGCTTGACCTGGCACGCCCAACAAATCCACGTCGTCATCGATCAGGGGCAACAGGGGAGGCTGGCTACTGTTATCGATAACGCCATTACGGGCTACATCATCCACCAGTCGCTCATCGTCTGGGTGGGGCAAACTACGTTGGGCATCCGTTACTGCATTATTTGCAAGAACCTCAGTTGCGATCGGAGCTGGCACAACCACCGATGTAGTCGCAACCTGTTCAACCGCAACCGCCTCAACCGGGGGAACTTCTACCGCAGCCGCCTCAACAGGCGCTATCACGGCTGGGCTGGGAGTCGGATCCCCCTCAAATTCTAGTAAGGCGGTATGGCAGTTCCAAAAGGCGGGCGCTGATTGCTGAATCACGTTGAGCCAGGGGCGCGACACCCAGAGAATCAGACACGACTCAAGCGAACTGAGCGATCGCTCAACTTGTTGTAAAGCCAACAAAAATCGTTGTTGAGTCGTTGCAGGTTGACGGGTTAAATGCTCGACCCCAAGGATCTGAAAACTAGGAACCTGACGTGGCTGACCAATTGGGCTGCGGGGCGGATACTGGGTCAACCACAAGGCAATTTGAGCAAACGGATCTGGGTGCGCCAGATCCAAATTTAGGCTCACAACTTGCGGGTAAACGGCTTCAGAAGGTGGCTCTTGCAGCAGATCTGCCAACACCGCTTCGATCGAGGTCTGTGGCAAAATGCCCTGATTAAAAGGCGTTTGAGCAGACGGATCTAAGTCAGCATGGAGCTGAATCACCAAACGATTGCGTAAACTCAAATCATCACAAACAGCGACAAAAATTTGACGCCTTAGCTGAAGCTCAATTGCGCGCTTGAGGCGATCATAGGTTGTCTGGTTGCGCTCCATGACAACAGAAGTTCGCATAGCAGAAGAACGTTTTGCAGAGTGGTTGGCAGAGTCGGCGAGTTGCATCGAAACACGTCTAGGTCTAAAGGTGATCACCCAGGAATTTGGATACTACCCTCTTCTAGCAGCACTCTTTCCTTTCAGGATGAAAGCGGCTCAAATAAAAAAACGGACTCCACGTCAGGAAACCCGTTCTAAGTAACAACTTATGGACTGTTTCAAACAGTTCTTTATTAAAAACGAAGGTGCCACGCACTACAGATTCAGAGCATTTAGATTAGGAAACCGAAGCAGCAACCGCAATCAAACCTGCGACTAACAACACTGCAATAATGCCCAAAATCAAATAGTTTCGCTTTTGGTTAGTAGTAGGGGGCTCAGCCTCGTACATTTTAGGTTCTACTGCAAAATTATTTAAGCGCCCACCTTCTTCTGTTGTGTATCCAGCCATGAAAACTCCTTTGCCTTTTCTTTATTCAAGAATACACAGAGTTACGCAACGACATAAAATTATTAAGATTTAATACGTATTTCTCGTAACAAAACATCTTCCTCAAAAAACTTTTTCCAGGTAGTATCAAGCTTGAGTCAGGTTAAAGCAGATTTTACGCTAACAAAGTTGGGCTTGTGTCCATTTTTTGGCTCAGGTCTGCGACTCACATTTAGGGTGCGATGTTCGACTCATTCTTCAAATTCACTATCTTTCAAGCGACAGTCTAACTTTAAAAATTTGTTCTCACCTGCTGAGGGTCTACGACTCTAAACCATTATCCTTGCGACCAATTACTGTCACTTTTAATCAGAAGAGCAATGCCGATCGCGGCAGTCGGGCAAATACAGTTCAGAACATCACTATCGTTAGCAGGCATGCGTGATGAAGAGTCACACTTAATTGGTGGAACTTGTTAATGTCGAAAATTCGCGTGTTGGTCGTAGAAGATGAGCCGATTGTGGCAGAAGATATTGCCAGTCGGCTAGAGCGGATGGGTTATGAAGTTGTTGATGTTGTTGAATCAGGAGAAGCCGCGATCTCTGCAGCGGCAGCAACCAAGCCCGACCTGGCCTTGATGGATATTGTGCTTGAAGGAGAAATGGATGGCATTCAAGCTGCAGAGCATTTAAAAGAAAACTACGGCATCCCGATTGTTTATCTCACAGCCAATGCAGATGAAACCACTCTGCAACGGGCGAAAGCTACCGTGCCCTTTGGCTACATTCTCAAGCCGTTTAAGGAGAAAGAACTAAAAGTCACGATTGAGATTGCCATCTCACGACACCAGGCAGATTTAGAAGTGCAACGGGCCTTACAAAAAGTGCAAGCCCTAGCGGTTCCACAAGATTCACCTGAGAATGCCGAAGCCAACGGCCCACAATCCCAATATTTGATGATGGCTGTTCACGAGTTACGCACCCCGCTTTCGATCGTCAAAGTTTCTGCCAGTTTGTTGCGAGAACGGGGTGAGGATATGGCTGCCCCTGAACGGAATCGTAATTTGGCCTACATCGAAAATGCCGTCAGCAGCATGAATGACTTGCTAGAAGACGTGTTGATGTTTAGCAAATTCAACCATACCTGCGCCACTTTAGCCCCTGAACCAATTGACCTCAAAGAATTTTGTGAAAGTCTGATCACGGCTTTACGTTGGAGTTTGGGTGAGCAATATGTTGTGAACTTTTCTGCTAGAGGCGATTGTCGCTCTGTGGCAGCCGACCCCAAGTTACTTTGGCACTTAATCAATAACCTCTTATCAAATGCAGTGAAATATTCACCGCAAGCCTCTACGGTTAGCCTAGAGGTTGAATGCACCGATCGCACTGTTACGATTCGTGTGATCGACCAGGGAATTGGCATTCCGCTTGAGGATCAAGACCAATTGTTTGAGCCATTTCATCGTGCCCGTAACGTCGGCAGCATTGCTGGAACTGGCTTAGGATTGGCGATCGTCAAACACTGTGTTGACTTGCATAATGGGCAAATCAGCTTTATCAGCACCCCCGGTGAAGGCACCACGTTTACTGTCACCTTGCCGCGATGAAGAGTGTGCGTTTGACACGCTGTATATCGTTCAGATTTTCCGAAAAAACAAGGTTTAACTCAAAATAAAGATAAATCAACTACTACTTTCTGCGAAAAGGTAATACGCAAGAAGTGCTGAGCCATAGTCTTTTATATAGTACAGAGAAAGGTATTATAGGCTAATTGAACTCACCTCTCTGACAGTGCCTCATGTCTGTACAAGACCTCTCGATTCTCGATAACTATGTTAAAACTGCTCCTAGCTTTGAAAATGCCGTAAACATTTTTTCAGGAGAGTGGTCATCTATCTTGCCACCTCCTTATGAGGAGATCACACGGGGACGAGCGCCACATTTTCAAGACCCTCGAATTCAATGGTTCATTGATGAATTGAAAGGCATCAAGGGGCAAACTGTTTTAGAGTTAGGCCCCCTTGAAGGTGGACATACCTATATGTTTGAGCAGGCTGGGGCACGCCAGACAATTGCTATTGAAGCGAATACACGGGCTTACTTGAAGTGTTTAATCTCAAAAGAAATTCTTGAACTTAAGCGGGTCCGGTTTCTCTGCGGTGACTTTAATGAGTATCTCCGTCACGATCCAACTGTGTTTGATATTTGTGTTGCAAGTGGTGTTCTCTATCACATGCTGAACCCAGTTGAGTTAATTGCCCTATTAGCCCAACACTGCAAAAAGCATCTTTTTATCTGGACTCACTACTACAACGAAGAAATTATCAAACAACACCCTGTTTTTTCGTCAATGTTCACCGATGTCGTTCAGCAAGACTATCACGGGTTCAAACACACGCTCTATCGGCGGCAATACGAAACCGCCCTTGAGTGGCAAGGTTTTTGTGGAGGCAATGCCCCCCACAGTTTTTGGATGCAACGCGATGAGATTTTGGCAGCCCTGAGCTACTTTGGCTTTGAGAACATACGAATTAACTTTGACGAAATTAATCACGTTAATGGGCCTAGTTTTGCCATTATGGCCGATCGCGTGCAGCCACCCAAAAGTCGGCAGATCAGAGCCTGGCTCGCTGAGAAGTACCCCTGGCTAAGAACTGCATATCGTGGGGTTAAATCACGTCTTACCTGAATTTCGTGATCAGAACCTCCAGCTAAACCGTCAATCCAGGTCTGCCATCTCGACAGACCCGGCAAACTAACGGCTCACAATACCTGACCATTGCACCTTCTTTTCTTTCGTGCGGCGGTAGGAGAAGAAATTGTCGGGTTCTTGGTAGGTGCAGTTTGGCGCGATCGCGACTTGTTCCGCATTGATGTTCATCTGCTCTAGTTGCAGACTAATCACTCGGCGCACATCTAGTTTGGCTCGTCCCGGAGCTTTATCTTTCATCACAGGTGGAGACGCTAACTGGTGGGCAACTTCGAGAATGGATTGGGGCGACTCACCTGGAGTTTCGACAACCGTTTCGACAACTTCTGCGGCAACTTCTTCCGTCACCTGGTAAACCGAGCCAGAGATCGCGGGTCCTAACGCAATTCGCAAATCAGCCAAGCGACTACCTGATGCCTGCATCTGCGCGATCGCCTGGGGCACAATCTTGCGAGCAGTACCACGCCACCCAGCATGAATTGCCGAAACCTGTCCTGTCGCCGCATCCCCAATTAACACGGGCGTGCAATCGGCTGTGCAGACCCAAACCGCTTGATCCGGTTGTTCGCTCAAGAGGCCATCGGCTTCGGGCAGCTCTAACTCGGTAGCATCGAGTTGATCAATCCCTGCTTCAGACGCCTTAAGAACTGTGTTGCCATGCACCTGTTTGACACGGTAACTTGTCGTTTCTGGTTGAAGCACCTGAGCTAAATGAGCCGGCGATCGCGACCAAAACTGCTGTGTAAAAAAGCCATGTACCCAACCATCTAGCAAATCGCAGGTGAGATACGGCAGATCATTCCAGGTTTGCCATTGCCAGGTATGCATAACGACTCAGTGAAAAACAAAAACAACTACCAAGGTACCAAAATAATCTCCTTTGCCTTGGGAATTGTTTGTAAGTAGCTCTATCCTCACTGATCAGCGGGGAATCGGATCAATTGGTAAAGGAGCCGGACGTTGATCGGCTGACTGGTCAACTGGCAGTAACTCTGGTTGGGGCGGTTGAACTGGGTTCGAGACTGGAGGCGCACTGGGAGGAATTTGGGCCGGAGTCTCAATCGAAATTTGGAGCTGGTTCACTTGCAGCATCCATTGCTCAATCCGATTGCGGGCTTCACCGTAGAGCGCACGCCCTGGCGGAATCAAACTTGCTTCAGAAATCGCCGCTTGCAAAGAATCACGATCGCCCCTTTCAGCCAGCTTCATCGCGCGGGTCAGATAAGGCCGATCTTCAAGCACTTCAACTTGTTGTCGCCAGGTTGCGATCGCTTGCTGAGCTTCACCATACTGCGGGGCGTCAGTCAACACCATTTGCGCCTCGACAATAGCTTCGCGCAAGCTATCGGAGTTGTTCATTTTTGCCAACGCATAGGCCTTTCGCAGATGGTTAGCCATCTCCATGTCTTGTTTCCGTTTCCATTGAGTTGCCAGGTCGGGAACGGCTTGCTTCGCATCCTTCTCTTTTTTGGCTTTCTCAGCCTGCTCCGAGGCTTCTTTGGCGAGGCGTAATTCTTCAGCTAACTCCTGGTATTTTGTCGTCTCCCAATGGGTGTTGCCGAGGTACAAAAGCTTCCGGGCATTGGCCAGGGCTTCTGACCAGCGCTGATCAACAATGCTTTGTTGCGCATCTGCGTAGATGGATTCGGCCTGTCGCCACAGCGCTTGCCAGTTTGCTAATTGCTTTTCTGCCTGCGGCTGTATTTCACTTTGAAGCGGAATCGCCTGCACCATTTCTTCAGCCCGGTCTAGCTCCCCCGCTTGAAAAGCCCCCTCTGCCAGTCGCAACAAATCGCGCGACCATTGATCAATAAAGCGATCGCTAGTCTTGCGATAGGGGTCATCACCCGGAATAGAATTTGCGATCTCAATCGCTGATTTCAGCCCATCAAAGGTTTGCTTTTTAGCCAATTGCTCAGCACAGTGAAGGCGTGCAGAGGTTGCTTCCGCTGTCCAGGCGGAGGTGCGGCAACTGGGAAATTCAACCACCTGAAGCAAATGAAGAAAGGCAACCGTTCCGACCGAAATGGGCAACACCGAAGCTAAAACAACCGCGAGCCAAAATTGAGCCGGATGTAGACTCGTTACCCATTGGGTCAATTGAGTCAGGAGAGAAGATTTGCGAAGCATCAGTAAGGAGAATCGTCGTATGGAAAGACCGAAAGTTGAGAGAACAAACAATTGATACCGTTTCGCTTTCTAGATTAAGCTACCGCTGCCACCAGCGTCTTTACGTATTTAGCCAGTTTTGTTGCCAGCCCGATAACCGTGAAGAATGGTAACCGAGAGGCAGACCACGCACTTTTTGAATCGGCGTGAAGGTGGGGATAAGGCAGGCTAGATGCTGCGACCTATTCTAAAAGCAAGGCACAAGAAAGCCAAAGAAATTTCACACGGCGATCGCAAAATAGACTCCGCTCAACCAACAATCGATCAAAACTTAACTTTGCCGCTCCAAAGACAATGCTTAGAACGGGATATCATCGTCATCTTCCTCGCTTTGGGTCGAGGCTTCCTCCACAACTTCCTCTAAGCCTGCACCCGTCGAAGGTGAGGTCGCTTTGGTGTCAGAGTCAAGATCCACAACTTTGCCTGCAAAAAAATCAGCCAACAGTTTCGCCGCAGAGGTCACTTCGTCTTCTTGCCAGCTATTTTCGGGGGGTGTGGCAAAGTTTTGGGGCGGCAACAACTCAGGCGGGATGTTCCCCACAGGGGGAGATGGCGCACCAGCATCAACCATAGGCGACTGAGGCGGTTCGCTTGATGGGCGCGGTTGGGGCGATCGCTCCGGGCTAGGAGTCGGTTTGACTGGCTTCGTCGGCGTCGAAGCAACCTGTCGCGCGGTTGGCGGTTCGGCTGGTGCTGGCTTCACATTGCCCGCTATCACTTCTAGGCTAATGCGAATGGGTGCCTCAAAAATCTGCTGAAACGCCGTCTCGACATTCGGTAGCTTGCTCTGGGCCATGCGATAAAGCGGCTGAGAGTTCACCCCAATCTGGGCAGTCTTACCATCAAAGCCCAATAAATGACACTGTTGCCGCACCATCACCTGTGTCGAAAACGGCTGAATCGCTTGAATAACCTGATGCCAAATCGTTTCTAAATCATCACTGGGGGCGGGTGGCTCAACCAACGGAGCTGCGGATTCTTCAGTTGGGGCGATCGCCGCTGGGGTCGTTGCCTCCTCTTCTACCTCAATCGGCTCTGGAGGAGCTGAGCCTTGAGCAGACACCGGGGCTGACTTCTGTACAACGGGGGGAGCCGCAACGGGCGCAGGTTTACTGACTGCCGCTGGGATGGGTGCAGGTTTGCTAACCGTGGCAGGAGCCGCAACGGCTGAATTGGTTGTAGTAACTGGATGAGCCACCAATGCAGACGGTAACAAGCCCATCAGAGCAACTTCGAGCCAGAGACGCGGTTGGGTCGTGTGTTTGAGTTGCGTCTCACAACTGCGCAAATGTTGTTGTCCTGCCAAAATCGCAGTTGGACTCAACCCCTCCGCAAATTGGCAAAGCGCCTGCCAGGTCGGAGGCGTGAGTGCTACCAAATCGCCGCGCGCGGGGGCTGTTTTTGCAATCAACAAGTCCCGATAAAAGCTGGCTAAATTCTGCAAAACCACCATTGGTTCGCGACCCCGATCCATTAGGCGGCGCACACTATCTAACAGAGTTTCTGGTTGGTCTTGCGCGATCGCCCCCAAAAGTTGCAACAAGTCTTGCTCAGGCACCGCACCAACTAAATGCCAGACCCGATCAATCGTGATTTCGCCTTCTAGTAGGCTGAGTTGATCCAACAAACTTTCGGCATCGCGCAGACCACCTTGAGACAGCTGCCCGATCAAAGTAATCGCCTCATCAGTAATCGCGATCGCTTCTTTGTCAGCAATGTGACGCAAGTGCTGCACCATCGCATCGAGGGGAATGCGGCGAAAATCAAAGCGCTGACACCGGGAAATAATGGTCGGTAGCACCCGTTGTGGATCCGTCGTTGCCAGCACAAACACGACGCGATCGGGGGGTTCTTCTAAGGTCTTGAGCAGCGCATTAAAAGCGGCTGTACTGAGCATGTGGCATTCGTCGATCGCGTAGACCTTATAACGGCACTGCACAGGTGCAAATTGTGCCCGCTCAATCAATTCACGAATGTTATCGACCCCCGTATTGCTGGCCGCGTCAATCTCAATTACATCAAGCGCCGAACCCGTTGTAATCGCGCGACAGACATCGCAAACACCACAGGGCTTAGCGGTCGGCTGATCTGCAGCCAGACAATTGAGCGACTTTGCCAAAATTCGCGCACTCGAAGTCTTCCCGGTTCCCCGCGCTCCGGTAAACAGGTAGGCAGGCGCAATCCGCTGTTGCTGCAAAGCGTTGGAGAGTGTTTGAGCGATCGCTTCTTGCCCCACCAATTCAGCAAAGGTTTGAGGACGATACTTATGGTGCAGCGGGATGTAAGTCATACAGAGTTGCTCAGGTCTTGGCTCTTGCCGATGAAAGGTTATCAGAACAGATGATCTATTTTCGCTTAAAATAATCGGGTTGTTTTTAGCTGTAGCAATCCAATATGAATTGTTTCAGGGCTATGCGGCAACGAAAGACTCTCACAACTTTAATGATTTAGAACTGGAAATAACACAAGCATGCAAAGATTTAGCCCGACTTGAGCTATGCTTAGCCTCTGCTTCTCTACGCTACAGATGCAACGAAAGAAGCGGATCTATCCCTTGCGGCATGGCATCTAGCCTTACTGTAAAACCATCAGATGACCGGAATGAACCCTCAACTCCAAACCGCGATCGCGGCTCTCAAGACGCTTCCCGAAGCCGACCAAACGGCGATCGCTACCATTATTCTGCAAGAAGTCACAAAACGCCAAAGTGTACCTGTCGCTGGTTCCCCCGACCGTCAATCAAGAACCATCAAAAGCATTTACACGGACGGAGCCTGTAGCGGCAATCCGGGGCGCGGCGGCTGGGGGGTTGTGGTCTACTTTAGCGATGGCAGCATCTACGAAATTGGTGGCAAAGAGGCTCAAACCACCAATAATCGGATGGAATTGCAAGCAGCGATCGCGGCACTAGAATTTTTGCAGCAAGCCAATCAAAAAGAACCCGTTGAACTTTACACCGACAGTGAATACGTCAAAAATGGCATCACTAAATGGATCCACGGGTGGAAGAAAAAAGGTTGGAAGACCTCAACAGGAAAAGCTGTACTCAACCAAGATTTATGGGAAGAGTTGGATGCATTGAACCATCCCCAAATACAGTGGCGCTATGTGCGTGGTCATGCAGGCAATATCGGCAACGAACGCTGCGACGAAATTGCTCGTGCCTTTGCGATCGGTAAAGTGCCCCAGCTCCAACAAGACACTTAGCCCAGAAGCTTCAGAACAATTTCTGAGAAAACGCCAAACTACGTAACAAAAGATTTCAGTAAGTTGCGGTATCTTATTGGGTGTTTAGCTTCATAAAACAATTTAAACTTTAATTAGAAAAATACTAGAGTCCAGCTTCATGCCTGCTCTAGCTGTTTTCGTCTTCGTTGAAATGCTTTTTAGAACCTCCCTGAATTTACCCTCTTATGCTGGTGAGGTCACACGCATCATGGACTTGCAAGCTTCTTCTCAAGCAGAGTTAACCGATAGCCTCCCCCGTGAAGTTCGAGTCAGTCAGTTACGTGACCTGGTTGACACCCTTCACATTGCCGACGAAATCGCTAGCAAAGGATATTTGATCACCAGTTCTGAATTAGCCGATTTAATGGATGTCAACGCCAGTGCTGTCACCAGTCGTGGCGACAATTGGGTGTGGCGTAATTGGCTCGTTTCACGCGTACGACGCGAGGGTAACCAAATTCTTTGGCAACTAGAGCGGGTTGACCTAGTCTCTAGTCCCTGAGGAACACGAATTCAACAAGACCAGCATTTTGCTATCTAAAGGGCAAACGGAGGTATAGCCTCGCGATGTGGCTGCGATGTGGCTGTACTCACACCCCGTCCAAAGTAAAGGTAAACAAGCGAAGTTGTCAGGCTTTGCATGGAAGAGTTAGCAGAGAACCAGGCAAGTCCAAGAGACACGGTTAATTTTGCTTCTAGAGTCATCCCTTTTCTGGTGGATGCACCTCATGCCAGTGACGCGCAATATCCACGCGACGGCAGATCCACACGTGGTCATGCTTCTGCACATGGTCAAGAAAACGCATCAAGGCAGCAAACCGTCCGGGTCGCCCAACTAAGCGACAGTGAAGCCCAACACTCATCATTTTGGGAGCCGTTTCACCCTCAGCGTAAAGGGTATCGAAGGCATCCCGCAGGTAAGCAAAAAACTGATCACCGGAGTTAAACCCCTGACTCGTCGCAAATCGCATGTCATTGTTGTCGAGCGTATAGGGAATCACTAAATGCGGTGTGCCATACTCATGCACCCAATAGGGTAAGTCATCGGCATAGCTGTCAGCGTCGTACAAAAAGCCTCCCGCTTCAACCACTAACTTGCGAGTGTTAGGGCTGTTGCGTCCGGTATACCAACCGAGAGGACGGCTGCCTGTCACCTCAGTATGAATCGCGATCGCCTTTTCTAAATGCTCTCGTTCAACGGCTTCGGGGGTGTATTTGTAATCGATCCAACGGTAGCCATGACTGGCAATTTCCCAATCGGCTGCTTTCATCGCAGCAACCGCTTCAGGATTACGAGCCAGAGCCATCGCAACGCCGTAGATCGTGATCGGCAATTGGCGCTCGGTAAACGCCCGATAGATGCGCCAAAAACCAGAGCGACTGCCGTACTCATAGCACGACTCCATATTCATATGACGGATTCCGGCGAAGGGAGGTGCGCCCACAATCTCCGACAAAAAGGCTTCTGAGGCTTCGTCACCGTGCAGAATGCAGTTCTCACCACCTTCTTCGTAGTTGAGCACGATTTGGAGGGCAACTCGTGCCTGATTGGGCCATTGGGGATGGGGAGGAGTACGACCATAACCAATTAAATCGCGGGGGTAGGATTCAAACGTGTTCACAGTGCTGACCCAATTTTTTTTCAGTTAGGACATTACACCACAACTGCCCAAAAGCAAAGCAAGAGAATCGCTCAAATCCCTGGTAAGTCTGGATGCTGAGCGATCGCGACAAGTTGTTACATTGTCAAAAAATGCCGACATAAAAATTGCCGACTTTTCAGCTAAATGTAACAATAGATACAGAAATTACAAATTGCGCTTGTGGGGGATCAGGTGATGAAATCACAGTGGCAAAACTATCGAAACCTTGAGCAAATTGACAGCGAGATCGCGCCTCCCCCGGCGAAACAAACCCTTCTGAGTCGATTATTGAGCTATTTTTGGCGATCGCGGCTTAACCGCTACACTGAGCAGTTGTCAAGCGTCCGACAGATTGAACATTTAGAAGCGTGTTTTGCAGATCAACCTAAATCGTTGAAACAACACCTCCTTCGACTCTGGCAGGTCTTACTTCAGCCGCTCTTTCACCGCGAGCAAAAACCAGCCAAGCCGCATGTTTGGCAAAGCAGAAGTTGGAACGGCGAAGATCGCTGGCATGTGTATGACCCCATTTCTGGGCAAACGACAGTCCTACTATCTGAGCAAGACCTGCTGATTTGGCTCGAAAGCCATTCCTATCAATAGTCCATTAGCTTGTCCGACTCAACATAAACCGCAACAGCGAGAAAACCAGCGCACTCAAGCCTGCCGACACTGGAATGGTAACAAACCAGGCCATCACCACATTTCGCAGCGTGGCCAGTTTGAGCGATCGCCAGTTTTGCACCAACCCAATCCCCACAACACCCCCTACAAGCGCGTGCGACGTAGAGATTGGAAAACCCAGCCGCGAGGCAATCAGAACGGTGGTGGCTGTGGCTAGCTCGGCACAAAAACCAGCACTCGGAAGTAGGGCAATAATACCTTCACCAATTGTGGCAATCACGTTCTTACCCCAAACCGCTAAGCCGCTGACAATACCCACTCCGCCCAGCACTAAAAGCCAGTAGGGCACATCAACCCCGCTTATCGGCACTAAACCGGTGGTGTGGGTGTAGACAATCGCGGCTACAGGGGCGATCGCGTTGCCAACATCATTTGAACCGTGGGCAAAAGCAACCCCGCAGGCACTCACCAGTTGAAATCGGGCAAACAGTCGTTCTGTCAAAGCCTGAGCCGGTTGAGTCAAATTTTGGTAGGGAGGCACCGTTTCAAGCTGGTTAGCGGCAGCAAGACTCCGCCAGTTGGCCCAACTCAGCCCGATCGCAGCAAGACTACCCAGCAAAATCGGTAGATCATAAGCGGGTAGCAAATGACCCAGGCGATCGCCCAGCCAATTCGTTATCGGTTGGCTAATGATGGGCAAGACAATCACACCAAACACTGCACAGAGAGCTGCACTTAACCAGGGAATCCATTCATTTAATCGGGTTAATGGCTCGGCTTGTGTCAGGATATTGCGGCGAATTAGCCAATAAAATGAGGCGGCTACTACCCCACTAACAAATGGCGTCACGACCCAGGTGAGAGAAATGGTGCTAAGGCTCTGCCAATTGACCACTTGAGGGCTAATCGCAATTGCCCCAAAGCCCGCGATCGCACCGACCACTGCATGAGAAGACGAAACGGGCAAACCAAAAGCGGTGGCGACGTTAAGCCAGACACTACACGCGATCAAAACTGCCAACATGCCCAACACAAACAGATTGGGGTGTTCGATAAATGCCGCTGGGCTGACCACCCCCGTTGCCAGCTTTTGCGAAACGTTTTTGCCAAATAAAACAGCGCCCGTAAACTCCAGCACGCCCGCGATCGCTAAAGCTTGCCGCAATGTCACCGCTTTAGAACCAACGGAGGTGCCCATTGAATTAGCAACATCGTTGGCTCCTAAATTCCAGGCCAAGTAAAAGGCAAGTAGGCTAACAAAAACAAGCAGCAAGTCCATTGTTCTAGTGAAATCTACTGAGCAGTCTAAGGGAATCAACCAAAGGGCGCAGCCACAGCATCAGTAGAAACACGACTTTGAGCAGATGCCTTCAGAGAGCTGCTTTAGGAAGATCAGAGACACAAAGAGATTCTTTCGTTTCGCACTTTTTCACAAAGATTATGTTGAACCTACTGGCAGCAAGCGTTAAGCCCCTTACTTTAAACCGCAAAGTTTTAGAAACAGCTTATGAGCTTTATTTGGCAGCACCAGAGGCAGCGTACCCCATCATTAACCTGAGAGAGCTTTCTCAACGGACTGGGGCAAGTCTGTTGGAGTGTCGCAACGCGATCATTGAGGCCCACCACCACGGTCGCTTTCCACAGTGTGCCTTGGAGACTTAAGCAATCCGCGATCGCGTTTGAGAAAGCGGCTTAAATGCAGGCTTTTGCGTTATCTTAATCCCGTTCGCGATCGGCTCAATTTTCACCATGACAGATCTGATTCTTTTTTGGCACCGGCGAGACTTGCGCTTGCGTGATAACGCAGGTTTGGCGGCAGCACGGCAACGCAGCCCCAAGGTGATAGGCGTTTTTTGCCTTGATACCAACTTGCTAGAGCGCGATGACATCGCCCCCGCTCGCGTCACTTATATGATTGGCTGCCTGCAAGCCCTTGAGAAAAGTTATCGCGAAGCCGGGAGCCAACTTCTCTTTTTAAAGGGTGAGCCTGCAAAAGTTCCTGAACTGGCAAAAGCACTCAATGCAAAAGCTGTTTTTTGGAATCTGGATGTTGAGCCTTACTCTCAAGACCGCGATCGCTTCGTAAGAGAGTCGCTCCAGGCAGCAGGCATTGAGGTTGCCAATTTTTGGGATCAGTTGTTGCATGCACCAGAAGATATTCGAAGTGGGTCGGGCACTCCCTACACGGTCTACACCCCCTTTTGGAAGAACTGGAGCAATCAGAAAAAGGATGATCCCTATCCGATTCTAGAAGGGGCAAAAGGGCTAACCAGCGAAGAACTAGAGCAGGCCAAAGCAGTTGGCGTTTGCCCGCTACCGACTGCGAAAGAACTCGGCTTTGATTGGCAAAACCCACTGGTAATTGAACCAGGTGAACTCGCCGCTTATGAGAAATTAGAAGAGTTTTGTGACGGAGCGATCGCCGACTATCAGGAAAATCGCAACTTCCCATTTGTGAGTGGCACCTCACAGCTTAGTGCGGCACTGAAGTTTGGGGCGATCGGGGTGCGGACGGTGTGGGCCAAAACAGTCGAGCAAATGGAAGCCGCTCGCAGTGATGAGACGCGTGACAGTATTCGCGTGTGGCGGCAAGAATTGGCTTGGCGCGAGTTTTATCAGCACGTCATGTATTTCTTCCCAGAGTTAGCTCAAGGTCCCTACCGCACGCCGTTCAAAGATTTTCCCTGGCTAGATAATGATGAACACTTTGAGGCGTGGTGTGAAGGCCGTACGGGTTACCCCATTGTTGATGCAGCCATGCGACAGATGAATGAGATTGGCTGGATGCATAACCGCTGCCGCATGATTGTCGCTAGCTTTCTGACCAAAGACCTGATCATCGACTGGCGCAAAGGCGAAAAGTATTTCATGCAAAAGCTAATTGATGGAGACCTATCAGCTAACAATGGGGGCTGGCAGTGGAGTGCGTCCAGCGGCATGGATCCTAAACCTTTGCGTATCTTTAACCCGGCGAGTCAGGCGCAGAAGTTTGACAGCGAAGCAGAGTATATTCGCGAGTGGGTGCCAGAGCTACGCAGCCTCGACACCGAAGAATTAGTGACGGGTAAGATTTTGCCCCTCGATCGCGATCGCTGTGGCTATCCACAACCGATTGTTGACCATAACCAGCGCCAAAAACAGTTCAAAGAGCTTTACAGCAAACAAAAAGCAAAAGCAGGTGAAAGCTAAACATTCACCCGCAAAATTTGGTTTTTGAAGTGCCGAACACGTAATAGCCGACTGTAATCGATTATTCTTAGCGCTGAACGCAGCCAACAACGAGCCGATACAATAACCTTTAACTAACACCCAAAAAATTGTTGATCACAAAAAATTTAAATTGCGATCATTGTTTCTTAATGTTTACAAAAGTTTGTAAACTTAAGGAAAGATTCAGTCTTATGCCAGTTTGCCTTCTGTAAGGAGTGTCTATGAAGCCCCTAGTGACGATTGAGCGCTTCAGTTTATTTGGTCATGTAATGGCATTGTTTTTTGGGTTAGCAGGCTTGCTGCTAGTGCTACCTAATCCCGCGCTGATTGCGACGCTGCCGCCTTTTGGGCAAAGTTTGTTTGGTTGGAGTATGGCAGGCGGAGGGGTTGCATACATCCTGCTAGGGGCGATCGCGGTCGCACTTTATGCCCGTCGTGTTTTAGGAACTCAGTTGTGGCTCGGCTTTATGCTGCCTGCAATCGGGTTGTCACTTTCAAGTGAGCTATTGGGCACCAGCACAGGTTTTCCCTTTGGGCATTACGGCTATCTCAATGGTCTCGGTTATAAGATTGCGGGCTTGGTGCCTTTCACCATTCCCTTATCGTGGTTTTATGTTGGCTTATCAACCTATGTCTTGGCCCGAGCCGGTCTAGAAAATCGGGGTGTTAAGGGTGTTGTTCGCGAGATTGGTGCGATCGCTCTGGGTGCTTTGCTGCTGACCGCGTGGGATTTTGTGCTTGACCCTGCAATGAGTCAAACCCCTTACCCCTTCTGGGAGTTTCAAGATCCGGGTGAGTTTTTTGGCATGCCCTATCGCAACTTGACCGGCTGGCTCGGCACCGGAGCGTTGTTTATGACTGTTGCATCGTTCTTCTGGCGTGGTAAAGATCTCAAGCTGACGCGATCGCAATTGACGCTGCCTCTGGTTGTCTACCTTGTGAATTTTGGCTTTGGTGCGGCAATTACTATCGCTCAGTTAGATGTACGCTACTGGATTCCGACGGCAATTAGCGTGGCGTTGGGCGTTGTACCCGCGATCGCCTTCTGGCTTTCGGCGAAGCCTGCCCTGCCTCCTGTAGTTGAAACCGCAAGTGCTTCACCAACCCTGAGTCCTCCAGAGGTGGCGACCGTTGCCGCTGCCACCAAGTAAATCAATTTAAAGAGTCTGCATTCGTTATCTGGCACTTTGCTCTGCTTCCTTCTCCCTAGGAGAGGGAAAATGAGGATTGGCCAGGTATCGTTTAACTGGAGTTTGGACTATTTCAGAAAATACACCACATTTAGGAGGGGCGAACGGCCGTTCGCCCTTACACATAGTGGGAAATGGCATTTAATCTAAAGTCCAAGTTTAAGCTTTCTAAGTTTTGTATTTGTCTATTCAGAGGGATTTGAGAGGGGACATTGCTAATTTCTGCGATCGCGCTGATCTTGTTACTGGCTCAGCTTCCAGCCGTTGCGATTTTAATGTCGCGACTCATCCAGGGTCCCTTTCGTCGCCCACCACTGCAACCTCAAACGCCAACACCAGATGATTTGGGCAAAGTAAGCGTCGTTGTGCCTACCCTCAACGAAGCAGAGCGTATTGCTCCCTGTTTAGATGGGTTAAGCCATCAAAGCTACGAAGTGCGCGAAATTTTAGTTGTTGATAGCAAGTCAACGGATGGTACACCTGACTTAGTTAAGGATGCCAGCTTGGTTGACCCGCGCTTTCGACTCATGAATGATCCCCCTTTGCCCAAAGATTGGGTTGGTCGTCCCTGGGCGCTACACAATGGCTTTTTGGCTAGCGATTCAAATAGCGAATGGATACTTGGCATTGATGCCGATACTCAACCGCAACCTGGCTTAATCGCGAGTCTGCTGCAAGTGGCAAACGCAGAAGGCTATGACCTGATTACCCTTTCACCCCGCTTTATCTTGCAATACCCCGGTGAATTGTTACTGCAACCCTCCTTGCTGGTCACACTGTTGTATCGCTTTGGCGCCGCCGGAGAACGTAATAGTTCACCAGAGCGAGTGATGGCAAACGGGCAGTGCTTTTTCTGCCGCAAATCGGTACTCACCCGCGTTGATGGCTACACCAGTGCGCGACAATCGTTTTGTGATGATGTGACTCTGGCTCGCCACATTGCCGCTCAAGGTGCCCAGGTTGTTTTTTTAGACGGGGCAAACCTACTGAAAGTCCGGATGTACGAGGGGGCGGCTGAGACATGGAAGGAGTGGGGGCGATCGCTTGACCTCAAGGATGCGGCCAGTCGGGCTCAACTTTGGGGCGACGCGCTGTTGCTTGTAGCTGTGCAAGGCTTACCCTGCTTCATCACCCTTGCCTTACTGAATCAGGCTTTGACCCACAGCCTCTCCCTCCCCGCGACCCTCTTGTTTTGGCTCAACCTCAGTTTGGTGCTGATCCGGTTTGGGCTCAATTTTGCGATCGCCCAATCCTACGATTTAACTCAGGCCAAACTTGGTTGGCTCTTTTGGCTTTCCCCCCTGACGGATTGGCTAGCCACAATTCGCATTCTGCTCTCTTCTAGCCAAACCCCCAAACAGTGGCGCGGACGGATTTATAGCAACTCCTAGGGTGGATTCGCGCAGTCATGTATCACTCTTTCTAAACTCACTTGAACCAAAAACAATTTTTCAACGCCTGAGCCAATACACGTGAGGCAACTCAATCAGGTAGAATCGCCTCACACGGTTGAAAAATAGGCAATGGAAACCACAGAGCGCGTCACCTGGCTGCAACAAAACACAATCTTAGCGTCGCTTTCAGAAGCAGCTCTAGGGGCGATCGCGGCGGCCATCCACGAAGAAACAATTCCTGAAAACCACCGCGTCAGTCTCGAAGAAACAGCGCCCGTTGCCCTCTACATTCTGGTGAGCGGCCTGTTAGAAAGCTACCGCACGAGCCAAGCCAGTCTTGCCAGCCACGTTGCAAATTTGCTCCCCGGCTCCGTCTTGCACCTGAAAGAATTGGTGCTTGACAAACCAACTGAAAATACCGTCATCACTCTGGCAGACTGCGTGTTTTGGGTCGTGCCTCAGGCAGAATTTCGAGCGATCGCCCAACAGTATCCCGAAATCGGTCAAAGCTTCTCACGCCAGCTTGCCAGCGAACTCGATCAAGTTGCCGCTACTCTCGAATATGAGCGCGAACGACAGGCGGCGTTGCGCCCCTATTTGGTTCCTAAAGTCCGACGTGGGATTGTGGGCACCAGTCGTTATGCCAACCGTCTGCGGCAAGACATTCGCAAGGCGGCTCAAGACCGCAAACCCGTTCTGATTTTGGGCGAACCAGGGTTAGAAAAAGACAACGCAGCCGCTTTGATTCACTTTGGGTCGGCATTTCGCAAAGAACCCATGGTCAAAATCAATTGCGATACCCTGCAAGCAAGTGGAGTGGAGTTATTTGGCCGCGAAGGTGGCAAACGCGGCTTAATTGAATGGCTCGATCAGGGAACCCTGCTACTCAACAACCTGCAAGACCTCTCCCCCAATATTCAGGAAAAGTTGGTGGAGTTGTTACGCACAGGCACCTACACTCCTGTCGGTGGCACAACGCCTCACTCGACCAATGTTCGCATCATGATGACCACTGAGAAGGTGCTACCCGCGATCGCTCGCAAAAACCTGATCGGTCATGACATCAAAATTTCTCCATTGCGGGTGCGCAAAGCCGACATTACCGCCCAGGTCGAGTATTACCTCAGTTTGGCCTGCCGTTATAAGCGAATGACAAAGCCCAAAGTCACCCCAGAGGCGATTCGGCGGTTGCAAAGCTATGACTTTCCCGGCAATTTAACCGAGTTAGAGAGCCTGGTTGAACGTGCTGTGATTCAGTCTAATGGGGCAGAAGAACTGACCGAAGAAGTTTTCTGGTCGGCTAGCACCAAAGCCAAACGCTTTCGTTTTAACCTGTTAAATGGTTACCCCAGACTGCGCCAGTTTCTCCGGAGTCCCTGGTATCCCGATCGCATCAACTATGGCTTTACCCTGCCTATTTTCGCGATCGTGGTTGGCATTCTCTTGTTTGGGCCGCAAAGCCGTGACCAAAACGTGATGTTGACGGTTTTCTGGGCCTGGTGGTGGCCCCTGATTCTACTCGCGTTTCCCTTTGTGGGTCGGCTCTGGTGTGCCTTTTGTCCGTTTATGATTTACGGCGAGTTGACCCAAAAACTGTCGCTCAAATTCTTTCCTCGAAAGCTTTTGCCCTGGCCACGCCAACAAGCTGAGAAAGTTGGTGGTTGGTTTTTATTTGGCCTCTTCACGTTGATTTTACTCTGGGAAGAACTGTGGAATTTGGAAGACACCGCCTACTTATCTGGCTGTTTGTTGTTGCTCATTACGGCTGGAGCCGTTATCTTTTCGGCGTTGTTTGAGCGCCGTTTTTGGTGTCGCTACCTCTGCCCGATTGGTGGCATGAATGGACTCTTTGCCAAGCTCTCGGTGATTGAGCTACGGGCACAACAAGGCATTTGCTCTGCAACCTGTACAACCTACCAGTGCTACAAGGGTGGCCCCCAAAAAGGTGAAGGGCAAGAAACAGGCGGTTGTCCAGTCTACTCTCACCCTGCGCAACTCGAAGACAATCGTGACTGTGTGTTGTGTATGACCTGCCTGAAAGCGTGCCCGCATCGCTCGGTGGAGTTGAACTTGCGTCCCCCTGGCATCGATTTGTGGACAACCCACAAAGCAACCGCGTATGAAGTGTGTCTACTCTTTCTGCTATTTGGAGCCGTCTTTTTGCATCGCCTGCCCGAAATTGAAGGTGAGTTCAATTTGAATTTACACCTGAATAACTTCGTAGCTCATACGGGCGCTTCGTTGTTGGCTCTCGCTGTCCCGATCGCGATCGCGCTTCCGGCTCACCAACTGTTGCGTTGGCTGAATCCTGGTAACAAGTCCCTCACCTTCGTCAAACTGGCCTACGGCTATTTGCCCCTCGTTTTAGGAAGCAGTCTGGCCCATTACCTACGTTTAGGTCTAACCGAAGCGGGGCGAGTCTTACCCGTCTCATTTGCTACTTTTGGTCTGCCGGGTGCCTACCTACCTGTTGCGGTCGCCCATCCAGCTGTGATCGCGTTTCTGCAAGCCAGCCTACTGATTCTTAGTTTCTGGCTGAGTGTGTTTGTGCTGCAAAAGATCGCCCGTAAATCCCTGCTGCGCTTATTCCCTCAAGTTTTAGCCATGGTCGCGATCGCGACGCTGCAATGGTGGGTAATTGTTGGCTGGTAATTACCCCATACCGACGTTGGTTTTACCGATAAAAGTTGAAAATTAGCCATAGACAATCCGGGTTAAAGAAACTATCAAGGAATAAACTCTTCGTGCCACCACATTCAGTGTCCCTGTAATATGTAGGCATAAGCTTTTCTATCCGTACCCCCCGGTAAGTTTGATTTCGCTTCTCTCTATCCTGGTTTTTAAGTGCTTTCACTGAGAAATTATTAAACGTTCCTCTACGTTCCTATCATTAGGGTCATTTTGAGCATGTGGTGTATCTCCTTTTTGCAGGTATTTGCAAAGGGAATTGATTAGTATGGATAGAGAATTTATTCCCTGCGTTGCCTTCATTAAACCAGTCCCTAGAGGCGTTTGTGGTGGATACAGACAAAGCAACTCTTTCGTCCGATGATAAATTCGGCTTGCCGGCTTATGTCGATACTGAGACAGTTTTTCGTCTAGTTGATAGCATTTTGCCTTTTGAAGCCTGCCTTTACCATCAAGTCATCCCTTTATCTCTTGAAGGTAGTCGTCTAAAACTGGGTATCGTTAACTTAGACGACACGGCTGCACTTGATTATGTACGGCGCATCCTTGCCTACATGAATTGCTCACTCGTGCCACAAACGATCAGCCTGGATGTGCATCATGCCATTCTTTCGGCTTATTTGAGCCATTCGGGTAATAAGAAGGCAAGTCAAGCTCACAATAAGCCTCGTCACACTCCGGCAACAGATAGTTCGCCCAATTCTGCTGACCCGCCCAAAGCAACTGGCACGCGCCCAGTATCCAGCGATCGCCACACGGCTCCAACCCTGTTGGTCGATAGCCCAGAAGAGTTATTACGCGAAGAAGAGGCAACCTCTGCGAACCGCCGTAACACCGACACCCTGGCAGATAACTTTGCTGAGGCACCGCCTGCGATTGATCAAGAAGCATCGCTGCCAGCTCCACTTGCGATCGATGTCGATGATGATACGCCGACCCAACCGCTCTCAGTCAGCGACTCCCCCCTATACTCCGCTAAAATTGGTGGTTTTAATCCAAATCTGACGGCACCTCCGCCAGTGAATCTAGCTCGCCCTAACAGTGCTTTACCCGCCTTAAAAATTCAGGCCAGCCACTTAAATGAGTCCCTGGAAACACTGACTGCGCTTCCAGCCGGGCAAATATTGCAAGAGTTACTGGGCCGCGTTTTAACAGGTGGCATTGGACGCCTGTACTTTCAACGGCTCCCCGATCGCGGGCGCATTTTGTGGAGTCAAAATGGAATTCCACAATCCATTCTGGAAAATTTGTCGCTTGAGAAATTGCAAGCCGTGATTAACGAGCTAAAAGCCCTGACTCACATGCCTCAAGTCGCCGTACAAAAGCCCAAACAGGTTGAAATTGAGCGTCAATATCAACGGCAACGATTGCTGCTACGCTTGCGCCTGATGCCGGGTAAACATGGCGAAGAAGCAACTCTCCAAGTCCTGCGAGGGGCAGCGCTTAAGTTTTATCAGCAGCAACAACTGACAAATCTCAGTCGCGACGCCTTAACAATCGCTCAAGAGCTACAAGCAAAAGTCGATGAGTTACAAGCTCGCACGCATTCTTACCCTACTTTGTCACCCGAACAACTCAAGCTTTTGCCAGCCTTAAACGAGGTGATTAAGAATGTGGAGCATCAGTTAGAGCTGCTACGGGCGATTCAAATTGATGCAAACAACAAACACAGTTCGGGTTAGAAGAAATCCCAACAGAAGGGGGCAACTGTTGCCAAAGCCGCATCTAACTGCACCAGGACATCATGATCTCCTTCGATGGCGATTTCCTGTGTCCAAACCAGATCCTGAGCTCGACGAAACCCGGCAAACAACTCAGTCAGGTGCTCAATTGAGAGAGTAATCGTTGCCTGGGGAGTGGTACTCGTCTGGTGAACTTTGCCTTCCGCAAACTCTAGGGCGATCAGTTGATGACCCAAAACGGCATCCTGAATCTGAAACATGACAGCAAACGGTGCGTGTGGCTGTAGCGATCGCCGTTCAAAAGCAGCGCCAACGTCTACTAAGCGCCACATAAAACCACCCCCTATTTGACCAAAGGAATGGGTCAAGCCAAATTCAAATGAGGCAGGTTGCAAGATTTCCGCCGAACGTTGCTCCTTCAACAAATGTGGAAATGGATCATCGCGATATGTGTTCCAAACCACTACTGCAACTTGATCCCGCAAATGACTCAAGAAACCCAGAATGCCGCGATAAGCAGTTGGAGTAACGGCAACCCACTCCTGCACGATCGCGCTTAGCTGCCCCCCAACCGTCGCAAATTGAAAAATAACGTACCCTTCAACGGCCTGATCTTCCACGCAGCAGTATACTTCTTGCCCCGCCCGCACCCGCAGTCGCTGTTCCCAGTGTCGAGGCGATCGCTTGAGCCAGCCATTCTGCGCGATCGCGGCAGATTCATAGACCGCATACAGCGATTCTGCGTGAGTTGCAGGGTCATAAGGTTGCATTTTGGCCCGCTCTGGGTAGCTGGGCAGGTGCCGCGCCGCTACCCGGTATTGCATAGTTTGCCCAACCCAGGCCCAACCCAATTTGCGGTAAAACCCATGCTGAAACGGGTAGAGCATCATCAACGGGCAGTGCTGCGATCGGCCTGTTTCAAGGGCGTGTTCTAACATTTGCTGTGCAATGCCTTGGCCCCGATAATGCGGGGCAACAGAGACAGCCGCAATTCCAATCAAGGGACATTCAACCTGAGTCAATCTCAGACTCAAATCAAGTTGAACGTAGGCCCCAATCGGTCTATCAGCAACCCGTTCAGCCGCGACAAAGAATCGTCGGTTGGGCGCATCTAAGCCTTCACCAAACCATTCCGTTTGAATTTCTGCATCGGTTCGTTGGGGTGCAAAAGCGAGCCGATCCAGCCGAACAATCGCAGCTAAATCATCAGACCGGGCGGCTCGTACATGAATTTCAGAATCAGGTCGCATAGGCGATTATTCTAACAGTTTCAAACCCACCATCATGAATCCGGGCGATCGCCCTACGGTTGCTTCTAACATCAACAGAACTTTAAATCACAAAGCGTCCAACCTAACCAAAACGACTCGTTAATTTATTCAGTTTTTATCAGGTTTATACCCTTCGGCAATAGGCGAAGTCATTAAAAAATAAGGGGCATTTACGTCAAAATCAAGGTTTCATTCATTCATCGTATATTTGTACCATGCTCGCTCTGCTAAAGACTAGCAAGCAGTCTAGAAAGCTGACGTAGCCAACTCAATCTCAACAAAAGTGAAATTCAAATGTTTAAAGGTTTACGAAAACCTGATCGTTGATTTAGAAGAATAACTGTCAGCTACTTGTAGCAATTTTCTACTACTTTATCGCTTCAGCAGGGAAGACAATCGCTAGGCGGATGTAGTATCCTTTTTTAAAAAGGGAGATTTCTCTCAAGCCTAAACTTGCTTGAAAATTATCAGTAAGTTTTCTCTACATTGAACGACTTTAGGACAAGTCGATGAACAAAAAAAAGAAAGGTGAGCCTCTCACAGGGGAAGCTCTGTTAAAGAAAGTTGAAGAGCTTGGGAATCTTAGCAAGGAAGAAAAAGCTAAGCAATGTGGCTATTACACCGTGACAAAAGGCGGTGTTGAGCGCGTCAATATGATGAAGTTTTACAATGCTTTAATTGACGCAAAAGGCATTGAGTTAGATGGTAAGCAGAGTCTTAATGGGCGTGGTGGGCGTAGTGCCAGCTACCGCATTAGTGTGCAAGCAAACGGCAATTTATTAATTGGCTCTGCTTACACAAAACAAATGGATTTAAACCCAGGAGATGAGTTTGTTATTACATTAGGGCGCAAACACATTCATCTCAAGCAAATCGAACGCGATGGCGAAATCGACGAGCTACTCGATGATGAAGATGAAATTTAAGAATTACTCAATTTAAGAGTTAGAGCTAATGGAATCAATGGATTGGATGAATATCACGGCAGGTGGATTAGCGATCGCAATTTTTATCGGCGGTATGCTGATGATGTTCACTGGCATTTGGACAAAGAAATAATTAGTTGATTGCCGCTTTTGCTTCAATCTCAGCTAGACATCAAAAACCTGCAGCTGTAGCGCCTTCTTAAATAGGCATAGAAATATTTCAAAATTTGAGACAACCGAAGAAAAGCAACCGAATCACAGAATCGAGTTCCTTATTCACTTTTTGTTGCATTCGTCCGTCTCAAGCGAAATTACCTCAATAGAGCCGTTAAAGCTATTCCTAAATACTTTTTACGTTCTATAGTCAGGCTTGCATAAGTTGTGAGCAGCACCTTCAGAAACCTTCTCACAACCTCGCTATTTCACAAATCCTTCAAAGCCGTATGGGATTGTTAGGAACGAGAATTAAATAACTTCGACAATTCCTTAAATGGGCGCTAGCACAGCCTTAACGTAGCCATGCCAAAGGCTACTACCTCCAGGCGATCCAGCCGTTCGCCCCTTTACAGCAAAATTTTGATCGTATTTAATCCATAATCCTTACAGGTCTGCAAAGATTGAACAATCCAACAACTGCACGCCATCTGCCCCCACGTTTCACCATTACTACACAACTCGTTTTTCAGCACTACAGGAGTAAAGCCAATTAACCCTAGTTAACTCCCAAAGCCAAAAACGGTAAAACTTGTTATCAGCGTTACAGTGGTAAAGCCACCAAAAATAATAAAGATAGGAAATACTGACAAAGAAATGTAGACGTTACACCCTCTACCTCTTCAGTTTCCTATCTTTATTAATTGCCAGTATCACCCTAAGAATTGCTTAGGAATGGAAATCAAGTAAGCTCGATATTCGGTACGGGTGGATTTTGACGTTAAACCTATTACAAGGTGCAGGCAGGTCTGCCAAACCCGCCCGTACAGTTTGCAGATTCATTAAATTCGCGATCCTCAGCAAAGGGTGAACGCACCACAAAAGCAACGGATGACAGCTTAGAGCTTAACTTCAATATCAACCCCAGCAGGCAAGTCAAGCTTCATCAACGCATCAATTGTTTTGGAGGAAGGTTGGTAAATGTCGATGATGCGACGGTGAGTCCGAGTCTCAAAATGCTCACGTGAGTCTTTATCAACGTGAGGCGAACGGAGCACACAATAAATTCGACGCTTAGTTGGAAGCGGAATCGGACCGATCGCCGTAGCGTTGGTGCGGTTTGCAGTCTCGACAATCTTCTCGCAAGAGGTATCGAGCAGGCGGCGGTCAAAGGCTTTCAGTCGAATGCGTATTTTTTGCTGTTGAATCGTTGCCATTAGCGTTCCCTATATTGTCAAGGTTCAAAATGAGCTGAGTCGTTTCGTTCATCTATCAGACCAGAAAAACTGGCATAGAAGCTGACAAATCAACCCAGCCCTAACTTCGAATTAGAAGGCTACCAGGGCTGCAAAAACAGCCACCGATAGCCTTTCTCGTCATTCTTCAAGCAAACTAGCTGAGATGCTCAGATTACTTAAGAATTTTGGATACAACACCTGCACCAACTGTGCGTCCACCTTCACGAATTGCAAAGCGCATCCCTTGCTCAATTGCGATCGGGTTGATCAGCTCAACAGTCATCTTGATGCGGTCACCAGGCATCACCATTTCAGCTTCAGAACCATCGTCACTGGTGAAGGCACTGATAGTACCAGTCACATCAGTTGTACGCACATAAAACTGAGGCTTGTAGCCGGGGAAGAAAGGAGTATGACGACCACCCTCTTCTTTCTTCAAAATGTACACCTCAGACTCAAAAGTGGTGTGAGGCGTGATGGAACCTGGCTTAGCCAAAACCATCCCACGCTCAATGTCCGTCTTTTGAATACCCCGGAGCAGAATACCAGCGTTGTCACCAGCCATCCCTTCTTCAAGGCTCTTCTTGAACATTTCGATACCCGTTACCGTACTCTTACGAGTTGGGCGAATACCAACGATTTCAATTTCGTCTTGAACCTTGACCTTACCCCGCTCAATCCGACCAGTCGCAACGGTACCACGACCTGTAATCGAGAAGACATCTTCAACGGCCATCAAGAAAGGCTTGTCTACATCACGCTCAGGAGTTGGGATGTAATCATCCACAGAGTCCATCAGCTTATAGATGCAGTCTACCCACTCGTTCTCACCACGAACGGTTTTGGGGTTTGCTGTCATCGTTTCCAGTGCTTGCAGCGCCGAACCAGCAGTGATGGGAATTTCATCACCGGGGAATTCGTAGGAATCAAGCAACTCACGAACTTCAAGCTCAACCAGCTCAAGTAGTTCTTCGTCGTCCACCATATCCTTCTTGTTCAAGAAGACAACGAGACGAGGTACACCGACCTGACGAGCCAACAAGATGTGCTCACGGGTTTGGGGCATAGGACCATCCGCTGCGGACACAACGAGGATTGCACCATCCATCTGAGCCGCGCCAGTGATCATGTTCTTCACATAGTCAGCGTGGCCAGGGCAATCTACGTGTGCGTAGTGACGATTCTCAGTCTCATACTCAACGTGAGCTGTGTTAATCGTGATACCCCGCGCTTTCTCTTCTGGAGCCGCATCAATCTCATCATACTTTCTGGCTTGAGCTTGACCCAGAGCTGACAGCGTCATTGTGATAGCAGCAGTCAGAGTCGTCTTACCATGGTCAACGTGACCAATGGTACCAATGTTTACGTGAGGCTTTGTCCGTTCAAACTTTGCACGTGCCATGAGTTGTCTGTTCCTCTCTTTCCTTCCTGATTATGCGTTCCCTTTGTTTTTAGCAATGATTGCTTCCGCTTCGTTACGGGGTACTTCCTCGTAGTTGCTAAACTCCATGGTGAAGATCCCACGTCCCTGCGTTTTCGTCCGGATATCAGTAGCATATCCAAACATCTTTGCCAATGGCACCTTAGCGGTCACCTTCGCAATTCCGGCTTCATTATCCTGGCCTTCAATTTGACCCCGGCGAGAGTTCAGGTCACCGATGACGTTACCAACGAAATCGTCGGGAACTTCAACCTCAACTTTCATCACAGGCTCTAAAAGCACAGGAGAAGCCTTCATTACAGCCTCCTTGATTGCCATTGAACCAGCAATCTTGAAAGCCATTTCTGAAGAGTCCACATCATGGTAAGAACCGTCAACCAACGTTGCCTTAACGTCAATCAGTGGATAGCCAGCCAGAATACCTGACTCGCAAGCTTCCTTCATACCTTGTTCAGCAGGACCGATATATTCCTTCGGTACAACCCCACCAACAATCTTAGAAACAAACTCAAATCCAGTACCTGGATCGCCTGGTTCCAATTCAATCACAACGTGACCGTATTGACCCTTACCACCACTCTGGCGGATGAACTTGCCTTCAGCCTTCACAGACTTGCGGACTGTTTCACGATAAGCCACCTGAGGAGCACCTACGTTAGCTTCAACCTTGTATTCACGCAGCATTCGGTCTACAAGGATTTCGAGGTGCAACTCACCCATACCAGCAATAACGGTCTGATTGGTTTCGGGATCAACACTGACGCGGAAAGTTGGATCTTCTTCAGAAAGAGCCTGCAAAGCTTTAGACAGCTTTTCCATGTCTTGCTTTGTCTTCGGCTCTACGGCAACCGAGATAACAGGCTCAGGGATAAACAGAGATTCCAAGATTACGGGAGAATCTTCCACACACAGAGTATCGCCAGTAAAGGTCTCCTTCAACCCTAGAGCTGCACCTAAATCACCTGCACGCAGCTCATCTACCTCAATCCGCTCATCAGCCTTCAGAACGATTAAGCGAGAGATTCGTTCCTTCTTACCTTTCGTGGAGTTGTAAACATAGCTACCCTTCTGGAGAGCGCCTGAGTAAACCCGCACAAAGGTTAGGCGACCATAAGGATCAGCCATGATTTTAAAGGCGAGTGCCGATAGAGGCTCACTATCATCAGCGTGACGCTCAACGGTCGAGCCATCAGGCAAAGTTCCCTGAATTGCAGGGATGTCGATTGGCGCAGGCAGGTAATCGATTACAGCGTCTAACAAAAGCTGTACGCCCTTATTCTTAAAGGCAGAACCGCACAGCATTGGAATAATCGTGCCATTCAAAGTGCCTTTACGGAGAGCAGTCTTGATTTCAGCTTCAGTCAGCTCTTCGCCTTCAAGATACTTTTCAGTCAGCGAGTCATCTGTCTCAGCAACTGCTTCGACCAGGATGGTGCGGTACTTATCGGCCTGCTCCTTCATGTCATCCGGAATTTCACATTCCTGAATGTCAGTACCGATGTCGTTTCCATAGACATAAGCACGCATCCGCACGAGATCCACAAGACCGCGCAGATTGTCTTCGCTACCGATCGGAATCTGAATGGGAACTGCATTCGCACGCAAGCGATCGCGCACCTGGTCTAAGACTTTGTAGAAGTTAGCACCGGTACGGTCCATTTTATTAATAAAAATGATCCGAGGGACGTTGTAACGGTTTGCCTGCTTCCATACAGTTTCCGTTTGAGGCTGAACGCCACCAACGGAACACAGCACAGTAATAACACCGTCTAGCACCCGCATGGAACGCTCAACTTCAATTGTGAAATCAACGTGTCCAGGCGTATCAATAATGTTGATACGATGCTCTAACTCACCAGGCATAGGCTGAGTCGGATTCTCAGGATCACGACGCGTCCAAGAGGTGCTAATCGCAGCCGCCGTAATCGTGATACCGCGCTCCCGCTCTTGTGCCATCCAGTCTGTTACGGCTGTTCCATCATGAACTTCGCCCATTTTGTGAACAACACCGGAGTAGAACAAAATACGTTCGGTTGTGGTGGTCTTGCCTGCATCAATGTGAGCGGCAATCCCTATGTTTCTGACCCGTTCAAGCGGGATGGTACGTGGCACGGCTACCTCCTTGGTTCTGCCTGCGCGGCATGAATTTACGTTAAGATTCTATACTTTTTAAGGATGACAGATTTATCGGCAAATTAGTACCGATAGTGAGCAAATGCCTTATTTGCATCTGCCATTTTATGAGTTTCTTCGCGCTTACGGATAGCACTTCCTGTTTCATTTGCTGCATCCATCAGCTCATTTGCCAAACGGCTTGCCATCGACTTACCAGGACGCTGCCGCGAGTATTGAATCAGCCAGCGAAGGGCTAAAGCGACTCCACGATCAGTCCGCACTTCCATAGGAACCTGATAAGTCGCGCCTCCAACCCGACGAGCCTTGACCTCAACTAGAGGAGTTGCATTTTTCACCGCCTTTTCAAACACCTCTAGAGGATCAGCACCTGTCCGCTGCTTGACCGTCTCAAATGCGTCATACACGATGTTAGCAGCAACTGACCGCTTCCCGTTTCGCATGACACGGCGAATCATCATGTTTACCAGGCGAGAGTTGTAGACCGAATCAGGAGGGACAGGCCGTTTTTGAATAGAAGTTCGTCGGGACATAATTCACTTTTACTTTTGTTGCAAGCGTCTCTAAACACCAGGGGTGACTAAAGCCAGGAGATCTGTTAAGAAAGCCCAGCATTCAAACCAGACAAAAATTGCCGATGCGCACGGCAATGAAATTCTACTAAATTTAGAGGAGATGGAATCAGGCTTTACTTAGGACGCTTTGCTCCGTACTTAGAGCGCCCTTGCTTACGATCTTTCACTCCAGCCGTGTCAAGCGTTCCACGAATAATGTGATAACGCACACCGGGTAAATCTTTTACCCGTCCACCACGAATCATGACAACCGAGTGTTCCTGAAGGTTATGCCCGATTCCAGGGATGTAAGCAGTTACCTCAAAGCCAGAAGTCAAGCGCACACGCGCAACTTTCCGCAGAGCAGAGTTAGGCTTTTTAGGGGTTGTTGTATAGACACGCGTACATACCCCTCGACGCTGGGGGCAACTCTTAAGTGCGGGAGACTTTGTTTTCTTCTGGATTTTCTGGCGTTCGCTGCGAATTAGCTGCTGGATGGTGGGCATTGTGCAAGATAAAGATAAATCTGAACTTTTCCAAACGTTAATGTTAGCAAGTAGATAGGGACAGAGTCAACCAAAATTTTCATCTGTCAGTTTAATCTACAGGAGCGATCGCAAAAGAGTTACCGCAACCACAAGTTTGCTCAACTTTTGGGTTTTCAAACCGAAAGCCGCCGCCCATCAAGTCTTCTGAGTAATCAATCAACAAAGTCTCAACCTCTGGCAGACTGGTTGAGTCACACAAAATCCGTAATGGGCCAAGGTCAACCTGTTGATCCCCCGGTTGCGGACTACTATCAAACCGCAAATCGTAAATTTTGCCAAGGCAGCCGCCCGCTTTGATACTCAAGCGAACATAGTTTGGGTTTGAGGTTTGCCTCTGTTGAAGACGTTGCAGCTCTTTTTGAGCAGCCGGACTAACTTGAAACATTGCTAAACAAAAAAAAGGAAAGCAATTGCTGCTTTCCTATCCTACAGTTTGAATTAGCCAATTTACCGAGTTGTAGCAAAGAGATACCAACTAAAGAAAACTACTTTGCGCGTGAATAGTCATCTTGAAAGCGAATGATGTCATCTTCACCCAGATACTCGCCGTTTTGCACTTCAATCAGAATGAGGGGAATCACTCCGGGGTTTTCGAGGCGGTGAGAGGTACACTGAGGCACATAGGTCGATTGATTGCTGCTGATAATGATTTCTTCATCGCCACAGGTCACTTTTGCTGTGCCTGAAACAACAATCCAATGTTCGCTACGGTGGTGGTGCATTTGCAAGCTAAGACGGTGACCTGGCTTTACTTCGATGCGCTTGATTTTGTAGCCACGCCCTTCTTCTAAGATGGTGAACGATCCCCAGGGACGCAGCTCAGTCGCAGCAATTGGATTCAGATTGCTAGGAGCATCCTTAACACTGTTTCCGGTAAAGCTTTGGGCTTCTTGAAGTTGAACCACAGTTGTCTCCTTAAATGGCAATTGTTGACTTGCTTTCAAATACACATACACGCTTCACAAGTTAGGAGGCGAAACGAGTAACAACATCTAACTAGGGTAAGAGAGGTCACACCCTAGTTTTGTTCCCTACTTGCCGTGTTATTTTCTGGCACACGCACCAGTCACCTAGGGGTTAACCATCGATAATTTTGGTTGATTCCTTCTCTAATGAACTAGGTGCGAGTCATGATCTACATCAATTCTTCACACGCCTAAAATTGTTCTTCGTAACGTTTTAATGTTGGCTGCTAGGAGATACCTTCGCGAAGCGTAGCATTACGGATTACGCAAGATTAAAATCCCAAGTCCGTTATGAACACGTGCGATCCCGCGAGGTGGGAGATTAATAATTTGCCCGCCCAAGTAGAGGGTTGTTGAACTTCCGCCATCTAAATTAAGCGCATCGATCGCCCCCATTTTTACCATCAGTTCCGCAGTCTCACCGAGAGAAGGTCCTGGCCCGTCCAAGCGGTTATGGATGGTCATTAGCAGCAGACGACCATCACCTGTACGAACAACAGTGCTACGAGCTGCCCGTTCATTGATAAATGCGGGACTAAACCCCTCCTGAGCTGCATTCAGCACAATCTGACGATTCTGTACCAGCAACGGGCCTGCCGCAACAATGTTGGGGTATTGACTGAAACCTGTCGGTGCCGTTTGACTCTCCAGCTTAAGTGGCGTACCGATCGCCAAACGCTGAGCCACGCTACCAAACGAACGGGCGACCAAAAGATAGCCGTTTGCAGGAATTGGCACAACCCCACCTGGATTCGCAATGGTTTGTTGAGCCACCACGCGATCTCCCTGGACAGTAATGACCAATTCTTGATTTGAGAGGGTCGTGTAGGTTGCTCCCCAAGTCGGCGTATAACGAGCAATACCCGCTTGCACAAAGCCACTATTGAGATGCGTGATTGGCAATCGTTCTCGCGGAAGAATCAGCGTTTCTTGCAGCACCAGACGGTCGATCAGAATATTAGGGCCATTCCAGGCGATCGCCCCACGCCCTAAAATCGGCCCCGATAACCAACGCCCTTGTTGGCGCACAGCCCCTAACGGTAATTGATTGTTGCGATTAAAGAAGCCACCGTTAATCGCCGCCGCAACCTGATTGCGCCGTGCTGTATCGGCCAGCGTAGCAATTCCCTGCATTTGATTAGAGTTTGGCAGAATTGGAACCACTTGCAAACCAGCCTGTTTAGGGTCTAGCTCTAACCAGGTGACTGGAAACTGAGCCGTATTGAGGGAGATCAGTTGCGATCGCCAGCGAACTCCGGGGGCCCAAAAAATGTCGCGCTCTACCAAAGCATCTGGACGCACATCAATCACAAGCCGGTTAGGATTCGTTAGACTCCAGACCCGCACAGGACGATTGGTGTCGAGCTGAATCTGGGTTTGTTTGCCCTTTGGCACCAGGTTAAACGCTCGAACTGCCTCCGAAAATTGGGGCTTGACTGCCGTAAGGATGGTTGGGTCAATTTGAGCATCCAATATCACAGTTGCCTGGGTTGGCTGCTGGATCGTTTGCCAGGTTGCTGGACGGTCTAACTCCAACACCAGGCGATCGCCCCACGGTTGCACCCCTGCCCGAATTGCCATAATTTGGGTGACCGGGGTATCAATACGCAGGGTTTTGCCCCTAACAGTTAGCCTCCAACCAACCTGCCTGGCCAAGTCTGTAATGTCGAGTAAACGCGCTTGCCCAGTTAAACGCGCACTCAGCTGTTGCATATTTGTGGCAGGTTGAGCGAACCACTGAATCGGCTGAGTTTGCCATTGACGATTTCGGAGTAGCTCAAAACCAAAGGCTTGCCCTAGCGTCGTATCGCTGATGCCATAGCGTAGACCAGCAGACGTTTTCCACTGCCCCCAATAAGCCGGAAGCGATCGCTCATTTAAGATAATCGTCTCGCCTTGAGCCTCTTGATTAGTTGCTGAGTTTAGCGGTTGGCTCATTGAAGGCGAATCTATTTGAGCAAATCCTGGTTGATGGGCAGTCGTCGTCAGCAAGAGGGTCAAACAAACCAAAGTTGCAAGCGGGCAATTACCTAGCGATCGCTGGCGTAAGAAAAAAGTTTGAAACCGTCGTTTTGGAATCACACAAATCTACCGAAAGCGTCCCAGCAATGATGACTTATGATTCACTGACTCTGCCAAAAATCTTCTCTAGGAGACGGCTGGTAGCGCTGTCATGCCTCTCTAGCAGGTGATTTGACACTTTAGAGAGTTGTCATTTCAGCGACCAGCTCACTGAAATGCAACGTATAGACTAACAAAGTCGGAATCGGGAGATGTAAGATGTAAATTCCACAAAGTTTTTAGAGAGTTGAAGATTTCATCACATTTAGCCAGAACTGGTGTAATCTAACCCTCCCTCTTAACTGGCAAGATCCCTTATCCTACGAAGCAAGTCCCGACTGGTGCTTGTTAATTCTCACATTCTAATGCCGCGCAAAGCTTGCTCTATCAAGGCATTTGGGTATGGTGAATCGGGGCGATCGGGGTGTCTGAAACGACAATTTGAAGGTTTAGCCAATTACTGAGCCAAATTTCTTTTGCAAAAGCAAATATAACTCAGTGCCTCTGTTTAAGTGAATCGTAAGCTGTCTCATGGGAAACAAGACTGTGAATCAGGACAATTGGAATCAGGAGTTCAATGCTGGTTACGCCGGACAACCTTGGTTGATTGAGGAACGGGATGCCTGCGGTGTAGGTTTCTTGGCAGACCAAAAGGGAAGACGCAGTCATGAATTGATTCGGCAAGCGTTAGGGGCACTGACTTGTGTTGAACACCGGGGTGGCTGCAGCGCCGACCAAGATTCAGGCGACGGTGCTGGGTTGTTGTCAGCCATTCCCTGGGATCTCTTTTCAGATTGGCTAGCTGAGCAGGGCGTTGCGACATCAGCAGTTGAGCATATTGGCGTTGGCATGGCATTTTTGCCGACTCACGCCGAGGCAGCAAGCTCCGTACGCCAAGTCGTTGAGCAAGTTGTCGTAGCAGAAGGCTTGAAGTTGATTGGCTGGCGGAGTGTGCCCGTCAAGCCTGAAGTGCTTGGCCCGCAGGCGTTAGAAAACCAGCCTTTGATCGAGCAAGTCTTTGTGCAAGCTGACACACTTTCGGGTGATGAGCTAGAGCGTCAGTTATATCTCTTGAGAAAGAGAATCAACAAGGAAGTATCGAACACGATCGCATCAACCCAACTGGATGCAAAACTGTTTGAGAATTTTTACTTCTGCTCGTTCTCCAGCCGCACGATTGTTTACAAAGGGATGGTGCGGTCTGCGGTGCTGGGCGAGTTTTATCTGGACTTGCAACAGCCGACCTTCACCAGTTCATTTGCGGTTTACCATCGCCGCTTTAGCACGAACACCATGCCTCGTTGGCCGCTCGCCCAACCCATGCGCTTGTTAGGTCACAACGGCGAAATTAACACGCTATTGGGCAACATTAACTGGATGCTGGCGCGTCAAGCAGATTTAGCACACGAATGTTGGGGCGATCGGGTTGAGATGCTGAAGCCAACCGTCATCCCAACTAACAGCGACTCTGCCAACCTGGATAATGTTTTTGAGCTACTGGTACATTCCGGACGGACACCTCAAGAAGCCCTGATGATTATGGTGCCGGAAGCGTATCAGAACCAGCCTGATTTGCTAAATCATCCCGAAATTGTTGATTTTTATGAATACTACAGCGGCATTCAAGAAGCATGGGATGGTCCCGCTCTTCTGGCCTTTAGCGATGGCAAAACGGTAGGTGCCACGCTAGATCGTAATGGTTTGCGTCCGGCCCGCTACGTGATCACCCGTGATGGTTATGTCATCGTGGCTTCTGAAGCAGGCGTTGTGCCCGTTGCCGAGTCAGACATTGTTGAGAAGGGGCGACTGGGTCCTGGGCAAATGATTCTGGTAAATCTGGAAAACCATGAAATCCTCAAGAATTGGGAAATCAAGGAACGCGTCGCGAAAATGCACCCCTATGGCGAGTGGCTCAAGAATCGCCAGACCATTGCGCCCCAACCCTTCCCCGATGAGCAAACGCGGCTAGATGAGCAGACCGTTTTACGCTATCAGACCGCTTTTGGTTACTCGGCAGAAGATGTCGAGATGATCATTGAAGAAATGGCTGCTCAAGGCAAAGAGCCGACCTTCTGCATGGGCGACGACATTCCTTTGGCAATTCTATCTTCGCGTCCACGCTTGCTCTACGATTACTTCAAGCAGCGGTTTGCACAGGTAACTAATCCAGCGATCGATCCTCTGCGTGAGAGCCTGGTGATGTCGCTGTCAGTTGCATTGGGCGATCGCGGCAACATTCTCAACCCCTGTGCTGACCTGGCGCATTTGTTAAAGCTTGAATCTCCTGTATTAGGTGACGCTGAGCTAGAAACAATTCGTGGGTCAGGCTTTAAGACCGCGAATCTATCGACGCTATTTGCCGTTTCTAAGGGGCCAGATGGGTTGCAGGAGGCTGTGAATGACCTGTGCCAAAAGGCTGTTGCGGCAGTTCGTGATGGCGTCAAGATTATCGTTTTGAGCGATCGCCTCAACCTGAATGGTGAAGCGGGTGGCATCAGCGCTGATTGCACTTACGTTCCGCCCTTGCTGGCTGTCGGAGCGGTTCACCACCACCTGATCCGTCAGGGGTTACGCATGAAGGCTTCGCTGGTCGTGGATACGGCTCAGTGTTGGAGTACCCACCACTTTGCCTGTCTGATTGGGTATGGTGCTAGCGCCGTTTGTCCCTATCTGGCATTGGAAACGGTGCGTCAGTGGTGGTCTGACAACCGCACTCAAAACCTGATGCAGCGCGGTAAATTGAAGCAAATTTCGGCAACTGCGGCCCAAGCCAACTTCCGCAAGTCGATTGAAGCTGGCTTATTAAAGATTCTCTCTAAGATGGGAATCTCATTGTTAGCGAGCTATCAAGGCGCTCAGATCTTTGAGGCGATCGGCATCGGTGGAGATTTGCTCAACCTCGGATTTTCTGGCACAGCATCGCGGCTGGGCGGGATGAGCATCGCTGAGTTGGCGCAGGAAATTTTATCGATTCACTGCCGCGCCTTCCCTGAGTTGACCGTGAAGAAGCTCGAAAACTATGGCTATGTGAACTACCGCCCCGGTGGTGAGTACCACATGAACAGCCCTGAAATGGCGAAGTACCTGCACAAGGCGGTCACGGGCGTTAGTACTGACCACTATGAGTTGTACAAAAAGTATTTAGAAGAGCGTCCGTTGACCGCATTACGCGACTTGCTTGACCTTAAGAGCGATCGCCCGTCCATTCCCTTAGAAGAAGTGGAGTCAGCAGCAGATATCGTTAAGCGATTCTGCACGGGGGGCATGTCACTCGGTGCGTTATCTCGTGAGGCTCACGAAACGCTGGCGATCGCGATGAACCGTCTGGGTGGCAAGTCAAATTCTGGTGAAGGTGGCGAAGATCCGGTTCGCTTTAACGTGCTGAAAGATGTGGACGCAGCTGGACGTTCTGAGTTGCTGCCACACCTAAAGGGCTTAAAGAATGGTGACACCGCTAGCTCTGCCATTAAGCAGATTGCTTCAGGGCGTTTTGGTGTCACACCTGAGTACTTAATGAGTGCGAAGCAGCTTGAGATCAAAATTGCTCAAGGGGCAAAACCTGGTGAAGGGGGTCAGTTACCTGGCACTAAGGTTAGCTCTTATATTGCACTGCTGCGTCGTTCGAAGCCGGGAGTGACGTTAATTTCGCCACCGCCTCACCATGACATTTACTCAATTGAGGATCTGGCTCAGCTTATTTTTGACCTGCACCAGATCAATCCTCAAGCGCAAGTGTCGGTGAAACTGGTGGCAGAAGTTGGGATTGGCACGATCGCAGCTGGGGTGGCAAAAGCAAACGCTGATATCATTCAAATTTCGGGACATGATGGCGGCACGGGTGCCTCACCGCTCAGCTCGATTAAGCACGCGGGTAGTCCGTGGGAGCTAGGTCTAACCGAAGTTCACCGAGTGTTGATGGAAAATCACCTGCGCGATCGCGTGATTTTGCGGGTTGATGGTGGCATCAAGACAGGTTGGGATGTAATTATGGCAGCCCTGATGGGGGGTGAAGAGTTTGGCTTTGGCTCGATCGCGATGATTGCGGAGGGCTGCATCATGGCGCGGATCTGTCACACCAACAATTGTCCGGTTGGGGTTGCCAGCCAAAAAGAAGAACTGCGGAAGCGATTCCCCGGCACACCGGAGCATGTTGTTAACTTCTTCCTGTTCATTGCGGAAGAGGCTCGCACTATCATGGCGAAGTTGGGTTATCGCACGCTGAATGAGTTAATTGGTCGCGCTGATCTGTTGAAGGTGCGGGAAGGTGTGAAGCTGGCTAAGACTCAGACTTTCAATCTCGATTGCCTGACGAAGTTGCCCGATACCCGTATAGATCGCTCATGGCTACAACATGAGGAAGTGCATGACAATGGGCCGGTGCTGGATAATGAGATTCTGACAGATGCGGAAGTGCAAGCCGCGATCTCAAATCAGAGCAGCGTTAGCAAGAGCTACCCCATTGTCAACACGGATCGGACGGTTGGCGCTCGGATTGCGGGGGCGATCGCGAAGCAGTACGGCGATACAGGCTTCGGTGGTCATCTCACGCTGAACTTCACTGGGGCGGCGGGTCAAAGCTTTGGAGCCTTTAACATTGCTGGTGTGACGCTGCACCTGACAGGTGAATCAAATGATTACGTAGGCAAGGGGATTAACGGTGGTGAAATCATCATCGTGCCGCCCAAAGATGTGACTTACGACCCATCCGAGAATGTGATCATCGGTAATACCTGTCTCTATGGAGCAACGGGTGGCTTCTTGTTTGCCAATGGGCAAGCAGGTGAGCGGTTTGCTGTGCGGAACTCGCTGGGTAAAGCGGTTGTTGAAGGGACGGGCGACCACTGCTGCGAGTACATGACGGGTGGTGTCGTCGTTGTCTTAGGACGGGCAGGACGCAACGTTGGCGCGGGTATGACGGGCGGCTTGGCTTACTTCTTAGATGAAGATGGCAGTTTCCCGGCGAAGGTCAATCCTGAGATTGTGAAGATCCAGCGGGTGATTACTGCTGTTGGTGAGCAACAATTGAAGGATTTGATCCAGGCGCACGCTGAGAAAACGGGTAGTCAGAAGGCGAAGACGATTCTGGAGAACTGGTCGGAGTATTTGCCGAAGTTTTGGCAGGTCGTTCCACCGTCTGAGAAGGATTCGCCAGAAGCTAATCCTGATGCGACGAGTGATGCGGATAAGGAGTTAGCTGTTAAGTAGCAAGGGCGATCGCGCTTGTTTTTAACTGCAGTTTCAACAAGGGGGAGTTTCGGCTTCCCCTTTTGTTTTTTGAAGTTTAGGTAGGAATGGCAAGGGGGGCTGGATTTGGAAGTTCATCCCCAAGAGTTGCTGGCTTGGAATGAAATGAGTTGCTCTTGGAGGAAGCCTTTTTGATGGGAGTGAAGCGAAGATTTGGGGGCGGCGGAGCCGCAAGATCGGGGGACTTCCCCCCGCGCCCCCGCTCGTAGGGGACTCACTCCCCTACAACCCCCGCAAGGTGGTATCGGTGGGTGTTGAATGGTGAGTTAGTCAAATGGTACGGGTCACAGGTTTGGCACTTTGATCGCTGACAGAGGACACGGGTGAGGTGAGGCGGAGGTTACGAAGCCGATCGCCCTGTCGTTTGCCTGAAGAACTTGGCAGTGTGAATGATTCGCGAGAGCGGTCTGATCTTAGAAATCGCTTTCTGTTAGGAGTGCAAGATGTGGTTTAAGCCTGCGCAGCAGGGTTCCTACTCCACCCTTAACTCCTTTGATCAAACACTCGGACTAGCAACACCTTCCGGAGGGGAGGCGAGGGGAAGCGGTCGTCCCTTCGTGGGGGTTTGGGGGCGACGCCCCAAGGATTGCTGGCTCGGAAAAATAGCTCTTAGAAACAGCCTTTTCTATTAAATTGAGTGAAGCTTTGAGGACAGCGGAGCCGCTAGACTGAGAAGCTTCTTGAGCCTTATGCAGTAAAAAAAGAACCTTTAGCGGACAAGATTCGCCGCATCTACACGCTCAACCAAACGCCCGTCTTCCATGTACACGATGCGATCGGCAATATCTAGAATTCGGTTGTCGTGCGTCACCAGCAAAATAGTGCAACCTTGCTCCTTGGCAAGTTTTTGCATCATCTCAACAACATCTCGGCCTGATTTTTTATCAAGCGCAGCGGTGGGTTCGTCTGCCAAAACGATCTTGGGGCGACTCACAAGCGCACGAGCGATCGCAACCCGTTGTTTTTGCCCACCCGATAATTCTTCAGCGTAGTAATCGACTCGTTGACCTAACCCAACTTCTTCTAAAATCTCAGTCGCTAGCTGATCCATATCTTGCTTGAGGTAATGCTCATGCAACTCCAGGGACATCCGCACGTTTTGTTTAGCTGTCAAAAAAGACATCAGGTTATGTGCCTGAAAAATATAGCCAATGTTGCGGCGAATCTCCGTTAGTTGTTGTTTACTCGCACCGCAGATCTCCTGGTCTAAGATTTTTAAGCTCCCTTCTTGCGCCGATCGCAGTCCTCCCATGAGAGTTAGCAGGGTGGTTTTAGCTCGACCATAAGAATGCCCTCCTAGGAAGAAGATTTTGGAGATGAACGGGTTTGTTGCACGGCTTGTCGTAGTCGTTCTATCAGATGTTCGTTGTCAGGAATTAGGTAATTCCCTGAAGGGCG
>Ga0209172_10001002_pt1 | contig 67326 bp, 57 predicted proteins | sample LarsenN4metaG_FD_184113 | JGI IMG/M metagenome (GOLD analysis project Ga0209172, IMG submission 184113) | Hot spring sediment bacterial and archeal communities from British Columbia, Canada, to study Microbial Dark Matter (Phase II) - Larsen... ...
TAAGCCTGCACATGGCGTTTATGGAGGCACGGCGCAAGCGGCATGAACTCATCAGCGTTGAGCATCTGCTGCTGGCGATGACAGACAATCCGTCTGCTGCCGAAGTGTTGCGCGCTTGTGGCGCCAATATCGAACAGCTGAAGAAACAGCTGGGCGATTTCATCGACGAACACACCCCGATCGTCCCGGGTGACAACGAAGTGGAAACCCAGCCCACACTCGGCTTCCAGCGCGTGATCCAGCGCGCCATCCTGCACGTGCAGTCCTCCGGCAAGAAAGAAGTCACCGGCGCCAACATTCTGGTGGCGATCTTCGGCGAAAAGGATTCCCATGCCGTGTACTACCTGCACCAGCAGGGAACCTCACGCCTGGATGTGGTCAACTTCATCTCGCACGGCATCACCAAGCAAAGCCCGAAAGCCAGCGGTGCCGGTAGCAGCGAGCACAGCGAGAACAATGATGCCGACCAGGAAGAAGCCGCGGCCAACCCTGGCCGGGCGCTGGAGAGCTATACCCAGAACCTGAACCAGCTGGCCCGCGACGGCAAGATCGATCCGCTGATCGGCCGTGCCAGCGAAGTCGAGCGCGTGATCCAGATCCTGTGCCGCCGCCGCAAGAACAACCCGCTGCTGGTCGGCGAGGCGGGGGTCGGCAAGACCGCCATTGCCGAAGGCCTGGCGCGGCGTATCGTCGGCGGCGATGTGCCGGAAGTGCTGGCCACGGCAACCGTCTACTCGCTGGACATGGGCGCCCTGCTCGCCGGCACCAAGTATCGCGGCGACTTCGAGCAGCGCCTGAAGCAGGTGATCAAACAGTTGTCGGAAGACAAGGGCGCGATCCTGTTCATTGACGAGATCCACACCCTGATCGGTGCCGGCTCCGCCTCCGGCGGTACGCTGGACGCGTCCAACCTGCTGAAACCGGCGCTGTCCAACGGCAGCCTGCGCTGCATCGGCGCCACCACCTATACCGAGTTCCGCGGCATCTTCGAGAAGGACAGCGCGCTGTCGCGCCGTTTCCAGAAGATCGACGTGGTGGAACCGACGGTGGAACAGACCGTGGAGATCCTCAAGGGGCTGAAGAGCCGCTTTGAAGAGCACCACGGCGTGAAGTACACCGTGTCGGCACTGACCACCGCCGCCGAGCTGTCCGCACGTTACATCAACGACCGTCACCTGCCGGACAAGGCGATCGACGTGATCGACGAAGCCGGCGCCGCGCAGAAGATCCTGCCGAAGTCGCGCCAGAAAAAGGTGATCAACAAGTCAGAGATCGAGGAAATCATCGCCAAGATCGCGCGCATTCCACCGAAGACCATCTCCAGCGATGACCGCAACGTGCTGAAGAACCTCGACCGCGACCTGAAGAACGTGGTGTTCGGCCAGGAGAAGGCGATCGATGCGCTGACCAGCGCCATCAAGATGGCACGCTCCGGCCTCGGCAACCCGCAGAAACCGATCGGCTCCTTCCTGTTCTCCGGCCCCACCGGCGTCGGCAAGACCGAAGTGGCGAAACAGCTGGCCTACTTCCTCGGCGTCGAGCTGATCCGCTTCGACATGTCGGAATACATGGAGCGCCACGCGGTATCGCGCCTGATCGGTGCGCCACCGGGCTATGTCGGCTTCGAACAGGGCGGACTGCTGACCGAGGCCATCAACAAGCAACCGTACGCAGTGCTGCTGCTGGACGAAATCGAGAAGGCGCATCCGGACATCTTCAACGTACTGCTGCAGGTGATGGATCACGGCAAGCTGACCGACAACAACGGGCGCAAGGCCGACTTCCGCAACGTGGTGATCATCATGACCACCAACGCCGGTGCCGAAGCGCTGGCCAAGCCGAGCATCGGTTTCACCAACAGCAAGCAGGCCGGCGATGAAATGGCGGACATCAAGCGCCTGTTCAGCCCGGAATTCCGCAACCGGTTGGATGCCACCATCCCGTTCCGCATGCTGGACGAGCAGATCATCCTGCAGGTGGTGGACAAGTTCCTGATGCAGCTGGAGCAACAGCTGAACGAGAAGAAAGTGGAAGTCCACTTCTCCGACGAGCTGCGCGCCTACCTGGCGAAGAAGGGCTTCGATCCGCTGATGGGCGCCCGCCCGATGGCGCGCCTGATCCAGGACATGATCCGCAAGGCGCTGGCCGACGAGCTGCTGTTCGGCCGCCTGGCCAATGGCGGCGAGGTGACGGTGGACATCGACGACGCGGAGAAGATCCAGCTGAGCTTCGAGGAAACCGCCGACGTTGCCTGAATTTGACTGCCAAAGCACAACCCCGCGTCACGACGCGGGGTTTTTTCTTGCCTGCGGCCAACCTTAGCCGCGCGGGTGATGCGCCAGGTGCAGCGCCTTGAGGCGCTCGCGTGCGACATGGGTGTAGATCTGGGTGGTGGACAGGCTGGCATGGCCCAGCAGCAACTGCACCACGCGCAGGTCGGCACCGTGGTTGACCAGATGGGTGGCGAAGGCATGGCGCAAGGTATGCGGGCTCAAGGGCGGCAGCTGCGCCTGCCGCGCGTAGCGTGTGATCAGCACCCAGGCCATCTGCCGCGTCAGCGCCTGCTTGCGGCGACTGACAAACACCGCATCGCAACGATGCGCCCCCAGGATCAGCGTGCGCGCCTCCGCCAAATAGCGCCGCAGCCAGTCCTCGGCCACCTCGCCCAGCGGTACCAACCGCTCCTTGTTACCCTTGCCGACCACGCGCAGATAGCCGTCGTTGAGATACAGCTGCCCCAGCGTCAGGCCGACCAGCTCACTGATGCGCAGCCCGGTGGCGTACAGCACCTCCATCAGCGCCCGGTCACGCAGCCCGAGCGGGGTTTCGCAATCCGGCGCCTGCAACAGGGTCTCCACATGCTGCTCCGACAGCGAAGTCGGCAGGCGCAGCCCCAGCCGCGGCGCCTGCAGCCTGGCAGCCGGATCGTCATCGCGCAGCTGCTGCTGGCACAGGTACTGGTAATAGCGCCGTACTGCCGACAAGCGCCGCGCACGGGTGGCCGGCTTGTCGACCTCAATCAGCGCCAGCATCACCCGCTCCAGTGCCGGGGTATCCGCCTCCTCCAGGGTGGTGCCTTGCGCCAGCAGCAACTCGTGCACCCGCCCCAGATCGCGGCGATAGGCAGCCAGCGTGTTCAGCGACAGGTTATCCAGCAGCCAGAGGTGATCGAGAAAGCCGTCAAGCGCCGGAGCGGAGGATGCGGACTGTGTTTGCTGTGCCATGATTTTTTATTGCGTACCGACATGAAAAAAGCGCCAGCAACAGGCTGGCGCTTTCTTGAGGCAAAGCCTTCGCAAGAAGATTACTTGCGGTTTGGCAGCTTTTCCTTGATACGTGCCGACTTGCCGGTACGACCACGCAGGTAGTACAGTTTGGCACGACGTACGTCACCGCGACGCTTCACTTCGATGGAAGCCATCAGCGGGGAGTACAGCTGGAAGGTACGCTCAACGCCTTCACCGGCGGACAGTTTGCGCACGATGAAAGAGCTGTTCAGACCACGGTTGCTGCGAGCGATCACAACACCTTCGTAAGCCTGCAGACGCTCACGGGTACCTTCCTTAACCTTGACTTGCACGACAACGGTGTCGCCAGGTGCAAATTCAGGGAAAGTCTTGCCCAGACGAGCGATTTCTTCCTGTTCCAGTTGCTGGATCAGATTCATGTTACTACTCCTTGTTTTTCAGGGAATCTTGTTCCTGCTGAAACTCCGTCAGCAGCCGAGATTCCTGTTTTGTCAAAATGCGGTCTTTCAGCAAGTCCGGCCGGCGCAACCAGGTACGTCCGAGAGACTGCTTCAGCCGCCATTTGGCGATCAGGGCATGGTTACCGGAGAGCAGAATCTCTGGCACCCGGACACCCCGGTATTCTTCCGGACGCGTGTAGTGCGGGCAATCGAGCAGGCCATCCACGAAAGAGTCTTCGTAGGCGGACTGCATGTCATTGAGCACCCCCGGCAACAGCCGTACCACCGCATCCATCACGATCATCGCCGGCAATTCGCCACCGGACAGCACGTAGTCACCGACCGAAATCTCTTCATCGACCTCCTGGTCGATCAAGCGCTCGTCGATGCCTTCGTAACGCCCGCACAACAGGATCAGGCCCGGCATTGCGGCCAGGCTTGCCACCCGTTGGTGCGTCAGCGGTTGCCCCTGCGGCGACAAGTACACGACATGACTGCGCTCGACACCTTGCTGCTGCTGCCTGGCTTTCGCGGCCGCAATGGCCTGCTCCAGCGGATTGGCCATCATCACCATTCCGGGGCCGCCACCGTAAGGGCGATCGTCGATCGTCTTGTAACTGTCGGTAGTGAAATCACGCGGATTCCACGCCGAGAACTGCCAGATCGATTGTTCCAACGCCCGACGGGTGACCCCGTAGCGGGTGATGGCATCAAACATTTCGGGGAAAAGTGATACCGCATCAAGCTGCATCAGTAATCCAGCCCCCACTCGACCTTGATCTGCTTGTTCTGCGTGTCGACATCGCCGACATAGGCAGCCACAAACGGGATCAGGATCTGGCCGTGTTCACCGCTGATCACCAGCACGTCATTGGCGCCGGTTTCCATCAGATCCACAACCTTGCCCAGACAGAGACCTTCCGCGTTGATGACATCCATACCGATCAGGTCCGACCAGTAATATTCGCCATCTTCGGCAGGCGGCAACTCCACCTTGGGTACTGCAACTTTCAGGCCACGCATTGCCTCAGCCTGTTCACGGCCAGTGACTTCTTCCAGCTGTGCCACCAAGTTCTTTGGCTGCACCGCCCCGTCCTTGAACGTAAAAGGCTTCCAGTCGTTTTCCTTGCCGATCCACCAGACCGGGTAGTCAAACAGGCTGTCAGCGAACTGGGTATCCGCGTGTACCTTGATCCAGCCACGAACACCAAACGCGCCGCGGACAAAACCCATTATTGCCAGATCATCATCACGCATGCGCTCAGGCTCCGTTATTGGCAGATCAACGGAGATCAAGCGGCTTTTGGCTGCTCTTTCAGCAGTTTTGCAACGGAATCAGATACTTGTGCGCCAGTACCGATCCAGTAGTTCAGACGGTCCATGGACAGGCGAACGCGCTCTTCCTTCTCGTTGGCGACCGGGTTGTAGAAACCAACGCGCTCGATGAAGCGGCCATCACGACGGCTGCGGGAATCAGTTACTACCACGCTGTAGAACGGGCGGTTTTTAGAGCCACCACGTGCAAGACGAATCACTACCATTGTCGATTGTCCTTAAAATTACGGAATCGTAGAAAAGCTTCCGATTTTATGGCACTTTTCCCTTATACCGCAAGCGCTTATTGCAGGGACTTCACCGCCGCCTCGCCCTGCAGGTCTTTGGTCACGATGGTCAGCGCCCGGTCTTCCGGATGCGTGGTCACCACAAACCCCAGCCGCGCCATCAGTTTCAGCATGCCCTTGTTGCCGGCCAGCACCTCGCCGACCATGGTTTTCAGCCCCTGTTCGCGCGCCGCGTCGAACAGTGCCTGCATCAGCGTCACGCCGATACCCTTGCCCTGCCACGAGTCGGCCACCTCCAGCGCAAACTCGCAGCTCTCGTTGTCGGGGTCGGTAATGTAGCGTGCCACCGCCAGCTGCTCTTCGCCGTCATCGGTCTGGCGCACCATCGCCAGCGCCATCTCGCGGTCGTAATCGAGCTGGGTGAAGCGCACCAGCATGCTCTGCGACAGCTGCTTGATGCTGGACATGTAGCGGTTGTAGCGGCTTTCCTCGGACAGGTTGCGCACGAACTCCTGTTGCATCTGCGCATCTTCCGGGCGCACCGGCCGGATCATCACCGTGGTGCCGTCCTTCAGCATCGCGCAGTGCACGATGTGCACCGGGTACGGCATGATCGCCATGTGGCCGTAGGGTTTGCCCTGCGGTTGCGGCTGCACGATGATGCGCGCGTCCAGCGCCACCACGCCGGACTCGTCCGCCATCAGCGGATTGATGTCCATCTCGCGCACTTCCGGCAGCTCGCACACCAGCTCCGACACGTGCAGCACGATATTCTTCAGCGCTTCCATATCAATGCCGGGCATGTTCTTGAACGGGCCGAGTATCTTGCCGATGCGGGTCTTGTCGATCATGCGCTCCACCAGATAGTGGTTGACCGGCGGCAGGCTCAAAGCGCGGTCCTGCATCACTTCGACCGCGATGCCGCCGGCACCGAAGGTGATCACCGGCCCGAACGAGGCATCATGGGTCACTCCGACCATCAGCTCGCGGGCAAAGCGGCGCTTGCGCATCGGCTGTACCGAGATGCCGACGATCTTCGCCTCCGGCCGCGCCTGCAGCGTGCGACCGATGATGCCGCGATAGGCGTCGCGCAGCGTGGCTTCGTTGCTGATATTGAGCTCGACGCCACCGACATCCGACTTGTAGATGATGTCCGGCGAGTCGATCTTCAGCACCACCGGGTAACCGATCTCGGCGGCGTAGCGCACCGCCTCGTCCTCGCTTGCGGCCAACCTTGTCGGGTTGACCGGAATGTTGAAGGCGGCCAGTACCGCCTTCGATTCGCGCTCCGACAGGATGCTGCGTCCTTCCGCCTGCGCCGTGGCGATCACCGCGCGGGCGCTGAGCACGTCCGGCACCAGCCGTTCGCCTTCCAGCGGCCCCGGTGTCTGTAGCAGCAACTGCTGGTTCTGGTGGTAGGACGCCAGGTTGCGGAACACCTCGATGGCGAACTCCGGCGCACGGAAATGTGCGCACTTCGACTTGGAAAACAGCTCACGGCTTTCCGATACCTTGGCATCGCCCAGCCACGACAGGAACAGCGGCTTGTTGCTCTCGCGCTGCAAGCCGACCATCAACTGCGCGGTGGTCAGGTGGTCGGTGCCGGCCTGCGGCGTGAAGATCACCAGCACGCCGTCGACATTGGGATCGTCGAGACAGACCTTGACCGCGGTACGGAAGCGCACCGGGCTGGCGTCGCCGATGATGTCGACCGGGTTGCTGCCGGACCAGTTGCGCGGCAAGGATTCGTTGAGCAGGTCGAGACTGGCGGCAGACAGCTTGGCCAGCTCCACACCGTACATATAGGCACTGTCGGCCGCCAGCACGCCGGGGCCGATGCCGTTGGTGACGATCGCCAGCCGTTTGCCGGTGACGCGATAGTTGGCCGCAAGCACCTTGGCGGCGGTAAACAGCTGCGCGATGGTGGCCACCCGCAGAACACCGGCCCGCGACAGCGCGGCATCGAATACGTCGCCGCTTTCGACCATGTTCGAGGAGTGGGTGACGCCGATCACGTCGTCCTCGTAGCGCCCCGACTTCACCACCACCACCGGCTTGGTCCGCGCTGCTGCCCGCAGCGCGCTCATGAAGCGGCGCGAATCGTGCACGTGGTGCACATGCAACAGGATGCCCTGGGTGAAATTGTCGGCGATCAGGTAATCGAGGATTTCGCCGAACTCGACGTCCAGCGCCTCGCCGACCGACACCACGCTGGAAAAGCCGATGCCCTTGCTGTCCGCCCAGTCCAGCATCGCGGTACACAGCGCCGAGGATTGCGACACCAGCGCCAGATTGCCCGCCTTGACCCGGCTGTTGTAGTTGCTGGCATTGAAACCGGCCACCGGCCGCATCAGGCCCAGCACATTGGGGCCGAGGATGCGGATGCCGTAGTGACGCGCCAGCGAGCGCGCCTCGTCCATCGCCGCGCGCTCCACGTCCTCCGAATCGGAGAAATCCTTGGCCAGCAGGATCGCCTTGACCCCCTTCTTGCCACAATCCTTGACGATGGCCGGCAAACCGCGCAATGCCGTGGTCACCACCGCCAGATCGATCGGCCCTTCGATCAGCCGCACCGAAGGCGTAGCGGCAATGCCGCCGACAATGCGGTGATTGAGGTTGACCGGATACAACTTGCCCTGGAAGTTGCCGGCCAGCAGGTTGGCAAACACCGCCTGCCCCACCGAGCCGGGCGTATCGCTGGCGCCGATCACGGCAACATTGCGGGGAGAGAATAACGGGGTCAGATAGTGCGGTTTCATAGTTTTGCCATCCTGATGGACAGAGGTTTTCCGGCCTGAGTGGCGCTACCGGCCGCCGGTTGCCATTGCAGATGTGTAAAGATACAGCTGCTACTTGCCTACGGCATACAACGCATCTCAACAGTAGCGCCGCGCGATCATTATTGCTAATCTTCCCTGTTTGGCGCTGCATTTTTGTTGCGCCGCATCAAGAATCAACGCCAACAGCCAGGGCCCACGCCCGCGCCGGGGATTGCTACCATGTCTAAACGCGTCGTCACACTTGCGCACTACTACACCCAGCCCGAAATCCAGCAAATGGCCGACAAGGTGGGAGACAGCCTCGAGCTGTCCTTGTTCGCGCGCGAATCCAAAGCCGACATCATCGTCTTCGCCGGTGTGCGCTTCATGGCCGAGACGGCAAAAATCCTGAACCCGCAAGCCGAAGTGATCTTGCCGGACGCCGGCTCCACCTGCTCGCTGGTGACGCAGACCGATGTCGAGGCACTGCGCCAGTGGCGCGAGAGCCACCCCGATCACGTGCACGTGTCCTATATCAACTCCTCGGCCGCGCACAAGGCGCTGTCGGACTGGATCGTCACCAGCCGCAACGTCGACGACATCATTGCCCACCTGTATGAGCAAGGCAAAAAAGTCATTTTTTCGCCGGACCGCAACATGGGCGGCTACCTCAATTACCAGTACGGCTACGACATGCCGCTGTGGTCGGCGGTGTGCGAGGTGCACGACAAGTTCAACGAGGCCGCGCTCAACGAGGCGCTGGAAGCCGTCAACAGTAAGGCCTACCTGATTGCCCATCCGGAGAGCCCGCTGCCGGTACTCAAACGCGCGCAGTACGTCGGTTCCACCTCCGGCATGCTCAACTGGATCAAGGCCTATGACGGCGCGGTCAGCGACGTGATCTTTGTCGCCACCGAAGACGGCATCCTCTACAACATGCGCCTCGCCCGCCCGGAACTAGACATCCGCCAGGCGCCGATCTACGCCGGCTGCCAGTGCAACTCCTGTCCGTACATGAAGATGAACACCATCGAAGCGGTCAAGCGCGCGCAGCAAGGCCTCGGCACCCGCATCGACTACCTGAGCCAGGCCGAGATGGACGCCGCCAGACTGCCGATCGAACGCATGCTGGACTTCAGCCAGCGCTACTACGTCTGAGCCGGTAGCACGGCGCAGCACACCGGGCCGGCCGTACGCCGGCCCTTTTTCATTCTGCGCCGGCGGCCGTGCCGGCCGGACAGAGAAATTTTGCGCCACCAGCATACGCGGATACAATCGGATGGTCTGGATGGAAGGTTGCCATGAAATTTCTTGTTAGCAATGATGATGGTTATTTCTCGCCGGGGATCGCGGCCCTGGCCAGCACCCTGGCCAAATACGGCGAGGTGGTGGTCGTGGCACCGGAGCGCGACCGCAGCGGCGCCAGCAACTCGCTGACGCTGGACCGGCCGCTGAGCGTGAAGCAGGCGGCATCCGGCTACTACTACGTCAACGGCACCCCCACCGACTGCGTGCACGTCGCCGTCACCGGTTTTCTCGACTTCAAGCCGGACATGGTGTTCTCCGGCATCAACCACGGCCCGAACATGGGCGATGACACGCTGTACTCGGGCACCGTTGCCGCCGCCACCGAAGCCTTCCTGCTCGGCATTCCGGCAGTGGCCGTTTCGCTGGCCGGCAAGCACCAGCACTTCGCCAGCGCCTGCCATGCCGTCGACCTGCTGATGGCCAATACCCTCAAGACACCGTTTACCCACCCGGTACTGCTGAACGTCAATGTCCCCGACGTGCCGGTAGCACAGCTGCAAGAGATCGAGGTCACCCGCCTCGGCCGCCGCCACCATGCCGAGCCGGTGATTGCCGGCAAGAATCCACGCGGCGACACCGTGTACTGGGTCGGCCCGGTCGGCCCGGAGCAGGACGCCGGCGCCGGCACCGATTTCCACGCCATTCGCCATAACCGGATTTCGGTCACGCCGCTGATGATAGACCTGACCGCCAGCGAACAAATGGGACCCATCCGCACATGGCTCAACCAGTAAGCGTTGCCCAGGGCAGCTACGGCATGATTTCCGAGCGTACGCGCCTGCGCATGATCGAGCGCCTGCGCCAGCAGGGCATTCGCGACGAGCGGGTGCTGGCGGCAATGTACGAAGTGCCGCGCCACCTGTTCATCGACCAGGCACTGGCAACCCGTGCCTACGATGACGTGTCGCTGCCGATCGGGCAGGGGCAGACCATCTCCCAGCCGCTGACGGTGGCACGCATGACCGAAAAGCTGCTGGAAGGACGCAGCAGCCCCGGCAAGATCCTCGAGATCGGTACCGGCTGCGGCTACCAGACGGCCGTGCTGCTGAAAACCGGCGCCCAGGTCTATTCTGTCGAGCGCCTGTCCGGCATCCTCGACAAGGCACGGCTGAACCTTCGCAATGCCAAGCTGGTCCATGCCAGACTGGTTCATGGTGACGGCCATCAGGGCCTGCCCGATGTGGCGCCGTTTGACGGCATCATCATGACCGCCGCCGCCCGCCAGGTTCCGCCAGCGCTGCTGCCACAGCTGGCAACCGGAGGACGGCTGGTTTTGCCGATCGGCGATCAGGAGCAGCACCTGTGGCTGTACGAAAAGACCGCCACCGCAATTCAGGAAACCCGGCTGGAAGCCGTCCGCTTTGTGCCGCTGCTACCCGGCAAGCAATGATGCAGGGCACAAACGCAACAACACGCCCCAGCCAGATTGTCAGACAATTTACAGCCAGCTCAGAACTGGCATATAACATCCTCAAGCCAATGTACAAGCAAGTATTTAAACTGATCCAACCGTTGCCTGTCGTCTTGCCACTGCTGTTGGCCGCCTGCGCCACCAGCAACCCGACGCCGGCACCGATTGTGGCCGGTCAGGCCAGCGTTCTCGGTAGCACCGCCACCGGCAGCAAAGCCGCCAACAGCAGCCCGGTAACGGCTGGCACGCAGAGCAGCCCGATCCGGCTCGGCTCACTGCCGAAAGCGAATATGCCGACGGCCGGCAGCACGCACCAGGTCCAGGCCGGCGAAACGCTGTACCGCATTGCGGTTAATAATGGTCTGCGCTATCAGGATCTGGCGGAATGGAATAATCTGGATGGCTACAACATCAAGGTTGGCCAGACACTGCGCCTGACGCCCCCCGGCACCACCAGCCCGGTGACGGTGACCAAGCCGCCAGCCGAAGTGGCAACGGCAAGCAATACGGTCGGCAGCGGCGCAAAGAACGGTAACGAGACGCTGAAACAATATCCGAAGGCATTGAAGCTGCCGTATTCGGAGAATGCGAACAAACAGCTGCCGCTATTGGCAGAGGGCAGCAGCGGCAGTAAGCCGCCGGCACCACAGGAGAAGCCTCCACAAGAGAAGCAGCCACCGAAGGTTGCCGGCACCACGGCTCCGGGCACCCCGGGTGCGGCAGTCGACAGCAGCCGCCCGGAAGCCTCGGCCGCTACCGGCAGCCAGTGGCAGTGGCCGACGCAGGGCAAGGTGGTCCGGGGCTTCTCGGAGCAAAACAAGGGCATCAACATTAGCGGCAAACTGGGACAGCCGGTGATGGCAGCCAATGACGGCAAGGTGGTCTACAGTGGCAGCGGTTTGCGTGGTTATGGCAAGCTGATCATCATCCGCCACGACAAGACTTATTTGTCAGCCTACGCACACAACAGCGCACTAGTGGTCAAAGAAGGACAAGCGGTCAAGAAAGGCCAGAAAATTGCCGAAATGGGTGATACCGACGCAGATCAAGTAAAACTCCATTTCGAGATCCGGGAAATGGGCAAGCCGGTAGACCCGAGCAAGTTTCTGGGAGCTAAACCCTAGCAGGGACTCCCCTGCACCGGGGTAACTGCAAGCGGGGGAAAGCATCATGAGCGATGATCTGGAACTACTTGAAGAAGTGCTGGATGAAGAGGTAGAGCAGGAGGCGGAAGCCAAGGAAGCCGTCGAGGCCGAGGAAAGCAGTGTCAGCTCGGCGGTCAGCGAAGTCACCGACGTCACCCAGATCTACCTCAACGATATCGGCAACAATGCCCTGCTGACACCGGCGGAAGAAGTGGCGCTGGCGCGCCGCGTGGTGCAAGGCGATTTTGCCGCCCGGCAGAAGATGATCGAGCACAATCTGCGGCTGGTGGTCAACATTGCCAAGCACTACATCAATCGCGGGCTGGCCTTGCTCGACCTGATCGAGGAAGGCAATATCGGCCTGATGCACGCGCTGGAGAAGTTCGATCCGGAGCGCGGCTTCCGCTTCTCCACCTATGCCACTTGGTGGATCCGGCAGAGCGTGGAACGGGCGATCATGAACCAGTCGCGCACCATCCGCCTGCCGGTGCACGTCATCAAGGAACTCAACATCTACCTGCGCGCCTCGCGCCATCTGGAAAGCCAGATCGGCCGCGAACCGACCCTGGACGAAATCGCCCACCTGGTCGACAAGCCGGTGGAAGAAGTGCGCAAGGTGATGAGCCTCAACGAGCGCATGGCGTCACTGGATGCGCCACTGGATATCGATCCGATGCTGTCGATCGGCGAGTCGATCCCCGACGAGCAGCACGAGGAACCGGACGCGCAGCTGCACAATGTGCAGATTGAGCATTTCGTGCATGAATGGCTGTCACAGCTGACCGAAAAGCAGCGCATGGTGATCGAGCGCCGCTACGGCCTCAACAACCACGAGATCTGCACCCTGGAAGAACTGGCCGCCACACTGAGCCTGACCCGCGAACGGGTGCGCCAGATCCAGATCGAGGCACTGGAGCACCTGCGCCGCATCCTGCGCCGCAAGGGCATCTCCAAGGACTTCCTGCTCTGAGATCACCGCCAGCCGGCAACACGCACAGGTGCTAACGCCCTGTGCGTTTTTTTGCGGCCAACCTTGGCGGCCGGAAACGGCGCACCTGCCACCACCAGCCGCGCCAGCGCGGATCGGCATCGGTGGCGCCCTCGGCGTAGCGCCATTGCTGCCAGTCAGCGAGCAGGCGCGCCAGCTGTTGCTGCAACGCTGGCGCCAGTAGCACGGCCTTGTCGCGCAGCTGCGCCGGTGTATCGCTGGCCACGGCCGCGACACCGGCCTGCTGCAGGCGCCACACCAGCAGCTGCCAGCCACGCACCGGATAGCTGCGCGCCGGCGGCCGGCGCCACAACAGCCATAACAGTAACGGCAACACCAGCAACCCACCACCGAGCAGCAATACCGTCATCACACTGCCCACCCCTACCCGGCCCAGCCCCAGGCGCTGGAACAGGCTCTGCTGTCGCCGGGCATCGTAATCCACCACCCACTGCTGCCAGACAAAGCCCGCCCGCTGCCATTGCGCCTGGGCGCTGCGCCACCAGGCGGGTGGACGTCGCCCCAGCACCGGCACCACCGCCTGCGCCTCCGGCACCAGCTCGCCGACCTCGCTGACGATGCGCGATGGTGCCACCAGCGCCGTCGGGTCCACCCGCTGCCAGCGCCCCTGCAGCCACACCTCGGTCCAGGCGTGGGCATCGGAGGAGCGCACCAGCCAGAACTGTCCGCCCGCATTGAATTCACCGCCCTGAAAGCCGACCACGATACGTGCCGGCAGGCCGGCGGCACGGGCCAGGGTGGCAAAGGCCGAGGCAAAGTGCTCGCAGAACCCCTGGCGGCTGGAGAACAGGAAGTCATCGACCACATCGCCCTGCAGCAGCGGTGGCGACAGGGTATAGCGCAGCCCCTGCTGCTGCAGCCAGGCACGCAGCGCCCCCAGGCGCCCGGCCTCGTCCCGGAACTGGCGCGCGAAAAACTCGCCCTGCTGCAGGGTGCGCAGGTTGGCCGCAGGCAGTTGCAGATAGTGATCGCGCTGTTCGGCACTCAGCACCGCCGGATAAGCGGCCTGTGCCACGCTGCGCACATCGTAGCGCAGGCGCGCCTCATTGCGGGCATCGATGCGCCGTATCAGCTGGGCGGCAACCTGCTGCACGCCCTCGCCGGCCCACACCGCATGCTCCAGCACCGGCAGCGCGCCCTTGAACGGCGTGGCGGTAATCGAGTACGACAGCTCGCCGGCCACACCAGGCAGCAAGGCAGCGCCGCTGTCCGGCACGCTGCCCACCGTCCAGCGCATACCGTCGAAGCGGTCGAATACCATCACCCGCCAGTATAGTTGTTCTCGCGCCGGCTGGCGACCACGAAACTGGGCGGTAAATGCTGGCTCGCGCGACGGGATCATCTGCCCGATACTGCCCGGCGCCAGACTGTCACTGAGTCCGCTGGTGGCACGCTGGTCCGTTGTCGGCATGCTCCACAGCGGGCCGGGCAGCCGCGGCATGGCGACGAACAGCAGCAGCATCAGCGGCATCGCATACAGCAGCGCCAGCGCGGCGGCACGCGGACTGGCGGCACTGTCGACCCCGGCGAGCAACACCATCGCCCAGGTCAGCACGAACAGCGACAGCAACAGCCACAAGGCCGATGGCAGGCTCTGGTCAAACAACAGCGGCGTCGCCGCCAGGAAAAAACCCAAGCCCAGCAGCACGCGCCAGTCGCGCAGCGTCACCGTCTCGAAGGCCTTGAATCCGGTCAGCAACAGCAGCAGCGCCACACCGCCTTCGCGGCCGACCAGGGTGCGCAGGCTGAGCCACAACAGCAGCACCGGCACGATCATCGCCAGCAGCAGCCACACACGATGCGGCAATTGCCGCCCCTGCCACGCAAGCCACGCGCGACCGCCCAGCTGCAGCGCGAACAGCAGCGGCACCCACGGCGGCAACTGCAGGAACAGCGGCAGCACGGTCAGTGCCAGCGCCGCCAGCACGGCAAAGTGGGCCAGACGCGGTTCACTGCGCATCGCGTACTCCAAAGCCGGCCAGCGCCCGCAGCCCTGGCCGCACCTCGCCCGCCGTCAGCCGTAACTCCTGCTGCGGCAACCGCAGGACGACATCCTCGCCGCGCCGCGCCGCCGCCAGCAGCTGCCAGCACAGCCGCGACAGGCGGGCCTCGGCCGCCATCTCCGCCGGATAGGCGGACCACTCCAGCAGGCAGGTCGCCCGCGCCGCTTGCGGCTCCTCGAAACGCCGCGCCAGCAGCACGCCGCGGCGGGCGTAGGCTTTCCAGGCGATGCGCCGGGCACCCAGCTCCGGCTGCCAGGCCACCAGATGGGAAAACAGCTCGCCCGGCACCGGCTGCTGCTCGCGCAGCTGGCCGCCGTCGGGCAGGCTGGCCGCAGCCCGCTCGTCGGCACAGGGCAGTGGATAAACGCACACCTGTGTCTGCAGCCGCAGGTAGGCAAAGGCCCGCACCAGCCCCAACGGCGATTCGGAATAGACCCGCAGCGGCGGTATCGTCATTTGGCCGCGCTGCAGCGTCAGTCGCGGCAACAGCACCTCGCCGGGACGGTCCAGCACCACGCCGCCGGCCTCGTCATGCCAGCCGAGGCGCAACAGCCGCGACTCGCCCTCCGGCCACTGCAATTGCAGCGGAAACAGTGCGTGACTGCCAGCCACCACATCGTCGACCACCCCGCAACGGATCGCGAGGCCGGCCAGCTGGCGATAGGCCAGCACCACCGCAATCAGCACCAGCGACACGATCCAGAACGACAGCACATAGGCGAGACTGACCGCATAGTTGAGCGCGCCGATCCACACCGCCCACGCCACCAGCAGCAGTCCCCAACCAAACGCGGTCGGCAGCAGGTAGATGCGCGACTGCCCCAGCACCAGCTGCTGCTGTCGCGGCAGCCGGCGCAGCAGCCAGGACGACACCGCCTTACGCCAGCGGGACATGGTCCAGCAGCCGCTGTGCGGCATCAATGCTGTTCATGCCCGGCAGCCGCGACTGCAGGCGATGCGCGCACACCGCCACGAACACCGCCTTCACGTCCTCGGGCAGCACGTGGTCGCGACCGTCCAGCATCGCCCAGGCGCGGGCGGCGGCCAGGATGGCCAGGCCAGCACGCGGGCTGAGGCCGTGCATGAACAGCTCGCGCTTGCGACTGGCCAGCAGCAAGGCCAGCACGTAGTCGGCCAGTGCGCTGCTGACGGTGACCTGCGCCGCTTTCTGCTGCAGCGCCAGCAGCTCGCCGGCCTTCATCGCCGCCGGCAATGCCGACAAGGCCTGCCGCCGGTCGCCGGCCAGCAGCAGTGCACGCTCCGACTCCGGCGACGGATAGCCCAGCGAGATGCGCATCAGGAAACGGTCCAGCTGCGACTCCGGCAGCGGGAAGGTGCCCAGCTGGCCATCCGGATTCTGGGTGGCGATCACGAAAAACGGTTTGGGCAGCGCGTGCGTCTGGCCGTCGATCGACACCTGGCGTTCTTCCATCGCCTCCAGCAACGCCGACTGCACCTTGGGCGAGGCGCGGTTGATCTCGTCGGCCAGCAACAATTGCGAAAACACCGGTCCCGGCTGGAATTCAAAGCGCCCTTCGTCGGGGCGGAACAGGCTCACCCCCAGCATGTCGGCCGGCAGCAGGTCGCTGGTGAACTGCACCCGGCGATAGTCCAGCCCCAGCACCCCTGCCAGCGCATGCGCCAGCGTGGTCTTGCCGACGCCCGGCACATCCTCGATCAGCAGGTGACCACCGGCCAGCATGCAGGTCAGCGCCAAGCGGATTTGTAGCGGTTTACCCAGAATCAACGCGTTCAGTTGACGATACGCAAAGGAGATGGATTGCATTTGAAGTCCGTTGGCCGCACACTTTATAAAGATTTCATATATCCCTTTTGCCACCACAACGCAACAAGGAAACGCGCGTGCTCACCTGGCTCAAATCGCACCTGACCGGCGGTGGACTCACCGCCTTTATCAGCCACTCCGACTGCTTGCAGCACAATATGGGTAGCGGCCATCCGGAATGCCCGGAGCGCCTGGTCGCCATCAAGGACCAGCTGATGGCGGCGCAGCTGTTTGACAGCCTGCAGGAAGTGGAGGCGCCACTGGTGAGCGAACAGCAACTGGCCCGCGTGCACCCGCCCCACTACGTTGAATACATCGAGGCGTGCTCGCCGTCGGTGGGCACCTTCCGTGTCGACCCGGATACCGCGATGTGCCCCGGCACGCTGCAAGCCGCCAGGCGCGCCGCCGGTGCGGTGGTGAAGGCGGTCGACATGGTGTGCAACAAGGAGGCGCCGAATGCGTTCTGCTCGATCCGGCCACCTGGGCACCACGCCGAAAGCGCCCGCTCGATGGGCTTCTGCTTTTTCAACAATATCGCAGTCGGCATTGCCCATGCGCTGTCCAACTACAAGTTCCAGCGTATTGCCGTCGTCGATTTCGATGTCCACCACGGCAATGGCACCGAGGAAATCTTCCGCGATGATCCGCGGGTGATGATGGTGTCGATTTTCCAGCATCCGTTCTTTCCCTACAGCGGCGACCAGCCACTGGGGGCGAACATGCACCATGTACCGCTGAAAGCCGGCAGCGGCAGCCGCGAATTCCGCGAGGCGGTCGAGTATCTGTGGCTGCCGCAACTAGAAGAATTCAAGCCGGAAATGATCTTCATCTCGGCCGGTTTTGACGCCCACCGCGAAGACGACATGGCCTCGCTGGCACTGACCGAGGCCGACTACGAGTGGGTGACGCGCAAGCTGCTGCAGCTGGCGGCCACCCATTGCGAGGGACGTATCGTGTCGGTGCTGGAGGGCGGCTATGACCTGTCGGCTCTGGGCCGCAGTGCCGCGGCACACATCAAGGTGTTGTCCGACGGCTAATCGCACCGTACGGTCGTAAAAAAACCTGCACCACGGTGCAGGTTTTTTGTTGGGGCTGCCGGGTGCTCAGCTTACGGCTTTTTCGCCGGGGCCGGTGCCGGTACCACGGTCGGCTTGGCGGTAGTCGCAGGTTTGGCTGCCGGAGTCTTGGTCGCCGCCTTGGCGGTGCCACCACCGACCTGCAGATCCGCCTTCAGCTTTTCCAGGGTCTTGGCACCGATGCCAGGCACGTTTTCCAGATCGGCGTAGCTCTTGAACGGGCCATTCTTGGTGCGATAGTCGATGATCGCCTTGGCCTTGACCGGGCCGATGCCGTTCAGCGACTCCAGCTCCTGCTGGCTGGCAGTGTTGGCATTGACGGCAGCGAACGCTGCCACGGAGAACAGCAGGGACAGCAATACAGCGAAGAACAGTTTCATCATTTGGCTCCCATGGTTTTTAATGACCGCGCAACAAATATCCCAAATAAATAAACATCAATGCAAGACAAATTGCATTACCGCCTTGGTTCCGATGTACGCCAGCAACAACAATGCAAAACCGCCCAGCGTCCAGCGTATCGCCATCCTGCCGCGCCAGCCGCGATACTTGCGGCCAACCAGCAAGGCGCCGAACACCAGCCAGGACGTCACCGCAAACACGGTCTTGTGGCTGAATACCGCCGGCTTGCCAAACACTTCCTCGGAAAAGAGCACGCCACTGGCCAGACTGGCGGTCAGCAGCAGGAAACCGGTGCCCAGCGTCTGGAACATCAGGTTTTCCATCACCATTAACGGCGGCAGCTTGCCGGACAGGCGGCCCGGCTTGCGCTCATGCAGTGCCCGCTCCTGCATCAGCATCAGGATCGCGATCAGCGCCCCGATGGCAAACAGGCTGTAGGCCAGCAGCGACACCACCATATGCAGCAGAAAAGCGACATCGTTCACGGCATAGGTATTGCGCGGCAGCGGCAAGATTTCCGCCAGCAGCACCGCGACGAACGCGACCGGCACCAGAAAGGTCTGCAGCCCTTCCATGCGCGAGAAATAGCTGCCGGTCCAGAAGATCAGCAACATCATCCACGACAGCAGCGACAGCGCGGTACCCAGCCCCAGGCTCACCGTGCCGCTCTGGAAAACCGGCAGCGTCAGCACGATGGCATGCAGCAGCAGCAGCCCCCCCAGCAAGGAGTGCTCGATACCGCTCTGGCGTGGCCACAGCACACGCCCGCGCCAGTGGCCAAGGTAGTGAACCGCCAGGCCCAGGTAACCAAAAGTCAACAAAGTGACCAAGATGAAAAGTAATCCGCTCATGGAGGTGTGGCAGGTCTGCGAACCGGGGGCGGCTCGTGGTAAAATAAATGATTAAAGAGTCTACACCAAAGCAGCCCTTGCTTGGCAGACAGAAGGACACCGCATGCTCGACAACCTTACTTCCAGACTTACCAGTGCGCTGAAAACCATCCGTGGTCAGGCGCGCATCAGCGAAACCAACATCCAGGACGCCCTGCGCGAAGTACGGCTGGCCTTGCTGGAGGCCGACGTCGCGCTCCCGGTCGTCAAGACTTTCATCGCGCAGGTCAAGGAACGCGCGCTGGGCCAGGAAGTGATGGGCAGCCTGACCCCGGGCCAGGCGCTGATCGGCATCGTCAACGACGAGCTGGTGCGACTGATGGGGGACAAGAACGACGCGCTGAACCTGGCCGCCGTCCCGCCGGCGATCGTGCTGATGGCCGGCCTGCAGGGCGCCGGCAAGACCACCACCGTCGGCAAGCTGTCCAAGCTGCTGAAAGAGACCCAGAAGAAGAAGATTCTGGTGGTCTCCGCCGACGTGTACCGTCCGGCAGCAATCGAACAGCTGAAGACGCTGGCCGAACAGGTCGGCGTCGAGTTCTTCCCGTCGTCGCCGGACCAGAAGCCGCTGGATATCGCCGCCGCCGCGCTGGATCACGCCAAACGCCACCTGTTTGACGTGCTGATGGTCGATACCGCCGGCCGCCTCGCCATCGACGAAGCGATGATGGCCGAGATCAAGGCGCTGCACGCCTTCCTCAACCCGATCGAAACCCTGTTCGTGGTCGATGCGATGCAGGGGCAGGATGCGGTCAACACCGCCAAGGCCTTCAACGAGACCCTGCCGCTGACCGGCGTGATCCTGACCAAGATGGACGGCGACTCGCGTGGCGGTGCTGCGCTGTCGGTACGCCACATCACCGGCAAGCCGATCAAGTTCATCGGTGTCGGCGAAAAACTGACCGGCCTCGAGCCGTTCCACCCCGACCGTCTCGCCAGCCGCATCTTGGGCATGGGTGACGTACTGTCGCTGATCGAAGATGTGCAGAAGGGCATCGACGAAAAAGAAGCGCAGGCGATGGCCAAGAAGCTGAAGTCCGGCAAGGGTTTCGACCTCGAGGACTTCAAGGCGCAGATGCAGCAGATGAAGAAGATGGGCGGTATGACCAGCCTGCTGGAAAAGATGCCGGGCGAGATCGGCCAGCTGGCCAAGGGTGTGCAGGGCGCCGAGGCCGAAAAATCCATGCGCCGCATCGAGGGCATCATCAACGCGATGACCATGGAAGAGCGCCGCAAGCCGGAACTGCTGAAAGCCAGCCGCAAGCGCCGCATCGCCACCGGCTCCGGCGTCAGCGTACAGGAAGTCAATCGCCTGCTGAAACAGTTCGAGCAGACCCAGAAGATGATGAAGCAGTTCTCGTCCAAAGGCGGCATGATGAAACTGATGAAGGGCATGAAAGGCATGATGCCTGGCATGTAAGGCAACGGGTGCCGGCGACGGCCGGCCCCGTTTTTCACGTTGCACACGGATAGAGTACCGCATATGCATTACGACGTTGTCGTGCTGACCGATCACAAACTGCTGTCGCTGGATGCCGCCGACTGGTACAGCCAGCAGGTGCACACCGAGGACAATCTGGTGCTGGCCGCCCTGGAACAGCAGGGACTCAAGGTTGGCCGCAAGGACTGGGCCGATCCGGCCTACGACTGGACACAATGCCGCGCCGCCGTGTTCCGCAGCACCTGGGACTACTTCCACCGCTTTGCCGAATTCGCACCGTGGCTGGCCCAGGTCAGCCGCAGCACCCGCCTGTTCAACGAGGCCGGCCTGATCCACTGGAACATCGACAAGCACTACCTCGGCGTGCTGGCCGAACGAGACGTCAACATCGTGCCGACCCTGTTCATCGAGCGCGGCGATCCGCGCTCGCTGGCGCATATCGTCGCCGAGAGCGGCTGGGAAGAAGTCATCCTGAAACCCACCGTTTCCGGCGCCGCCCGTCACACCTATCGCTTCCACGCCCTCGACAGCGAACAGCACGAGTGCACCTTCGGCGAACTGGTGGAACAGGAAGCGCTGATGCTGCAACCGTTCCAGCGCAACATACTGGAACAGGGCGAGCTGTCGCTGATGGTGATCGACGGCCAGTACACCCACGCCATCCGCAAGACCGCCAAGGCAGGCGATTTCCGCGTGCAGGACGACCACGGCGGCAGCGTGCACCGCTTCGAGCCGTCGGCCGACGAGATCCTATTCGCCGAGGCCGCGGTAGCGGCGGTACCGTTCGACGTGCTGTATGCCCGCGTCGACCTGATCCGCGACAATGACGGCGCGCTGGCGATCATGGAGCTGGAAATGATCGAGCCAGAACTGTTTTTCCGCTTTTGCCCGCCCGCCGCCGACAAGCTGGCCGCCGGCATCGCACGCCGCCTGGCCGCCTGATTGCGGCCAACCTGGTACCCCATTTCTTTTTGAAGCAACCGGCCAGTTCTGCTGGCCAGCAACCTGGAAGCACTGAGTGATGAATCTGACAACGCTGACCGCCCTCTCCCCGCTCGACGGCCGCTACTCCGGCCAGGCAGAGCCACTGCGCGCCATTTTCTCCGAATTTGGCCTGATGAAAGCGCGCATCAAGGTCGAACTGGAATGGCTGAAAATGCTGGCAGCCGAACCGGGCATCGAGGAGGTAAAGCCGTTCTCCGCCGCCACCATCCGTGAAATCGACGACGTCATCGACAACTTCTCGATCCAGCACGGCGAAGAAGTGAAGGCGATCGAAGCCCGCACCAACCACGACGTGAAGGCGATCGAGTACTGGCTGAAAGAGCGCCTGTCCGGCAACCCGGAAGTAATGGCCGCCAGCGAATTCATCCACTTCGCCTGCACCTCGGAAGACATCAACAACCTGTCGCACGCGCTGATGCTGAAGACAGCCCGCAACACCGTGATGCTGCCGGCCGTGGACGAAGTGATCGCCAAGCTGTCGCAGCTGGCACACGACCAGGCCGCCATCCCGATGATGAGCCGCACCCACGGCCAGCCAGCCACCCCGTCCACCATGGGCAAGGAACTGGCCAACGTGGTGTACCGCCTGAAGCGCCAGCGCGAACAGCTGGTGAAGCAGGAACTGCTGGGCAAGATCAACGGCGCGGTCGGCAACTACAACGCCCACATCGTCGCCTACCCGGACGTGGACTGGGAAAGCCTGGCCGGCCGCTTCGTGACCGGTCTGGGTCTAACCTTCAACCCGTACACCATCCAGATCGAGCCGCACGACTACATGGCCGAGCTGTACCAGCAACTGTCGCGCATCAACACCATCCTGATCGACCTGGATCGCGATATCTGGGGCTACATCTCGCTGGGCTACTTCAAGCAGAAGGTGAAGAAGGACGAAGTCGGCAGCTCGACCATGCCGCACAAGGTCAACCCGATCGACTTCGAAAATTCGGAAGGCAACTTCGGCCTCGCCAACGCCGTGCTGGGCCACCTGGCGGAGAAGCTGCCGCTGTCGCGCTGGCAGCGTGACCTGACCGACTCCACCGTGCTGCGCAATATGGGTGTCGGCTTCGGCTACACCCTGCTCGGCTTCAAGGCGCTGATGAAGGGCCTCAACAAGCTGGAAATCAACCCGGCGATGCTGGCTTCCGATCTGGACGCCACCTGGGAGCTACTGGCCGAGCCGATCCAGACCGTGATGCGCCGCTACGGCGTGCCGAACCCGTACGAGCAGCTGAAAGAGCTGACCCGCGGCAAGGACGGCATCACCCGCGACACCCTGTCCGCCTTCATCAAGGGCCTGGAAATTCCGGAAGCGGAAAAAGTCCGCCTGCTGGAGCTGACCCCGGCCGGTTACGTCGGCAAGGCAGAAGAGCTGGCCCGCCGCATCTGAGCTGCGGCCAACCTTGCAAGGACAAAGCCACCCGTCGGGTGGCTTTTTTCATGGCCGCACCATGATGGCCGCCGGCCTGCACAAAAATCGTGCACGACAAAAAGCCGTCAACCTGATTGATTGACGGCTTTTAAAATCCTTGGTTGCGGGAGCAGGATTTGAACCTACGACCTTCGGGTTATGAGCCCGACGAGCTACCAGACTGCTCCATCCCGCGACTGAGAAAGAGATAATACCTTGCCTGGATCCCGTCGTCAAGCATTAAACGCTCCAGCTCACCCAGCCCCAGTACCAGGTCGCCAGAATGACCACACCGAACACGATACGGTACCAGGCAAAGACTTCGTAGGTATGGGTGGCGATGAAGCGTACCAGGGTGCGCACCGCCAGCAAGGCACTGACAAAGGCGGCCACAAAGCCGACCGCGAACATCGGCGCATCGCTCAGCGACAGCACGTCGCGATGCTTGTACAAGTCGTAGAAAGTGGCGGCAAACATGGTCGGCACCGCCAGGAAGAAGGAGAACTCGGCGGCGACCTTGCGATCCAGACCGAAGAACATGCCGCCGATGATGGTGGCGCCGGAGCGCGAGGTGCCCGGAATCATCGCCAGCACCTGGGCACAGCCGACCTTCAGCGCATCGCGCCAGCCGATGTCATCCACCTGGTGCACCCGTGCGGTGTGGGTGCGGCGCTCGGCGTACAGGATCAGCAGCCCGCCAACAATCAGCGCCGTGGCGACGCTGACCGGATTGAAGAAGTAGAACTTGATCTGCTTGATGAACAGCAGCCCCATCACCGCCGCCGGCAGGAACGCCACCAGCAGGTTCAGCACGAAGCGTTGTGCCTTGGGATCGGAGCGCAAACCGGTCGCGACACTGACAAAACGTTGCCGGTACTCAAACAGCACCGCCAGGATCGCCCCCAGCTGGATCGCCACTTCAAACACCTTGCCTTCGTTAAAGAAGCCGATCAGGTCGCCGATCACGATCAGGTGGCCGGTACTGGATACCGGCAGAAACTCGGTCAAACCCTCCACCACCCCCAACAACAATGCTTTCGCCAAAAACAACCAGTCCACCACGCCCCCGATCTTTCACTTCAATATAAAAGGGCCGTCCACAGACGACCCTTGTGTTGCCCGCATGCGGCGCTTATTTGCCGCTCGCCACCTTGGCCACTAGCTCGTTGACCACCTGCAGCAGGCGTGCCGGTTCTGCCGGCTGCGCCATGTACTTGCCACCGACCACGATCGCCGGCGTGCCCTGCACCGCATAATCGCGGGTCATCTTGCTGGCGCGAGCTACCTGCGCATTCACGCCAAACGACTTGTAGGTCTGCATGAAGCTGGCGGTATTGACGCCCTGGCTTGGCAGCCACTGGCGCAGCTTGGCCTCGTCCGCCAGATTGATGTCCTTCTTCAGCACCGCGTCAAAGGCCGGCTGGTGCAGCTTTTCCAGTGTCTTGGTGGCATTGAGGGTGGCAAACAGGCGGGCCAGCCCTTCCATCGGCTTGTTCCATACGATCTGCTCACGACGGAACTGCACGTTCGCCGGCAGCTTCTTGCGCCAGGCTTCCAGCGCCGGATCCAGGTTGTAGCAGTGAATGCAGGCGTAAGAGAAGAACTCGATCACCTCCACCTTGCCGGCGGCAACGGTAGGCTGCGGCTTGGCCAGCACGGTGTAGTCACGGCCTTCGACCAGCGCGGCATGCACCAGCGACGACGATAGGAACAATGCAGCTAATACCCATTTTTTCATCATGAAATCCACTAGATTATTGTTTGGCTGACAACTTCACCACCACGACATCAATACCGTCCTGCCGCAGGCGCTGACGCAAGGCGTCGACATCGGCAGCCCTCTCGAACGGGCCGATCCGCACCCGGTGAATCAGGCCTTTTTCCGGCACATTGCTGGACAGGATGTTGGCCTCCACCCCCATCAACGCCAGCTTGGCCTTCATATTGTCGGCATCGCTTTCGTTATTGAACGCGCCAGCCTGCAGATAGAGCTTGGCCGGTGCCACTGTCGGACGCTCGGCCTTGGCATCAGTTCCCTGCGCCGGATCGACCGGTACCGCTTCCAGCTGCCCCGGCAGGATCTTGTAAAAATCAAAGCGCTGCTCGTCGTCTTGCGGCGCCACGGCAGCACTCTGCGATGCCACCGCTTTCGGGGTCGTCACCACCGGTGCCGGCTCGGCGGTATTCAGTTTTGCCCCCGGCGCCAACACCTCGGTAGCCGGAGCCGACGCGGTGGAGCGCGTAGCCTGCAAGCGCTCCAGATTGCTGTACGGCACGCTGGCCTTGTTCATGTAAAACGCCACGCCGATCGCCACGCCGACGCCGACGATCAGGCCGACCAGCACGCCGGCCATCATGCCGCCACCGCCCTTGCTGTTGCCGGACGGTTTGCGGGAGGAACTACGCACCTGCTTCAAATCTCGATTACTCATGAAACTCACTAAATGGAGGGTATTGCCAACAACACGGGGATTCAACGACTGCCAAAGCTGGCCAACCCTCGCCTGAATTGTACTGCCTGCAACAGATGTGACCGTAGCGGATAGGCGTGCCCGCCAAGATCCGCCAGCGTGCGCGCAATGCGCAGCACCCGGAAATAGGCACGCGCCGACAAGTCCAGCTTGTCCAGCATCTGGTTCAGTAATGCGCTTTCCGCCGCCGGCAACGGGCAGACCTCGGCCAGTTCCGCCGAGTTCAACTCGGCATTGATCTTGCCCTGCCGTTGCAACTGCCGCTCGCGCGCCGCGGCCACCCGCTCGCGTACCGCCTGGCTGCCCTCGCCGCTGGGCAAGGCCTGCAGCTCGTCAAGCGACAAACCGCCGACTTCCACCATCAGGTCAAAACGGTCCAGCAACGGACCCGATATTTTAGCGCGATATCGGCTGACCTGCTCGGGCGTACAGCGACACGGCTTGCGCGGATGGCCCAGATAGCCACACGGGCAGGGATTCATCGCTGCCAGCAACTGGAAACGCGCGGGATAGGTTACCTGCCGCGCGGCTCTGGAGATATGGATCTCGCCACTCTCCAGCGGTTCCCGCAGCACCTCCAATACTTTGCGATCGTATTCCGGCAGCTCGTCCAGAAACAGCACACCACGATGGGCAAGACTGATCTCGCCGGGACGCGGCTCGGAACCGCCACCGACCAGTGCCACCGCGGAAGCGGTGTGGTGCGGCGAGCGATACGGACGCGTCCGCCAGCGGGACAGGGCAAAACCCTGGCTGCCCAGCGACTGCACCGCCGCGCTCTCCAGCGCCTCATCCAGCGTCATCGGCGGCAGGATGCCGGGCAGGCGTGCGGCCAACATCGACTTGCCGGTGCCCGGCGGCCCCTGCATCAGCAGGCTGTGGCCACCGGCGGCGGCCAGCTCTAGCGCCAACTTCGCGGCGCCCTGGCCACGCACTTCGGACAGGTCGGGATAGTCTTGCTCCGCTGGCAGCGTCAGTGTTGCCGACACCTCCTGCAAACGGGCGACACCGGCCAGATGCGCGCACACCTCGGCCAGCGTATCGGCGGCAAAGATGCTGACGCCGTGCACCAGCGCCGCCTCGTTGGCGCTGGCTCGCGGCAGGATAAAGGCGCGGCCGCTGTCGCGCGCGGCATTGACCATCGCCAGCGCGCCACGCACCGGACGCAACTCGCCGCCCAGCCCCAGCTCGCCCGCCAGTTCATAACCGGCCAGCTGTTCTACCGGCAGTTGCCCGGCGGCGGCCAGCAAAGCGATCGCCAGCGGCAAATCGAAACGCCCGGACTCCTTCGGCAGGTCGGCCGGCGCCAGATTGACGGTAATGCGTCGCGCCGGGAAGTCAAAGCCGGATTGCAGCAGCGCGGCACGCACCCGCTCGCGGCTTTCCTTGACCTCGGTATCCGGCAAGCCGACCAGCGTGAACGACGGCAAACCGTTTGACAGGTGCACCTCGACGCTGACTTGCGGCGCACACAAGCCGGACAGGGCACGACTGAAGCAAACGGCCAGCGTCATGGGTTTATTAAACTTCGCTGTCGGCCGCGGGGGCGTCAGCTGCAGCGGTGCCGGCGGCAGGCGCGGCAGCGGCTTCCAGCGCCTGCAGACGCGTTTCCAGCTGTGTCAGCTGCTCGCGGGTACGGGCCAGTACTTCCTGCTGCACGTCGAACTCCTCGCGCGTCACCAGATCCATGCGCGCGAAGGTGGCGCCCATCATCGCCTTGATGTTTTTCTCGATGTCCTTGGCCGGACTGGCGGCGATGGTCTCGCTGATCTTGTTGCTGATTTCATCGAACAGTTTCTGGCTAAGCATGGCAGTTCCTTGACTTTGTCATGATGGATTGAATTTGAGTTTAGCAAAAAGCGTTCACCGCTGCAGAAACACGCACGCACCACACTGAGGCATGCGACGGCCGGATTGCAGTGCATGGCGTAAAAAATGATGCACCAAAAAGGAAATCACAAACTATGCTGCTGATAAATAAGGGAAATACATTGCTGGCACAGTTCATGCATTGGCCGAATCGTCTTTTTACGCACAACCTCGCATCAAGGAGTCAAACATGAAACTGGTCAGCGCGATTATCAAGCCGTTCAAGCTTGACGAAGTCCGGGAGGCGCTTTCTGCCATCGGTGTTCAAGGCATTACCGTGACCGAAGTCAAAGGCTTCGGTCGCCAGAAGGGGCATACCGAGCTGTATCGTGGCGCGGAATATGTGGTCGACTTCCTGCCCAAGGTCAAACTGGAAATCGCCATCGCCAACGAATTGTTGGATCAGGTGGTCGAGGCCATCGAGAGCGCCGCCCGCACCGGCAAGATCGGTGACGGCAAGATTTTCGTGATGGATCTGGAACAGGTTGTTCGTATCCGCACCGGCGAAACCGGCGCCGATGCCGTCTGAACTTGATGCAAGGGGAAACATAATGAAGAAACTGTCAATCGGCGCCTCGGCGCTACTGTCGGCACTGTTCGCGGCACCCAGCTTTGCCAACCTGCCGCAACTGGTCGCCACCAGTACCATCAGCGGCGGCGACACCGCCTGGATGCTGACCTCCACCGCGCTGGTGCTGTTCATGACCATTCCCGGCCTGGCCCTGTTCTACGCCGGCATGGTGCGCAAGAAAAACGTGCTGTCCACGCTGATGCAGAGCTTTGCCATCTGCGCCATGATCACCGTACTGTGGGCGGTGATCGGCTACAGCCTAGCGTTCATGCCAGGCAACCCATACATCGGCGGTTTCGACCGCATCTTCCTCGACGGCATGCTGTACCTGAAGGACGAAGCCAAGCTGACGGTACACCCGCTGGCGGCCTCCATTCCGGAAGGCGTGTTCATGATGTTCCAGATGACGTTTGCCATCATCACCCCGGCGCTGATCGCCGGTGCCTTCGCCGAACGCATGAAGTTCTCGTCGATGATGGTGTTCATGGCGCTGTGGTCGCTGGTCGTATACGTGCCGGTCGCACACTGGGTGTGGGCACCGGGCGGCTGGATGTTTGACCATGGCGTGCTCGATTTCGCCGGCGGCACCGTGGTGCACATCAACGCCGGTATTGCCGGCCTGGTGGCGGCACTGGTACTGGGCAAGCGGGTCGGTTACGGCCGCGAAGCGATGGCGCCGCACAACCTGGTGCTGACGCTGGTCGGTGCCTCGATGCTGTGGGTCGGCTGGTTCGGCTTCAACGCCGGCTCCGCAGTGGCGGCTGACGGTCGTGCCGCGATGGCGATGGTCGCCACCCAGGTTGCCACTGGCATGGCGGCACTGGCATGGATGGCCGCGGAATGGATCGCCAAGGGCAAGCCTTCGGTACTGGGCATCGTCTCCGGCGCCGTCGCCGGCCTAGTGGCCATCACCCCGGCAGCCGGTTTTGTCGATGCCAAAGGCGCACTGGCCATCGGCCTGATTTCCGGTCTGGTGTGCTACTGGAGCGCCACCTCGCTGAAACACATGCTGAAGTATGACGATTCTCTGGATGCCTTCGGTGTGCACGGTGTCGGCGGCCTGATCGGCGCCATCCTCACCGGCGTGTTTGCGGTGAAGGAAATCGGCGGCGTGGAAGGCAGCGTGATGACCCAGACCGTGGGCGCGCTGGCGACCGCCATCTACTGCGCCATCGTCACCTTCGTGCTGCTGAAGATCATCGATGCGGTGATGGGGCTGCGTGTCAGCGAAGAAGAAGAACGCGAAGGCCTGGACGTGGCGCTGCACGGCGAACGGATCGAGTAAGCCTGCCGACATCGCCTGCGGCCAACGTTGGCCGCCATCACAACCGCCCGCCTGCCGGGCGGTTTTCCTATTGCCGCAAGCAGCGCGCGATGTTGTGCTCGGGCACCGGCCGGGGCTGCGCAGCAGCGCGGGGACTGGATAGCCAGTAACCAGTACGCAACCGCGTCGGGCCGGCTGCGGCCAACCTTGCCGCTGGTGCCACAAAAAAAACCGCCCAACTTCGGGCGGTTCTTTCATTGCCAGCGACAGCCGCGTGAATTACTTGACGATACGCAGGTGCGCACGCGACGGCTTGTCCTTGCCGCTGACCGCGGTGTCGGTCGCGGCCGACTCCGGCCCGGCAGCCGGCTGCGGCCGCTCGCCAGCGACCGGCTCCAGCTCGAAGCCCATGCCCTCGCCGGTTTCGCGCGAGAAGATGGACAGCACATTGCCGATCGGCACCCAGATGTCACGGCTGACGCCGCCAAAACGCGCCGAGAACGACAGCCAGTCATTGTCGATCTGCAGGTTCTTGGTGGCGTTGTAGCCGATGTTGAGCACGATCTCGTTGTCTTTCACGAACTCCAGCGGCACCGTGACACTGCCATCGACATGCACCACCAGGTACGGTGTCTGCTCGTTGTCGGTGCACCACTGGTGTAGTGCGCGGATCAGGTAAGGCTTGGTACTGGTCGACACGACGGTCCCTTACTTGCGCATGGCTTTTTCAGCCGGGGTCAGCGAATCGATGAACGACTGGCGCTGGAACAGGCGCTCGGCGTACTTCAGGATCGGCGCCGCGCTCTTGCCCAGGTCGATGCCGTAGTGCTCCAGACGCCACATCAGCGGCGCAATCGCCACGTCGATCATCGAGAACTCTTCGCCGAGCATGAACTTCTGCTTGGCAAAAATCGGAGCGATGGTCACCAGGCCATCGCGAATGCCTTCGCGGGCCTTGGTGGCTTCCTTGCCGCTGGCACCGTTTTCCAGCGCCTTGACGTGTACGAACAGCTCCTGCTCGAAACGGAACAGGAACAGGCGCGCACGGGCACGCATCACCGGATCGGCCGGCATCAGTTGCGGGTGCGGGAAGCGCTCGTCGATGTACTCGTTGATGATGTTGGATTCATGCAGGATCAGGTCACGTTCGACCAGCACCGGTACTTCGTTGTACGGGTTCATCACAGCCAGGTCTTCCGGCTTGTTGTGGATATCCACGTCGATGATCTCGAAGTCCATGCCTTTCTCGAACAACACGATGCGGCAGCGCTGGCTGAAAGGGCAGGTAGTACCGGAGTAGAGGGTCATCATGGCGGATTGGATTCCTTAAAGCGGGCAAGTTGATGAAATAACAGGCAATTTTAACACTTTTGACTTGACAATTGCCAGAAAAGTTTCACAAGTCGTTGATTGCAAACAAAAAAGGCGATGCCGCAGCATCGCCTTTTTTCTGTCAAAACCCGCTTAGTGCACGTCTTTCCAGTATTCCTTCTTCAGGAAGTAGGCCAGCGGCAACAGCAGCAAGGACAGGAACAGCAGCACCATGTAACCGATTTGCTGACGCTTGACCTGCATCGGCTCGGCCATGTACACCATGAAGTTGGTCAGGTCAGCCATGCGCTTGTCAAACTCGGCGGTGTTGGCCTTGCCGTTTTCCAGCTTGGTCAGCGTGCCGGCCTTGACCAGCTTCAGCTGGTGCTCTTCGTGGCCTTCCGCATTCTTCACGGTTTCCAGTACCTGCTCACCCTGCCAGTTCCACAGGATGTGCGGCATGCCCACCTTGTCGAACACCAGGTTGTTCCAGCCGGTCGGACGGCTCTCGTCGCGATAGAAACCGCGCAGGTAGCCGTACAGGTAGTCGGCGCCACGCGAACGCGCGATCACCGACAGGTCCGGCGGTACCGCACCGAACCATACCTTGGCATCCTTCTTGTCCATCGCCACGTTCATCTGCTCGCCGATCTTGTCCGTCGCCAGCATCAGGTTGCCCTTGATCTGGTCTTCGGTCAGGCCGATTTCGGTCAGACGGTTGTAACGCATGGCGCTGGCCGAGTGGCAGGACAGGCAGTTGTTGACGAAAATCTGCGCACCGCGCTGCAGGCTTTCGGTGTCCTGGACGTTGATCGGCGCTTTTTCCAGCGCCGGACCGGCCGCAGACGCAAATGCGCCGGCAGCAGGAACAACGAGGGCGACAGCGGCGATCAGTTGACGAATAGTCTTGTTCATAGTGCCCCCTCTATCAGATGAATTTCGCAAACAGGGTTGCGGCCACCAACGTCACGACCACCAGAACTGCGAAGCGTACCTGACGGGCAGGCGTGCTCATGGTGACGCGAGTCGGAACCGGGGTCGAACCCACATCATTCTTGGTGTAGAACGGCATGGCCAAGAAGAATGCGAAGTACACCACAGAGAAGATCTGGGCCACGAGCGTCCGCACGTTGGTCGACGGCAGTGCACCCAGGATACCAAGACCGATGAAGCTGATGATGAACAGCACCAGCATGGTCTTGAACTTGGAGCCGCGATAACGGATCGACTTCACCGGCGACTTGTCCAGCCACGGCAGGAAGGCGATCAGCACCACCGCCGCACCCATCGCCAGCACACCCCAGACCTGGGTACCGGCAAACGACGGTACCGCACGCAGAATGGCGTAGAACGGGGTGAAGTACCATACCGGCGCAATGTGTGCCGGGGTCTTCAGCGGATCGGCCTGGTCGAAGTTAGGATGCTCCAGGAAGTAGCCGCCCATCTCCGGTGCGAAGAACACGATCGCGGAGAACACGATCAGGAACACCGCCACACCCAGCACGTCTTTCACGGTGTAGTAAGGATGGAAAGGAATGCCGTCCAGCGGAATGCCCTTGTCGTCCTTCAGCTTCTTGATCTCGACGCCGTCCGGGTTGTTGGAGCCGACTTCGTGCAGTGCGATCAGGTGGGCCACCACCAGCGCCAGCAGGATCAGCGGTACCGCGATCACGTGCAGCGCGAAGAAGCGGTTCAGCGTTGCGTCGCCGACCACGAAATCACCACGAATGAATACCGACAGGTCCGGACCGATCACCGGGATCGAGGCAAACAGGTTGACGATCACCTGCGCGCCCCAGAACGACATCTGGCCCCACGGCAGCAGGTAGCCCATGAATGCCTCTGCCATCAGGCACAGGAAGATCAGGGTACCGAACACCCACACCAGTTCGCGTGGCTGCTTGTAGGAACCGTAGATCAGGCCGCGGAACATGTGCAGATATACCACCACGAAGAACATGGAGGCGCCGGTGGAGTGCATGTAACGGATGACCCAGCCGCCGGCCACGTCGCGCATGATGTACTCGACGGAAGCAAACGCCACCGGGATGCCGGAGCCGTTCAGGGTGCCGTCCGGCTTGTAGTTCATGGTCAGGAAAATGCCGGTCACGATCTGGATCACCAGCACCAGCATCGCCAGGCTGCCGAAGAAGTACCAGAAGTTGAAGTTTTTCGGCGCGTAGTATTCGGTAACGTGCTCTTTCAGCATCGACGACAGCGGGAAGCGGTCATCGATCCAGTTAAGCACTTGTTGTCCTTTGCTCATGTGTTCTCCCCTCGCTTATTTGTCGTCGCCAATCAGCAGACGGGTATCGGACATGTATTTGTGCGGCGGGACTTCCATGTTCTTCGGCGCCGGCACACCGTTGTAGACACGGGCGGCCAAGTCGAACTTGGAGCCGTGGCAAGGACAGTAGAAACCACCGACCCATTTCGGACCCAGATCGGCAGGCGCCAGATCCGGACGATGGGTTGGCGAACAGCCCAGGTGCGTACAAATACCTACCGCGACCAGAATCTCCGGCTTGATGGAGCGGGTCGCGTTCTTGCAATATGCCGGCTGTTCCGGCGATTCCGATTTCGGATCCAGCAGTTCGCCTTCGATGGTCGCCAGGTTCTTCAGCTGCTCCGGCGTGCGGGACAGCACCCACACCGGCTTGCCACGCCATTCGACGTTGATCTTCTGGCCCGGCTCCAGCTTGCTGATATCGACCTCGACCGGCGCACCAGCAGCCTTGGCACGCTCAGAAGGTGCAAAGCTCATCAAAAACGGCACAGCCACCCCGGCTGCCGCCACACCACCAACCGCGCTGGTGGCCACCGTCAGAAAGCGACGGCGCCCCGTGTCAACGTGTTGTTCACTCATTACAGTCATCCTCAAACGTGGAAACCGAGCTCTAAACTTAAAACCTCGTAATTCTACCTGATTACCGGATGGAACTTGAAGCGCAGAGACGACAAATCACCTGATTGACGTCATGGACATCGCATTAAACCGGGTTGTACAGGTCAATAAACTGCACATTTAGCGCACATTCCGTCGCCAGCCATTCACCCAGTGCTTTTACACCATAACGCTCGGTCGCATGATGACCTGCCGCAAGAAATACGACACCGGTCTCTTCGGCAAGGTGCAGATTCTGCTCGGAAACCTCGCCGGAAATGAACACATCCACCCCCAGCGCGATCGCCTGCTCGAAATAGCCCTGCGCGCCGCCGGTACACCACGCGATATGGCGGGCACGGCGCTGCGCGTTGCCCAGCAGCAGCGGCGTGCGCCCCAGGCGGCTGGCCAGCTGCGCGGCAAAGTCCGCAGCGGTACCCTGCCCCCAGTCGCCCTGCCACAGCAAGGGCTCCGTCGCGGTCGGCTGCGGGTTGGCAATGCCGAGCTGCCGCGCCAGCTGCGCGTTATTGCCCAGCTCGGGGTGGGCATCCAGCGGCAGGTGGTAGGCCAGCAGGCTGATGCCGTGCTGCAGCAGGCTGGCGATGCGCTGGCGCTTGATGCCGACGATCGGCGCCGCCTCGTTTTTCCAGAAATAGCCGTGATGCACCACGATGGCATCGGCCTGCGCCGCGATGGCGGCGTCAATCAGCGCCTGCGAGGCGGTAACGCCGGTCACGATCTTCCTGACCTCGCTGCGGCCCTCCACCTGCAAGCCGTTGGGGGCGTAATCCTTGAACCGTGCCGGCTCCAGTTTGGCGTCGAGCACCGCCAGCAATTCCGTCAATTGCATGATCATCTCCTTGAATTGCCGCCATTGTGCCAGAGCAGCGCCGGAAAACAATGCGGCCAACCTTGCCACAAGGTTGGCCGCAATAAAAAACCCCACGCCGTAGCGTGGGGTTTCCAGGTCGCGGGAGCGAGGCTGCTTACATCATGCCGCCCATGCCGCCCATACCACCCATGCCGCTCATGTCCGGCATCGCTGGCTTGTCTTCCGGCAGTTCGGCAACCATGCAGTCGGTGGTCAGCATCAGACCGGCGATGGACGCCGCATTCTGCAGTGCAGTGCGGGTCACCTTGGCTGGATCCAGCACACCCATTTCCAGCATGTCGCCGTATTCGCCCGACGCCGCGTTGTAACCGAAGTTGCCCTTGCCTTCCAGCACCTTGTTCACCACCACCGATGGCTCGTCACCAGCGTTCTGCACGATCTGGCGCAGCGGGGCTTCGATCGCCTTCAGCACGATCTTCACACCGGCGGCTTGGTCGGCGTTGGAGGTAGCCAGGCTGGTCAGGGTGGAGCGGGCACGCAGCAGGGCAACGCCACCGCCAGGCACCACGCCTTCTTCAACGGCAGCACGGGTCGCGTGCAGCGCGTCTTCGACACGGGCCTTCTTCTCTTTCATTTCCACTTCGGTGGCAGCACCAACCTTGATCACGGCCACACCGCCGGCCAGCTTGGCCACGCGCTCTTGCAGCTTTTCACGGTCGTAGTCGGAAGTTGCGGCTTCGATCTGCTGGCGTACTTCGGCCACGCGTGCCTGGATGGCAGCAACGTCACCGGCGCCGTCGATGATGGTGGAGTTTTCCTTGCCCACTTCAACGCGCTTGGCTTGACCCAGCATTTCCAGGGTCACTTTTTCCAGGGTCAGGCCCACTTCTTCAGCGATCACGGTACCGCCGGTGAGGGTGGCGATGTCCTGCAGCATGGCCTTGCGACGGTCGCCGAAACCTGGCGCCTTCACGGCAACCACTTTCAGGATGCCGCGGATGGTGTTCACCACCAGAGTGGCCAGAGCTTCGCCTTCCACGTCTTCGGCAACGATCAGCAGCGGACGGCCGGACTTGGCCACCTGCTCCAGTACCGGCAGCAGGTCGCGGATGTTGGAGATTTTCTTGTCGAACAGCAGGATGAACGGATTGTCCAGGGCGGCAATTTGTTTTTCCTGATTGTTGATGAAGTACGGGGACAGGTAGCCGCGGTCGAACTGCATGCCTTCCACCACGTCCAGCTCGTTGTTCAGCGATTTGCCGTCTTCAACGGTGATCACGCCTTCCTTGCCGACTTTTTCCATCGCGGTGGCGATGATGTCGCCGATATCGCTATCGGAGTTGGCGGAGATGGAACCAACCTGGGCGATTTCCTTGGTGGTCGCGCATGGTTTGGCGATCTTGGCGATCTCGCCAACTAGGGCAATCACGGCCTTGTCGATACCGCGCTTCAGGTCCATCGGGTTCATGCCGGCAGTCACGAACTTCATGCCTTCGTGCACAATGGCCTGGGCCAGTACGGTGGCGGTAGTGGTGCCGTCACCGGCCACGTCGGAAGTCTTGGAAGCGACTTCTTTCACCATCTGCGCGCCCATGTTCTCGAACTTGTCCTTCAGTTCGATTTCCTTGGCAACCGATACACCGTCCTTGGTGATGGTTGGCGCGCCGAAGGAGCGATCCAGGACCACGTTGCGGCCTTTCGGGCCAAGGGTCACTTTAACGGCATCAGCCAGCACATTGACACCCACCACCATCTTGGCGCGGGCGGAATCACCAAAGCGTACGTCTTTTGCAGCCATGTTCTTCAATCTCCAGAATTCAGTTCAATAAAACGGTAACGGGTCGGATTACTCGACGATGCCCATTACGTCTTCTTCGCGCATTACCAGCAGCTCGTCGCCATCAACCTTGACGGTCTGGCCGGAGTACTTGCCGAAAATAACCTTGTCGCCGACTTTCAGTTCCAGAGCGCGACGCTCGCCGTTTTCCAGAATCTTGCCGTTACCAACCGCAACGACTTGGCCCATGTCCGGCTTTTCAGCAGCGGCGCCAGGCAGAACGATACCGGAAGCTGTCTTCTCTTCAGCCTCGAGGCGCTTGATAACAACACGATCGTGTAAAGGACGAATTGCCATTGATCTCTCCTAATAGCAGTGGCTGTTGAAAGATGAATACCTATCAAAGCAGCAGATTGACCGAGCGACTGGCACTCGGCGCTTGCGAGTGCTAATGATAGGGACGAGACAAGGGGTTTTCAAGGGCAGGGATCACTACAAAAATCCTATCGATTTGAATTTTTTGATAGCGAAGACCCCCTCCCCTCGCGAAGTACTGGGCGGTAAAGCACCATCCAGCGAGGTGAGCGAAAGCGGATAATCATGCGATACAGATACAGATACGTCAGTACAAACAAACCCACACAACCAATCAGCACAGGTGAATTGTTCCAGAACAGCATGGCAGGTGCGACCGACAGTGAGGATAACACCCACAAATAGGGAGAAGTCATACTGTTACGACGCGTCATATGGCGCGCCTCCCTTGACCCCACCATCCAGCGCACCAGACGCTTGTACACCAACATGTGCAAATGAAGCCCATCCGGCAATCCCGGCGACATGCCCCGCAGGTACTTCTTGCGGTAGATGGAAAACAAAGTTTCAAAAACCGGGTAAATCACCAACAACAGCGGAAACCACGGCGACACCTGCGAGTTCCTGGTCACCAGCAGCACCGACAACTCCGCAATCAGGAAGCCGATCAGGTAGGCGCCACCATCGCCGGCGAAGATCATGCCCCGTGGAAAGTTCCACACCAGAAAGCCCAACACCGCCCCCGTCGCCGCAAAGCACAGCCCCATGACCTGCGGATCGTGAACCTTGAACGCTACATAGGCGAGAGCAATGAAGATGAATACTGACACCATACCTGCCAGACCGTTGTAGCCGTCAATAATGTTGATTGCATGGGCAATTCCACCAACGGCAAAAACGGTGAATAGCAGCGAAATACCCCAGTGGTAACGCAGCAACTGATCCATGCCCAGCACATCCAACCGTGACAAGCCGGCACCCAGCAACCAGAACCCCATGCCTGCGGCTACGAACGTAGCCAGCAGGCGCGGCAAGGGGCCCACCTTCTTGGTCAAATCCTCGGCCAGTCCGGCGACAAAGGCAGGCAGAGCAGCAACAAGGAGTACAAGGTTCAGATACTCGCCCGTCAATAAGGCAAGGATCAGCGCCCCTCCGGCAAGGCCGGCCATGACAGGTATCCCTCCAATGCGCGGGACGGGGGAAGCATGGAATTTCTGCACCCCGCCCAGATCATGATCCGAAGAAAAACGATCATGCAGATGGCGAAAGCGGACCAGCAGTACGCCAACGACAAAGGAGCAAAACAACGCCACAAGAAAAATGAGAAGCATGCAAATTCGATCTAAATAAGGGATTTGGGTACGTTAGCCGCGCTGAAAAACAGCGGATGGAGGCAACCTATTCTACCAACCAGCCAGTGCGGCAACAATGTTAGTCCTGCTCTAATCTGCCCCCTCAGGCCATCGCCATACGTTACGACAAGACGGCCATCAACTTCCTTGGCGCCATCCATCTGGCGGCCACTCTCATTTGGCTCAATTGATGACAGACCCTAAACGTATGTAGAGCATTACTTGATTACATGCGAAAATTGCACACAAATCTCGTGTTAACATCTGTAAAATCCTTGTTGCTCATGCAGTTTTCATCAGCCTAGCATGGCAAGACCAAACCAAACCAATTCAAAAGCACAGCATTCATGATCCTAGTCACTGGTGGCGCTGGCTTCATCGGCTCACATACATGCCTTCAACTTCTGGAAGAAGGATGTGAGTTGGTCGTACTGGACAATCTAAGCAACAGCAAACCAGAAGCGTTGCGGCGTGTGCAACAACTAGCAAGCAAAAGCCTGCAGTTTGTCGAGGGAGACATCCGTGACGCTGCTGTTCTGGATACCATCTTTCAGCAACCGATAGAGGCCGTTCTCCACTTTGCCGGTTTAAAGGCAGTAGGCGAATCAGTAGCCAAACCTCTGGAGTACTACGACAACAACGTTACCGGCACCCTATCACTCCTAGCGGCGATGCGCCGTCATGGAGTACGCACCCTAGTATTCAGTTCGTCGGCAACAGTGTATGGCGCTCCAGCCAGCGTCCCCATTCACGAAAATTTCCCGCGCTCGGCCACGAACCCGTATGGCCGCAGCAAATTGATGGCAGAAGATATCCTATACGATCTAGCAACCACCGAGCCCAAGTGGAACATCGCCATCCTGCGCTACTTCAACCCGGTGGGCGCTCATGAAAGCGGGCAAATCGGCGAAGACCCCAATGGCACCCCCAATAACCTGATGCCATTCATCAGCCAGGTTGCCATTGGCAAACGGGCGAGTCTCAATGTATTCGGTAACAACTACCCCACACCAGATGGCACCGGCGTAAGAGACTACATCCACGTAGTCGACTTGGCAGATGGTCACCTCAAGGCGCTGCAAGCATTGCAAGATAAAGGGGGGCTGATTACCGTCAACCTGGGGACAGGCCAAGGCTATTCAGTACTGGACATGGTGAAAGCCTTTGAAACAGCAAGTGGCAAGGCCGTACCGTATAAGATCGCTGCCCGTCGCCCTGGAGACATTGCAGCATGCTGGGCCGACCCGACCGCTGCGCTTGAAATTCTCGGCTGGCAAGCACAAAGGGGCCTCCAAGAAATGTGTAAAGACACGTGGCGTTGGCAAAGCCAGAATCCAGTCGGTTACCCTTAAAAACTGTTGGATGAATGCTTTACGAACGCCTTAGGCTAAGATTTGTTTACCAACCTTAGCATACAGGATTCCAGACAGCGCCGTCGGCTCAAGTAGTTTCACCGCTTCGCTACTCGTTACGATAAACTTGACCATCACTTTGACGCATTTCTGAGCCTGATTTGTGCCTGCATTCTGGTTACTGTGAACACACAATTTAAGACATGCTGGCTGAGGACCACGTTCTTCAGCCAGCATGGTTTTTCCATAAAATACTTAATATTCTCCAATACTGAAATCCATTACTGTGACCAAACAACAGATCCTCGATCAAATCTCTGATAAATCAGCCATCATCGGTATCGTCGGACTAGGCTACGTCGGACTGCCGCTGATGCTGCGCTTCGCCGAGGTCGGCTACAAAGTCCTCGGCTTCGACATCGACCAGAGCAAGGTCGATGCGCTTACTGCTGGCCGCTCCTATATCGAGCACATCAGCGCCGACAGCATCCAGCTGGCACGCGAGCGCGGTTTCGAAGCCACTACCGATTTCAGCCGCGCCCCGGAAGCCGACGCGCTGATCCTGTGTGTGCCGACGCCGCTGAACAAGTACCGCGAGCCGGACCTGTCCTTCGTCCTCAACACCATCGACAGCTTGGTGCCTTATCTGCGCGAAGGCCACCTAGTGTCGCTGGAATCGACCACCTATCCGGGCACCACCGACGAAGAGCTGCTGCCGCGCATCGAATCGCGCGGTTTCAAGATTGGCGAGAACGCCTTCCTGGTGTTCTCCCCGGAGCGTGAAGATCCGGGCAATCCCGACTTCACCACCCGCACCATTCCCAAGGTGTGCGGCGGCGTGACCGAGGCCTGCCAGGAAGTTGGCGTGGCGCTGTACAGCGCGGTGATCGACAAGGTGGTGCCGGTGTCGTCCACCCGCGCCGCGGAGATGACCAAGCTGCTGGAAAACATCCACCGTGCGGTCAACATCGGCCTGGTCAACGAAATGAAGATCGTCGCCGACAAGATGGGCATCGACATCCACGAAGTGATCCGCGCCGCCGCCACCAAGCCGTTCGGCTTCGTGCCCTACTACCCCGGCCCGGGCCTGGGTGGCCACTGCATCCCGATCGACCCGTTCTACCTGACCTGGAAGGCGCGTGAATACGGTGTGCACACCCGCTTCATCGAGCTGGCCGGCGAAGTGAACTCGTCGATGCCGGACTATGTGATCAGCAAGATCGCCGCGGCGCTGAACCAGCGCAAGAAGGCGATCAACGGCAGCAAGATCCTGGTGCTGGGTATCGCCTACAAGAAGAACGTCGACGACATGCGCGAAAGCCCATCGGTGTTCCTGATGGAAAAACTGCGCGACCTGGGTGCCGACATCAGCTACAGCGACCCGCACGTACCGGTGTTCCCGAAAATGCGCGAGCACCACTTCGAGTTGTCCAGTGTGCCGCTGAGCGCCACAACGTTGGCCGCATACGATTGCATCCTGCTGGCCACCGATCACGACCGCTTTGACTACGAGCTGATCAGCAAGCATGGCGACCTGATCGTCGACAGCCGTGGCAAGTACCTGCAAGCAGCAGCCAACATTGCCAGAGCCTAACGCGCATGCATACTTACGACAGCATTACCGACCGCAAGATCCGCTTCGCGCTGATCGGCTGTGGCCGCATCGCCAACAACCACTTCGGCGCACTGGAGCAGCACGCCGACCGCGCCGAGCTGACCGACGTCTGCGACACCGACCCGGCGGCACTGGCCGCCGCGGTGGCGCGCACCGGTGCCCGCGGCCACGCAACGTTGGCCGCACTGCTCAAGGCCAGTGACGCCGACGTGATCATCCTGACCACCCCGTCCGGCCTGCACCCGCAGCAGGCGATGGACTGTTTCGCCGCCGGCTTCCACGTGATGACCGAGAAGCCGATGGCCACGCGCTGGCAGGATGGCGTGGCGATGGTGAAGGCCGCCGACCAGGCCGGCCGCCGCCTGTTCGTGGTCAAGCAGAACCGCCGCAACGCCACCTTGCAGCTGCTCAAGCGCGCGGTGCAGGAAAAGCGTTTCGGCCGCATCTACATGGTCAACGTCAACGTGTTCTGGACCCGGCCGCAGGAATACTACGACCAGGCCGACTGGCGCGGCACCTGGGAATACGACGGCGGCGCGTTCATGAACCAGGCCAGCCACTACGTCGACCTGCTGGACTGGATCATCGGCCCGGTGGAGAGCATGCAGGCCTACACCGCCACCATGGAACGCGACATCGAGGTGGAAGACAGCGGCGTGGTCAGCCTGAAGTGGCGCTCCGGCGCGCTGGGCAGCATGAACGTGACCATGCTCACCTACCCGAAAAACCTGGAAGGCTCGATCACCATCCTCGGCGAGAAGGGCACCGTGCGCATCGGCGGCATGGCCGTCAACGAGATCCAGCACTGGGAGTTCGCCGAACCGCACGCGATGGACGACGACATCAAGGCTGCCAGCTACGCCACCACTAGCGTCTACGGCTTCGGCCACCCGCTGTACTACGACAACGTGATCCAGGTGATGCGCGGCGAGGCGGAACCGGAAACCGACGGCCGCGAGGGCCTGAAGTCGCTGGAGCTGCTGGTCGGCATCTACCTGTCGGCGCGCGACGGCCGTCGCGTCAGCCTGCCGCTGCATTACTAGCATGGTGCTTTATTCTGACTGGCAGTAAACACCCCTTTATTAGGGTAAAGCCATCCAAACACTAGGAATTGGCCGAAGCCCGAGGAACGACTCCACATGAGCATCCCATTCATAGACCTGAAAGTGCAGTACCAGCATCTGAAGGCCGACATCGACGCCCGCATCCACGCCGTGCTCGACCATGGCCAGTACATCATGGGGCCGGAAGTGGCCGAGCTGGAGCGTGAGCTGGCCGCCTACGTCGGCGTCAAGCACTGCGTCGGCGTGGCCGACGGCACCACCGCGCTGTTGATCGCGCTGATGGCGCTAGGCATCCAGGCCGGCGACGAGGTGATCACCACACCGTTCACCTTCATCGCCACCGGTGAGATGATCGCGCTGCTGGGCGCCAAGCCGGTGTTCGTCGACATCGACCCGGACAGCTACAACCTCGACTCGGCCAAGCTCGAGGCGGCGATCACGCCGCGCACCCGCGCCATCATGCCGGTCAGCCTGTACGGCCAGTGCGCCGACTTCGACGCCATCAACGCCGTCGCTGCCAAGCACGGTCTGCCGGTGATTGAGGACGGCGCGCAGAGCTTCGGTGCCAGCTATAAGGGTAGGAAGTCCGGCGCACTGTCGACCATCGGCTGCACCAGCTTCTTCCCGTCTAAGCCCTTGGGCTGCTACGGCGACGGCGGCGCCTGCTTCACCGACGACGACGCGCTCGCCAAGGCGATGCGCGAGATCCGCATGCACGGCCAGGACCGCCGTTATCATCATCCCGTCATCGGCCTCAACGGCCGCCTCGACACGCTCCAGGCCGCGGTACTGCTGGCCAAGCTGCCGAGCTTCGCCGGCGAAGTGGCGGCGCGCGAGCGCATCGGGGCACGCTATTCCGCACTGCTGGGCGACGTGGTGCGGGTGCCTAGGTTGGCCGCAGACTGCTCCAGCGTGCATGCCCAGTACACTATCGAGGTGGACCGGCGCGAGGTGGTGCAGGCGGCGCTGAAAGAGGCCGGCGTACCGACCGCGGTGCATTACCCGATTCCGCTGCACCTGCAGCCGGCGTTCGCGCATCTGGACCAGCCCGAGGGCTCCTTCCCAGTTGCCGAAGTGGTGGCCAAACATGTGATCAGCCTGCCAATGCATCCCTTCCTCGACGAAGCTGCACAGGATTGGGTTGTACAGACGATTAAAGAAACGTTATGTAGCTGAAATTTTCAATCAAACTCTTAGACATACTTAATAGCATTCGAGCAATATCACCTGTGGTGAGGGTATGTTTTTTGAATTAAAAATCAATGGTACCAAATAGGTTTTGGGGTGTGAATTTTAAAAAATTAATAACTCTACTTAGCGCCAATGGATTGGCAGTATTAATAGTATCTCTGACAACTTTTGTCATCGCTGGGGCTCTTGGCCCTAGAGACTTTGGGGTTTTTGCTTTTTCCCAAGCTGTTGCTGCAGTTTTGATGCCCATGGTTATGGGTAGATTTGAGACCAGAATACTACTGGCCAAAAATGATGTCGAACTTTCTGATATTTATCAAGCTTGCGTCACTATTTCAGCTATGTCTGCCCTTGTGGGACTAGGGGTGTTTGCAGCTGCTTTTTTATTTGATCTTGCTTTTTATAAAATTGGATTTTTCGGTTTTGTTATAGCGATAGGCTCAGGCCTGACTGAAGCTTCAATTTATTTAAAAGCTCACAAAGGCAGAACTAAAACCGTTGCAGGTCTTCGTTTTGCTCGTGCGGTCTTTCCAGGGGGGCTAGCTTGTGTAAGCGTCCTCATATTTCCGGAAGGTTTGAACGCATGCTTGGCGTCGTATGCATTAGCCATATTTATGGTGGCCGCATTTTCTCTTGCAAGCACTAAGGTTCCCCATTTGAGCTTTGCTGCAATCCGACTGGTGCTTGGAAAAAATAAAAAGGGAATTGTCTCAGCATTTTTGTTGGGATTGCTAAATGCGATTTGGCTTAACACTATGTTGCCAATCATGCAGCTCTTAGGGATGGATCAAGTTGCAGGACAATATGCAATTGCGCAGAGGCTAATAAACTCGCCATTGTTAATTGTTGGTGCTGCAGTAAGTATGATGTTGCTGGACAGTAGGGATCAGACACACGTTTCGAAAAGAAATATATTAAAAATAGTGGGGGGCTGCTTTTGCATGGGAGTGCTTTATAGTGGATTATTATTCTATGGACTGTATTCCCAGCCATGGATTCCCGTTCCTCAAAAATGGCTTATGGATGTAGATCTTTTCTTGGCAGTCTCATTTTTTCTTGTTTCATCATTTTCAGTTGGATCAGCGAGTTCAATTGCGATCAAGCAAAAAGACGAAGGGTTTATTCTATATTGGCAATTGTTGTTTCTGCTTTTTTATTTTGGTGTGATCTTCTTCTGCCCTGATAAAAACGGGATGTTGTTAGTTCTAGTCTTTGGTGGTGGAGCATATTGGTTTCTTTTAGCTCGTTGGCTCTGGTTGGCACCTAGGAGACCGATGTGAAATCGCTCTTTAAAATGATAATTTGGAAGATTATAAAAAAAACTCCATGCATTCGCGCGATTTACGAGACCAGAGGAATCGGCTGTCCCGTTAATGTAAAGTATTTTTTCTTTCAAAAAATATTGGGCTTCAATCGATCTGTTAAGTGGCCCGTACATTTTACGTCCCTCGTTACCGGTCATGAATTTATTAGCATTGGCGTAAACACTGCACCGGGCGCCTCACTAGCGAACTATATTTTTGCCGGTCCGGATGCTCCGATTTTTATCGGGGATTATACGGTAGTTGCGTCGAATGTTTGCATTGGGTCTTTAAACCACGACGTACACAACATATCAAAGTATGTAACAAAAGGTGGTATTTATATCGGGAGTTACTGTTGGATCGCTGCCAACTCGGTAGTCCTGAGTGGAGTAACCTTGGGTGACCATACGGTTGTGGCTGCTGGATCTGTTGTCAATAAATCCTTCCCAGAAGGATACTGTATTTTAGCGGGGAATCCGGCAAAAATTGTAAAAAACATTTCGCCAGACTCCGTTGTTCGCTTTGAGCACCCTTATAAATACTGTGGCTACAAAAGGCTTTCCGAATTATGTGTGGAATAACAGGTTTTTTTTCTCCTTCCGCTCTGCCAGTGAGTAATCTGCTTGCGATGAACGACCAGATCCGTCATCGTGGACCAGATGATGAAGGGTTTGTATTTTTCTCAAGTGTAAATTCAGGTCCGGTTATTTGCTTTGGACCAGATACTCCCGATGATGTTCGGCTTGTATACGACAATAATGAATTGAAGCGTAATGTTGGCGACTATTCACATAAATTAGTCAGGCTTGCGTTTGGGCACCGCCGCCTATCGATTGTAGATTTATCCCCCTTGGGTCATCAACCCATGAGTTATGCCGATGGCCGTTATTGGATAGTGTATAATGGCGAAGTATATAACCACGTAGAGCTTAGAGTTGAGCTAGAGGCTATTGGCCATTCCTTTGTCTCGCATTCAGACACAGAAGTAATTCTAGCTGCTTACTCTCAATGGGGAAAAGAGTGTCTTCATCGATTCAATGGCATGTTCGCATTTGCCATTTATGATCGTTTGGAGAAAACACTGTTTATCGCTCGTGATCGATTTGGGGTCAAGCCTCTCTATTACTGGGTGTCCCCAGATGGTGCCTTTGTCTTCGCGTCGGAAATAAAGCAATTCACTACCTTCCCCGGTTGGGAAGCCAGATTGAATGGGCAGCGCGCCTATGATTTCTTAAATTACGCAGTCACGGATCACACGGACGAAACACTTTTTGAAGGTGTTTATCAGCTCAAGCCAGGCCATAGTGCAACTATTGCGTGTGATGCGCGCTCGACCGGGTTAGAGCCATGGGGTCGAGTACGAAGCCAAATTTGGTACGCCCTTTCGCCCAGAAGTTTTGATGGTAGTTATACGGAGGCTTGTCGCCAGTTTGGCGAACTGTTCGAGGATGCGGTAAGACTACGTTTACGTGCGGACGTGCCCGTTGGCTCCTGTCTTTCCGGGGGACTTGATTCTTCTGCTATTGTCTGTGTCATGAATCGCCTTCTGCATGAGCAAAATGCCACATCGCTTCAGAAGACCTTTTCCGCCTGCGCAGATGTCGCCCGTTTTGACGAGAAAAAATGGATAGACATCGTTGTGGCCGCCACTGGTGTGCAAGGACATTATGTTTACCCATCCTTGGAAGAGTTGTTTTCAAGTCTGCCGCAGATAACTTGGCATCAGGATGAGCCGTTTGGCTCGACGAGTATTTATGCACAATGGAGTGTATTTCAGGCCGCGAAAGATCAACATGTAACAGTTATGCTGGATGGCCAGGGTAGTGATGAGCAGTTGGCCGGATATCACACATTCTTTGGACCGCATTTGACTGCATTATTCAAGAGAATGCGCTGGGTGAAGCTGTTATCCGAAATGAATGCTATGCGCAGGTTGCATGGGTATGACTACTCGAGATCAATCAAATACTTGGCTGCATCTACCCTTCCCGAAAGAATAAAGGATGAATTGAAGCGCCGGGCAGGTTATGAACACAGTAGTCCGGAATGGCTTGATTCCAGACGTTTGGGAGCTTCCGAGGTTAACCCTATGGAGATGACAGGGGCTGCCGGTGCAGAAACTGTTCTTGACCTTTCGATTGCGCAACTGACTGCAAGCAATATTCAGATGTTGCTGCATTGGGAAGATCGAGACTCTATGGCTCACTCTATCGAATCGCGAGTCCCATTTCTTGATTATCGTCTTGTGGAGTTCGTATTAGGCCTCCCTGACGATTATAAATTATCGGATGGCATGACCAAGAGGGTGCTTAGGGATTCAATGGAGGGAATTCTTCCTTCTGCGATTCAGAACCGTATGGATAAGCTGGGCTTTGTTACCCCCGAGGAAGTATGGTTGCGCGAGCGAGCTCCAGATGCTTTCCGTGCTAGGCTGAATAAAGCAATCGATTCGGCAGCAGGAGTGCTGAAAGGAAATGAATGCAGAGAATTGTTGGAGGCAATGATACAAGGCAGACAACGCTTCTCTTTCCTGCCGTGGCGAATGATTAGTTTTGGGCAATGGATAGATACGTTCTCGGTAAAAATCTAGTAATCATCATGAATAAACCATCAATATTGGTGCTATCCTTTTCCGACCTTGACCGTGACCCAAGAGTTAATCGTCAAGTTCGAACTTTGGCTGAAAAATTCTCAGTGACATTTGCGGGGTTTGGAACAGGTAAAGATCTTGCAGTTCGGTTTATAGAGTTGAATTTTTTTCCAAATTCAGTTATCTATAAAATAAAAAAAGCTATTCAGCTTATTTTTCGATGCGAGGAAAGATTCTACTGGGCTCAGCCGCCAGTTCGTTCTGCCTTGGAGAAACTCAAGGGAGAAAGGTTTGACTTGATTGTTGCAAATGACATCGATAGCTTGCCGCTGGCTTTGAAGCTTGCCAATGAGTCTCCCGTCTATTTTGATGCTCATGAGTACCACCCCCGTGAATTCGAGGATCGTTTGAGCTGGCGTATTTTTCAGCAGCCGTATAAAAAGTATTTGTGCGCACAGTATCTGAAGAATGCTAGCGTAATGACAACTGTCTGCCAGGGCATCGCAGAAGAGTATCAAAAAAAATATCGTGTCGATGTTGATGTCGTTTTGAATGTTCCTGATTACCAAGAAATATCTCCTTCGGTCATCGAGGGTGGGAAAATTCGCTTGGTACATCATGGCGCTGCTATTTCCTCAAGAAATCTTGAGGAAATGATCGATATGTTCGAGTTCCTTGATGATCGATTCTCTCTGGATTTTATGCTTGTGCCGAGTGATGCTCGGTACTTTGCTGATCTTAAAAAAAGGGCGGAGCGCTATCCAGAAATCCGGTTTATTGACCCAGTCCCTATGACAAAAATCGTCGAGTCGATAAATTGTTATGATCTCGGCGTTTATATTCTCCCGCCGACCAGCTTTAATAATGAATATGCACTACCCAATAAGCTGTTTGAATTTATTCAGGCACGATTAGGTGTAGCGATTGGCCCCTCTCCAGAAATGGCTAGAATAGTGAAGGAGCAGAACATTGGTGTGGTCGCAACATCATTTTCCGCAAAGGATCTCGCACATGCCCTTAACGGAACTTCTTTAGAAGATATTAAGGTGATGAAAAATAATGCGGCAAAATCAGCCAAGATATTTTGCTTTGATCAGAATACGAAAAAAATTCTCTGTTTGGTAGAAAAGGCTCTAGGTCTCTGAAGGGTTTTGAAAGCATCTTATGAAAATATTGACTGTTGTAGGTGCAAGGCCGCAGTTTATAAAGGCCGCCTCGGTGTCCGCAAAATTAAGAGCAACGAAAATGTTGTCCGAGGTAATTGTACATACCGGGCAGCATTATGATGAAGCCATGTCTGGGGTATTCTTTGGAGAACTTGGTATTCCTGCTCCCGATTACAATTTGGGTGTCGGAGGTGGCTCACATGGACAGAACACGGGCCGGATGATCGAGGGGATCGAGCAGGTTATTTTCGAGGAGAGACCTGATTGGTTGCTGGTATATGGTGATACTGATTCGACACTGGCTGGTGCCATTGCCGCATGTAAACTTGATATTCCGATTGCGCATGTAGAGGCTGGGTTAAGATCGTTTAACCGGAAAATGCCGGAAGAGATGAATCGAATTCTCACTGACCATGCATCTACACATCTTTTCGCGCCTACACAAGCGGCGATTGATCAGCTTGTCAAAGAAGGCATCTCCGGTGAGAAGGTGTCATTTTCAGGTGATGTGATGTTTGATACGGCACTTCATTTTGGTGGGCTAGCCAAGGAAAAGAGCCCCATCCTTTCGGTTCTTGGCATGAATGGCAAAGATTATGTTTTGGCGACTATTCATCGCAAGGAAAACACGGATGACGTTGATCGTTTATCAGCCATCATGGATGGCCTCTCTAGGTTGTCTTGCCCGGTAATTTTGCCAGTGCACCCTCGCACCAAGAAGAAACTCGATGATTTCCAGATCCGAGTTCCATCTAATGTGGTCGTAACCGAACCAGTTGGCTATCTGGATATGGTCCGCCTTGAACAGGGGGCACAAGTCATTGCTACAGATAGCGGCGGCGTACAAAAAGAAGCTTTTTTCCATGGTGTCCCATGCGTGACCTTGCGTGATGAGACTGAATGGATGGAATTGGTAACGATTGGTGCCAATCGTCTGGCGGGGGCTGATGCGGACAGAATTCACGAACTGATCGAGAGTGCGATAGGGGGAGTGGTTCCGCAGGTAAATCTCTACGGCACGGGCAATGCATCGAAGCTGATTGCAAGCTTCTTTGAACGGCTCGTATGAAAATACTACATTTCAGTTCGCATTATCGAATTTCCTCCGGCATTGTCAATCAGATTGCATATGAAAAATCTGCATCGGAAGGATTGAAGGATGTGCAGTGGGACAATGTGATATTCTCCTGTCAAGGCAATAGCGCACCTTACGTCATCAAGAAACAATATCCAGTTGGGAAGATATTGAACTACGTATTTTGTCGGTTTGCAGCTTTGATATGGCTTGCAAAAAATGCAAAACGGTACGATTTAGTTATTTTGCGACATAATCTCGGCGACCCATTTGAGTTTATTGCTTTGTTCTTTATCGGGCGCTACGTCACCATGCACCACACTCTGGAAATGGAGGAGGCTCGAACATTGACTGGTGTGGCTGGTCGTATTCAGTCTTGGATAGAGCGGGTGCTTGGCAAGCGAGTCTTGGAAGGGGCGACAGGGATTGTTGGTGTGACAAGAGAGATTGTGGTGCATGAGCAGGCCCGTATTTCTACACAGCTTCCTACGTACATATATCCCAACGGTATTGACTTTGCTGCGCATCCAACACTTGCAGATGAGCGCGATACTATACCGCGGTTCTTGTTTGTGGCTGCGCAGTTTACCGCATGGCACGGATTGGACCAGGTAATTGCGGCTTTGGCTGAGGCTAGAACATCTTGTGAAGTGCATGTCGTTGGACATTGTTCAGTAGAGCAGTTGGAAGCGATGGCAAATGACCCGCGTTTCATCTGTCATGGTGAGCTTTCTATTGAACAAATCAGAACGTTGTCAACGAATATGGATGTTGGCCTCTCGTCTTTGGCACTTGAGCGCAAGGGGATGACGGAGGCATGCACGCTCAAGGTTCGCGAGTATCTGGCAGGCGGACTGCCCGTTTATTCGGGCCATATTGATGCTGCGTTGCCATCAAATTTCCCTTTCTACCGGATCGGTTGCCCTTCCCTGAAAGACATGATTGGTTTTGCAAATGAAATGAGGGGATATTCACGTGCAGAGGTCAGAGAAGCTGCCCGTCCGTATATCAGCAAGACGGAATGGGTCAAATCGTTGGCCAATTGGCTCCGAACCCTGCCTTAATACAAAATCTTCACTGCACACCATGAAAATCGTTCACGTTATTACCAAGGCCGAACGAGGAGGTGCCCAGGTCCATGTGCTTGGCCTAATTCGGCACCAACTCTCATCGGGCCAGGAAGTCTTTCTTCTGGTGGGTGACACCGGCTACCTCGCTGACGAGGCACGTCAGGCCGGAGCCGAAGTAATAATCTGCGAGGAGATTATTCATCCACTCCGACCATGGCACGACTACCGTGCCACGCGGCAGCTTGCCCGCCGGCTGAAAGCCTTGTCACCCGATCTGGTACATGCGCACTCCTCCAAGGCCGGGCTGCTAGCACGGCTTGCCTGCCGAAGCATTTCCATTCCCTGCCTGTTTACGGCGCATGGTTGGGCCTTCTCGGAAGGTGCGCCGAAGAAGCGGCGTCTCATTGCTAAGTTGGCCGAGTCGACCTGTGCAAGGCTGGGGCATTCCATCGTCAACGTGTCGACCTACGACCGCGATCTGGCTTTGCGCAACAAAGTTGGCCTAGCGGCACAACACCGGGTGATTCACAACGGTTTACCTGACATACCAGAGCTCTCTGCAGAGGGTGGAGCCACTAATGGGGCCATCGTCATGGTGGCGCGTTTTGCTGCGCCGAAACGGCAGGACTCGCTGATCCGCGCCTTGTCGCTTCTGCCCGCCTCCGTTCGATTACGATTGATCGGAGATGGCCCGCACCGCGCGGAATGCGAAGAGTTGGCACGGCAACTGGGGGTAATGGAGCGCGTCGACTTTGTCGGCGATTCCGACGAGGTCGCACGCCTCTTGGCGGAGGCCAGCATGTTCGTATTGTTGAGCGATCACGAAGGACTACCACTGACCATCATCGAAGCAATGCGCACTGGCTTGCCGGTGGTGGCAAGTGCTGTCGGTGGGATTCCGGAACTGGTGGAGGATGGCGTGACAGGTATTTTGCTGCGAGAGCCCTCACCCGAGGCTGTGGCGGCAGCACTGAAGACCCTCCTGGACAACCCTGAGTGCGCGAGGCAAATGGGGCGGCTGGGGCGGGAGCGTTTCCTGAGCCATTTCACAGAGCAGCAAATGTTGAACAAGCTAGATGCTCTTTACGCAGAAATTCTAGCAGACCGCTGACTAAGTGTGGATTGCTTGAGTAACACGAGGTTTAACACGTTTCTCGGTGGCTCCTTGATAAAAAAACCCGCCTCACGGCGGGTTGCAAACTAGGTCGAACAATTTTCACTTACCAGACCTTCAGGTATTCCAGCATCCCTTCCGCCGCCTGACGCCCTTCGAACACTGCCCGTACCACCAGATCGGCGCCACGCACCTGGTCGCCGCCGGCGAAGATTTTCGGGTTGCTGGTCTGGTGCTTGAAGGCTTGCTGCTCCGGTGCCACGGTGCGGCCGCGCTTGTCAGTCTTGATGCCGGTGTGGCCGAACCAGTCTGCCGCCTCGGTCTGGAAACCGAACGCGATCACGACGTGATCGCACTCGATGACCTGTTCCGAGCCTTCGACCACCTCGGCGGCACGACGGCCTTTTTCGTCCGGCGCGCCCAGCCGGGTTTCTGCCAGGTGCAGGCGCAGGCTGCCGTCGGCGCCTTCGCCGATGCCCAGCGGCTGGCGGTTCCACAGGAACTCGACGCCCTCTTCCTTGGCATTGCCGACTTCGCGCTTGGAGCCAGGCATGTTGGCCTCGTCGCGGCGGTAGGCGCAGATCACGCTCTTGGCGCCCTGGCGGATGGCAGTGCGGTTGCAGTCCATCGCGGTGTCGCCGCCACCCAGTACCACCACGCGCTTGCCCTGCATCGACAGGTGTGCCTCGCCCTCCGGCAGGGTGCCCATGCTGTGGCGCACGTTGTTGATCAGGAACGGTAGCGCTTCCAGCACGCCGGGCAGGTACTCGCCGTCAAAGCCGCCCTTCATGAACTTGTAGGCGCCCATGCCCATGAACACCGCGTCGTACTCTTCCAGCAGCTCGTCGATGGTGACCTGCACGCCGATCTCGGTGTTGAGACGGAAGGTGACGCCCATCTCTTCCATGATCAGGCGGCGGGTCTTGATCACGCTCTTTTCCAGCTTGAACTCCGGAATGCCGAAGGTGATCAGGCCACCGATTTCCTCGTAGCGGTCAAACACCACCGGCTTGACGCCGTTGCGCACCAGCACGTCGGCGCAGGCGAGGCCGGCCGGGCCGGCGCCGATGATGGCCACCTTCTTGTCGGTCCAGATCACCTTGGACATGTCCGGACGCCAGCCGGCCTTGAACGCCTCGTCGGTGATGTACTTCTCCACGCTGCCGATGGTGACGGCGCCGAAGCCGCCCTGCTCCAGGGTGCAGGCGCCTTCGCACAGCCGGTCCTGCGGGCAAACGCGACCGCAGATTTCCGGCAGGCTGTTGGTCTTGTGCGACATCTCGGCCGCCTCGAACAGCTTGCCCTCCTTCACCAATTTCAGCCAGTTGGGGATGTAGTTATGCACCGGGCATTCCCACTCGCAGTACGGGTTGCCACAGGACAGGCAACGCCCGGCCTGATCACCGGCATCCACGCTGTGCAGCGGGGTGTAAATCTCTTTGAATTCGATCTTGCGCACCGCGGCTTCGACTTTGTCGCCGGGGTTGCGCGAGAGCTTCATGAACTGGAAAACGTCACCCATGATCATTCCTCCGTCCTTGCGGCCAACGTTGGCCGCAAGGCGTTTCTTTCTTGTCCAGGGGCGGACAGGCCGCCCGTCGCTTAGTCTTTCAGCAGGCTGTCGAGCTTGGCCGCCTTCGGTTTCACCAGCCAGAAGTAGTCGACGTAGTCGTCGAAGTTCTCCAGCATCGCGCGCCCGGTTTCGGAACCGGTCAGCTCGACGTGCTTGGCGATCTTCTCCAGCAGGTAGGCGCGGTACATACCCATCGCCTCGCCGTTGATCAGGTTGATGTCCACCAGCTCGTTGTTGTAGCGGTAGGCAAACTTCTCGGCACGGTCGAACACGAAGGCGAAACCACCGGTCATGCCGGCACCGAAGTTGTAGCCGGTCTCGCCCAGCACGATCACGCTGCCGCCGGTCATGTACTCGCAGCAGTGGTCACCGGCGCCCTCGATCACCGCCAGCGCGCCGGAGTTGCGCACCCCGAAGCGCTCGCCGGCGACGCCGGCCGCGAACAGCTGGCCACCGGTGGCGCCGTACAGGCAGGTGTTACCGATGATGATGGACTCGTCCGGCTTGTAGGCAGCGTTCTTCGGCGGATAGATCACCACCCGGCCACCGGCCATGCCCTTGCCGACGTAATCGTTGGCATCGCCTTCCAGCTCCAGATGCAGGCCCGAGGCGTTCCACACGCCGAAGCTCTGGCCGGCGGAACCGCTGAACTTCACCTTCAGGCAGCCGAACGGCAGGCCGGCAGCACCGTGCACGCGGGCGATCTCGCCGGACAGGCGCGCGCCGATGGAACGGTGGATGTTCTCGATGTCGTAACGCAGTTCCAGCATCTGCTTGTTGTGGATCGCCGGCAGCGCATCCTTGAGGATCTGCTCCGCCAGCTCGCCCTTGTCGAACGACGGGTTGGAGTCGGTGACGCAGAAGCGCGGCACGTCATCCGGCACCGTGCCCTGCGACAGCAGCGGTGCCAGGTTCAGCTTATGCTGCTTGTCGGTGACGCCGGCTTCCAGATTGAGCAGCTCCATGCGGCCGATCAGCTCTTCCATGTTGCGGGCGCCGAGCTTGGCCATCCACTCGCGGGTTTCCTGGGCGATGAACAGGAAGTAGTTCATCACCATTTCCGGCAGGCCGATGAAGTACTTCGAGCGCAGCTTCACTTCCTGCGTCGCCACACCGGTGGCGCAGTTGTTCAGGTGGCAGATGCGCAGGAACTTGCAGCCCAGCGCCACCATCGGGCCGGTGCCGAAGCCGAAGCTCTCGGCGCCCATGATCGCGGCCTTGATCACGTCGAGGCCGGTCTTCAGGCCGCCGTCGGTCTGCACCCGCACGCGACCACGCAGGCCGTTGGCACGCAGCACCTGCTGCGCCTCGGTCAGGCCCAGCTCCCACGGGCTGCCGGCGTACTTCACCGACGCCAGCGGGCTGGCACCGGTACCGCCGTCGTAACCGGAGATGGTGATCAGGTCGGCGTAGGCCTTGGCCACGCCGGCGGCGATGGTGCCGACACCCGGCTCGGCCACCAGCTTCACCGACACCAGCGCGGTCGGGTTGACCTGCTTCAGGTCGAAAATCAGCTGCGCCAGGTCTTCGATGGAATAGATGTCGTGGTGCGGCGGCGGCGAGATCAGCGAGATGCCCGGCTTGGAGCAGCGCAGCTTGGCGATCAGCGGCGACACCTTGTCGCCCGGCAGCTGGCCGCCCTCACCCGGCTTGGCACCCTGCGCCACCTTGATCTGCAGCACTTCGGCGTTGACCAGGTAGTGCGGGGTGACGCCGAAACGGCCGGACGCCACCTGCTTGATCTTGGACATCTTCTCGGTGCCGTAACGCGACGGGTCTTCGCCGCCCTCACCGGAGTTGGAACGGCCGCCGAGGCGGTTCATCGCGGTGGCCATCGCCTCGTGCGCCTCCGGCGACAGCGCGCCCAGCGACATGCCGGCGGAGTCGAAACGCTTGAGAATGCTTTCCACCGGTTCCACTTCGTCGATGGAGATCGGGGTGATGCCGTCGAAGTTCAGCGTCATCAGGTCGCGGAACATCGCCACCGGACGGTTGTTGACCAGCTCGGCATACTGCTTGTAGGCATCGTAGTCGGTGTTCTGCACCGCCTTCTGCAGCGTCATCACCACATCCGGGTTGTAGGCGTGGTACTCCTCGCCGTGCACGTACTTGAGCAGGCCGCCCTGCGTCACCGCCCGCATCGGGTTGAAGGCCAGCTTGGACAGCTTCTGCTGGTCGTCCTCGAAGTCGTCGAAGTTGGCGCCGGAGATGCGCGACACGGTGCCCTTCAGGCACAGCGCCACCACGTCTTCGTGCAGGCCGATGCCTTCGAACAGCTGTGCGCCGCGGTAGCTGGCGATGGTGGAGATGCCCATCTTGGACAGCACCTTCATCAGGCCCTTGTTGATGCCCTTGCGGTAGTGCTGCAGCGCTTCGTTGATGCGCAGGTTGACGTCACCGGTGGCGACCAGATCGACAATGCTCTGGTACGCGAGGTACGGGTACACCGCGGTGGCGCCGTAGCCGATCAGCGCGGCCATCTGGTGCGGGTCGCGCACGGTACCGGTTTCCAGCAGGATGTTGGACTTGCAACGCAGGCCGGCATCGATCAGCGCGTGGTGTACGGCACCGGTGGCGAACAGTGCGTGGATAGGCAGACGGTTGGCCGCAATGGTGCGGTCGGACAGCACCACGATCACGGTGCCTTCCTGTACCGCCTCGACCACGTGGGCGCACAACTTACGGATCGCCTGTTCCAGATTGCCTTCGGCCGGGTCGTAGCACAGGTCGAAGGTGGTGGCCTTCAGGTAGGCTTCCGGACGGGTGGTGATACGCAGGAATTTCTCGCGCGACAGCACCGGGCTGCGCACTTCCAGCCGCTTGGCGTGCTCGGCGGTTTCCTCGAACATATTGCGCTCGGGGCCGAACACGGTGTTCAGCGACATCACGATCGCTTCGCGGATCGGGTCGATCGGCGGGTTGGTCACCTGCGCGAACTGCTGGCGCAGGTAGTCGAACGGAGAGCGTACCTTCTGGCTCAGCACCGCCATCGGGGTGTCGTCACCCATCGAGCCGACCGCCTCCTGGCCCTCCTCGGCCAGCACGCGCAGGATCTGGTCGCGCTCTTCAAAACTGATGTTGAACAGCTTCTGGTAGGTCAGCAGCTGCTCCTTCGGCCACGCCTCCAGGCCGGCGTCGTCCTCGATCGACAGCTCCAGACGCGAACCGGCGTCCTTGATCCACTGCCGGTACGGCTTGGCGGACTTCAGCTGCGCGTCGATGTCTTCCGGATACAGGATCTCGCCGGTCTGCAGGTCGGCGGCGAACAACTGCCCCGGCTTCACGCGGCCCTTCTTCACCACGTCTTCCGGCTTGTAGTCCCACACGCCGACTTCGGAGGCGATGGTGAGGATATTGTCCTTGGTCAGCACCCAGCGCGCCGGGCGCAGGCCGTTGCGGTCCAGCATGCAACCGGCGTAGCGACCATCGGTCAGCACGATACCGGCCGGGCCGTCCCACGGCTCCATGTGCATGGAGTTGAATTCGTAGAATGCGCGCAGGTCCTTGTCGGTGGAATCGACGTTCTGCCATGCCGGCGGCACCAGCAGGCGCAGTGCGCGGAACAGCGGAATGCCGCCCATCAGCAGGCCTTCCAGCATGTTGTCCAGCGACATCGAGTCGGAACCGTCGGTCTGCACGATCGGGCGGATGGCGTCCATGTCGATGTGCGGCGAGGACATGATGCGCTCGCGCGCGCGCGCCCAGTGGCGGTTGCCCTGCACGGTGTTGATCTCGCCGTTGTGGGCGAGGAAACGGAACGGCTGCGCCAGCTTCCACTGCGGCCAGGTGTTGGTGGAGAAGCGCTGGTGGAATACCGCCAGGCTGGACTCGAAACGCGGGTCGGACAGGTCGAGGTAGAACTTGTGCAGGTTGTCCGGCGTCACCAGCCCCTTGTACGACAGCGTGTGCGGCGACAGCGTCGGCAGGTAGAAGTACGGGTCGTCGGCCTTGTTGGCCTTTTCCGCCTGGCGGCGGCCCATGTACAGGCGGCGCTGGAACGACAGCTCGTCCATGCCGAACGGACAGTTGACGAAGACCTGGTAGAAGCTTGGCAACGACGCCAGCGCCTGCTCGCCACAGGCGGCGAGGTCGATCGGCACCACGCGGAAGCCCGCCACTTCCAGCCCCTGCTGCTCCAGATACTCCTTCAGCCGGTTGCGGCTGCGCTCGCCCTCTTGCGGGTGCGCAAACACCAGGCCGGCGGCGTACACTGCCTTGAGGGTGATGCCGGCTTCGGCGGCCACTTCGCGCAGGAAGCCGTCCGGCTTGCGAAACAGCAGGCCACAGCCGTCACCGGATTTGCCGTCGGCGGCGACGGCACCGCGGTGCGTCAGCTTGGCCAGCGAGGAAATGGCGGTGTTCACCAGCCAGTGTGACGGCTTGTCGTCCAGTTGCGCGATCAAGCCGAAACCACAGCTGTCTTGTTCGAAGTCGGGGCTGTATAAGGTGCCCTCCAACCAACGCTGTCTGTCCATTCTAGGTCCCTGATTATAATGTGTAGCGAATGGATTGATTCTAAGGTCAAGATAGCTGACCTGCAACCGCTTTTTGTGCGACGCATTATCGACATAAAATCAACAACTTGAGTTACTTTTATGCAAAAAAAATACAACGTAAACACCACAAAAGTTTATGTTTAAGAGACATCAACATTCAAAAACACGACCAGACAAAGCCGCGTCTGACACCCTACAAACTACTGTGTAATGTATACAAAACAGGATAAGCGATGAGCATGCGCGACGGCCGTCCCGCCCCGACGCCCAGCCTGTTCCGCCAGCTGGCGGAGCAGGCGCTGGCACGCTCGGCCGGTGCCCCGCTGGTGGCCGGCAACCGTGTCGAGCTGCTGTTCGACGCCGCGGCCAACTTTGCCGCCTGGCTGGACGCCATCGCTCGCGCCGAACACTGCATCCTGATCGAAATGTACCTGTTCGCCGACGACGACTTCGGCCGCCAGCTGCGCAGCGCGCTGCAGGACAAGGCACGGCAAGGCGTCAGGGTGTACCTGCTCTACGACTGGCTGGGTAGCTGGCGCGAACACTACCGCGGCTTTTTCAAACCGCTGCTGCAGGCCGGCGCCGAGGTACGGGTGTGGCAGCCGCCATCGTTCGGCAAGGGCTTCCGCCTGCTGGGCCGCGACCACCGCAAGCTGATCGTGGTCGACGGCCACACCGCCTTCATCGGCGGGCTGTGCGCAAGCTCGCGCTGGAACGACTGGCGCGATACCGGGCTGCGGCTGCGGGGGCCGCTGCTGGACGATGCCGTCACCGCCTTTGCCGACAGCTGGCTGCACGCCGGCGACGGTGCGCTGCCGCCTGTCGCTACCGACCGCAGCAGCCACGGCGAGGTCGCCGCGCGGCTGATCGCCACCACCCCGGCCACCGCCAACCTGATGCGGCTGGATCTGCTGATCGCCGGCTTTGCTCGGCGGCGGCTGTGGCTGACCGATGCCTACTTCATGGGCACCAGCACCTATCTCACCGCCTTGCAGCAGGCGGCGCGCGACGGCGTCGACGTGCGACTGCTGGTGCCGCGCTCCAGCGACATCGGCTGGATCGCCACCGTGTCGCGCACGCTGTACCGGCCGCTGCTCAGCGCCGGGGTACGGGTGTTCGAGTGGGACGGCACCATGATCCACGCCAAGACCGCGGTCGCCGACAGCCGCTGGGCGCGCATCGGCTCTACCAATCTCAATGTCTCCAGCTGGCTGGCCAACCGCGAGCTGGACCTGGCGATCGAGGACGAGGCGCTGGCGCGGCAGATGGAAACCCGCTTCCTGCACGACCTGGACAACGCCACCGAGATCGTGCTCAGCGGCCAGCACCTGCGCCCGGCGCTAAAACACGCGCGCGGCGAGCGCCGCCGGCTGCCGGTGCGACAGCAGGCGGTGGTCGGTGCCGCCGCCGCCGCACGCCAGGCGCTGCGCATCGGCGATGCCGTCGGCGCCGCGGTGCGCGGCACCCGCAACGTGGAGCAGAGCGAGGCCGCCTCCTTCCTCAGCATCGCGCTGACCCTGCTTGGCCTGACCCTGCTGGTGCTGCTGTTTCCGTGGCTGGCGGCGCTACCGCTGGCGCTGCTGCTCGGTTTTGCCGGCATCTCGGTGCTGCTGCGTGCCGCCACGCTGTACCGCCGCCGCTGGCAAAAAAAACAACACCCCGCCGCGCCCGCCAGGCCGGACAAGCCGCCGCCGGACGATGATGTTAAGCCTTGATTTTGCGACCATCCGCCGCGCCCCGGCCAGCCTTGCCCGGCGCAGTATTACCGCGAAATGACAGCAACGGCAGGCACACGATACTGCTGTGCAACATCTGTGCCGCCATTGCCGCTACAATGCGCGCTTTCTTGGGTTATTCGAAGGTGTTTTCCGTTGCGGCCAACCTTGCAGGGCCACCCGGACGACAACACCCTAAGCCGGCAGACGTGAAGGCAAAGCAAGGCTTTGCCCAGTGCGGACCGCGGTGCAAAGCGCCCCTTTGCTCCGGCCTTGCGCCCGATTTCCATCGGGACGGCAAGACGGAAAAACCACGCGCCTCAAGGCCAGCCATCCAGGGCGGCGGCATCACGTCGTACGTACAGAACTGTGCCCCAACGCGCACCGAGTGACACTTCCGGCCATGCCGCGAAGGCCGTAACAGGCGTTACAGGTGCCCGGGATCCCCCCTGCCCGCAGCAGGGGACCCAAGCCTTCGTCTGCAGCCGCCTTGCGCATCACGGCAGTGTCCGAGTTAACCGCAACAAGGACTCAGGTATGCGTTTTCACTTCCCGATCGTCATCATCGACGAAGATTTCCGTAGCGAGAACACCAGCGGCTCCGGCATCCGCGAGCTGGCCAACGCCATCCAGGCCGAAGGCATGGACGTGATCGGCTACACCAGCTACGGCGACCTGACTTCGTTCGCGCAGCAGCAAAGCCGCGCCGCCGGCTTCATCCTGTCGATCGACGACGAGGAATTCCAGACCGACGAAGATGCCACCTCGGCACTGGGCGGCCTGTACGGTTTTGTCGCCGAAATCCGCCGCCGCAACCCGGACATCCCGGTGTACCTGTACGGCGAGACGCGCACCGCGCGCCACATCCCCAACGACATCCTGCGCGAGCTGCATGGTTTCATCCACATGCACGAGGACACCCCGGAATTCGTGGCGCGCCACATCATCCGCGAGGCCAAGAGCTACCTCGACACCCTGGCGCCGCCATTCTTCCGCGCGCTGGTCAACTACGCGCAGGATGGCTCCTACTCCTGGCACTGCCCCGGCCACTCCGGCGGCGTGGCGTTCCTGAAATCGCCGGTCGGCCAGATGTTCCACCAGTTCTTCGGCGAGAACATGCTGCGCGCCGACGTGTGCAACGCGGTGGAAGAACTCGGCCAGCTGCTGGACCACACCGGCCCGGTGGCGGCGTCGGAACGCAATGCGGCGCGCATTTTCAGCTCCGACCACTGCTTCTTCGTCACCAACGGCACCTCGACCTCGAACAAGATCGTGTGGCACAGCACCGTCGCCGCCGGCGACATCGTGCTGGTGGACCGCAACTGCCACAAGTCCAACCTGCACGCGATCATGATGACCGGCGCCATTCCGGTATTCCTGATGCCCACGCGCAACCACTACGGCATCATCGGCCCGATCCCGAAGGCGGAATTCTCGCTGGACGCGATCCGCGCCAAGATTGCGGCCAACCCGTTCGCCCGCGAAGCGCTGGCCAAGAACCCGAACGCCAAGCCGCGCATCCTGACCATCACCCAGTCCACCTACGACGGCATCATGTACAACGTCGAGGAAATCAAGGGCATTCTGGACGGCGAGGTCGACACCCTGCACTTTGACGAAGCGTGGCTGCCGCACGCCAGCTTCCACGACTTCTACGGCGACTTCCACGCCATCGGCGAAGGCCGTCCGCGCTGCAAGGAGTCGATGATCTTCTCGACGCAATCCACGCACAAGCTGCTGGCCGGCATCTCGCAGGCGTCGCAGATCCTGGTGCAGGATCCGCAGAACCGCCAGCTGGACACCCACAGCTTCAACGAAGCCTACCTGATGCACACCTCCACCAGCCCGCAGTACGCGATCATCGCCAGCTGCGACGTGGCGGCGGCGATGATGGAACAGCCGGGCGGCCAGGCGCTGGTGGAAGAATCGCTGGCCGAGGCACTGGAATTCCGCCGCTCGATGCGCAAGGTGGACGAGGAGTACGGCGAGGACTGGTGGTTCCGCGTGTGGGGCCCGGAAAAGCTGTCGGAAGACGGCATCTGCGACCCGCAGGACTGGGAACTGAAAACCGGCGAAACCTGGCACGGCTTTGCCGGCATCGAGGACGGCTTCAACCTGCTGGACCCGATCAAGGCCACCATCCTGACTCCGGGCCTGAACGTGGACGGCAGCTTCGAAGAGCTGGGCATCCCGGCGTCGATGGTGACCAAGTACCTGGCCGAACACGGCGTGGTGGTGGAAAAGACCGGCCTGTACAGCTTCTTCATCATGTTCACCATCGGCATCACCAAGGGCCGCTGGAACACGCTGCTGGCGGCGCTGCAACAGTTCAAGGACGACTTCGACAAGAACCAGCCACTGTGGCGCTGCATGCCGGACTTCATCGCCAAGCATCCGGAGTACGAGCGCGTCGGCCTCAAGGACCTGTGCCTGAAGATCCACCGCGCCTACCACGAGCACAACGTGGCACGGCTGACCACCGAGATCTACCTGTCGGAAATGGTGCCGGGCATGAAGCCGTCGGACGCGTTTGCCAAGATGGCGCACCGCGAAGTGGAGCGCGTGCCGGTCGACCAGCTGGAAGGTCGCATCACCGCGGTACTGCTGACCCCATACCCGCCGGGCATCCCGCTGCTGATCCCGGGTGAAGTGTTCAACAAGACCATCGTCGACTACCTGCGCTTCACCGAGCAGTTCAACCGCGGCTTCCCCGGCTTCGAGACCGACGTGCACGGCCTGATCGCCGAAGTCCGTGACGGCAAGAAGACCTACTTCGTGGATTGCGTCAAGGCCTGATCCCGAGCGCTGGCAAACGATGCGGCCAACCTTGTACAAGGTTGGCCGCATTTTTCATGGCCGCGCGCCAGGCTCACTGGTAGCCGCGAAAGGTGCGCGCGAAGCTGCCGTCGCGCAGCAGCGCCTGGTAGCTGTGGCGCAGCCGTGCCAGCGTCGCCGGCGGCGTGCCGAGGCTGGCGGCCAGGTACAGCTCCATGGTCAGCGGCAAGGGCAGCAGCTGGCGGAACTGGCGGCAATCCAGCAGCTCGCGGCGGCAATACGCCTGCAAGCTGTCCGCGGAAATCGGCACCGCATCGATCCAGCCCAGCTGCAGCCGGCGCAGATTGGTTTCCATATTGTCAGCGACATCCAGCCCGGCGTGACGGTTGGCGCTGGCCTCGGCAAAACCCTGCTCGCGCAGCCACTGGCCGCGCACATCCTGGTTGCTGATGCCGATGCGCAGGCGACCCGCCTCCGCCAGCGTGCTGGCACGCAGGTCGCGGCGGCTGACCAGCGCATACAGCGCCACCCGCTCCGAGCCCAGCCGCCCCAGCCAGTGGAACTGCGCCTCGCGCGCCGGGGTGCGCGCCAGCGAATAGATCAGCACGTTGGGCTGGTGGCTGGCCAGCGCCATGCTGCGCGCCCACGGATAGACATGATGCTGGAACGGCAGCCCGGCATGACGCAGCAACTGCTCGACAAAGCGCGGCGCCGGCCCCTGCAGGCGCTGGCCGACGATGAAATTGAACGGCGGCGCGTCTTCGGTCACCACCTTGAGCATGACATGTGCCCCCGCCAGCAGCGGCTGCAGGCAGCAACAGGCCAGCAACAGAGCATTCGCAAGCCGCATAAGCCCTCCGCGACGGGACAAGGGAGCCTCTTGCTGCGTTGTAGCCCACCACGGCACGCGGCACAAGCCGGCCGCCAGCAGCGCGCACCGGCCGCGGCTCCGTAGCGCTACGGAACGACTGCCACCAGCGGCAATGCCATAATGGCAGCATGACACCCCTGCGCCCCTATCTGCTGCCCGCCAGCTGGCTGCTGCTGAGCCTGCTCGCCGGCGGCGTGCTGCTTCTGGCCGGCTTCAGCCAGCAACGCAGCCTGTTCCAGCAGAACAGCAGCATCGCCCACCGCCTGCTCAGCCAGAAGATGGTGCAGCACGAGGCGGTGCTGGCCACCCTCGCGCTGCAGCAACGGCCACCGCCAGCCGCGGAACTGCTGGCCGGCCTGCGCCCGGCGATGCCGCAGCTGCTGGCGCTGGGCCTGCGGCAGGACGGCCGCTGGCTGGGCAGCGGCAGCACACCGCCGCCACTGGCCGCCACGCTGGCACGGGCGCGGCAACAGCACCGCATCCAGACCCAGGCCGCCGGGGTCGCGCAATACTGGCTGGTGGCGCCGTCCGGCTGGAGCCTGCTGCTCGACAGCCGCCGCCTGCTGGCGGCCAGCGAATGGCCGGCCACGCTGCAGCGGGTGCAGCTGCAACTGCCCGGCGGCAATAGCGTGCTGCTGAACCAGCCGATGCCGGACTGGGGCTGGCCGATGGCGCTCGACAAGCCGCTGCCGACCAGCGCGCAGCCGTTCACCTTTCACAGCCAGCAGCGCTACGGCATCGCGCAGTGGCCGTGGCTGAGCTGGCTGGCCACGAGCGCGGCGCTGGCGCTGCTGCTGGCGTGGCAGCACAGCCGCCGCCAGGCGCGGCAACAGGCGCAGCGCGAGCGGGAACAGGCAAGGTTGGCCGCGGTCAGCCGCCTCAGCACCTTGGGCGAGATGGCCGCCGGCATGGCGCACGAGCTGAACCAGCCGCTGACCGCTATCCTCGCCAACCTGCGCGCCTGCCAGCGGCTGCTGGACGACGACGACGAGCGCGACACGGTGCGCCAGGCGCTGGCCAGCAGCGCGGCGCAGGCCAAGCGCGCTGGCGACATCATCGCCCGCCTGCGTGCGCTGGTGACGCAGCAGGCGCCGCGGCCACTGGCCGCCGTCGACAGCGCCGCACTGCTGGCCTCGGTGCAGGACCTGCGCCAGGCCGAGCTGGCGGCGCTGGGCATCCGCCTGCACTGCCTCGATGCCAGTGGCGGGCGGCGGGCGCTGGCCGACAGCGTGGCGCTGGAGCAGATCGTGCACAACCTGCTGCAGAACGCGGTCGACGCGCTGGCCGGCCAGCCCGGCAGCATCGAGATCCGCGCCGACAGCGACGCCGGCCGCTACCGGCTGCAAGTCAGCGACAGCGGCCCCGGCATCGCCGCCACCGACCTGCCGCAGCTGTTCCAGCCGTTTTTCAGCACCAAAGCCGGCGGCATGGGGCTGGGACTGAGCCTGTGCGAGACACTGGCGCACAGCCTGCACGGCCAGCTCACTGCGGCCAACCTGCCCGCCGGCGGCGCCTGCTTCACGCTGCGCCTGCCGCTGGCCGACGAGGACAACGCATGAACCAGCAGCACTCGCCACTGATCTACCTGGTCGACGACGACGACGCGGTGCGCGAGGCACTGGCACTGCTGCTGAAAAGCGTCGGCCTGCGCGCCGAGGGCTTTGCCAGCCCGCAGCAGTTCCTGGCGCAGCACGACCGCCACAGCATCGGCTGCGTGGTGCTGGACATCCGCATGCCCGGCATCAGCGGGCTGGACGTGCTCGACACCCTTGCCGCCGGCAGCGACCTGCCGGTGATCATGCTCACCGGCCACGGCAACGTCGACCTCTGCCGCCGCGCGTTCAAGAACGGCGCCGAGGAATTCCTGCAGAAACCGGTCGACGACGACGTGTTCCTCGACAGCGTGCAAAAAGCGGTGCGCCAGCACATCGCCCGCCGCGACAAGCAGGCCGCCAGCCTCGCCGCGCAGCAGCGGCTGCAACGGCTGTCCGGACGCGAACTGGACGTGCTGCAGCGTATCGCCGACGGCATGACCAACAAGGAGATCGCGCGCGAGCTGGCGCTGTCGCCGCGCACGGTGGAAACCTACCGCGCCAACGTGTTCGCCAAGCTGGAAGTCGACACCCTGGCGCAGCTGATCCGCCACTACCTGCTGCTGCTGCCGCAACGCTGAGCACCGCGCCGGCAATGCGCGGCCCCCCGGCGTCAAGCGCGCCGGGCGGCCCTGCCCTCGCCGCCGCTCGTGCCGCGACCAGCCTCCGGCTCCGTACTGCTACGGAGGCCGCCGCGTAATCGACCGAATATCGCGCCGGCGGCGCAGCAGCTAAGCTGATCCTGTCGTCCCCACTCATTCCGCACAGGAGCTTGATCATGATCCGTACCCTCATCGCCGTTACCCTGCTCGCCGCCAGCGCCGCCCATGCCGCCCCGGTGACCGAACGCAATATCGCGCTGGCCGACGCGCAGAAGCTGGCCAGCGACGCGGTGGCGCAGTGCCTGGCCAAGGGCTGGAACGTCGGCGTCAGCGTGGTCGACCGCGCCGGCAACCTGAAAGCCTTCGCCCGCGCCGACAACGCCGGCCCGCACACCATCGAGGCCAGCCGTGCCAAGGCGTTCACCTCCGCCTCCGCCAAGGCGCCGACCCAGGCGATGATGGAAAACGCGCAGAAGAATCCCGGTGCGGCCAACCTCACCGACATCCCCGGCTTCCTGCTGCTGGGCGGCGGCGTGCCGCTGAAGGCCGGTAACGAGGTGATCGGCGCCATCGGCATCGGCGGCGCCCCCGGCGGCCACCTCGACGAGCAGTGCGCACTGGCGGCCATCGACGCCAACGCCGCGCTGTTCAAGTAAGTCCCAGCCCGCGTTTCGCAGCATGAAAAAAGCCACGCCCAAGAGCGTGGCTTTTGTTTTCCGAGGTTGAGTTGCGGCCAGGGTTGGCCGCAGGGCATACCCGCACCAAAAACGTAGCCCGGCGAAGCGCCAGGCAGCGGCCAGCCGGCCATGAAAAAGCCACGCCCGGGAGCGTGGCTTGTCAGCAACTGCGTTGCGGCCAACGTTGGCCGCAACGCTTACTCCGCCAGCGCCTGCGCCAGGTCGGAGAGGATGTCGTCGATGTCCTCGATGCCGATCGACAAGCGCAGCTGGCCCTCGCGGATGCCCAGCGCCGCCTTCTGCTCCGGCGGCATACCGCCGTGCGACATGGTGTAGCTGTGGTTGACCAGCGACTCCACCCCGCCCAGCGATTCCGCCAGCAGGAACAGCTGCAACCGGCTGGCGACGCGGCTGGCGGCGGCGCGGCTGTCTTCCTTCAGGTACACGGTGACGATGCCGCCGAAGCGGCGCATCTGGCGTTTCGCCAGCTCGTGGCCCGGGTGTTCGGGCAGGCCGGGAAAGAACACCTTGTCGATCGCCGGGTGGCCCTGCAGGAAGGCGGCCACCTTCTCGGCGTTGTCGCAGTGCCGCTCCATGCGCAGCGCCAGCGTCTTGATGCCGCGCAGGGTGAGGAAACAGTCCTGCGGCCCCGGTACCGCGCCGGCGGCGTTCTGGATGAACTTGATCGCCTTGAACAGCGCCGCGTCGTTGACCGCCACCAGCCCCAGCAGCACGTCGGAATGGCCGCCGAGGTATTTGGTGGCGGAGTGCACCACGATGTCGGCGCCCTGGTTCAGCGGGTTCTGCAGGTAGGGCGTGGCGAAGGTGTTGTCCACCGCCACCACCGCCCCGTGCTGGTGCGCGATCGCCGCCAGCGCGGCGATGTCGACCATGCCCAGCAGCGGGTTGGTCGGCGTCTCCAGCCACACAAGCCGGGTGTTGCTGCTGATGACGGCCTCAAGGTTGGCCGCATCGGACAGGTCGGCAAAGGTCACCTTGATGCCCTGCGCCGCCAGCACCTTGTCGAGGATGCGGTAGGCGCCGCCGTACAGGTCGGCCACCGCGATCACCTCGTCGCCGGGCTTGAGCGTGGCGCGCAGCACCGCGTCGATCGCCGCCATGCCGCTGGCGAAGGCCAGGCCGTGCGCCGCGTCTTCCAGCGCCGCGAAGTTGGCCTCCAGCGCCGCCCGCGTCGGGGTGCCGGTGCGGGCGTAGGCGAATTCCAGCGACTCGCCCACCGCGTCGTGGGCAAAGGCGGAGGTCTGGTAGATCGGTGGCATCACCGCGCGGTTGTGCTGGTGGTAGTCAAAACCGGCGTGGATCGCCTTGGTGGCAAATTTCATGGTATCCCTCGTTTCGCTCATGGCCGCATGGGGCGCGTCAGCGGGCGTGGGCGCGGCCGAAGTGGCGCTCCACCCGTTGCTGCACCTGCTCGAACAGCGCGCTCAACACCCAGTAGATCGCCGCCGCCATCAGGTACAGCGGCAGCGGCTGGAAAGTCTGCGCGATCAGGTCCTTGGTCACCATCATCAGCTCGGAGACCGTGATCACCGACACCAGCGAGGTGTCCTTGATCAGCGAGATCAGGCTATTGGCGAGGCTGGGCACCGCCAGCCGTACCGCCTGCGGCGCAATGACGAAGCGCACCGCCGGCCACCAGCCCAGTCCCAGCGACAGCGCCGCGTCCCACTGCCCGCGCTCGACGCCGGCCATCGCGCCGCGCAGGCTCTCCGACAGGTAGGCGGCCACGTTCAGCGTCAGCGCCAGAATGCCGGCGGTGACCGGCTCGAACTCGATGCCGACGCTGGGCAGGCCGTAGTAGATGACAAAAATCTGCACCAGCAGCGGCGTGCCGCGCATCAGGCTGACGTACAGCGCCGCTACTTGCGACAGCAGCGGCACCTGCGCGATGCGCAGCAGCGCCACGGCGAAGCCCAGCGTCAGG
>Ga0209172_10001004_pt1 | contig 67313 bp, 54 predicted proteins | sample LarsenN4metaG_FD_184113 | JGI IMG/M metagenome (GOLD analysis project Ga0209172, IMG submission 184113) | Hot spring sediment bacterial and archeal communities from British Columbia, Canada, to study Microbial Dark Matter (Phase II) - Larsen... ...
TCGGCGGCCTCTGCTATACTACCCCCATTCTCTATGTACTCTATGACTCGTTTTCTCAAGTCCAGACTATAAGCCATTCTGACCCCTCCCTCATAATTCTTCTCAATTTTAGCACATCTGGCTTCCCTCTCACTCTTATTTGAAATGACTATAGCTGGTGAAAAACACTCCTCATATTTGCCACCTAGAACGCACGGAAATCACATCGGTGGTGTGATTCATCGTTTGACATGATTTCCCTGCCCCTAAACGCAACTGTTTTGAAACCCTTATGTAGTGAGGGTTTCAGGGGCAGCTTCCTCGTTAGCCTGCACGGCTAGTCTCCACTGATTTCTACTAATGTCTCGCCAGCCGCTAAAAGTTCTAAAGCTCTAGGTAACATCTCACTCAGAATCTCACGCAACCGAAGATTTCCGGCTCCTCCGCATCTCTTAGTCCAAGATTACGCAAAGCTACTGCTTCAACCCCAAATGTGCTAGTAATCCAAGTGGCAATTGCCGGAGATAGATGTGCATCTACCCAGATTGTCATGGCACTAAAACTGGGTGATTAAGTTTCCGTGAGGCATATAAAAGCGATGCTTTCAGATCGTCTGCTTCCAGATCGGGCATTTCCTCTAGAATTTCTGCCGCCGTTAGACCCGCAACAAACAGATCTAGCACATCTGATACCCGGATTCTCATCCCTCGAATACAGGGACGACCACCGCACTGTTGGGGATTAATCGTAATTCTTTCCAGTAAGGCTGACATATCACAAGTGAGGGGTTTCTGATATGGGAATTTTAGCACAAGGTTGGGGGCAGCGATCGGCAGACTACTCATCCTGAAGTAAAGCTAACAATCCGATCGGATACCGCCCAGGCTGCATAATTGAGAGCCTGACGAATGTCTTCTTCCTCCAACTCTGGATACGAGTCTAAAATTTGTTGAACCGATAACTGACTAGGGAGTAGCTTCAGGACAAATTCTCCCGTGAGCCGCATTCCCCGGATTGTTGGTTGTCCAAGGCACTGCTGGGTTGATGGTAATACGATCTAGTTCCGCGATCGCCATGAGACTCCTTGAAGTATCTTGACTTTTCTCCATTCTGACATAAGGGCGATCGCTCTTACTTATGCAGAGAAACCGGGTTTCTGGCAAAATCTTGGTGAGGATGCAGAATTCCTAAAAGAAACCCGGTTTCTGAGTCTAGGGGATAGAGGATATGGCATTAGCCATCAATAGCATTGATGACAAATTCCTTAAACATAGCAACGGAAATAATGATTGTGTTAGGTAGAAGTGCCTGCATTTCTTCAAAATCGCGATCGCCTGTAATTAAAAAATCAGCCTCACCGACAACTGCACAAGCTAAAAATTTTTCATCTTGGCGGTCTCTAGGAAAATTCACATTGACTGCTACTTCAATTTTAGCGATCGCTGACTCAACAATATTTACCCATTTTTGCTTAACTGTGTCACTTAACTTAAGTTTTGGCCGATTTAAAACCTCTCGGTATTCCTGGATAATTGCATCCGATCCAATCCATTCCCATTCATCACTCGCTATAATAAAACTAATTATTTCTTCTGGCTTTCCATCGGCCAAGGTCGCAGAAATTAAGACATTGGTATCGATGATAATCTTCACTCACCGCTCCTCACCGCCTCAATTTCTGCGGCGATATCCGCTTCAGATAAAGGATTATCAGCGTGTAACTCTTGGACTTCTCGACATAATTGGCTAAATCTTGATTTTAGAGCTAATTTGGCTGGATCAAGCGATGGTTTGGCTTTTAAAAATTTAATTTTTTGGAGTTTTTCTTCCAGCAAATTTTGAGCAAATTCTCCTTTTAATATTGAAATTTCTATGGTCTCTTGAGCGTCAATATTATTAATTTTCTGAATGCTAATTACGTCTCCTTCTCTCCGAACTTCTACTTCCTCTAAACCCGTCAATAAGGATGGCGGAATAACCAGACCATTTTCACTGACTTTTAATCTCATTTTTACCTCTTTTTAATTCATAAATGCTCAGAACCCATTGCTGCTGATATCACAAAGGAATCCTTATCATCATAATCCAACTATATTGTTATTAGGAACAGCTTTTACAAAATATTACATTTGGCGCGAGGAAATGGTTAAATTGTCAGGATTTGCTGACTTCTGGGGACTGGCGGGGAAAATATCACAGCTAGCTGTTAAAAATAACATTCATATTTAGCCCCTAGAACGCACGGAAATCACATCGGTGGTGTGATTCATCGTTTGACATGATTTCCCTGCCTCTAAACGCAATATTACTCAAACCCTTGTGGAGTGAGGGTTTCAGGGACTTTCTTCGCCTTGGTCCTAGTTGGTTAGGAATTGGAAAGGGCGATCGCTCTTACTTCTGCAGAGAAACCGGGTTTCTGGCAAAATCTCTGTGAGGATGCAGAAACTCTGACAGAAACCCGGTTTCTGAGTCGCAGTTCCCCCCCATCAAAAAAATCTGTAAACTTCGCTTCAACCCACCCCATAGGCAATTCACTCATACTAATACCTCCTCTTGCGTCTTTCTCCCTAGCTTTATTCATGTTTGTGTTTTCGCTTCACTCAACATTTGTGAAATCACGAGATTGAGTGGTGGCAGGGATTATTCAACGGTTGCCCACACCACCACTGCATCAATTTTCCAATATTCATGTACCAAAACATCCTTCATCCCTGCCACCGACTTCCAGGGAATCTCTGGATAATTGAGGCGCTGCTCATTGGGGATTTTCTTAACGGCTTCACCGATAATTTCCAGCAACTTAACCACCGCTAAACATTTTTCTCGGTTTTCCAGAAATGATTGCAAATCTACATCCTTCGTAAAGGATTCAATCTCAGCGATCGCCTCTAAAATATCCTGTAAAACTTCGCCAAAACTTCGCTCTGTCATAGATATATCACCTCGGAGAAAACGCGATCGCGGATTCTTGGTTTTAATCCATTAACTGTTACCACATCCACTTTAATGGCAAATAGTTCACTTAAATAATCTCGCAGTTCCACAAGTTTTAGTAAGGTCGGAGGTTTCTGGTAATCCACTAAAATATCCAAATCACTGGTTTCAGTTTGTTTCCCTCTGGCGTAGGAACCAAAAACCCCTATCCTCGTAATTTGATAGGTTGCCAACAACCACGATTTCTGACTTGCTAAAATCTGTAACACTTCATCCCGCGTTTTCATGGTTTGTCTGCCATCATTAATTAATTAGCCGCCATCCTATCAATCAATTCCACATCCTCATATATCGAGGCCAAAGGACAGCGAAAATCAATACTAATCAGTTCTAATTCTGGATGCTCCTGAGAGGCAGCATCTTCAGGATAGGCAGTTAATTCCCATTTCCCGGCATTGGTTTTGTAATAGCGATCGATGCTCACCTTTTCCGCATCAATTAGGACATACTCTTGCAGGGTGGGAATATGGCGATAGAAACGAAACTTATCGCCGCGATCGAAAGCCGCTGTAGTCGGTGACAAAACTTCTACAATCAATTTCGGGTAACTGATCGCCTCGATCGCCCGTCGATCGCGCTCATCACAACTGACTACCACATCGGGATAAAAATAAGGTCCTTGCTCAGAAACTTTGACCTTAGCATCTGACAAATTCACCTTACAGCCCTTCCCGCGCAAAAAAGCCCGCAGCAAGCTGGTTAAATTCACTGCAATATCATTATGGGGCAGTGTCCCGCCCGTCATAGCGTGGACTTCGCCATCGATATATTCATGCTTAATTAGTTGCTGGGCTTCCCAAGTCAGATACTCGGTAACAGTCATGGATGAGGGGTTGACTTGAGCAATCATAATTCGTCTCCATTGACATTAAACTCACTCATCATGGTCTCAATTTCTCGCCCAGCATTGCCCAAATGGGTAGCAATAGCAGCAGCAATCTCCTCCGGCTCGGTTAGCTCACCCTCTGGGTCATTGCTCGTATCCCGCAACCAGGCCATATCCAGATTATCATTTCGGGCGGCAATCTGCTCACGGGTGAAACACCGGAACCGCCCTGCTTCGCCCAAGTCAGTGCGCGGGGCCCTACCCAAGGGGTCATCCCCAAACGCTGCCTTAAACTCGGTTGGGTTTCGTTCCTCAACCCAACCTACAAGACTAATACCTAAATCTTCCCTAATTGCAAGGGATATTAGAGCATATTAGGCCATTTTGGGGCACATTCCCTGTTGTTTTTTGCCGAGCTTGTGAAAGCTGAAAGCCTTGTATTGTATATGGCTCAAGCGTGATTTGAACACGCGACCAAGGGCTTATGAGTCCCCTGCTCTACCACTGAGCTACTGAGCCGTGTTTTTTAGCACCTTTATAATATTAGCACATTAGGGCTGGTTGTCAATACCTTTGACAAAAAATTTTTGGGGACAGTAGAGACAAGGAGGGGAACTGGAGGCGAGGGGGCTCATCAGCCCCTGGGTTCTTCGTCCCCCTGCCCCCGGTCCCCCCTACCTTCTTCCGTCTCCTTAGATGTAACGAGTGAGCTGCACCCGGTAACGGTCTTTTTTTGTCACCTGAATTTCGCCTATTTCCAGACGACCTTTCCCGCGAATGGCAATTAAGTCACTGGTTTTAACCTGATAGCTGCTACTAGAGATTTCTTTCCAGTTGACCCGCACATCGCCACCAGTAATCATTTCAGCCATTTTGCTGCGGGACATGCCGAAACCGGCGGAGGCGATCGCATCCAGACGCAGAGAAGCCTCAACCGTCGTCAGCTCCTTTTTCTTCGGTTCTTTGACTTTCAGCTCGCTGAAATCGATCGTCTGCACTTTCACCGGGACAGAGCGCACCTGTTTCAGTTCCATTTCTAGAAACGGGACCAATTCCGGCACCACAATTGCCTGGGCTCCCCGTTCCCCCAGAACCAGAATATCACCAGTTTTCTCCCGCACGATACCAGTACCGAGGAGGGCGCCGAGGAAGTCGCGATGGTTGGCAGTATCAAACAGAAAATTACCCGCAATTTCCACCGCCGCGATCGCCACTTGGTTTGGTTCCAGGGGGAGTTCGGCGCGAGCGATCGCCAGCCGTTGGCGTTCCGCTTGCGGATAACCCCCCCAAGGCACAATGCTCACCTCCGTCAGTCGCCCAAAAGCCGTTTTCACCTCCGCCAATTCTGGCGGTGACAGAAAATCTGTCATCACCACTTCCCAAGTTTTGATTGCCTGCTCCGCTTTATCCACCACCCGGGACAGGCAATCTTTATTTTCCACACCTTTTAACAGTTCTAGTTTAGGCAGCATATTTCCATAAAATTATCTGATTACTGGACTGGAACGACCCAAGAGACTGGGGGAAAAGGTTCTTACCTAGGCTTTAGCCCCCAAAAACCACCAGGAGACTGGGAGACGACGGGCGCCGGAGTCAACACTTTAAGTAGATAAGGTGGTATATAAGATTTTCAACAATTCTTGATTAGTATAAGGTTTTGATACAAAAGCTTGCACCCCCATGCTAGCTGCCTCTGCGGTCATCGCGTGACCGCGCAAACCGGTAATAGCGATAATTTTAACATCCGGCTCGATCGCTTGCAAACACCGGATCGTACTAGGTCCATTGCGAGCTGGCATCATCAAATCCAGCAGTACCAAGCTAATTTCATCTTGATACTGGACATATAAATCCACAGCTTCCAGACCATTACTAGCAGTTAACACCCTGTAGGCATATTTTTCCAGAGTCGCTTTAGTGATTTCGCAAATCGGCGCCTCATCATCCACCAGGAGAATAAGCTGCCCTGCGCCAGCAGGCATATCTCGATCTTCCTCCTGGGGAGCCTCCGCCGCCTCAAACGCGGGCAAGTAAACCGTAAATTCCGTCCCCTGCCCAACCTCACTCTCCACACAGACAAAACCGCCGTGACTTTTCACAATCCCGATCACCGTAGAAAGTCCCAATCCGGTGCCTTTCCCAGTCTCTTTGGTAGTGAAAAAGGGTTCAAAAATCCGGTCTAAAATATCCGGGGGAATACCACTCCCAGTGTCTCCCACTTGAATCATCACATAATCGCCCGGTTTGACATTGCCAAGCTGATTTCTGGCTTCCACTTCTGACACAACAACATTAGCAGCTTTAATTGATAAAGTCCCCCCATCTGGCATGGCATCCCTAGCATTAACGCTGAGATTCATCAGGATTTGATGCAATTGGGTAGTATCACCATAAATCAACTGGAGGTCTCTGGGTATGTCCGAGAAAAATTCAATAGATTTAGGGAAAGTTTCCTTGGCGATGGCCACAATTTCATTAATCAAGTGGCGGACTTGGACAACGCCTCGCTCTCCTTCAAAACCTTTGGCAAAAGACAGAACTTGCTTAATTAATTCCGCGCCCCGTTTAGTATTAGTTTCCAACATTTGCAGCATCAGATCCCGCTTATCTGGGGGCAGTTCGATTTGCAAAAGCTGTACGGCTCCGAGAATCGGTGTGAGAATATTATTTAAATCGTGAGCAATACCGCTAGCCAGAGTCCCGATACTTTCCAAGCGTTGAGTGCGGAGGAACTGAGATTCAAGTTTTTTCTTTTCCGTGATATCCGTATTGACAGCCAGGATAGATTTAGGGACCCCCCGCTCGTCCAGCACCAGAGTCCAGCGACTCGCCACCAGAGCCTCTTTACCATTTTTGGTGATTTGATGCAATTCCCCCTGCCATTCGCCCCGGGCAAGGACAACTTTTTTTGCCTCAATTAGGGAAGATGCACTTTTGCCCCCCAAGAGCTGATACCCATTTTGGCTCACCGCTTCCAATGCGGTCCAGCCGTAAAGATGTTCTGCGCCTTTATTCCAGAATAAAATGCGGTTTTCCAAATCCCAAACCATAATTGCATCGGTAGCAATATCCAGGAGAGCTGCTTGCTCTTGAACTTGGGCCTCAGATTTTTTCCGTTCTGTAATATCAGACCAAGCCCCAACAATTTCCTCGACTCCCCCCTGTGGGTTACGCACCAGCTTCATTTCATCTCGCAACCAGCGATAGGAGCCGTCGTGGTGGCGAAAGCGGTATTCAAAGGCATGATGTCCTAATTGGAATAAGCGGTTGAACTCAGCGAAGACATGGGGCTTATCATCTGGGTGAACCCGTTCCACCCAGAAATTAGCCTCAGAGAGGAATTCTTCTGGTAAATATCCGAGCTTTTCCGTGATATTGTCGCTGACAAAGGTGGCGCTATAATCTCCCTTAGCTTCACTGGTGTAGATAATAGCTGGGCTAGAGGAGAGGAGGTGTTGCAGCCGCGCTTGGGTAGAGCGTAGCATTGCTTCTGTGCGCTGGAGTTCATCAATTTTAGATTGGAGTTCTGCCTCTCGTACCACCCGTTCCGAGACATCCTCGATCGTGGTGATAGTCCCCAGCACCCGCCCATGTACCATGAGGGGGGCAATGCGAACGCTCTGGAACATTTGCGGCAATTTGCTATTGACAGCGATCGCCGGTAGGGGGAGCAGATAGCCATGTAGGCGCTGGGATAAGAACACCACTTGACCGCTGAGAGCCTGATTGTAAAACTTTTCCAGGCGCCTTTGAGACAGTTGTGGATAGGCTTCTAGCAAATAGCGCCCCATCATTGCTGGTGCCAACAAGCCGCTGTGGATTTCCAGCCAATGGTTCCACCCGGTAATTTTTAAATTGATATCCGTGGTGAATATGCCTTGGTCGGCGTGGTCATTCAACCAGCCCAAAAGTGCCAAGTTTTTTTGTAAGTTATAGTTCAAATCAATCATACTGTGACAGGATGAATTTTGCTTATATTTTTAAATATAATTTATATATAATTGATATTTTCTGCACTACTAGCCTGTTTAACAAGTAAAAATCCGCGCCTACCAAGTATTTAAATGTGAGCCAACCGGGAGTTTAAGCGCTATTTTGAGCGGCATTTTCCACAGAAATATCAGCCCACTCGTCCACCGAGGTGAGCAGCTTTTCCAAGGAGACAACACCCAAAACCATGACCAGATAACCTGTGACCGCGTTTTCCCGCAGGCGAAAGGCGGTGTAAACTACCATTGCGTAGCGCATTTCTTCCTTACCAATTACCAAAGAGTGCAGCAACCCGTCGAGAGCTTCCAGGTACAGACGGGGTACAGAAAAAGAGATTTGGATTTCCAGGAGATTGCCAAACACGCTCAAACAGGCATTGAGGAGGATATTACCCACCTCCGTGAGTACCTCTGCACCGGAGGCGTCCAGACGATCGCTGTGGGGACTTTCCTCGGGACAGACCAAATCTGACAGCATCACGGCGCCATCATAGTTGAGTAGTAACAAAGCATTACCCGATACCGGTCCGTGGAAAATCTGCTGTACCGTCGCAACTTCCCCCTTCACGAACGTGGCCAGTTTGGAACTTAGCTCCGAGATCGGATGGATAGAAACCATCGGCGCCTCTAGGAGGACTCGGTTGCCGGTCAGTTCTGAAAGGGAAGCCGCAGTGCGAGCAAAGCCGATGTTAATCAGCTCTGTCAGGGCATCCCGCTGTTTTTCTGTGAAGATTGTCATACTACCCCCTCAATGCCTAGCGCGTTATTGACTGCAGCCAAAACCTTGGCTGCCCCAAAGGGTTTGGTGACATAACCCACCGCACCTCCGGCCAAGACGCTGGTACGGGTCATTTCCTGCAAGTCAGCAGTAGCCATAATAATCTGGGCTTGCCCGTCTAATTGGCGCAATTTTTCCAGAACCTCCGTACCGCTCATTTCCGGCATTGCCATATCCAGCAATACCAGATCCGGCTTTTCCAAAAAATAAGTCTCGATCGCCAGCAACCCGTTTGTCGCTTCGATAATTTCGTGCCCCTCTGGCTGCAGAATTTTTCTCAGTATTTTCCGCGACATCCCAGAGTCATCCACAATTAAAATTTTGGCCATCATAGTGCCTCCAGAATCAGCCACTGCCTTGGGGGTAAAAGGCACTCCGCATCTTTTTGTCAAACCTGCTTCCACAAATGAGCGCTGTCGATCATAGTACCCCCTGCCGGATCGGCAACATTCTAATTGTAACCCAATCAGTGGTTCTCGCGCTCAAACAATTAAGGTGGTGGGGCAACCACGAGCGATCGCCTCGATGAGGGCGTTGCCCGAACATCCCCAGTTCTCCCATGCCGGTCATCGATAAATTGTGCCGACATTCCATTGCGGCCTAACGCGAGGAGCTAACAACCCCAAGGCGGGGAAATCCCCTAGGCTTCGGTTCCCAGACCTCCTTCGTCCTGGCCACCCCCAACTAAATCACCCTTGATGTAAAACTTAATGTTTTGGTGAAATCCCTACAAAAATTAGTTAAATTTTTCATCGATTTAAGCCGATTTTGATAGAATAGTAATGGCTCTTGACAAAAATTTAGCAGCGCCCCTATTCCACTTCCTCAAAAGCCTTTTTTCCCAATCATCTGGCCATCGAGTTCAGTGATTTTACGGAAAGGCTAGCACCTGTGAAACCAGATTTTCCTCAGTCTCCCCATAAAGGAGGAGCGGGGGCTGATGGAGTAGGACGGATGGGGAGCCCATGAGATGGGGAGATGGGCGAGAGTTCCCGCCCCATCGCATGGGCTCCCCGACGCCAACAGCCCCGCACCCTCCACAACAATAGTGAGCATTTTTGCGGGGGATGCTCAGACCTCAGACCGTTCCGTCAGCATCATATACGCGCAGAGTTTCCGGCTGGAACTGACGCAGGATGAGGGTGGCTTGGGTTGTGGCAGTGTCAGGCCCGCGAACCACTACCAGGTACTTGCCCTCATCGAGGCTGGCACGGTAAGAAAAAGCATCTTCACTGTCCCCAACCAAAGTCAAGCCACCGGCGGAGAAAAAGGCGCCCATGCCTCCAGAAACTGCACCGAGCAACCCCCCCACCACGTGATTGCCGATCGGTCCGGCCCAGGCAAAAGTATCCAAATCCGCCAGCACACTGAAGGTCAAACCAGCAAAAAACCCAAATGGCATCAGCCAGGTGGCCATCAGCAGCACTCGGCGGCGAGTTTTCTGGTTGGGGTCGAGCTGCCCTAACCCCTCAGCGCTGAGATATCCCTTACCAAAAATGGTAACTCGGACATCGGCGGCGCCCTCTTTTTCCATCGCCACGGATACGGCTTCGGCACTTATTCGATCGGGAAATACAGCTACAACTAAGTTCATTGGCTAAACAACATTTAAATGGAATTACACTAATCACACATCACCATAGGCAAAACCACAGGGATGGCGGTTCCTCTGTCCCGGCTTTGTGGTTGCCCCTACTTCGCCTGACCATTATCACCAAAAATTACCCTATTCCAGAATTGGCCACCTGATCCCGAAAATCGAAAATTAAATGAATCTTAATTGCGTAATCGACAAATAATGGTATAATTCGCTGGTTAATACCGAGTTGCTCCAGGGGTGGGTTCAGTAATTTATGAATCCTGCCTGCGGGATTGAAACACGAGGGGACTCTCAGAAGCGGAGACTCGGAAACGGGGAGACTGGGGGGTGTGTGGGGAGTCTCCCCACACACCCCCATCTCCCGCCGTGGAGAAAGCCCAAGCAGCTCTCCATCTCCGTCGCCCGCCGTCCCCAATTTCACCACCACCATCGCTTGTCATGCCAAAAGTTCTCGTATCCGATACTATCGACCAAGCCGGAATCGATATCCTCTCTCAAGTCGCCCAGGTTGATGTGAAAACCGGCTTGTCACCCGAAGAGTTAATCAAAATCATGCCGGAGTATGATGCTCTGATGATTCGCTCCGGCACCCGTGTCACCAAAGAGGCGATCGATGCGGGCACTCAGCTCAAAATCATTGGCCGCGCGGGCGTTGGCGTGGATAATGTGGATGTGCCCGCCGCCACCCGCCAGGGAATTGTTGTGGTTAATTCCCCGGAAGGCAATACCATTGCTGCTGCTGAACACGCTCTGGCGATGATGCTGGCCATGTCCCGCTACATCCCCGATGCTAATCAATCCCTGAAAAACGGCAAATGGGACCGCAAGAGCTTTGTGGGTGCGGAAGTTTACAAAAAAACCCTCGGCATCGTGGGACTCGGCAAAATCGGCTCCCACATCGCTGCTGCTGCCAAAGCACTGGGGATGAAACTAATTGCCTACGATCCTTTTATCTCCATCGATCGGGCGGAGCAACTCGGTTGCCGTTTGGTAGATATGGATTTGCTGCTGCAAGAAGCAGATTACATCACTCTCCACATTCCCAAAACTCCCGAAACTACTAACCTCATTGACGCCAAGGCTCTGGCGAAAATGAAACCCACCACCAGGATTATCAACTGCGCCCGGGGTGGCATTATTGATGAGGTGGCGTTGGTCGAAGCTCTCACATCAGGGCGCATCGCTGGCGCGGCTCTGGATGTGTTCAATAACGAACCCCTAGAACCAGATTCGCCCCTGCGTCAGGTGGGCAAAGAACTGCTCCTCACCCCCCACTTGGGAGCCTCCACCGCTGAAGCGCAAATTAATGTGGCGATCGACGTGGCCGAGCAAATTCGTGATGTCCTCCTGGGCCTACCAGCCCGATCGGCTGTGAACATCCCTGGTCTGTATCCCGATGCTCTGGAAAAACTCAGACCTTACCTACAGCTTGCCGAAACCCTCGGCAATTTAGTCAGTCAACTGACCGGAGGCAGGGTAGATTTACTCAACGTCCGGATGCAGGGAGAATTGGCCAACAACGACAGCATGCCGGTAGTGGTGGCGGCCCTTAAAGGTCTGCTCTCGCAAGCTCTGCGCGAGCGCGTCAATTATGTTAACGCCACGATCGAAGCCAAGGAACGGGGGATCCGCGTGATTGAAACTCGCGATGCTTCGATGCGTGACTATGCTGGCTCGCTCCATCTTTCCGCCAAAGGCGCTCTGGGAGAACATTCGGTGACTGGGGCTTTGTTGGGAGATGGGGAAATTCGGATCACCGATGTGGATGATTTTCCGATTAACGTCCCCCCAAGTCGCTATATGCTATTCACAAGGCACCGCGATATGCCGGGGATTATCGGGAAAATCGGTTCCCTACTGGGGAGTTTTAATGTGAACATCGCCAGTATGCAGGTGGGCCGCAAAATCGTGCGCGGCGATGCTGTAATGGTGCTGAGCATTGATGACCCCCTCCCAGAAGGGATTCTGGCAGAGATTATGAAGGTTCCTGGCATTCGGGATGCTTATACCGTGACGCTATGAGGTAAAAGTTTTGAGTTTTGATGTGTGGCCATGAACCAATCATCGGAAAAAAGCCGGCCTCAAAACTCAAAGCTGAAATATATGGCAAATAACTGGTGGGAAATTCAAGTGCTATGCGATCGCTCCTTGGAAGATTTAATCTTCCACAGGATCGAAACTTTTGGCTGTCGGGGCAGTGCCAGTCAAATCAAGGGGAATTCCTGTTTGCTCTCGGCTTATTTGCCGCAGGAGCAGGCTAACGTCCTGGACTTGGCGGCTCTATCCCTGATCCTGCGCCAAGATGCTCTATGTTTGGGGATGCAGGTTCCGGCAGTGCAGTGGCATTTGGTGGAGGAGGAAGATTGGGCTAGCAGTTGGAAAAAGCACTGGCACCCCCAGGAAATCGGCGATCGCTTCTTAATCTATCCCGCTTGGCTACCCCTTCCCCCGGATCCAGAACGTCTCCTCCTGCGCTTGGACCCCGGCACCGCTTTCGGCACCGGCGCCCACGCTACCACCCAGTTGTGCCTAGAAGCTCTGGAAATGCGCCTCGGAGAAGACCCCCAAGATTCTTTAGTCGCAGATATTGGCTGCGGTTCTGGCATTTTATCGATTGGTGCCATCCTCCTTGGCGCCCGCAAGGCTTATGCGGTGGATATTGACCCCCTAGCGGTCCGCGCCGCCCGCCGCAATCGGGACCTGAATAAAATTACCGAAGACCAGATGACCGTGAAGCTCGGGAGCATCGATCGCCTCAAGCAAATGCTCGACGCCCCGATCGACGGTTTCGCCTGCAACATCCTCGCCGAAGTGATTATCGATTTAATCCCTCACCTGGAAGCGGTGGCTAAACCCTCCACCTGGGGCATTCTCAGCGGCGTTTTGCTAGAACAAGCCAAACCCGTCGCTGATACTCTCGAACAACACGGCTGGCTGGTCGCCGCTCTCTGGCGCCGTCAAGACTGGTGTTGTTTCAACGTCAGACGATCGCAATTTTAAATCCTACTGCCACTAAGAACTAACCAAAGATTGGAGTTCCTGCACCAGCGGCTCTGATGGCATAAAGCCCTCAAACCGCTGCACCGGAGCGCCTTGTTTGAACAGGACTAAAGTGGGTAGAGCATGGATATGATATTGACTGGCTAATTCCGGATATTTATCAGTGTCGATTTTCACTACTTTGATCTGATTTTTCATCCGGGAGTTCACTTCTTCAAGCACCGGCGCCATCATCCGGCAAGGCCCGCACCAATTAGCGTAAAAATCCACCAAAACCGGCAGTTCAGAAGCCGAAATTAGCTCGGAAAAGCTGTTAAATTGCTTTTTAATAGCCATACAAACTCTGGCAGTGAAGGAACTAGAAGCGATTAGGCGCTTCTTCTCTATAGTATCGCATCCAGGAAAGTGAGTAACAGCCAAAATCGCCATAAGATCATATAGTTTGTTACATCATTTTCAGGAGTCGCGATGGAACTACTGCCCACTCAGGTGCAAAAATTGCCGGGAAAGGTGGCTTTGGTCACGGGAGCCTCCCGGGGCATTGGCCGAGCCATAGCTCTAGCCTTAGCCGCCGAAGGTGCCAAAGTCGCCGTGAACTACGCCAGTTCCAGTGGCGCTGCTGATGCCGTGGTGGCAGAAATTACCGCTGCAGGCGGCGAAGCGATCGCCCTTGGTGCCGATGTGTCCCAACCAGACCAGGTGGACAACCTCATCGCCGCCGTCACCAACAAATGGGGACAAATTGACGTTTTGGTAAACAACGCCGGGATCACTCGGGATACGCTGCTGCTGCGGATGAAACTGGAAGACTGGCAGGCAGTGATAGACCTCAACCTCACCGGAGTTTTCCTCTGCTGTCGCGCCGTGAGCAAAATCATGCTCAAACAGAAATCCGGGCGCATCGTCAACATCACCTCAGTTTCCGGTTTGATGGGCAACCCCGGTCAAGCCAACTATAGCGCCGCCAAAGCAGGCGTCATCGGTTTTACCAAAACCCTCGCCAAAGAGTTCGCCTCCCGAGGCATCACTGTTAACGCTGTGGCTCCCGGTTTCATCGCCACTGACATGACCAAAGACCTGAAAGGCGCCGAGGAAGTGCTGAAATTTATTCCCCTGGGTCGCTTTGGTCAGGCGGAAGAAGTGGCCGGGATGGTGCGGTTCCTCGCCGCCGACCCCGCCGCCGCCTATATCACCGGTCAGGTGATGAACGTGGATGGTGGCATGGTCATGGCTTGAGTTCTAGGCATATCGCATTTTGTCCCAGAGTCCTTTGTCCTTTGTGATGTTACCAGGGACAACGGACTGGGGACAAGTGATATCAAGTCCTATGGCTTCGTTTTTGTATAACTGAGGGGGCAACCACAGGGGGGTTGCCCTGGAATTGTCCGAACGATGCTCCTGGACTTGATATGAGCCCATCCATGTGGTGGCCCTCTAAGGAGCAGAGGGGAATGTGTCAGAGGTTATAATGGAGCTAATGCCTCTTTTGAGTAGGGAACGGGCATTGCCATGTCCCTAGGGTATGGGGACAGGGTATTGGGACATTGGGGACACGGCACAAGCCGTGTCCCTACAGATATTTAGGCGCAGTGGAAGATATCAGGAAGATCGAATTTATTGATTACTTATGCTCCCAACAAAAGATTATGACTGTCAGGAGAACATGGTGGCAAATCATGCCTAGTTTTTCCAGTGTAGAAGTAAATTCAATCCCCAAAATATGGGCGGATGTTAAACTGAAGTGGGGGGGGGAATGCCGGGGAAAATATATCTGGTTTAAAAAAATATTAGCGGTAATTTTTGATGCGTTTACGGTTACTTGTTTAGAGACATTTTTTCAAAAAAACCGAAAAAAAAATCTAAAATCAAAAGTTACAATCTTTCAGATATTTTTAATTTAATTGTGACAGTATTGGCTGGTTTTTGGGCTACTCGATCGCTCGTCAAGCCAAAATTGAACCCAGCCATTGACAGACAGACTAGAGTTGGTGGCCGAGAGCCTAGTCAGAATCTGGATGAGAAGCCTGGTTGTTTAAATAGAGCTTTTGGCCAAATATCCCATAAATTGCGCCACAGATTGAGGGAAAATTTACCAGTACAGACCCAAAAAAATCTCCATAATCACAGGCAAGTTATCGATAGTTTTGGTTTGTCTCCCGACCCAATGCTGTTGGTTACGGAGTCAGGTATATTTATAGATGCTAATGATAGTTTTTGTGAGTTAACCGGTTATAAATATGAAGAAATCATCGGCCAGCAGGATTTGGATGTAAAGATTTGGGAGAATCTCGAAGAGCGCGAGGAAATCAAGAAAATATTGCAACTGGTGGAGGTGGTACGTAACCAGGAAATCCATTATCGCAAAAAGTCGGGATTGGTGGGGACTGCACTGGTTTCTGCCAAACGCCTGGAATGGGATGGCAAATGGTGCCTGTTGGTGGTGGCGAAAGATATTAGCGATCGGATGGCTGAAATCAGCCATTGTCAGCGCGCCGAGGCAGAAATTCAGATGCTCCTGACGATTAACCAAGCCATCAACGAGGCCAAAGATTTCCACCAAGCTCTCGGAGTGGTACTGCGATCGGTCTGCGAAACCACTGGATGGCATTATGGCGAGGCATGGGTCCCCAGCAGCGACGGTACAGCCTTGGAATGCAGCCCGAGCTGGTACTGTCAGCGCAGTTCTTTACCGCCAGAAGTGATCAAGGCGATCGTCTCCTTCCGCACCTACAGTGAAGCGCTAGTTTTCCTCCCCAATGAAGAACTCCCCGGTCGGGTGTGGTATCGAGGACAACCCCAATGGGTTTTGGATTTTTCCACCGACATTGAAGATTCCGATATATTTTTGCGGGCAGATATGGCGAAACGTTGCGGGATGAATGGAGCATTTGGCGTCCCTATTTTCGCTCGCCCGTCTCATACCACCATCGATTATCAGTCCTCTCAAACATCTAATTCACCAGTAAAACTCCTCGCCGTGCTGGTATTTTTCATGTTAGAATCTCGGCCAGAAGACGAGGAATATGTCAACTTAGTAGCTACCGTCACGGCTGAGTTAGGAATAGTCATACAGCAAAAGCAGGGTTCCGCAGAACTGCGCGCCTTATTCGCCGCCATGACTGATATTATCGTCGCTCTGGACAATCAGGGATGTTATGTCAAAATCGCTCCCACCAATCCCGAGAAAACATACAGACCAGTGCCCAATTTAATTGGCAAGAGCTTGTATGAAGTATTTGAGCGGCAGCAAGCCGATATGTTTTTGAAATACCTGCGACAGGCCATGAGTACCCAACAACCAGTTCACTTTGATTACCGCCTTACGGTGCAGGGGGAAGAATTTTGGTTTGCTAGCAGTATGGCACCCATATCAGAAGAGTCGGCTCTGTGGGTATCTCGGGATGTGAGTGATGCGGCTCGCGCCCAAGCTGCTCTAAAAAAAGCTAATCAACAGTTAGAGCTTCTAGCTAACCTAGATGGCTTGACGGAAGTTGCCAACCGCCGCCGTTTTGATGAATATTTATCTCAAAATTGGCAGAAAATGAAGGAAGAATCATCTCCTTTGTCTTTGATTTTATGTGATGTAGATTATTTCAAGTGCTACAATGATAAATATGGTCATCAAGCCGGAGATGATTGTTTAAAACAAATCGCCAAAGCCATAAATAATGCCGTCTCTAACGGAAAAAATTTGGTAGCTCGTTACGGCGGGGAAGAATTTGCCGTAATTTTGCCCGCCACCAATATGAATGGTGCCTTGGCAGTAGCCGCCGCCATCCGCCGTAAAGTGGCGCTCCTCAATATGCTCCATGAGGATTCACAAGTGAGTCCATACGTCACTTTGAGTATGGGGGTTGCCTCCCTAATTCCTGATGGCACTTCTTCAGCCGAACAGTTAATTTTACAGGCTGATAATGCGTTGTATAAAGCTAAACAGCAGGGCAGAAACCGGGTTTGCTAGAAGTAGATTAGTGCGCGGCAATGATGCGGAATTAACGGCACAGACCGGGCGGCATGAATGCGGGCGGCGGACTCGCCCGCTTGTTCTTTCCTGGTGCATGATTATAGGCGAATTCTGCAATTCAGAAACTTGAATAATGCGGAAAAATGTGGTATGTCAGCTTAAAAGTAAATCAAAAGGACACGGCTGGTGTAGGGTGGGCATTTTGCCCACCCTACTAGAATCGGTAATTTTGGTGTAGCATTGCCCACCTGACTAGAAGCGGAAATTCTGCCTGAAAAAATATGCAATTTAGGTTTATGAATATTTTTTCAGGCAATTTTTAGATTTGACTCAGGGGAAGATCATTTGCCAGCCGCGAGGGGTTGAGGAAATATGTAAAGAAATGTAACAATACAGTGGTGCCCCGAATCGTGGGGATTTAACAGCAAGCAAATATTAGCAATCAGGTAAGGAAGACGAAATGCTGCAAAAATCAGGAAACCGGGTGCCGATCGCCCCTAGATTGGCAATATCCTCGCTCAAGCAAGGTTCCCCACAGGCAAAGCGAGGACTGCAAGTTGGGACATTTGTCACCCTGGGATTAGCCACAGCGATGATGGCGATCGCCGTGGGGTGGGTGGCGGGGGTAGCTCCCCTCAGCAATTTTTTTACTCAGTGGCACCTTTGGCAGCAACAACCACCAATTTGGGTGGAACTGCCCGAAGTAAGTCACGATTATTATCTGTTAATTCCCACAGTGGTGCTGGTGGGGATGGCTTTGGTGGTGCAAAAAATATCGCCTCGGCCTCAAACTTGGTCGCGAGTGGTGGTAATATCGATCGTGCTGGCGCTGACCGTGCGTTACTGGCTGTGGCGATCGCTCTCCACCCTCTACCTCGCCGACCCCATCAACGGGCTGTTTAGTTTAGGATTATTTCTCCTAGAAATTCTCGCAGTTTCCAGCACCGTCATTCAACTATATCTCACCCTGAGCAGCAAAGACCGACGGCGGGAAGCTGACCTTTACCAAAAAAATGTGATGGCCGGGGAATTTACGCCATCAGTAGATATTTTCATCCCCACCTATAACGAACCTGCCTTTATTTTACGACGGACAGTTATCGGTTGTCAAGCGATAAAATATGCCCAGAAAAAAATCTACCTCCTCGACGATACCAGACGCCCAGAAATTAAACAGTTAGCCGCAGAATTGGGTTGTGAGTATATCACCAGAGCCGACAACCGCCACGCCAAAGCAGGAAATTTAAACCATGCCTTATCTCAAACCCACGGCGAATTAATCGCCATCTTTGATGCCGATTTCGTGCCAACGGAAAATTTCCTCAGCCGCACGGTGGGTTTTTTCCAAAATCAGAAAATTGCCCTAGTGCAGACGCCCCAAACCTTCTATAACCCCGACCCCATTGCCCGCAATCTCGGTTTAGCGGCAACATTAACGGCGGAAGAGGAGATATTTTATCGCCATGTACAACAGATCAAGGATGGAGCTGGCGCCGTTGTCTGTGCGGGCACTTCTTTTGTGGTGCGGCGCCGCGCTTTAGAAGCTGTAGGCGGATTCGTCACCGATTCTATCAGTGAAGATTACTTTACTGGCATCAAGATTTCTGCCCTGGGCTATGATGTCATCTATTTAGAGGAAAAATTGAGCGCTGGTTTAGCGGCGGAAAATATGGCGGCATTCTTTACCCAGCGGTTGCGGTGGGCCAGGGGGACGCTACAGGCATTTTTTATCGATGCTAATCCCCTGACGATTCCGGGTTTGACCTGGAGGCAAAGGCTGGCCCATTTAGAAGGGATTTGCAGTTGGTTTAATATCCTGGCTAGGGTGATATTTCTGATGATGCCCATTGCCAGCGCTTTTTTGGGGGTGGTGCCTCTGAAAACCAATGGGGCAGAGTTGCTGTATTTCTTTTTGCCTTATTACTTGATTTCTCTGACGACCTTTAGTTGGTTGAATCAGCGATCGCGCTCGGTCTTCCTCTCCGACGTGTACGCGATCGTCCTGTGCTTTCCTCTGGCTCTCACCGTTGTCCAAGCAATGCTTTATCCCTTTGCCAAAGGATTCCAAGTCACGCCAAAAGGTAATATCCGAGCCGGATGGACTTTCAACTGGAGTTTGGCATTACCCCTCATATTGTTCTGTATCGCCACAGCTTTAGCCTGCTTGCGAGTTTTAGGCATATTTGGCGAAGTACCCATCACCCCAGCAATGGCGGAAATCACAGGGATAAATCTGGCTGTAGTTTGGGGCGGTTACAACCTGCTCGCCGTCATCATTGCCCTTTTCATCCTCATCGACGCTCCCAAACCAGATCCGGGCGACTGGTTAGGACTCCGCCGCGTGGTGCAAATTACGCCCACCACGGACCATCTCCCAGCAATTTGGGGGGAAACCGTGGCGATTTCCGATTTTGCCAATACAGTAGGTGGGGCGGAAGTGATACTGGCGCAACCCATCAGCTTTACGCCGGGGGTGCCTGTTACCCTAGAAATTCTCAGTGAAGGGATAAAACTGCGGGGCAAAATGTTTGTTTCGCCCAACAAAGCTCAGGTGAAAGCGGGGTTGCGGGTGCGGATTGCATTTGAGCCCATGACCATCAAAGAGTACCGCCAGTTAGTGGAGATGCTATTTTGCCGTCCCGGCAGGTGGCAACGGCAAAATGTGCCTGGGGAGTGGCGCGCCCTCCTGCTGATGTTGCAACTGTTGCTGCAACCTCCGGCTTTATTTAAGCGGAATCAACTGAGCGCTATTCCTGTTTCTCAAATTTGATTTCCCTACGGGTTTAAATCATAGTTCGGTTTGCCGCATCTTGGGGTAGGGTTCCCCCGATTTCCTGGTCTCCCCTACCCCCCAGCCTCACGAAAGGTTCGGCGATCGCGATTTTTTCAGGGTACAGAACCGAACCCAATTACCTGGAGAAGTTGGATAGATTGATACCAACAAACAACACCACTACCAAATCATCCAGGAGGACAGAAATATGGCTCTGATGCGCTATTACCCCTTACGTGAAATCGATACCATGCAGCGGCAACTCAACCGGTTGTTTGAAAATCTTTATCCTTATGCTGATGGTGAGCCAGTGGGATTTGACTATGTGCCACCGGCGGAATTGGAAGAAACAGCAGAAGCACTGCTCCTGAGATTAGAAATTCCCGGTTTGGAGGCCAAAGATATCGATATCCAAGCTACGGCTGATTCGGTGACTGTTACCGGCGATCGTCTGGCCATCCAGACCGATGAAAAAGCCATGTTCAAAAGCGAATTTCGCTACGGTAAATTCCGCCGCCAAATCTCTCTACCCAAGCGGATTCAAAATACCCAAGTGACAGCGGAATATAAAAACGGCATTCTCCATCTCACCCTCCCCAAAGCGGAAGCTGAGAAAAACAAGGTAGTCAAAGTGCAACTTGGCTAATCAGATCCGGTTAATTGCCCAGAGCCCATGTTTCTTTGTGTCCTTGGTGTCTTTGTGGTGACAATCAACCACAGAGGCACAGAGGGCACAAGGGAGGGCACAGAGGAATTTAGGGAGATTTAATTGCCTTAGCCAACAACTTCACCAACACGGTGAGGTCTTTTTTATCGAAACTTTCCAAGAGTAGTTTAGCGGCGGCTTTGGGTTCGGTGGGGAGGGCGATCGTCCCGGCGGGGAGGCTTTTGCCCTTGGTGGCGGCACCACCAGATAATGAAAGCAGAGCCGGACTGGCAGCGAAGTCCGCACCCCCAGCTACGAGAAAGTCCACCGCTTGTTTAAGTTCTTTGATCGCCAAAGGCGCCAGGACGAGATAGGAGTTTTTGGGATTACCGATGCTGGCGCGCACGGTAGTGACTAACTGTTGCCAGTTTTCATTATTCGGGACGAGTTCCAGGAGCCGATCGCATAGAGCCTGCATCGCCGCGCGACCTTTGGGGTCTTCTTTTTGCTTGAATAGCTGTAGCATCTGGCGCAGCAGGTCGATCGCGTTATTGGCAAAATCTCGAGGCAGGCCCGAGGAGTCATCCCCACCACTTTCCCCGCTCACCAGGCGGTTGAGGTAATCTTGCAGCTCCTCAAACACCGGCTCCGCTTGCTTGACGATTTTCTCGCCCTCCTCCGGCACCAGGCCCCCGGGGCTTTGCAGACGCTGCACCAAGGCTTGTAGAGTGTCGTAACCCTTTAAAAACAGGGATTCCAGTTTTTGGTCAACCTCGATCGGATTTTCCTTGAGAATCTTAAAAGAATCCTCCAATCTATGCGCCGCTTTCTGAATGCTGACAAAACCCAACATCGCCGCGCCCCCTTTCACTGAGTGAGCAGCACGAAACAGCTCATTGACCATTTCCTGGTCAGCCATCGTCGATTGCAGGTCTAATAGCCCCTTTTCCAAGGTTTCGAGGTGTTCTTTAGCTTCCTCGATGAAGAAATAGATAATCTTATCATCTGCCACGGCAAGTTTCCTCAATCTGAAAACGATCCGCAATCAATAGCTGTTGGTTTGCCCGCCTCAGAGACGGAGCAGGGCAGCGGTCCCGATTTTCCCAGTCCAGTCAGCGGGATCGCTCCCTTGACTTTGGTGGCCATACCCTAGTTTTCCCCCAGATTTGACTATTGATATCATATCTGAGGATAAAACGGCACCACCCCCATCATCCTCCCACCCATCCAGAGCCGACAGGAGGCACTCGGGGGAATCGGATCTATTTTTTCAGGATTTGCCGGTTGGGCTCGATGAAACCGGAGAATCAACCGGCTCTTTCCCAGAGACAATTTTTACAAAGGTTTCTGCAGGGGCGATGGATCAGGCCCAGTTGATCCCCCCACGGGAATGGCAATTACCAACTCCGTCCCGTGACCCGGTTCTGAGATGCAGTACAAGTGACCGCCATGTTTTTCCACCACAATCTGGTAGCCGATCGACAAACCCATCCCCGTACCGTAACCCACGGCTTTCGTCGTAAAAAACGGGTCAAAAATCCGGTTTTTCACCGCCAAAGGCATCCCCGGTCCGTTGTCAGCGATCCGAATCACCGCGTAGGAGCCAGCGTCCAGGGGCAAATCTTCGTGAGTATCACCTCCCGCCACCACCTCCGTGCAAATCTGAATCTGCCTCGGACCTGGTTGAGATTCCAGGGCATCGATCGCATTAGACAGAATGCTCATAAACACCTGATTCATATCCGCCGCACAACATTCCACCGCTGGCAGATTGCCATATGTCTTAATCACCTCAATTGCACCATCTGGCATCCCGTGCAGGCGATTTTGTAGCAGCAGCAACGTACTCTCAATCCCTTCGTGAATATCCACCCGCTTTCTCCCCGACTCATCCAAGCGAGAAAAATTGCGCAGAGACAAAACAATTTCCCGAATCCGCTCCGCTCCCACCTTCATCGAAGCCAGCAACTTCGGCAAATCTTCGCTCATAAACTCCAAATCCATCTCTTCGAGATGCGCCGCGATTTCTGGTGCTAATGGCTCCCCATACTTTTGGTAAAGTTCAATCAAATGCAGCATATCTTTAATATAGCTATCAGCGTGAGCAATATTGCCGAAAATAAAACTCACAGGATTATTAATTTCATGGGCTAAACCAGCGGCAATCTGACCTAAAGCCGTCATTTTTTCATTTTGCACTAACTGAGTTTGCGCCCGTTGCAGCTCTGACAAAGTGCCCTGAAGCTGCTGGGTTTGCCGCTTCAATTTGGCCTGGGATTTTTGCAGAGCCTCTTCTACCTGCTTGCGGCTGGTGATATCAAACCGAATTGCAAAATATTGAAACGGCTGGCCTGCTTCATCTAAAAAAGGGATAATGGTAGTATCTACCCAATAATAGCTTCCATCTTTAGCGCGATTTTTAATTTCTCCTTTCCAAATATCGCCGCGAGAAATTGTTTCCCATAAATCTGCAAAAAATTTCCGATTATGATATTGAGAATTAACTACTTTATGTGTGTTGCCGATTAACTCTTTTCCCGAATATTTAGATAGCTCACAAAATTTATTGTTTGCATAAGTAATTACCCCATTAGCATCAGTTATCGCCAGAATCGCTGCTTTGTCTAAAGCTAGCTTGATATCAGATAATTCCTTAATCGATTGCCTCAGCCGCGATTCGGTTACTCGCAACTTAGTAATATCACTAAAACTCCAAACTCGCCCTGCTATCTTGCTCCCCAAGTGAAAGGGCAGAGAATGGCACTCGATAATCCTGCCATCACTTTTTTTTAATTCTAACACCTGACAGTATTCTGCCTCCGGCTGGGCGTAGAGTTGGCGGATATCAATTAAAAATTTTTCGGGATTTTCCAAACATTCCAGGATATGCGCCAGGACAGCATCCCGATGTCCCAAACCTCCCCCATCCGCCACTAATACGGTATCCGGGATGCCCCACATTTCCACAAACCGGCGATTGTAGTGGGTAATACAACCGGCTAAATCAAAAGCGATGATTCCGTCGGCGGTAGCTTCTAGGGTAGCCTGCAATAATGCCAAGGATGCCGGTAAATCTTTATCTGCTAAGGTGTAGGTGTTGATTGGGGGGGGATTTTGTTGTTGGGTAGCCATGATTTGCTGGTCTATATTGAGTGGCAAGATAAGAGGTACGGTCCGTTCGGGCTTAGTAATGGACATTTTTTGATTCTACCCAATCTACATCGGGATTTCAAGCCCATTTTTATCCCCGGCTTATTGAGAAAAGTTATCTGGAAATTAAGCTGCGGTAACTAATGGGGTGAATAGTGCGAGAGTTTGCCTCACCCCATTCGCTTGTCTCGCTTAACCTGCTAGTCCGGGTAATTTTTGCTGTACGGGTAGTTCGATCGTGAACTGCGCCCCTTGTCCTGGGGTGGAGAAACACTCCAGCCTCCCCTGATGTTTATCTACCACAATCTGATAGCTAATCGATAGCCCCAGCCCCGTACCTTTCCCCACGGGTTTAGTGGTAAAGAAGGGGTCAAACATCCGCTGTTTTACTGACTCTGGAATCCCCGGCCCATTATCGGCAATGTAAATAGCAACTCTGTGGGGGTCTATAAGTTCAGTTTTAATCGTTATCGTGGGCACTGACAAAGGAAAACTGGCTGGCCAATCAGGCAGATTTTGTGGTTGACATTCTGCATTGGGTATTTTAGAGTCTTCGAGCGCATCAATGGCATTATTGATTAGATTGATAATCGCCTGATTGAGCTGACCCGGGTAACATTCAATTTGGGGTAAATTACCATATTCTTTAATTACTACGATGCCGCTCATGCCATTTTTTATATGGATATCATTGGGGTTGAGCCGGTGCTGTAAAATCATTAAGGCGCTGTCAATCCCACTGTGAATGTCAACTGCTTTTAGGTCTGATTCGTCTAAGCGGGAGAATGTGCGTAAAGATGTGACGATCGACCGGATGCGCTCGGCCCCGCTGCGCATAGAAGATATCAGCTTAGGCAGGTCGCTTACTAAATAGTCTAAATCTATTTCCTCTGCTTTTTCTTGAATTTCTCTTACCGGTTGGTTATAAGATTTGCTATAAAGCCCCAACAACTCTAAAAGAGAATCTAAATATTGATGGGCATGGATAATGTTGGCATAGATAAAATTGACCGGATTATTGATTTCGTGGGCAATCCCCGCTACTAGCTGACCGAGAGAGGACATTTTTTCGCTTTGAATGAGCTGGGCTTGAGTCCGCTGGAGATGGGAAATTGCTGTTTCCAGCTCTTTAGTTTTTTCTCGGAGTTTTTCCTCCGCCAGCACCCGCTGGGTGGTGTCTTGAACGAGAGAAATAATTGACACCACCTTCCCGGCTTCGTCGAAAAGTACCGAATTATACCATTCGCAATGAACCACCGATCCATCTTTTTTATAATTGCGATTCACCATCGTATTGCGTGGTTGACTGCCATCCCATAACTGATTAATAATTCTGCTGACTTCTGGTAAATCTTCTGGGTGGATAAATTGCCACTCACTAGGGTGCTTTTTTAGCACATCTTCAGGCCGCCAGCCAAATATGTGTTCGGCTCTTTCTGACCAGCGATGAACCTGCATGTTACTATCCCATTCTACCACAGCTAATGGTGTATTTTCAAAGTGAAATTTTAATGTTTGATGGGCTTGGATGAGTTCCGCTTCGGCTTCCTGCCGCTCCTGAATTTCCGCTGCCAGGAGGCGGTTGGCTTCTTCTAGTTGTCCGGGACTGGGTAGTGCCAGCGCTAGGGGCATGACTTGGAATATCATAAATACGGTGACTAAGGATACTGCGGCGGTTAAGGCTTTGATGGCACCGGAGAGCCAGTAATGGGGATACCAGAGTGTCCAGATTTCCATCAGGTGACTGGTGCCGCAGCAGAGGATAAAAGCGGCGAACAGTAAAAAAAAGGCGGGATAGGGGATGTCTTGGAGGCGTTGGCGGACGAAATAGAGAATTAGGGCAGGGATAGAATAATAGCAAAATCCAATTACTGCATCGGCAATTACGTGCAAGGAAACTAACTCCCAGTGCCACAAGTAACAATGTCCGTGGGGAATAAATGTGAATCCTAAAATAAGTGATAAGTAGGGGATCATAAATGATTGCAGTGATGACAGAGGTTTCAATATGATAGACTAAAGTATGGCATACTTGCCGGTTGGAAATAAGGCTAGGAGTTACTCATTTGATGATGATTTTGGCATAGATTGGGCAGGATTGGTGAGGAATATAATCGCCAAAAATACCGGCACTTTGAATTATCTTAATCATCAATTTTATTTTATACATTGATTTTGAGAAAATTGGCGGCTCACAGTTGCCGCGAGGGTGGCGGGGTGAGAGCCGGGGAGGAAGCTAATTTGGGGAAATTCTAGAGATAAGGAACATTGGCGGCACATTTCCTGTGATAACCTAATGGCTGGATGTGGAAGACTGGGGCAGGGGGGTGATTGGTTCTTGGCGTTATGCCAAAAAGTTCCAGTTGTGTTCGTGAAGCCCCCGAATAGAGCTGAATAAATATTTGGGCGATTTGGCGTTTGTTATTGGAAGTTAAAAGCAAATACATCTACTATGCAGCAATTTTTTGTCCACCAAAAACCACGGTTAAACCGCCGGATGTATCAGCGCCTGCTGAGCATCAGTTGCAGTTTGATGGCTCTGGCAGCAGGGCAGCCAGCTTTGTCAGCACCGCCACGCAATCCCGATCGGGAGGTGACTTGTGACCTGTTGGTGGTGGGAGGGGGACTCTCTGGGGCCGCCGCTGCTTATGAAGCTCTGCACGCCGGTCGCACAGTCTGTTTGACGGAAATTACAGACTGGGTGGGGGGTCAGATATCGGCCCAAGGCACTTCTGCATTGGATGAACGCCCGACGCAGCGACAGTTGCGCTTTTTCCCTCGGGGTTATCTGGAATTCCGCGATCGGATTCAAAAGTATTATGGCAGGCTCAACCCGGGTCAATGCTGGGTGAGCGAGTCTTGCTTTTTGCCCTACGACGGCCATAAGTTGTTATTTGAAATTTTGCAATCAGCAGCGAAAAAGGGGAAAGGCACCCTCAAATGGTATCCCAACACGGTAATTAAGGATTTGGATCTGGCCGGGGGGCAAATCAAAAGCGCTCTAGCGATTCAGCATCAACCAGCCCCAGGGGCGCCGCCACTGAACACCTGGACCCTATCCCAAACCATCCTGGAAGCCTACCGTTATGAAAACTCGCCCCAGTTGGACAAAACCATTATCCGCTTCATTCCAACACCGCCGCCAGTGCCCAAACGGGGGCAACAACTGCCACCGCGTCCGGCGGAATGGTATGTGGTTGATGCTACGGAAACTGGGGAAATTATTGGTTTAGCAGATGTACCCTATCGTTTGGGGATTGATGCCCGATCGTACTTAGAACCATCCTCGGCGAGCGAAACCGCAGAACCCTACTGCACCCAAGGGTTCACCTACACTTTTGCCATGCAGGCTACCGCCGAACCCCAAACCCATGACCTGCCACCATACTACGAGCGCTATGCTCCGTACTATAGCTATGAACTAGAACGCCTAGCCGACTTCAATCTAGTTTACACTTACCGCCGGATTTGGAGCGCCAAACATACAAAAGACCTCCCCAGCAATGTTCGCCAGTGGCCGATTAACCCTGGGGACATTTCTATGCAAAACTGGACTTGGGGTAACGACTACCGACCGGGCACCGCTGCGGATAACCTCATCTACACCCGAGAGCAACTACAAGAAACCGGTCAGTTGGAACCGGGGGGCTGGATGGGGGGACTGCGAGCCGAAACCCTCCGAGCTGGCGAAGACCACGCCAAAGGCTATTTTTACTGGTTAGTCGCGGGTACTACTGACTCCCAGTTAGGGGATGGGGTGAAAAAAACTTACCCGAATCACCGGTTTATGACCGGTTTAGATTCGCCGATGGGAACTGTTCACGGTCTGTCCAAGTACCCCTATATGCGGGAGGGCCGGCGGATTATTGGCCGCCCCAGTTGGGCGCATCCCGACGGTTTCACGGTGTGGGAAATCGATATCTCCCGCCGGGACTACCGGGATGAATTTTACCGCCTGAGCTTGTTGCCAGAAGATTACCGCCGCCTGTGGCAGGCTCTGGCTGGTTTAGAAACCACTGAGGTGGTGCGCACCCAACCGGGAATAGAAGATATCGAGAAGCGGGGACGGGGAACGGTGTTTCCCGATGCTGTGGGTATCGGTCACTACGCGATCGACTTTCACCCCTGCATGACTCTGAGCCCTCCAGAAGCCCCGGGCAACAGTGAGCGAGATGGGGACCGCCGGGGCCAAGGCACTGCCTATCCCTTCCAAATTCCCCTGCGGGCGATGATTCCCCAAAAAATTGATAATATGCTGGTTGCGGGCAAGAGTATTGCTACCAGTCACGTGGCGGCGGCGGCTTACCGCGTCCATTCTTTTGAATGGTCCGCTGGTGCGGCGGCGGGGACGGCGGCAGCTTTTGCCCTGGAAAAAGGCATTATGCCTTACCAAATGGTGGATGACCTCACCCGTCCAGAGCCGGAATTGGCATTGTTCCAGCGACTTCTAGAAGCCAATGGCAATCCCACGGCTTTTCCCAATACTTCTATTTTCAATAATTCTTGGGACGATTGGCGGTAGTGTCACTGAGGGGCAATTGATGAATTGCCCCTCAAGCAACGGCGTTTATTGCAGAGATGGCATTTGGGGAAATGTTGGGTAAATTGATAGTAATGAATTATCGATATCTACCCACATTTCTATTGTTTTTAAATAGGCTTTTTCGGCGGCAATTTTCTGAAATAGATGGCTCCACTCGCCTCGGTAGCTTCCGGGTTGGCTCCAAATGGTGGCGGCTAATTCATGGGCAAATAACTCGGCCTGAACGGCATCGATTTTTCTGGTATTGAGCAAACCTACAATCAAGTAATCTAGCCAACGCTCTATGTCTTGATTATTCACTTGTGCTGGGTTGTTTCTAATGGCTTCGATGGTTTTGCCGATATCGCGAAAGTTGGTTTTGCCGATGCGTTGGGTGATTTTTTCACAGGTTTGTTCGTGCTGTTGTTGACATTGTTGTTTAAATTGGGGCTCTTGTTGAGCGCGCTTGGTATGGGCTTGCAGTTGTTTGATTTGTTGCTTAATATCGGTTAAGTCGGTTTGGTGTGGGTGTGGGGTGGGGGGAGCGATCGTTCCGGGATTTTCCTGCCCATATTTTTGGCGCCGTTTTGCTTCTCCCATCGGCTGAGACCTGGTGATAACAACTATATGATTATAGCGCGATTCCTGGGGAGGCTTCAGGGTGAAAAACCCAGTGGTGATGGCGAGAAAGAGGCATAAGTCTAGGCAAAGGGGAGGAAAAGTGCTTATACTGTAGGGGCAATACAGCGGGTGCATTTCCAAGAAACCGGGTTTCTCTAAGAAACTGGGTGTTTCACAGATTTGGTTCGGGTTGACTGCCACAGAAGATGATTATTCCAGAAATGGAAATGGTGAAGGTGCCTAGATGAGAGTGCTGTTGGTAAATGCGACGGATATTGAGGGAGGAGCGGCAAGAGCTGCATTTAGATTGCATCAAGGTTTGCTGGGGATGCAAGTAGATTCAAAGTTGTTGGTGCAAAGAAAACTCAGCGATGACCCGAGGGTAATCGAACCGGCGCAAAAGCTGGAGCAAGAGATGGCGAAGCTGCGGCAGACTCTGGACCGGTTGCCGATGCAGGTGTATTCTGGTCGGACGAAGGAGGCTTATTCTCTGGCGTGGTTGCCCGATCATCTGCGCTCAAAAGTGCAGCAGATCAACCCAGATGTGGTGAATTTGCACTGGGTGGGGGAAGGATTTGTCAATATCGCTACGCTCCCGACACTGGAGCAGCCGATCGTCTGGACTTTCCACGATATGTGGGGGTTCACGGGGGGCTGTCATTACGGGTTGGAGTGCGATCGCTACAAGATATCCTGCGGCGCCTGTCCCCAACTGGCAAGCACCAAGCCACAAGATTTATCCCACTGGGTATGGCAGCGCAAGCGCAAAGCCTGGGCAAACTTGAATTTAACCATTGTCAGCCCCAGTAAGTGGTTGGCAAAATGCAGCCAGGAGAGTGCCCTATTTGCCAACACGCGGATAGAAGTGATTCCCAATGGCATTAATGTGCAACAATACCGCCCGATCGAGCGCCACATCGCCCGCTCTCTGCTCCAATTACCCCAAGACAAACAACTGGTGCTATTTGGCGCCATGCGAGCCACCACCCACAAGCGCAAAGGTTTCGAGCCCTTGCAAGCCGCCCTGCTGCAACTGAGTCAATCTGGCTGGCAAGATCAACTGGAGTTAGTCGTGTTTGGCTCATCCCACGGTCGCTTGAGCGAGGAATTAGGCTTTAAGTGTCATTACCTGGGCAAGCTGGGGGACGAGCTATCTTTAGTGCTGGCATACAGCGCCGCCGATGTATTTGTGCTGCCTTCGTTGCAAGATAACCTGCCCAATACAATTATGGAATCCCTCGCCTGCGGCACTCCCTGCGTGGCGTTTGACATTGGGGGGATGCCGGATATGATTGAACACGAGCAAAATGGTTATCTGGCAGCAGCATATAATATAGATGACTTGGCTCAAGGCATCGCTTGGGTACTAGAAAATGGTTCTCGTCACCAGAAACTATCCCAACGCGCCAGAGAAAAGGTAGAAACCGAGTTCACCCAGGAAATCCAGGCACGTCGCTATTTATCTCTTTATGCTGAAATGGCTAGATGAGGCGATGTGTGCTTGATGGTGCAACCTCCGCCGTAATCGCCACAGTTGCATCTACAATTTGCTGCTCGCTGCTATGTATTTACACCCATTAATTCGCTCTGCAGTTAGGCTCAGCCTAGGATTAGAACAGGCATTTACAGTTTTCGCCCTGCTGATGTTTACCGGGGCGTTTGAAATGCAGTTTAAGGGAGGACTGCGCGATCTATCCTATTTCGCTATCTATGGCGCCAGTTTTTGCTTTATTCTCGCCCATTGGAAAAAATGCGCTCGAGGGCTATTTTTGGGAGGCAAATTTCCTCTGATATTAGTCCTGGTTGCTGTGGCCTCATTTTTCTGGTCGATCGAGCCCCCCACTACCCAAAAATTCGCCCGCGAACTGGTGGGCACCACCCTGTTTGCCCTTTACTTCGGCACCCGCTATACCTACAAAGAACAATTGCGTCTGCTAGGTTTTACCTTCGGCTTGGCAGGTTTCTTTTGCTTACTTTACGGATTCGGCTTGCGCAATTACGGCGTCATGTCCGGGGTTCACGGTGGCGCTTGGCGAGGCATCTACCGCCACAAAAACGCTATGGCCACCCAGGTTGTCCTCGCTACGGCGGTGTTTTGGGTACTGGCTCACAGCGATATCAAAAAGCGTTGGGTGGCTTGGCTGGGTTTTTTCCTATCGGTGTTTTTAGTATTTCAGACTAAATCCGGGGGCGGTCGGGTGGGCTTTTTGACGGTAATGATGATGGTGCCCATCTTGCAGGGGTTGCGCTTTCGCTATGGTATGGTGATGTACTTTTTAATCGTTACCGTACTCTCTGGTGGTGTGGCGGGAACGTTGTTTGTGGATAATCTAGATGCCTTTTTTGAGGCTCTCGATAAGAGTCCCGACCTCTCTGGACGAGTGCCCCTGTGGAAGTTGATGTTTCCGCTGATGGCTCAGAAACCCTGGCTCGGTTACGGATTTAAGTCGTTTTGGATTAGCTGGCGGGGGCCTTCAGCGGTGATTTGGCGTAACGTCAGATGGCGTCCCCTCTACGGCCACAATGGGTTTATCGACTTGACGGCAGAGTTAGGTTTTTTGGGTTTGGGGATATTTTTAATTGGATTCATTTTGACGATTAAGCGGGGGGTTAGCTGGATTCACTACACCAGAACGGCTGAAAGTCTTTGGCCGATGATGTTTATTACGATTTTGATTCTCAACAATATCTCAGAGACCCGTCTTTTGGTGGGTAACTCCATGCCTTGGCTGCTTTATGTATCAATTAGTCTGTGGCCCCCGGTACAGTATGCGGATGTGGGGAGACAAACTGAACTTTCCCCCCTAGCGGAGGGGAATGAGGACGAGGAACCGGCGCGATCGAATAGGTAGATTGGGGTGGTGGGTGGGCAGGAAATCGTTATAATTAGCATGGTCAGGATTTGATCACCGGTGCGCAAAGGAGAGGTAAATGGCTGGAAAAATTAAAGATATAATTCCCGAATCGATTAAGCAGCCCCTGCGGCCTTTACAAAAGGCGGCGTCGCAGCTTAAAACTTCTTATCTGATGAAGTTTTCCCGGATTCATCCGGCGCCAGTGATTATTTTAGGCAATCCTAAAAGTGGCACTTCTGCCATTGCGGCTCTGGTGGGACGGGCGGCGGGCAAAACGGTGATTATTGATATGTTTCACCTGATTAAGGAACCAAATTTCCGGGAGCTTTTGTACAGCGGAGAAATGCCCCTGCGGGATTTGATGGAAAGGTACAAGTTTTATTTTTCTACGGAAATCATTAAGGAAACTCACTTGACCTTTTTTTACGCCCAACTGGCGGAGTATTTCCCCCAGGCTAAGTTTGCCATAGTCGTGCGTGACCCGAGAGCGAATATCCGCAGCATTCTTAACCGCTTGAAGATTCCGGGTAATTTGGAGGTGTTGCCGGATTCTTATCTGGATAATTTTAATAGTGTGGAGGTGAAGGGGTGGCGGCTACAGCTAGAGGGAAAATTGCCGGATGTGCCGGGAGCTAATTATATTGAGCGGATGGCGCATCGCTGGAATATTGCGGCGGATGTGTATTTACAGCATCCTGACAAGGTGGTGTTGATGCGTTATGAAGATTTTATGCAGGATAAGGTGGGAACGATTGGCAAGTTGACGCGCCAGTTGGGGTGGGAACCGGTGAATGATATCAGCGATCGGGTGGATGTACAGTACCAGCCTCGGGGCGATCGCTCCATTGCATGGCGGGAGTTCTTCGGCGCGGAAAACCTCCGCCGCATCGAGACTATCTGCGGCGATCGAATGCAGCAATTTAACTACCAACCATCCTCCCCCGATACTAGCACCTAAACTCACCACTTTCTCTCCCCCTGGTTTCTCCACCAGAAACCCTAAACGAATATAAACCCGTTTTCTCAGTAGGAAGAAAACGGGTTTCTTTCTAGTCACCCCCCCTAGGGACCAACTTGAGGATACTGCTCCGGCGGCATGAAATTGCCATCACAGTCAAATTTCGCCCGATAACTTACTAGGTCAAATTTATTCCCATCAAACTGGTATTCCGAGAATGTCCCGCAATCACCAATCCCCCGAAACTTCGTGAATACAGTTAACCGCCGCTGCCCTTCATCATAAGTAGCCAGTCCCCCAATATTGTGAACCTCATTTTTAGTCGTTTGCCCCTCTTCCTGGCGATATTCTACTAAATTAAGCGGTTGCACATCCACGCCGCTAGCGGTGTTAGTCTTCTGATACAGCCAAAATTCAACGCTGGGCTGATATGCCGCCAAAAAGCATCCTACCTTGACTAGATATTTTTGCCCATCAATTTGATACACCTCAGAACCTGTCTTGAAATAATCTTCATTCAGGGAAGAATTGCAAAGATTTAAAGTGTCTTTATTAGAATAAAAATATCCTAAAATATTAGCATCGCTTTCCGTTGTGGTCGCAGCACTGCTTTGAGCGATTGGCACCATTTCCTGACGCATCAACCTGCTGCCATCTTGCAACACATTCAGGTACATCGGCCCGCTACTCCCCTCTGTCCAGGAAATAGCATAAGTGTAACCTTTGTTTTCCCAACTAAATCCCCGCTGTCCCCCATCTCGCCACATGGTGCCGCCATCTAATTCTAAGCAGTTGCCTTTGATATCGCAACCCCGGTAAACATTCCCCCGCTGGTCATCCATCCCCAAAGTAATAGTAAATTCTCCCGCTTTATAGGTTTGGGCAGCAATTTGCTCAAAATTCATCTCGCCGCTGGGAGATTGGGCAGTATTAAGGTTCGCTGCTGGTTTGGGCGGTTCCGTGGAGCAGGCGGCTGGGGTATCGCTAGCGGCGGATCCAGTGGCACAGGCGACGGGGGTATTGCTGGCGGCGGGGGTATTGCTGGCGACAACGGTATCGCTGGCGACAGCGGTATCGCTGGGGGCGGCGGTATTGCTGGCTGCGATCGCATTACTACTGGTTGCCGTCGGTTCCGGCGGCTTCGATGCCGCACAGGCAGTGGTGAAATAAATTAAAACAGCAGATAAAACCGCTCTGAATAGTTTAGGTTTCGGCATTTGGCTCTAGTGGATATAATAAAAAGTTGAATTTCCCTGAGTCTGGGGCAATTATCACCCGATTGGTGCTAGGCTCCATCCAATCTTATCACTAAAATAGGTTGGTAGTTGGGCTTTAGTCGAAAAAGGTGGTTTGTAGTTTGGCTTTAGCCCAAAGATTAACCGCATCTGGAGGGCAAGGCTTTGACCAGATAGACTGGGCTACGGTTTTGATATAATTTACCCAATTTTTCTGGGATTTGGTTGGCGTACTAGAGGCGCTGCCCTTGTTATCCCTGTACGGTTATCAGTCATTTTGTCGATTTTCTTGATGCTGCTGGCGTCACCGGTGACAGATATTTCTAACTACTGGGATTCAGTCAGCATGGCTTGCAAGTTGGTGGCTTTAATTCTATAGTAGCCTATAGGCAACTATATTAGTCGGTCATAATCCGTGCCATTTGAAAAACATAGCTCATTCATCATATGCGGGAAAATCAACTGAAAAGAAAGCTGAAACAAGGGGAAGTAGTCCTGGGCACTTTTGTTAACTGCGCTTATCCGGCGTTTATAGAAATCTGCGGGATTGCGGGATTTGATTTTGCGGTGATTGATTTAGAACATAGTCCTTTGTCTGTGTTGGCGGCGGAGGACTTGTGTCGCGCTGCTGATTGCACGGGATTGGCGCCGGTGATTCGGGTTGGTGCGAACGATCGCCTCCAAATCCAGCGCGCCTTGGATATTGGCAGCGCCGGAGTACAAGTACCGCAAATCGAAACTCGGGAGGAAGCGCAGGCGGCTGTGAGTTCGGCGAAATATGCGCCTTTGGGGACGCGGGGTTTGTCGTTTAATACTCGGGCGGGAAGTTATACGGCGGCTGGGAATGTCACGGAGCGGCTCAATGCTGAATCTTTGGTGGTGGTACAGGTGGAAGGGGAGCGGGGGATTAAGAATTTGGATGAGATTATCGCTGTGCCTCATATTGATGTGATATTTCTCGGTCCTTACGATTTGTCGCAGTCTCTGGGGATTCCCGGACAGGTGGGGGACTTTCGGGTAATGGCGCTGATGGAAATGGCGGTGCAGAAAATCCGCGCGGGGGGTAAGGCGGCGGGTACGTTTGCAGATAATCCAGCAACGGCAAGAAAGTGGATGGCTTTGGGGGTGCAGTATGTGACGATCGGCGTGGATGTGGCGATTTTTCTGCACGCCTGTCAGTCTTTGGTGCAAACTGTTCGGTAAAAATACGGCAATATCCGCCAGGGGGATTTTTTGTAGTCAAATTAGCAGCCGTTTTCTTTTTATCGCGCTATACTGAAATAAAAGTATTACCTGGTAAAACCACACAGGGATCAATTTAAATAGGTAAAAATGCGATGATAACCGCATTAGATTTTAGTAAACCGGCTTATGCCGTGAGTTTTGGTTTAGAAAAAGTTGATTCGATAAATCTGGAGCAGTTCCAGCCGTTTTTTGCCGATTTGCCACTTGACCCCTATATTAAAGGGCAATATCGGTGGCGGCGCTTGTCTCGGTTTATCATTTCTGGGAATGAGTTAACTAAGCTCCCCCACGGCTGTTTATTTCAAAGTCGGGAATATAATCCCCTGGCGGGGGATCTGCGGCGGGAGTTTGCGGAATTAGATGCGGGTTTGGTTGAGTTACCGGAATTCGAGAAATTGGTGTTTGAGTTCGCCGATCGCTGCAAACTCTCCCCAAGTGTTGAAATCGGGGTTCACCAAATCCGCACCACCTGTTCCCCCCAAAACTTTGGCAACCCCGCTCCCGAAGGTATCCACCAAGATGGCACCGATTTTATCGGGATTTTTGCCGTTGACCGCTACAATATCTCTGGCGGTGCGACTCAACTGTACACTGCGAAAAAGGAAAAACCAGTTTTCCATAAAATCCTCAATCCGGGGGAACTGCTGTTGGTGAACGATCGCGATTTTTTCCACTTCACCACCCCGATCAAACCCCTAGAACAGGGTACAGGTAGCCGGGATGTATTTGTGCTGACTTCTCCGAGCTTGATAGTTGATTGTTGACTACGGCGTCATGTAGGGGCGAACCTCGATTCGCCCCTTCTGTGCTGGGGGGAGATTTGGCCTCAATTTACCCCTAAGATTTTGCAGTTCACCAAATAGGGGGAATCAAAATCGGTCATCTCTCCAGCAGTTTTACCGGGAATCAACAGTAATCTAGCCGATAGGGGTTTGTTCAGTTTAATCGCTAAACTGGCAATATCTAGTAAAATCGCTTCTATCTGAACTTCGTTGATATCTCCGGGCAGGGGTATGGTGTCTAAGCCGCAACCGCACACTGCCGAATATAATAGGAGGTTGGTGATGTTGTAGGTGGACTCGTTGGCTCTCTGTGCTAGTCCCACATCTTCGCATACTGGGAGCATTAAACCTGAATAACCGCAGGTTTTCACGGATAGGTTTTTTAACACTCCGGTGATGAGGGCGGAAATGGTAAGAGTCCCCGGATGTCCGAATTTGCCTAAACCGAGATTTTCATAAGCAAAGGCGAGACTTTCTGTGGGGTTGATGGAGGGAGCTACTGAGGCGTCGATACCGCCATAGGTGATGTTATGGGTGGTGGCGATTTCTGTGGCGATCGTCTCTACTTTCCCCAACTCTTCCTCAAACACCAATTTCAGCTTGTCCGCTGCGGTTTCCAGGTTGTGTGTCGCCGCAAACGCTTGGCTTACCAAGTCGCTGCACTCCAACCCAATGGCAAACATCGTTTCCCCCTGATGATAAGATACGGGGAAAAAGGGAATTCCCGGCGGACAGTTGGCAGCGGCACAAAAGCGAAAATTGCCAAAACCATTGACGGTTTCTTGCGCCATCCTTTTGATGGCTACCGCCGCCGCTAAGGCATTTTCCAAGTTAATCCCCTCCACCGCGTCCCCAATATGACAGGAACTATATACAATCGAGGTGGTTTTATTGATTTCCGGGATTAAGGCAATTTCTGCGGGGGAAATTGCCGGACCAATATTGAAAAAATTTACTCCCAATTCTTGACAATATTTTTCAATTGTGCTAATATTTTGTACTGCCTCCACGGGGGATAATAAGGTTAAATACTCTCCCCAAGGATTCGTAGCAATTCTGGTGGTCTGTACCACATATCCCCGCTGCTGAAAAATCTCTTTTGCCTGCTGATTAAACTCAGCCGCTTGGCGGATTTTGTCGGTTTCTATGCCATCGGTAAGGGATACACCGGTGGTGATTGTTCTGATTTTCATAGCTAATTATCTCAAGCACCCTTTATTTTATCTGATTTTAGCATTTGTCAATGGTCATTTGTCATTTGTCACTTGTCCTTTGTCACTTGTCCTTTGTCCCTAGGAGGGAGGAAAAACCGGGGGAAGCATTCGCGATCGATATTTTCTCTAACAATAACAATTTCTCGGCGCGAATGCTTCGCCCCTACCGGTGATGATGTCCTTGATGTCGCAGACTGTTCCCGGTTTTTGGCCGACAAGTGACCAAGGACAAGTGACAAATGACAAACTGCAATTATGGGTGGGTGGTGATGCCGTAGCGTTGACAGGTTTTGATGAGATCCTCTTTATATAGAGCGCGCACATTCTCCGGGCTGACTATTTCGCAGTCCGCTCCGTAAGGGCGCAGCTCTCTAAACAGCCAGAAGGTGTTGGCGATGCGCTTCACCACCCGGCGCAAGTCTCCTACCTTCTCATTCTCCACGTCTTCCTCCTCTTTGACTTCATAGTTATGGGCTAGTCCACCCCAGCAGTGTAAGTGTACTTTGACAGAATCGAGGGACGATCGCCATTCTCCAGTGACAGGAATAATGGCACTAATTTTGTCCAATCGCAGGCAGCGATTGTGTCGAAGCTCTGGGATGCTGGTGCTGTCTTCCGTCTCCTCACACCAAATGTCTAAGTACATTCGTCGCTCATGTTGGTTAATTTCGGCGTAACGCACGGTATATTCCAACTGCTCGCCATCCTTGCGGCGGTACAGCAGGTGAAATGGCTGTCGGTCCGCAATGAGGCGATCGACCCGCAGGCGCCACGCTTCTGTCGGTTGACCAACCTGTTGTAGGAGTTCTTGACGCACGGGTGGTTGGAGATTGCCACGCTCTAAGAGAAGCTGGGTAATGGTTTGAGCGTCTGGGATGAAGCCTGCATCAGTGAGACTTCTGGAGGCTTGGCGCAAAGCTCGGATTTGCGCGCCAGTGAGGGTGAACGGTTCCCCTACTTCTAACTCCTGTTGGGCGATCGCGGCGATTAACCCCGATGGACTGGGTTTTTTGCCCCAGAAGATGCCCAAACGGCGGGCGATCGATTCTAGGCTTTCCTTGGTCCCTGGCGCTACTGACAGTGTAATCGTCTGTTTTTTTCTCGGCATTTTTCAAAATGTACTTGCAAAGCAAGAAAACCTGTGTTATGCTCGTCAACATGATTGTAAATCAGGGGGTTGCCAACCAGTGCATCGACATTTACAGAGTATTGGGCTCCTGTCCGGGAGGTGTCTGGGCACTGACCGGGGACCAAGGATGATGGAGGAGTGGGAGGAAAGACTAAAAAAGCCAGAGGCTCACTCTGGCTTGCAATCCCTGAAAGGGATTCGGGTAAATTGTCTAAATCACACTTACATTTCAATCCCTGAAAGGGATTCGGGTATATGGCCAATTATATCCCACTGTGTGCCGGTAGTGAAAAAATTGTTATCGGTCGCTTCTATATCACCCTTACGACAATCAAAAAATTGCTATAGTGGGGAGGAAACCGGACGAGTCCTGTTTCCCCCTGTGTAGCTTCGCACCTCACAGGTTAGCACGGCTGGCTCGTCCGGCGCCAACCTTATGGGAAAAAATTATGACCCACCACGACAATGAAACGCACCTGGCCGAAATTGCCCGGTTGGAGGACGAAATATCTGATCGCCAACGTGAAATAGTCTGGAAACAGAGTAAACTCCGAGAGCTGGAGTGGGGGACGGCGGAGAGCGAAGATGGGGAAATCATCCCGATCTCTGACTGGATGGAGTTGCAGCAAAACCATCACCTTTAATCTTCCCGCTGTTGGCGGGGGGGAGTGGGGTTTCCACTCCCCCGCCAACCTTCTCAAGACAATCTCAAGACAATAAATATGATGGCTGACAGCGTTTGCATCAAAATCCTCACTAGCGCCTTAGCAGCGGGGGTCATATCGACCGAGAAATCAAAGTTAATTGAGTTTTTGGCATCGCAGCCAGAAGCCGTGGCGATCGCGCCGCTGCTTGGTTCCCCCAAGTTGGTAAGGGAGCTGAAACTGGCCAAGAATAACCAGAATAACCGAACCGCAGCAGTGAGCCTTAAATTTGAAGGTGAGCGAGTGGTTTATGAAGGTCAAATAATTGGCCTGGTGAAGATTTTATACAAAGGGACATTACCGGGGGAATTGCAAGCCAGACTGGCGAGTGAAAGCGCGATCGACCGATTTTTGGAGTATTTACAAAAGCGGCACAAAATCACTGTTTTGGATGAGAGCGATCGTCATACGCGGCTGTTCATCCCCAGCCACCTAGAAAAACCAGACTTCCGGGAACTTTGGCAAAACTTTTTGCGCGATGTTGCTTTCTCAGCTTATGGTGACACCAGCTACCAGTTACCGGGATTAACCCAAACCTTCATTGCCATGCTGAACACCATTACTCTCGCCGGGAGAGGTTTCAGTACCTTGGACGTTCCCATTTTGACCGACGAGCAAGCCGCAGTTTTGGCAGCTTGGTATCTGGCAGTAGTTAGAGATGTGGGAAACCGCCAAAAATCCCGCCAGCGACAGATTGATGAATTACGCCAAGACCTAGCAGCAACTACTCTCAGCGATAAAGAATGCAAATCCAAAGAGGCGGAATTACAGTCTAAGGAAAAAATGCAGGCAAAAGAAGCCAACAACTACCAAGATTATTTTACCAAAAGTTTTGGAAAAATCCTAGACGAACAAGAGGCAATTTGGGAATCCCTGCACCAGTGCAGACAGGAACTGACCCAACCAGGTTTAACCAAAGCGCAGCAGAAGAAACTCGGGAATCAGCAAGATAAGCTGGGAGAGCGGGTGGTTTTCTCTCCAGAGTCGGTGCGGCAAAAGCGCCATCTGTTCAACCAAGCTAATGGCAACCCTTTTGAGTTTATCCGCTTAGACAGAGAACAAAACCCAGAAAAATTTCGAGAAATTGCGGCAATTGCCGAGATTTTCACCAAAACAGCCACAGACCAAATCAACTCCACTCGTGGGGATATTTTTGCTAAATGTATTTTGGAGATGTATCGCTTGCTAGAAACCGAAGCGCGGGAGCCACTGCCAGCACCTCTGCTCACCGAGCAGCCAGCAGAAATGGGAATGCGTTCCCCAGGCGACGATAGCAAAGAATTCTGCTATGCTTGCGGTGTTGCTCTCAACCCCAAAACTGCGCGCTGGCAAGTTCTCAGATTTATGTTTGAGCGACCATCTCAGCGGCGCCAGTCTTCCTCTAGCGAAGGCAGACCCCATATCTGCGCCTCTTGTTCAGCTTTGGCGTTTGCTTCGCCGCTGAAAGTGACAAATGAGAGCATTATTCTGCGCATGGCGCCGCCGCCAGAAACTAAGAAAACACCGGATTTGTGGGAAGCTAAACGGCAAAAACTCAAAGACTACATGAGAATGCTCGCCACTAAAGATATGCACCTGAATGCCGGTCGTTATTTAGTGCTAGCATCAGATAAAACCATTGGTGGCGATGTGGCGGCGAAGAAATTGGGTCAGCGGCAGTATGCTTTAGCTAAGGTGGCGTCAATTTTTCCCATAGAGGTGCTGAGTGATTTTGATTTTTCACTCATCGTTCAGGGGAGCCAAGCCATCCATCTGGAGAGCAGACACCTAATTTTTCTCAAGGGTTTGATGGAGGGATGCGGACAGCATATTATTGTTTCAGGTAAATCTGGTCAAGAGATAAACATTCATTTGGGAGATGCGGTAAGATATATAGAGCAGGATTTGCCGGTGATGGCGGAGTACACGATCGCCAAAGTGGCCAGTAATTTTCACCAGGTCAAATTAGAACCGGCTCGCGATGCTTACTGCCAAAGTATTCAACAAGATGTAAAAGGATTATTAGCTATGGGTTCAGAGAATCAAACATCTAAACGTGCTACTTTATATAAAGATGTAGCGGCTATTACTGGTTTGACTTACGCTTTCGCGCTGTCTTTGGAAGACATTGCCAAAAAGGCAAAAGGGCCAGAATATGCAGAGCGAGAGGTCAGCAAATTAATCGAATCTGTGGATGATGCAGTAGATTTTTGCTATTATGCAACTTTGGGTAATGAAGAAAAAACTAAGGTTCAAGCTCGGTTGTACCAGAATGCAGACAATTACTTTGTCTATGGACAAGCAAAGGAATTGCTGGCCAAATTAGACATATCAGATAGAGAGAAAAGCGAAGGAGGAAAAACTTGGTTGCAGTTTTATGCTGATGATGTGATTAAGGCTTACGCTTATTTTGCGGAAAAGGGCTACACATCGGATAAAAATTGGAAAGAGCTGGCGTATAAACTAAAGCTGTCTCTTTATACCCGGTTCCCGGAAATGGTACGCAAACTGAAATCTACAAGTGAGAAATAACCATGACTACTGGATTAGCGAAAACTGATGCCAAAAATCCCCGGATGCACTTTGATATTTATGCGATTATCGAAGGTGCGCAAGAGCTGTATCTCGGACATGAGGTGCAGGTCAATGTGAACTTGGTGGAGCGGGTGAAGCTGTCGGCGAAGGATGGACGATCGCTCGAAAAATGCTACATTTCACCCACCAAGCGGCGGGGAGTAGAACGGCGTTGCTTGTTGTGGGCGCCGGTAAAAAGTGGAGAACTTTTGGGCGATAAGCAAAAGTGCGGCATCCCCAAAACCTGCGCCGAACAAAATTGCCCAATTTGTGGTCCTTATGGGGCTCTCGATCCGGGCAACCGAACTTTAATTGGTCGCGTCACCCACGGGGGTGGTGTCGCAGTGCAAGAAATTGACGCTGAAGAAAAACAGCGAGCGATGCACCCTTCACGGTTGGTAAATCAAAATGAGGAACCACCCATGCCCTTCAAGCGGGAGTATAACCAGCCGGGGATTCTTTATCCGGTGTCTAATCACGCTCTCAGCGTCACAGACTTGGAATTTGCCTCAGTTGCCTATGCTTTTCTCGATTCTTTGCCCCGCATTGGTTCGGGAAATCCCAAAGGCGTATCTATTGCGGAGGATGAAAACCAAATACCGCTGCTGGTGTTCGATCGGTATCTAGTACCCCGAGGCGATCGGCCAATTATTTCGCCATCAGAAACCGACCCGCAACGAGCGATCGAGCATTTTCTCGCCAAAGCCAGAACCCCAGAAACTACCTCAGATTTCATTCAGGCTCCCCATTTTGAGCGGTGGATTGGTAAAGCCGCTCTCGAAAAACTGCGGGAATATTCCACCACCTTTGTCGATCGCATTTTACAGGCATAAGCTATGTACTGCCTACAACTCACAATTCGCCCCACCGCCGCCCTGACATTTCGCATTCTGCCTGGGTCAATTCTCAACATAGCCACCTATCCCTTTGTGCCGCCCACAACCCTAGCCGGTTTTCTGCGGCGCTTGGGGATAATGAGCGCCCATTTAGAGATTCCAGAAACCCGAATCAACAAAGAAAATCCCCCAATTTACGCTCTTCCCCCGCGCTACCAAGCCCTGGGCGCCTATCCCACACCGGGCAAGTTTAGCGCCGTCCACACTACCTATCGCAAAGGAATGCGTGAGTTTAATCACGATGACTTTTCTCGGTTGTATTTAGACGAAAACAAAGCCAACTTTCAGCTCCACACTTGGGAGTATTTTATCACCGAGGAGCTAGTTGGCTATGTGATTTCCGAATCAAAAACCGGGTTAGAACAATTCCAGAAACTCAAGGGATACGGCTGCAAGCTGGGGAAGGAAGGTTATGGATTTCTCCATGATATTTCCCCCGCACCCATAGAACTGCAGCGCCAAACCATTGCCGCCAATCCTTCCACCATTTTACCCTTAGAAACCATCTTGCAATCTGGTCAATTGCTGGGAGGGTGCGACATTTACAACCTCTATCGTTACCAGTGGGATGCAGCAGCGAGAACAATAGATGAGACTTCGGGATTTCTGGACTTAGAACCAACGCCAGTGGGAGGATTTATTCCCTTTGTCGCCGCCTACTTTTCTCAGCCAGTCAACCCACCCCCCAGCCTGGATTACTACACCAACGGTGATATTTACATCCCCGTTTCTCTGCTAAACCTGTTAACCGAGTAAATCTATGTCTAAAAAAACCAAACCTTATATTTTTGGCCGGGTCTTTTTTCCCGGTCAACCCAATCCCATCCCGTCTGAAGTGCTATTTCAGCCCCTGGGAAATCACGTAGGCAATGTGATGCAACTGGTCAAACAGTGGAAATTAGATGAATTTCCCGGTTCTAACCATGATGAGCAAGAAGAATCACGGCAGCGAGTTTTATTAGCGGCTAAAATTCACGACGCTGGAAAGCCCCAAAAATTTGAAATTCAAGCTGAACCTAAACAAGGCCAATTCAGGGAATACATTTATTCTTTTCGTGGCCATCGGTTTTTAGCTAAAATTTCAGATGCTTGGGTGCAATCTCTGGCGCGAGGCCATCACGATTTTTCGGTCGCAGATATTACTCGTGATGCTTACAAGCTGAAAAAACAACAACAGGAATATGCCGACATTCTTACCAAAGACCCCCTAGCTTATGCGCGGGAGCTGTACATCCTGGAAATGTGCGACCAAATTGAGGCTGAGTTGGCTTGCCGCATTATTGGAGATGACCAGCAAGCCGAGTCAAGGACATTTATGGATTATACCATAATCCCCCATGAATCTGAGCCGGGATGCTACCGGATAGCCCCTTGGCCTTTTGACAGAGATAATATAGAATTGGAGTTTACATCTTGGTCGATGCGGCTGTCTGACAGCGATCAAGCCAAGTTGCAACAATGCCAGCAAAAATGCCAGCAAGAAGAACAAGGCGCCGAGTTAGGAAAACAGCTAGATGAAATTGCTAAAAAATGGTGGCAATCTCGCCAGGAAGAAAAGCCGGTGGCGAGGAAGGCAAAAATTATGCCTTTTCCCCCATTAGCCTATGTCAATGAGTCTAAAACCTGTCAGTTTTGGTATCAACAACTAGCTGGATTTTCCCCGAATCCCATGCAAGAGCAGGTGTTTGACGCTATCAGCAAAAATAAAAACCCTGCCATTCTGCTGAAAGCTCCCACAGGCTCTGGCAAACAGGAAGCAATTTTGTTTGCTGCTTTGGCAGCAAATTATCGCCTATTTCTCCCGCTCCCAGCTCGGAGTCTGCTGGAAGACCAGAAACAGCGTGTAGAAAACTATCTCAAGAAGTTTTCGCAACTGTATCCTAACCAGGAAGTTTCCCTCGTTGTCGATACCGGTTCCCAGATGCGCCGCTGGGTGTACCGCAACGGGGAAGAAATTCAGCTTGGCATTAACCCCCGCCGCCATCTGTACAAGGGAAATGTAATTTTAACGACTTTGGATAAATTCCTCTATCGCTACTTTGGGTTTGGGGATTCCCACAAGTCTTTTATTTTTCCGCTCAGGATTCATCAGGAGAAAACCTTAATCTGCTTTGATGAAGCTCACAGCTATGACGGCATTTCTTTTACCAATTTTTCCAGCCTAGTCCAGGCTCTGTATGAGGCTGGTAAATCTCTAGTTTTAATGACGGCCACCATGCCGCCAGAACAGGCAACACGGTTCCCATATCTGGAAATGATTGATTTTATCGATGATGCGGCACAAGTAAAAAAACTGCGCCAGTTTCAGCAGGCAACTTTACAGCAACGTTACCTCAATCAAAAAGCATTTGCCTGGTTGAGTCATATTACACTGGCGGATTTTAAAAGTGAGTTGGCTAAAATTATCCTGGATGAATGGCAGCAAGCCAAAGGCAAACGGCGCATTATTGCCGTAGTTGAGACCGTCAAGGATGCGGCACCTATCTATAAGCTGGTAAAAGAGAAGTTAGGCATAGATGGCGATACCAAGGATAAATTTTTGTTTCTTTATCACGGTCGCATCGCCGACCAACTGCGTCCTGAAATTTACCAAAAATTGCAAAAACGCGACCAGGATAATTTGCCTTATCTGCTTGTCACTACCAGTGCCATTGAAGTCGGTTGCGATTTAAACTGCGATGTACTGATTTCCCAAATTTGCCCGCCAGAGAACTTAATTCAACGAGCGGGACGCTGCAATCGCAAAGGCAACATATCAGATGCCAAGGTGATTGTAGTCGGTGATGCAATTCCTGATTTTGTTAAGACCCTCGATGAATCAGAGTGGCGCCAGTATCAAAACACCCTGCAAAGTATGTCAGATTTCCAAGCTGAAAAAATTCAATCCTGTATCTCCCGCTCTCAACAGATAGATGATTATCGAGTGGTGGAACTGTTTGCCATGTTATCGGATTATGTTTATCAAGCTGATTTAACCTGTCAGCCGCTCCATCAAAAGGGTCTGATTCCTACTCGAAGCTGGGTGCCTTCGGTGAATCTAGAGTTTCACGGTGAGGAAGTTCACAGCATCTCTGTTCCGCTCGATCGCCTGTACCAAGGTCAAGAGTATGCCCACACCTATGTTTATGAAACCAGGTATGACAAGGAACACAGCCGCTGGAATGCCGAACACCCCCTCTGGAGTGGTATCGCCTACGGCAAAGAAATTACGGTCAAAATTTACCCCGAAAATAATGCCGCATTGGTTGATGCTTCTTTACCCCTATACGATTATGATGCTGAATTGGGTTTTGTGGAATTGCCAAGAATATTTATCAAAAAATGGAGTGATGGATCCGAAGAAAAAATGCTGCGACTGGAAAACTCTGGCAAAAGTAAAATTATTGTGTCTTACATTAAACCTTTAAGCCAAATATCTGATATGCTAAAAAGTTAATCTCATCCTTTCCCTGGGTAGGGACAGGGCAATGCCGTGTCCTTACGTCACCAAAAAACTCACTTTTAATCTCACCATGCCTCACAGCCTCGTCCTCAATATCATCCCCAAATCCCCCATCCCCCCCCAGTTTCTCACGGGGAGACACCTGCATGCTCTTTTCCTCACTTTAGTTAGTGCCGTAGATAGCGATTTAGGCGACTACCTCCATAACCAAACTAATGATAAAGCTTTTACCTTGAGTCCTTGGCAAATTGCCGGACAAAAGCGGTTTGAACATGGCATTTATTCCCTGGAATGGGAGCAGACCAAACCCATCCCCTCCGGGACTAACTGCTGGTGGCGTATCTCTTTGCTGGACGATCGCTTATTCGGTCAACTTACCAAACTTTGGCTCAATCTCAATCCTCAACATCCTTGGCATCTGGGACCTGCGGATTTGCTGATTACCAGGATTTTAGGAACTCCGCAACCAACGCAACCTTGGGCGAATTTTGCTACTTATGATACTTTGTATGAAATGGCTTCAGAAACCGAGCGGCAAATTGCTTTTAATTTTACCACACCTGCCACTTTTCGTCAAGGGGAAAGTGATATGGCGCTTCCCACCAGAGAAGCGGTGTTTCACAGTCTGATTCACCGGTGGAATAAATATAGTGGGATTGAGTTTTCCCCGGATTTAGTTGAGCAGGTTTTTCCTAGCTTTTTCAACATCCGCACCGCCGTAGTCAGCAATTACAAGAGCAAATTAATTGGCTGTATTGGTCAAATTAGCTACCGAATTTTGGGGAATGCTGACCCGTTGACAATTAAGCAAATTAATGCTTTAGCTGATTTTGCTCTTTACGCGGGAGTGGGTCGCAAAACCCCAATGGGGATGGGGATGGTGCGGCGGGTTTATCCAAGTCAGAAAAATGGTCAACAACTAGGGCAAAATTATGAATGAGATTGATTATATTCCCATTGCAGCGCTGAATCAATATGCTTACTGCCCCCACCGCTGCTGGCGGATGTTTTGCGCGGGTGAATTTGTGGATAATCATTATACCATTGAAGGCACGAGTTTGCATAGTAGGGTTCACAGTTTTGGCGAAGACATTCGCGAAGATGTGGGGCAAATTCGGGCTGTGTGGCTGAAGTCGGAGCAATACAAGTTGATTGGCAAATCGGATTTGATTGAAACTGTGAATGGCGAGTGGTATCCCGTGGAATATAAACGGGGACGCAAGGGAGAATGGGATAATGATGAGTTGCAGGTATGCGCCCAGGCTTTATGTTTGGAGGAAATGACGGGAAAAACTATTGCTGCTGGTTATATTTATTATGCTACTTCTTATCAGCGGCAGTATGTTGAGATTTCTGCGCAATTGCGGGGGCAAACTCTGGCAACTCTTGCGGAAGTTGCCAACCTATTCGCCACCGGAGCGATGCCGAAACCCAGCTATAGTCCCCGCTGTCGGGGGTGCAGTTTGTATGACCATTGTTTACCCCAAGCTGCGGCCAAACTTGGCCGCTATCAAGAGGTGAATTAGTCATTTGTCCTTGGTCATTTGTCATTTGTCCTTTGTCCGATAACATTAGTAGATGTAGGGTGGGCAGTAGGGGCGATTCGCGAATCGCCCCTACTACTGGTGATGAAGAGTGCGGCTCGGTGGGCTTGAAAATTATGCGAATGCAAGCAAGAGGTAATCATGGGAACTGTTTATGTGCTGCAAGATGATGCTTTTGTGGGCAAGACTGATGAACGTTTGACGGTGAAAGTGGGGAAAGATAAGCCGCTAGAGGTGCCTTTAATGATGATAGATGGGGTGGTGGTGTTGGGAAGGGCGACGATTTCTCCGGCAGCTATTCTGGAGCTGTTGGAGCGACATATTCCGTTATCTTTTCTTAGTCAGAATGGGCGTTATTTGGGGACGCTAGAACCCGAGTTGAGTAAAAATATCTTTCTCAGGGCGGCTCAGTGGCAAGCGGCGGGTCATTCTGAACTGGCTCTGGGGGCTGTGCGGGGTTTTGTGCGGGGGAAGTTGAAGAATTATCGCAATGCTTTGCAGCGGCGAGAGCGTGATGGTGGGGATGTTAATTTGGCTGATGGAATTGCCAAGTTAGAGGGGGCAATCTCGGCGATTAAGTCCCATAATAATATTGATAGTCTGCGAGGGGTAGAGGGTGCCGGGAGTGCCGCTTATTTTGGCTGTTTTAATCAACTAATTCGGGTGGATGGTTTTCAATTTGAAGCCCGCCGCCGCCGTCCTCCTACTGACCCGGTAAATGCGCTGTTGAGTTTTGGTTATGCTTTGCTGCGCCATGATGTGCAAGGGGCGGTGAATGCAGTGGGTTTTGACCCTTATTTAGGCTATCTGCATTACCAGCATTATGGTCGCCCTTCTTTGGTGCTGGATTTGATGGAGGAGTTCCGCCCTTTGGTGGTGGATGCGATTGTGTTAGCTGCGATTAATAAGCGCAGTTTGACGCTGAATGATTTTGTGACGGAGCCTTTGAGCGGGGCGGTTTCTTTGACCCAAGAAGGATTGCGCACGTTTCTGCGGCTTTATCAGGAGAAAAAACAGTCGAAGTTTAAACATCCGGTGATGGGGAGGCAATGTACTTATCAAGAAGCGTTTGAGATTCAAGCGCGGTTGTTGGGTAAGTATTTGATGGGGGAAACTGACCAGTATCCGCCTTTAGTTTTGAAATAAGGTTTGGTCATTGGTCATTTGTCCGCCAGAAATCGGGTTTCTTGCATCAATGTTTTGGTCAAGTACAAGACCCTGGTTTTAGAAACCCGGTTTCTTCTCCCGAAGGTTTAGGAGTGGTTATGAATGTTGTGATTTCTTATGATGTTTCTGAAGATAAGCGCCGCAATAAAATCCATAAAGTGTTAAAATCTTATGGTCAGCGGGTGCAGTATAGTGTGTTTGAGTGCCAGCTTACGGATACTCAATATGCAAAACTCAGGTCCCGCTTGAGTAAGTTGATTAAGCCGGAGGAGGACAATATCCGTTTTTACTCCCTCTGCGCCTGTTGTTTTGGCAAGGTCGATCGGATTGGTGGACCCCAGCCGGTGGATAGGACTATATTCTTCGCCTAACCCGATTTTGCGCGGATGGGTAGGTGTTGGGAGAGGGGGGGAAAAAATTTCGCCTGGAACCGTTGACGGGCAAGGATTTGAGCCCTATCCTAGAAAAAATCGATCCGCGCAAATCCTGAAACCCTTATGACACAAGCATTACAGCGAAATTTTTTTTCTCCCCTCTTGACAACCCAGGAGCTGAAATGCTATTTTTGGATCGATTCGCGCAACTGCACCTTGAAAACCGCATATTGTAAGGGTTCCAGGAGGCCGCTCCCGAAATTTACCCGAATCCCTTTCAGGGATTGAAACCTAAAATTCGCAAGAGACCTAGAGCGACGACGGAAGATTACCCGAAATTTACCCGAATCCCTTTCAGGGATTGAAACCTTGATTACCTGGGGGCATTCTGGGGTCGTGTCTGCCCGAAATTTACCCGAATCCCTTTCAGGGATTGAAACAAGGTTGAGGGTACGAGTCACGAAGCCATCGACCAGCGCCCGAAATTTACCCGAATCCCTTTCAGGGATTGAAACTGGACCCCAACGCTGTAGCGGGATTCGGACTTACGTCCGAACGCCCTAGCGCCCGAAATTTACCCGAATCCCTTTCAGGGATTGAAACTTGTTGGCGTGAGCCGCCCGACCGTTTCCGACTGGGCTCGTGGGCCCGAAATTTACCCGAATCCCTTTCAGGGATTGAAACAGCGGTGTTTGTGCTGGGAGAAAAAATGTAGAATCCCACCCGAAATTTACCCGAATCCCTTTCAGGGATTGAAACAGAGGTTGCTAGCTTCGGCGGCGGAATGTTCCTCGGCCCGAAATTTACCCGAATCCCTTTCAGGGATTGAAACGAGAAGCCCGACCAGATCCATTACTCCTCCAATTCCCGAAATTTACCCGAATCCCTTTCAGGGATTGAAACGGGGACGGAGCTTTGGGCACAGCTTTACAAAGCGCCCGAAATTTACCCGAATCCCTTTCAGGGATTGAAACCTCAGTTTTGAGACTGCTACCATCACTGGTGATTACCACCCCCGAAATTTACCCGAATCCCTTTCAGGGATTGAAACCTGTAAATCTCATTTGGTGGATCCACCCCCTGCTCCCGAAATTTACCCGAATCCCTTTCAGGGATTGAAACAAACAGCGCTGGCCAAGCTGGCCAAAGGACGTTTTTTGCCCGAAATTTACCCGAATCCCTTTCAGGGATTGAAACAAGAACTGGAAGATTTAAGCTCTAAGTGCCCATAAACCCCGAAATTTACCCGAATCCCTTTCAGGGATTGAAACAGAAGCCGGACATCTAAATCCTCTATATTAACACCCGAAATTTACCCGAATCCCTTTCAGGGATTGAAACTTTATCAGTGGCTTGACGAAAAAGCCGACATCATACCCGAAATTTACCCGAATCCCTTTCAGGGATTGAAACAGTCTTCATCCTCATCCTCATCCTCAAACTGAATCGCCACCCGAAATTTACCCGAATCCCTTTCAGGGATTGAAACGAGAATCGGCCATCAATTGCCTGGATTGGAGCATTAGCATTTGGACCCGAAATTTACCCGAATCCCTTTCAGGGATTGAAACCAGTCGGAAATCCGTTGCCTCGACACCCCGACGAAATCCCGAAATTTACCCGAATCCCTTTCAGGGATTGAAACTTGCCCTCCCAAACCCCGGATAAACTCCTCACCTTTCTTCCCGAAATTTACCCGAATCCCTTTCAGGGATTGAAACGCCAAAAACCCGGGCTCATCATCCTGGATTATCTCCCCCCCCGAAATTTACCCGAATCCCTTTCAGGGATTGAAACGCCCAGGAGCAGGCAACCCAAGCCCTGCAAGGCTATTGACCCGAAATTTACCCGAATCCCTTTCAGGGATTGAAACCAAAGCCCTGTAACTGCGCCCACGACACCGGATTTAATCCGCTCCCGAAATTTACCCGAATCCCTTTCAGGGATTGAAACCAAAAAGCCACAAAAAGCCAAAGGAATACCGGCCAGATCGAACCCGAAATTTACCCGAATCCCTTTCAGGGATTGAAACCTCACTCTTGTGAAAAGAGGCTGGCGGCATATTCGATCCCGAAATTTACCCGAATCCCTTTCAGGGATTGAAACTTCTGGTAAGGTTTGGCGGCGCAGCCAGCGCCACACAACCCGAAATTTACCCGAATCCCTTTCAGGGATTGAAACAGATTCCAGTTAATGAGGCAATATTTGGGGTAAACGCTCCCGAAATTTACCCGAATCCCTTTCAGGGATTGAAACCGCGCTTGGTACTGGGCCTCAATGTTTTACCACAATACCCGAAATTTACCCGAATCCCTTTCAGGGATTGAAACGAGAAAATCGCAAGAATGGCTCCTGCTCCGAATCCCGGCCCGAAATTTACCCGAATCCCTTTCAGGGATTGAAACCTCCCCAAGCCCAGCCCGCCCAAAATATTATGTTCCCGAAATTTACCCGAATCCCTTTCAGGGATTGAAACCCAAAAAGCTGAGCCCTGCGCAGATTGAGGCGGGACCCGAAATTTACCCGAATCCCTTTCAGGGATTGAAACGGCTGCGGAGGAGGCCGGTTTCCACTCTCCCGGCGATACCCGAAATTTACCCGAATCCCTTTCAGGGATTGAAACTCTGGGCGCAAAGCGAACCGAAATTCTTTCTCGACCCCCGAAATTTACCCGAATCCCTTTCAGGGATTGAAACTTAAGGCTTACTTTCAGCAGCTCATCCGCACCACTCAACCCGAAATTTACCCGAATCCCTTTCAGGGATTGAAACTAATTTTAAAGTTTCTGCCCATGATATCCCCCCCGATGCCCCCGAAATTTACCCGAATCCCTTTCAGGGATTGAAACATCTTGGGTTGCTGGAAATGCGGGCGATCGCCCGTCGCCACCCGAAATTTACCCGAATCCCTTTCAGGGATTGAAACGGACTTGGGGTTGAGACTGAGCTTCGGTTGAGTCAGGGGCCCGAAATTTACCCGAATCCCTTTCAGGGATTGAAACCTAAGCAAAAGTCGGCAAAACTGCTGGGGCCTTCCCCCCCCGAAATTTACCCGAATCCCTTTCAGGGATTGAAACAGTTTACAGGATTGCTCCAGCTTGTTGTCAGGGGAGGGGACCCGAAATTTACCCGAATCCCTTTCAGGGATTGAAACTTCCCACTCGAAGCGGTCCCAAGCAAGCAACCCCCCAACCCGAAATTTACCCGAATCCCTTTCAGGGATTGAAACTCTGGGATGACGTAACTGGCGTTACTCCCAGCGCCCCGAAATTTACCCGAATCCCTTTCAGGGATTGAAACAACTTGCCATGTGGTACGACTAAAGTGTTGATTTTTCCCGAAATTTACCCGAATCCCTTTCAGGGATTGAAACCAGGATGTGGGGGCGGCTCCTCTGGCGGCTGCCCGAAATTTACCCGAATCCCTTTCAGGGATTGAAACACGGCTGAAATGACGGAAAGTGCGTCACCCCCCCCATACCCGAAATTTACCCGAATCCCTTTCAGGGATTGAAACGCATATTCTGTGTGCCCGTGACCACTTAGGGCATATCCAGTAACCCGAAATTTACCCGAATCCCTTTCAGGGATTGAAACATTACCCTCTTCGGAGGGATTCTTTCCGATTAAATCCCCGACCCGAAATTTACCCGAATCCCTTTCAGGGATTGAAACCGATGCTGCTAATTTGCAGCTCTTGCTGACTTGCACCCGAAATTTACCCGAATCCCTTTCAGGGATTGAAACTCATAGCCAAGCTCGGCTATTTTCTGCCCAGCGTGGATTAGCCCCGAAATTTACCCGAATCCCTTTCAGGGATTGAAACGTTATGGACTTGGCTGGTAGGTTTGGGCGAGCGATTACTTCCCGAAATTTACCCGAATCCCTTTCAGGGATTGAAACAGTTTTGATTTTCAATGTAGTTGGCAAAGCCGATAATCCCGCCCGAAATTTACCCGAATCCCTTTCAGGGATTGAAACTCACTTGTTCGGAGCCTGCCACCATTTCTTTTATGCCCGAAATTTACCCGAATCCCTTTCAGGGATTGAAACAAAGGAATGGTAATTTAAACATGGTAAAGCAAAACCCGAAATTTACCCGAATCCCTTTCAGGGATTGAAACATTTAAACATGGTAAAGCAAAAGCGATTAGTAGCCCCCGAAATTTACCCGAATCCCTTTCAGGGATTGAAACCGCTTTTTTCATAAGCGTGACCCACAGCGGTACTTCCCCGAAATTTACCCGAATCCCTTTCAGGGATTGAAACAAAACCTGGTGGGATTCCCTGCCAGCGCTACCGCCCGAAATTTACCCGAATCCCTTTCAGGGATTGAAACTAGGCGGAAATGGCTATCCCCAGATATAATGACTGACCCCCGAAATTTACCCGAATCCCTTTCAGGGATTGAAACAACGTGGGATTTACTCAGTATATTTGGCAATGCCGTATCCCGAAATTTACCCGAATCCCTTTCAGGGATTGAAACACTCGCTTTTTTGAGCTGAGAGATGATTCGGCGGTGGGCCCGAAATTTACCCGAATCCCTTTCAGGGATTGAAACATTACGGCATATCCGCTTGATTTCATCCCTCCTTCCCGAAATTTACCCGAATCCCTTTCAGGGATTGAAACCTCAAAGGTCGAACCTTTCCCGTAAATCTCTAACCCCGAAATTTACCCGAATCCCTTTCAGGGATTGAAACGAAGTCTCGCTTTATCAGCTCCGGCCAGCCCCCGGTCAGCCCGAAATTTACCCGAATCCCTTTCAGGGATTGAAACCATACTCCGAGCAGCGCACAAAAAAGAATAGGAAACCCGAAATTTACCCGAATCCCTTTCAGGGATTGAAACCTATGGATTTCACCTCATCAACAAAAAGCTGGAGGGGAACCCGAAATTTACCCGAATCCCTTTCAGGGATTGAAACGAACTGACATGGATTAACGGAGAGACCGAGACATCCCGAAATTTACCCGAATCCCTTTCAGGGATTGAAACAGCAGCTACAGAGACGGAAAACCAGAACACATCAAGTGCCCGAAATTTACCCGAATCCCTTTCAGGGATTGAAACACTAGAGGAAGCATTCAAGAAAGAATCTGCTAAGCGGCCCGACAGGCCCGAAATTTACCCGAATCCCTTTCAGGGATTGAAACTGATGGCCAAAAACATTGAAAGAGCAATGAGTCTAGCCTCCCCGAAATTTACCCGAATCCCTTTCAGGGATTGAAACAAAGGCCCGCGAAAAAATTAGCATAGGGGATTTCCCCAAAACCCGAAATTTACCCGAATCCCTTTCAGGGATTGAAACAAATCCCTTGCAATCGCGTAGGACTTAAAAAAGTGGAAGAACCCGAAATTTACCCGAATCCCTTTCAGGGATTGAAACAAACTTTTAGAGTATCTCCCTAATATCTCTGACACCCCGAAATTTACCCGAATCCCTTTCAGGGATTGAAACCCATTAAGATCTATATATGGGGGGGGTGACGCATTTTTCCCCGAAATTTACCCGAATCCCTTTCAGGGATTGAAACGAAACTCAATTTGTCCAGTAGCGGTAGGACGGGGGCCCCGAAATTTACCCGAATCCCTTTCAGGGATTGAAACATATGATTTCTTTAGGGGTAAACCATTCATTACCAGTCCCGAAATTTACCCGAATCCCTTTCAGGGATTGAAACATTTCTCCCTTATCGGTCTGAGAGCAATCCCCATTACCCGAAATTTACCCGAATCCCTTTCAGGGATTGAAACATCACTATTGATGGTGTGGAGCCAGACGATGTTTGCCCGAAATTTACCCGAATCCCTTTCAGGGATTGAAACAAGGAGTACGAATGGGCCGGGGAAACCCAGCTTGTTCAACCCGAAATTTACCCGAATCCCTTTCAGGGATTGAAACTGATGACCGGCTTGGTGAAGACCTAAACCAGCCCCCCGAAATTTACCCGAATCCCTTTCAGGGATTGAAACCGACAGAGCGCTAGCTGAGGCGCGGCGAGCATCCGCAACCCGAAATTTACCCGAATCCCTTTCAGGGATTGAAACCATTCAACCAAACCAATGGAAACAATCAATTTCAACCCGAAATTTACCCGAATCCCTTTCAGGGATTGAAACACGAAAAGATATGGAACGTATGTATAGTAGTATTGATTCCCGAAATTTACCCGAATCCCTTTCAGGGATTGAAACCTCAGGGTGCGTGGATGGCAATCAGTGCGATTGCCACCCGAAATTTACCCGAATCCCTTTCAGGGATTGAAACCTATTATTCATACTGACGAGGAACTCTTTATAGCCAGTATAGCCCGAAATTTACCCGAATCCCTTTCAGGGATTGAAACGGGATACTCCGGGGAGCAGTTTTTGGTCATCGGGGCCCGAAATTTACCCGAATCCCTTTCAGGGATTGAAACGAGTTGGCCGAGTTCGCAGGCCAATGCTCGGTTGATGAATTCCCGAAATTTACCCGAATCCCTTTCAGGGATTGAAACCTATCCCTCGATGCCGCAAACTTGGGCTATCCGAATATCAACCCGAAATTTACCCGAATCCCTTTCAGGGATTGAAACATGTCTGATGCTTTCATGGCATTTGACCTCTTGACCCGAAATTTACCCGAATCCCTTTCAGGGATTGAAACCAATTCTCAGAGAGAGAGAGAATCAATTCTGGCCCCGAAATTTACCCGAATCCCTTTCAGGGATTGAAACGGGGCGGGATGGACGATCGGCACCGCAATCGGGGCCCCGAAATTTACCCGAATCCCTTTCAGGGATTGAAACTCGTGATGCCGCTTTTGGTATGCTGAGAAAAATAGGTCCCGAAATTTACCCGAATCCCTTTCAGGGATTGAAACGTAATTGCCAGTAGTGACGCCACTCCCCTGGTTTCTCCCCGAAATTTACCCGAATCCCTTTCAGGGATTGAAACGAGGAAAGCTGCCCGAATCAGATGGGAAAGTAAAACCCGAAATTTACCCGAATCCCTTTCAGGGATTGAAACCCATCAGAAATCAACCAAAACTATGTTGACACAACGCCCCGAAATTTACCCGAATCCCTTTCAGGGATTGAAACAAGTTGTTGTCCCATTCCCGCCATTGCTCCTGCTCCTGATGTACCCGAAATTTACCCGAATCCCTTTCAGGGATTGAAACGTGTCACTGTTCGAGAGACGCTGCAAATTATTGTAGGGCCCGAAATTTACCCGAATCCCTTTCAGGGATTGAAACCTGAGCATGACGTTAAACTGCTCAACCGGCCTTCGGCCATCGTCGCCCCGAAATTTACCCGAATCCCTTTCAGGGATTGAAACTTCGACCACCTCTACACAGGTTTGCAGCACTGCATTGCCCGAAATTTACCCGAATCCCTTTCAGGGATTGAAACCAATCAAGGCTGGGGCTGGGCTGGTGGCTGGAAATGCCCCGAAATTTACCCGAATCCCTTTCAGGGATTGAAACCTGCCTTGATCAAGGCCGGATAGCATCATCATTGGCCCGAAATTTACCCGAATCCCTTTCAGGGATTGAAACCAGTTACTTTAACCTGAATCAAATCCTTAATTCTTTCCACCCCGAAATTTACCCGAATCCCTTTCAGGGATTGAAACGATTCCAATATTGCTGGTGTCGATCCTTCCATCAGCACCCGAAATTTACCCGAATCCCTTTCAGGGATTGAAACCGGTTCCTTTCTCATCCATGTCCCCATAATAATACGCTCCCGAAATTTACCCGAATCCCTTTCAGGGATTGAAATTCAGGGATTAAAACTCATACTTGATTCCTGTAACAAAAATCATTACCCACTTCCCGAAATTTACCCGAATCCCTGAAAGCGATTGAAACTTCCATACAGGCTGCTATGGAATCGCCCCAGGATATATCCCGATTAAATCTGTGCTGGAGAAAAACTAAAATCCCTTTAACATATTTCGCATCCAACCCCAATTAATTTTAGAAAGATTTAATAAAAATTAAATTTTTCCGGCCACTTTGGGCGCTGAAACAGGCTAAATATTAAAAATTACATCAATTACTTGCCACCAGCAAGGGGGATGGATGAAAATTAGAGAGTAATGGATAGTCAGTAGTTCGAGAGTTTAAAATGCAAGCGATAAATTCTCAAATCGAAGAAATCATCAGCCGGGGGGAGGGGCGCTACCTGAGCGCTACGGAACTACAGCCGATCAAGCAATATGTGCAAACTTTCACAGCGCGAGCCAAAACGTATCAAATATTACAAGAAAAATCCGAGGTGTTGGTACGCCATGCGCTGAAGAAGTTTATGGTGCAGCACCCGGATATTATGCAAAAACACGGCAAGCGCTGTCACTATGATATGACCATGCTGCTGCGCTATGTGGGTATAGCCATTCTCCGCAATGACCCCCGGTTTCTCAATGATGCCATAGTTTTGTGGCAAGCGAATATTTTAACTGCTTATCAAAAGCAAAAAGCCTGTCATGTGGCTTATCGCTATTTGCAAGAAGCGGTGAAAGAACATTTGCCTAGTCAAGCTGAGCAAATGATAGACCCATACATAGAAATGATGATGCAGGCTTTGGACTTGCCGCCAAAATTGATGGCGGGAGTGCAGTAGGTTATGAGTCCCTGGTCATTAGCTCAAAAGACAAAGGACAAACGACAAAAGACAAACGACAAAGGACAAAACTATGACATTGCTAGAGCCAATTACTACTACTCATAATGCGTCGCCGGAAGAGCGGGGTTTGGTGCTGGGGGCGATATACAATCAGGTACTAGAGCGCCAACCGTATAAATTTGAGCGTCGCCAGTTGGCAGATTTAGAGAAATCGTTTCTGAAGGGGAAAATGGGGATTCGTCATTTTCTCAAGAGTTTGGCGGTGTCCCCGGTTTACCTGCAGGCTTTTTATGAAAATAGCTCGAATGTGAAATTTATCGAAAATGCTTTTAAGCATTTTTTGGGGCGCTCTCCCCATAATGAAGGGGAAATCCGCCACTATGATAATATGCTGGTACATCAGGGGGTAGGGTCGATGGTGTCAGCGTTGATTGATTCTGAGGAGTACCGCAAGGAGTTTGGTGCTTTTACGGTGCCGTATTGGCATCAATCTAGCCACTATGAGTCGCCGAATGATTATTTGGAAAACCGCTTGCTGGCGGGGGAACATGCGGGCGATCGCGGCTGGGGAGTCCCCACTTTATATTGGCATGAGCTGCATTTAGACTGCAGTGGCGGGAAATGCCGCCCGACTTTAAAACCATCGCCCCGTTTGCGCTCATAATATCCAAGTGGTAGAGCAAAATGGCAATTTTAATATTTAGTGTGCATCTAAATTTAAGAAACCGGGGGCAAAAATTCACCAAAAAACCCAGTTTTTGCCTCCGGTTTCTGTACAGGCTTTTCTACCGAGATTCAGGCGATACCATTTTAGTTCAGCTCGGCACCAATTTCTAGGAGATATTGCCTCTAACCACCACCAGGTATGGTGAATCCAATTATGTGGGCTTTGGCTGGGAGATGAAATTCGGTTTAGGCCCTGCTTGGGCAGAAAAAATTGGGGCGATCGAGCCCAAGTCCAGAGCGAAAGGCCAGCATCAAGGTCTAAAGTTTTCCTAAAAAAATCATAAAAATCTGTAGCTCAACTTACAATAAATAATAGTAAACCTCGCTCCGACATATGTAAAATCAAAACATCGCATCGGGGGCAACAGGTATGAGCGATATATTCAAAGGCTTTGAAGAACTGCTGGAACTGGCCAAAACCCTGGAAGAACAGATATCCCGGGGGGAAATTCAATCGGGGATTGCCATCAACTCCTTTGTGAGTGGGATTCCCGCACAGGGAAATATTCCCCGGCGGTCTGGAATGCCCCGAACCGATAAATCTGCGCAGCATTCAGAAGAGAACGTCACTCCAGCAGCCAACTCCGACGAAAGAGGCAATTCCCCCCGCAATACTCCCACCCCAGTCACAGCAGACATCACCGGTGGGAGCATGGCGAAAGTGGGCGGTTTAGAAGAAGTGCTGCGGGAACTGCGCGAGCTAGTAGAAATGGGGCTGAAGCGTCCAGAGCTACTGGCGAAACTAGGATTAGAACCGCCTCGGGGCGTGCTGCTCGTAGGACCGCCGGGAACGGGAAAAACCCTTACGGCTCGGTGTTTGGCAGAAGATTTGGGCGTGAACTATATTGCCATCACCGGGCCAGAGGTGATGGGAAAATACTATGGGGAAGCAGAAGCCCGGTTACGCAGTATCTTTGACAAAGCGGCCAAGTCTGCCCCATGTTTGATATTTATTGACGAAATCGATACCATCGCCCCGGACCGCTCCAAAGTGGAGGGAGAAGTAGAAAAAAGAGTGGTGGGACAACTACTGGGTTTGATGGATGGGTTTGCGCCCAACACAGGGACGATCGTCCTCGCCGCCACCAACCGCCCCAACCATCTAGACCCCGCCTTGCGCCGCCCGGGGCGGTTCGATCGGGAAGTGTATTTCCCCGTCCCAGACAAGGCGGGGCGATTAGAAATCTTGTATGCTCTCACCCGATCGATGCCCCTAGATGCTCAAGTCAACCTCGAAGAAATTGCCGCCAAATGCCTAGGCTTCGTGGGCGCAGACCTAAAAGCACTGTGCCAAAAAGCCGCATACTTAGCCTTGCGGCGGTTAGTCCCTAGCGCCGACTTACCCGCACCAGACAACCTTGCCATCACGCGAGAAGACTTTTTCCAAGCCTTAGAAGAGCTGAGCCCCTCCGTCCTCCGATCGGTCGCCGTGGAAACCCCCCAAGTCTCTTGGGATGACGTAGGAGGACTCGACCAAGTAAAACAGGTCCTGCAAGAATCCGTAGAAGGACAACTGCTCTATCCAGAACTCTATCAACACACCGGGGCCACAGCACCACGCGGGATTTTACTATTCGGACCGCCAGGGACTGGGAAAACCTTATTAGCAAAAGCCCTCGCCTCCCAGGGACAAGCCAACTTTATCGGTGTCACCGGCGCCGAACTACTCAGCCGGTGGGTGGGAGCCTCGGAACAAGCCGTGCGAGATTTATTTGCCAAAGCTAGACAGGCGGCTCCTTGTGTGGTATTTATTGATGAAATTGACACGATCGCTCCAGCGCGGGGGATGCACTCAGGGGATGCCGGAGTGAGCGATCGACTCGTGGGGCAACTGCTCGCCGAACTAGACGGCTTGCAGTCCATACCCAATATCCTATTTATCGCCGCCACCAACCGGCCCGAAGTCATCGACCCAGCCTTAATGCGCGCTGGTAGGTTAGACTTACAGCTAAAAGTAGAATTACCAGACGAACCCAGCCGGATGGCGATTTTGCAAGTCCACAACCAGACCCGCCCGATCGCCGCCGAGGTGAACTTCCGCGAATGGGCAAGCCGCACCCAAGGCTGGAACGGCGCTGACCTAGCTCTCCTAAGCAACCAAGCCGCCCTAGAAGCCATTCACCGCGCCCGGGAGTCAGGCCATATCCAATCCATAAGCGCCATCCAGATTAGTCAACAAGACTTCGATCGCGCCTACCAAAAACTCGCCGCCCAACAACTAAGAAATTAGCGATTAATCCTTTGTCCTTTGTCCAATGTCCCTGGTCATTTGGTAACAAGGGACAATTATCAATTATCAATCATCAATTGTCAATTATCAATCATCAATCATCAATTATCAATTATCAATTATCAATTGTCAATTGTCAATGATAGCAATTTCTGGCTACACCATCAGCAGCAAAATATATGAAAGCAGCTCATCATTAGTCTATAGAGCCGCCAGAAACTCTGATGGGCTCAAAGTCATCCTCAAAGTGCTGCGCCATAACACCACAGACAAAATAGCCAAATTTAAGCAAGAATATGAAATCAACCGCTCCCTACAACATCTAGAAGGAGTAATAAAAGTTTGGGGCTGGGAGCAACTGGGCAAAAACCTATCCTGCATGACCCTAGAGGATTTTGGCGGCGAATCCTTGAAAAACGTGATGGCCAAACGCTCTTTTCCCCTCGCGGAAATTCTCAGCATCGCCATCAACGTCAGCGAAACGTTAGGAGAAATTCACGCCGCCAGTATCATTCACAAAGATATTAACCCAGCCAACATTCTGTTACACCCAGAAACCGGCGAAGTCAAAATCATCGATTTCGGCATTGCCTTGCTATTGAGCCGGGAAAATCCCACCATCAAAAGTCCCACCTTTTTAGAAGGCACCCTCCCCTACATTTCCCCCGAACAAACCGGGAGGATGAATCGCGCCGTAGATTACCGCACCGACTTTTACTCCTTGGGAGTAACCTTCTATGAAATGCTCACCGGGCGAGTGCCTTTTGATACTCAAGACCCGATGGAGCTAGTGCATGCACATATTGCCAAACAGCCCATACCCCCCCATGAAGTCAATCCAGAAGTACCCGAACCATTATCACAATTAGTGATGAAACTGCTGGCCAAAACAGCAGAAGACCGTTACCAAAGTGCTTGGGGCATTAAAGCCGATTTAGTGCTATGCCTTATGCAGTTAGAAGCTAACGGCATCATTGAAGAACTCATCCCCGGAGATAACGACGTTTCCGATAAATTTCAGATTCCCCAAAAACTCTACGGGAGAGAAGCCGAAGTAGCAGCCTTACTTGCCGCCTTAGAGCGAGCCAGTGCTGGGAGCCAAGAAATGATGCTGATTTCCGGCTATTCCGGGATTGGCAAATCCTCACTGGTGCAGGAAATTTATCACAGGAAAGTCAAGGGGGCTCGCCGGGAGCAAGCCAAGCTGGGTTATTTGATTACGGGCAAATTTGACCAGTACCAGCGGCAAGTGCCCTATTCGGGTTTAGTGCTGGCGTTTGCCGATTTAGTGCGACAACTGCTGATGGAAAGTGACGCGCATTTGCAGCAGTGGCGGGAAAAAATCCTCACAGCTTGTGGGGCACATGGGCAGATTCTGATTGATGTGATTCCCGAGTTAGCGCTGATTATCGGTGAAGTGCCCCCCTTGCCCAATGTGGGAGCCACTGAGGCGCAAAGTCAGTTTAAAAAAGTGCTGCAAAAATTCATCGGCGTATTTTGCAGCCCCGATCGTCCCCTGGTGATATTTTTAGACGATATCCAGTGGGCCGACACCGCCACATTCAACTGGCTAGAGTCAGTTTTGACAGAGGAATTGCACCATCTGCTGTGGATTTTCGCCTATCAGATTCGCGAAACCGCCAACCCGGGGCATCCTTGGGTGAAACTACTGGAAGTATTACGGCAAAAAGGGATGACCTTTGAGACGATCGCCCTCGCCCCCCTGCAAGTCCCAGATATCACCGAAATGATTGCCGAGACCTTGAACGAATCGCCAGACAAAGTAAAACCCCTGGCCGAATTAGTAATGAGGAAAACTGGTGGCAATCCCTTCTTTGTCAGTGAATTTCTCAAAACCCTGTATCAGGAAAATCTGCTGCAATTCAACTTCCAATATCTTTCCTGGCAGTGGGATAGCGAACGCATCCCAGCGATGGACATCACCGATAACGTGATAGATTTGACCGTCGCCTTATTACAAAAACTGCCAGACGCCACCCAGGAAGTATTGCGCTTAGCCGCTTGCATTGGAGAAAGTTTCGACTTAACCACCCTCTGCTATCTCCAAGAAAAATCCCCCAGCGATACTCTCGCCGACCTGTCACCAGCGATCGACGAAGGATTGATTTTGCCCGATCATGCCGCATTTATGACCACCGCCCCCGGGGCTAAATATAAATTTCTCCATCAAAAAGTCCAAGAAGCCGCTGGGGCACTGATTGACGAACAATGGCAAAAATCCGTTCACTTCAAAATCGGGCGGCATTTACTGCGCACCACACCCCCAGCCGAAAAACACGAACGCTTATTTGAAATCGTCTCCCATTTGAACGCGGGTAAAGATTGGCTGGTAGGGTCGAGAGAAAAAGTAGAATTAGCCCGATTAAATTTAGAAGCCGGTAAAAAAGCCAAAGACGCCACCGCTTATGCCGCCGCTTTAGAGTATTTTAGAACCGGAGCCGAGATTTTAGGAGGAGACGACTGGGAGGTACATTATGACTTAACCTTTACTCTTCATAAAGAATTGGCCGAGGCGGAATATCTGAATGGGGATTTAGCCGGAGCGACCAAATCCATTGAGCTTACCCTATCAAAAGCATTGGGGCCACTGGATAAGGCAGAAACCTGTAATTTGATGATGGCGATTACTCGGATGGCAGGGGCATACTCAGCCAGTTTAACCGCTGGCCAACAGGGATTGCGGCTTCTAGGGGTGACAGTGCCTGAATCTGATTGGGACAAAGCTTTGGGGCAAGAAATAGCAGCGGTGAACAGCTATTTAGAAGCCATATCTAACGGCACCGTGTCGCGAGCAGGCGCGATTGCCTCCCTCTTCGACGCCCCAGAAATGAGTCAACCAGACCATCGATGTGCTGCCAAATTGGTGATGAATTTGATGGAAACCGCCCGATGGTTTCACCGCGAGCTATTTGCCTGGTCTAGCGCCAAATTAGTCAGCCTATCATTGCAACACGGCAACGCCCCCGAATCTGCTCTCGGTTACGCTAATTATGGCGTTTTTCTAGGGACAGCTTCCGGCGCCTACCGCGATGGGCGATTATTCGGCAAGCTGGCCATGCGCCTGAGTGACAAGTTTAATAACATCGCCTACAAATGTAAAGTATGTTTAGTAGTAGCGAATTATATCATACCTTGGACAAGCCATTTAAAACACGCCACATCAATTAATAATGAAGGCTATCAAGCGGGCTTAGAATCCGGTAACTTGCCGGATGCTGGGTATATCTTGCTGTTGAAATTGATGGAAATGTTTTTCCAAGGAAAAACTCTCACATTAATTAATCCTTATTTGAATAGCTGCATCAAATTCCTGCATAAGACGGGCAATGAAGTGGCAGAAACGATCGCCACATCATTGCATTGGGCGATTGAAGAATTAAAAGTAGTCCAGGTTGACTCATTCAGCTCTACGGCGGCGGCGACCACGGGGGGGCGCCCCTACGTAGAGGGTAATGGCTGTTTATCCCGAGATAACGCTGGGGAAAACTTATTTGCTTTTTGTCAGCAGCAAATTATTAAAACCCAAATTTTATATTTGAAGCGCTCATATGAAGAAGCCCGACGCGCAAGTGAGGAAGCGGCAGAGCTGCTGGCTTATATTAGTGGAGATATTGCCACAGCATCCCATAATTTTTATACATCCTTGACCCTGGTGGCCCTATATCCCGCCGCCACCCCCGGCCAAAAAACCGATTACTGGCAGCGCCTGGAAGCGAACCAAGCCCAGATGGCAAAGTGGGCGGAAAGTGCCACAGAAAATTTTCAGCATAAATATCTACTGGTGGCGGCAGAAATGGCGCGCCTATCGGGGCAAGATTTAGAGGCGATTACTTTGTACGATCGGGCGATTGAATCCGCCACCGAAAACGAATTTGTCCATATCGCCGCGATCGCCAGCGAACTCGCCGCCGAATTTTGGCTCACCAGAACCTCCAGCGACAGCGGCGCCTACAGCCTCCTGAAATACGCCAAACTGCACATTATGGAAGCCCGCGATGGATACGCTCGCTGGGGTGCCCACAGCAAAGTAGAGGCTCTAGAAAAACTCTACCCCCAACTGCTCCCCACTAATAGCAGCGAAAGTGACACCATACATCGCAGTGGTTCTCGCATGACCACCGAAGGCAACACCACACAACAATTAAGCAAAAATTCCCGTTACCTAGATTTAAGCGCCGTCCTCAAAGCCTCCCGGGCCATATCCAGCGAAATCGTCATGGATAAGCTGCTCGATAACCTGATGAAAATCTTAATTGAAAACGCCGGAGCCCGCAAAGGCTTTCTCCTCCTCGTCAGAGACGGCAACCTCACCATATCCGCTTCCTGCTCCGTAGATGCCCTGGAAAACAAAACTGGTTTCTGCAATGACCCGGCAAAATTCAACCAGACAGTGCCCCGAAACCCAGTAGCAGGAAAAGAGGCAGATTTTCCCCTCACCGCCATCAATTACGTAGAGAGAACCCGCACCGACTTAGTGTTAAGCGATGCAGCGCGGGAAGGCCAGTTTACCGCCGACCCCTATATCGCCGAGAATAATATCAAATCTTTACTCTGTACTCCGATTATCAATGGCGGCCAACTCATTGGCATCCTGTACCTGGAGAATAATTTAACCACTGGGGCATTTACGCCCGATCGGCTAGAAATGCTCCGAGTTTTATCCTCCCAAGCCGCCATCTCCCTGGAAAACGCCCTCCTTTACGCCTCCTTAGAGCAGAAAGTGGCCGAAAGAACCAGAGAACTCAACGAGAAAAACGAGCGCCTGCAAAAAACCCTCCTCGACTTGCAACGCGCCCAAGCCCAGCTCATTCAAACCGAAAAAATGTCCAGCTTAGGGCAGATGGTGGCGGGAGTCGCCCACGAAATCAACAACCCCGTTAATTTTATCTACGGCAACGTTGCCCACGCCAGAGATTATGTGGAAGACTTGCTCGCCTTGCTCAATTTATATCGCCAAGAATATCCCGCACCCACGCCGGGGATTCAACAAGCCCTAGAAGAGACCGACCTAGATTTTATCTCCGAGGACTTGGAGAAACTCCTCTTTTCTATGAAGCGAGGGGCGGAACGGATCCGCAACATCATTATATCGCTGCGCAACTTTTCTCGCTTGGATGAAGCCGACATGAAATCCGTTGACCTTCACGAAGGCATTGATAGTACCATCCTGATTTTGCAGCATAAATTCAAGGCGGAAAATAGCCGCAATGGTGGCACAGGCAACCCAGCGATTATGGTGGTGAAGCAATATGGCCAGTTGCCAAAAGTCACCTGCTATGCGTCGGCAATTAATCAGGTGTTTATGAGCATTATCACTAATGCCATTGATGCTTTAAGGTCAAATGAAAGTAGCGGCATGATGGCAAGGGATGATCTAGAACCTCAAATTACCATTCGCACGGAGCTAGCAACTTTAGCGCCCCTCCCAGGGGTGACACAGAGCCCGGAACTGGTGCGAATTAGAATCGCCGATAATGGTCCGGGGATGACAGAAGATGTGTTGCAAAAAATCTTCGACCCGTTTTTTACTACTAAACCCGTGGGTTCTGGTGTGGGGTTGGGTCTGTCGGTGAGCTATTCCATCGTGGTCGATCGCCACGGTGGCAAGTTGGCTTGTACTTCCACCCCCGGCGTCGGGACCGAATTCGCGATCGAACTGCCCCTAAAACTGGCGTGACGGGGGGACGGGGAGACGGCGGTTCGGCTTCGCTCACCGACCTGGGGACGGGGGGACGGGGAGACGGGGGGACGGGGAGACGGGGAAGAGCCCACCCGACCCACACTCCTTTATTCCCCATAATTATCCCACTTTAGCTAAAGGCATTATCCCACACAAAGTCAATAATAGTTTTAGCATCTTCTAGGGGGAGGACGCGACAAGTGCCATGTTCATCATAGCTGAGCAAAGGCAGTTCTGGGGGATTAGCGATATCTTCATCATCGCGGCGCAATTTTCCCCGGATGGTTTCCAGGTGATGCAGAGTGATATTGATATCGAAATCGATTTTGACACCAAATTTAGCCTCCATCCATTGTTCTATCAAATTATCTAACTGCTCCGGCGTCAGGGAGGCAGGATGGGTGAGGAGGTGATAGTAAACTAGGATGATTTGCTTACATTGTTCTTCTTCCGCTTCATCGATTAAAGCATGAAAAGCGGTGGCATTATTGGCTAAATTCCTAAAAAACAGAGTTTCGGTGACTTTTTTTTGAAATTTTATCCGCTTGTTTTGGTAGTCATTATACTGCTTGAAGGCAAAACCGCCTAGGGTCATGGTGAGGGATAGCATCGCTGCCAATACGGGCATAAAATTGCTGACTTGCTGGGGGTTAGCTTTCCAGGCTTCTAATCCAGGAATTCCGGTAAAATATAAAAGAATGCCGACAATTAACAATAGTTGGGGGACAATGCGGAGAGCCAGAGGGATGGCGGCTCCCACGGCGGGAATTCCCAAGAGCAAGCGGTCTTTCCAAGTCATGCCGATTTTAATATTAGGAAAGAGCAATTCTATATCCAGTTTTGGGATATTTTTGTACAGATAAACATAGATTTTACCTGGAGTAAAGTTTAAACTATCTAGTTTGAGATTTTGGGCTGTAAAGTGATGATTGTCTTTAAATTTAATCAATAAGGCGACCCGCTCAAAGGCGTTGATATAGTTATTTCAAATAAAAGCGAGACATTATCGAGCGCAATACTCTCGGATAATTTCGTCGATAGATTTGTCAGGATGTGCATACATTCTGGCTCTCTTTAAAGCACTAAAATCAGGCTCTATG
>Ga0209172_10001006_pt1 | contig 67280 bp, 60 predicted proteins | sample LarsenN4metaG_FD_184113 | JGI IMG/M metagenome (GOLD analysis project Ga0209172, IMG submission 184113) | Hot spring sediment bacterial and archeal communities from British Columbia, Canada, to study Microbial Dark Matter (Phase II) - Larsen... ...
GAGGCTGTTCGACCGGATGGCGTTCGCGAGCGCGTCGGGGTCGACCGGCTTGACCAGGTGGCCGTCGAACCCCGCGTCGATGCAGCGGTCGCGGTCCTCGGGACGGCTGTAGCCGGTGAGCGCCAGCAGCCACATCTTGCTGCCGTGGGCGGTGGCGCGCAGGCGGCGGGCGACCTAGCCCTAATCCGAAAATAAATCAGGCGGCGATCGCATGTTCGATCCGCTCGTAGAGACGTTGAATGCCGGGATTGTCCGCGAGGCGCAGGCGGGTGCGGCCGCCGATTCGCGTGATACGCCCGGCCCGAGCCACGATCAGGAAGCGCAGGGTGCGCATGCTGCGGAACATGTACGCGTAGGTCCGTTTGCGGGATCGCCGCTTCGGCTCGGCGCCGGCGGCGAGCTGAAAACTCCGGAGCAGGTTGTGGGCCAGCACGCTGAGCTGCTGCCAGGCACTGTTGGCCCCGTAGTGGTTCGTCGGGACGACATCGAGCGCGAACTCGCCCTTCAACTCGGCGAGCGTCTTCTCCTGGGCGCCGCGCCCGCACACGAAGGCGAAGAGGGCGGGCAAGTCGAGCGTCAGGTTCGTGGCGACGGCGGCGTACTCGAAGTGTCCATCGTCGGGGGTGAACAGATCGAGCTGGAAGTTCTTCCGGGACTCGTGCCGGACGTGTTTGCGGTAGAGCATCACGCGGACGTCGAGCTGCCACTGGGGAATCGTCAGGCGGTGCTCGAAGCCGGATACGCCCGGGGCGAGCGGCCGCCAGTCGCGTTGCTCGGCGGCGAGTTGCTTGAGCGGCAGCCAGCTCCAGTAGCCGACCTTGATGGCGTACCCGCACCCGCGCGCGGCGAGCAGCCGCAGGATGTCGCGCTGGAAGAAGGCCGCGTCCATGCGGAACTCCAGCGGCACCGCGCGCCCCAGGCCCGCGCGGACGCTGTCGATCAATTCGCGGATGAAGGCGGTGGCCTGCTTCGAATCGTGGACGTTCCCGGGGCGGTTCTTGAGGCGCAGGATGTGGCCGGTTTGCGCGACGTGGGCCACCAGCGGGTAGTAGCTCAGATGTTTCCGATGATGCGGGTTGAAGCCGCGGAACGCCCACCGCACTTGCGCGCCGGCACAGACCACGGTGCCATCCACGTCGATCGTCACCCGCGGCAGGCGACAGGCGGCCAGCGTTTCGACCACCAGGTCGTGGTTGAGCTGCCCGAGCGGCGCGAGCGTGGTCTGGGTGAATTGTTTGAGCCAGTTGCTCACGGTGCGGGCGGTGGGCAGACGCGCCAGGCCGCAGAATCGGGCGATCAGCGGATCGCCGACGAGGTACTGCACATGCTCGAGGCGGCGCGCGCCCACGTAGAACAGCCCGACGATGAGCAGCGCCAAGCGCGCGCTGCCGTAATCGCTGGGGAGGGCCGCGAGGGCGGCCCGCAACCGGCCGACGATTCCGAATTTCCGGAAGTAGCGCACGAAGAGTTCCAGGCCGCCGTACGAGGTCAACTGCTGTGGCACGAACTCAATGGCCAGATCACCCTTGATCGCACGCCGCAAGCTCCGTATCTTCAAGCGCATCAGAGGGGCCTCCGCGAATCGATGGATGACGTGGGCACGTCGCTCCATTTGATGCGTGGAATCGCCCCTCTGATGCTTTTCGCGAACGATTTCGGGCGCTCAGGAATTTCGGATCAGGGTACAATGACGCCATGCCGCCGGGCGGCTCCGCGCGCCGCGCTGCCGTGCCCCTCCGCCGCCCTCGCGGCGTCCTGGTCGTCAGCGCCGCCTGCTTCGTCGTCCTCGCCGCCGCCGCGCTCCTCGGCGAGGTGCCGGCCGCCGACGTCGCCGTGCGCGAGGCGCTGCTCGGCTGGGGCTCTCCCGCCGTCGTGGCCGCGCTGAGGGTCGTCAACGTCGCCGGCGAGTGGCGCGCGCTGCTGCCCGGCGTGGTGCTGCTCCTCGCCGTCTTCCCCGCCGCGCGCGCGCGCTGGTGGATCTGGGTCGCCCTCATGGTGGCCGCGCCGCTCGCGGAGGGCGCGGTGAAGGAGCTGATCGCCCGCCCCCGCCCCGAAGGCTCCGCGCTCGGGTTCCCCAGCGGCCATGCGACGGCGGCCGCCGCCTACTTCGGGGCCGTCGCCTACCTGGCGGGCTCGCTGCCGCGCCCCCTTCCCGTTGCCGTCCGCCTGTGCGCGCTGCTGGCGGTCGTGGCGGTGGCGGTCGCGCGGGTCGTGCTGCGGGCGCACTGGCCCTCCGACGCGCTCGGGGGCGTGGCGCTGGGGCTGGCGCTGGCCTCGGCGGCGGCGATGCTGGCGTCGGCTCAGCCGGCGGCGGGACGCGGCGGCGACGGCTGAGCGGGCCGGGCGAGCGCGGCCGCGACGACCTCGCGGACGTTCTCGCGCTTGAACGGCTTGGCGACGATGAAGTCCACGCCGCGCGCCTCGGCCTCCAGCGGGTCGATCCGGTCGCCCCAGCCCGTCACCATGGCGACGGGGGTGCCGGGACGCGCCTGCTTGACGAGCCGCGCCAGGTCCCAGCCGGAGATGCCGGGCATGCCGAGGTCGGTGACGACGAGGTCGAACGGCTGCTCCTCGAAGCGCGCGATGCCGCTCTCGCCGTCGGTGCAGACAGCCACCGTGTGGCCGTCGCGCGTGAGCAGGTCGCCGAGCACGTCGGCCACCTCGCGCTCGTCGTCGATGACGAGGATGCGCCCCTTGGCCCTGGCCCCGGACGCCGCCAGGAGCGGCGCCTCGCCGCCCGTCGCGCTGCCCATCGGGAACTTCAGCGTGAACGTGGTGCCGCGCCCGAGCCGGCTCTGCACGTCGATCTCGCCGTTGTGGCGAGAGATGATGCCGTAGACCACGCTGAGCCCGAGGCCCGTCCCCCGCTCGCCCTTGGTGGTGAAGAACGGGTCGAAGATCCGCTGGCGGACGTCCTCCGACATCCCCACGCCCGTGTCCGTGATCGAGATCAGCACGCGGTCGCCCTCCACGGCGGTCCCGAGCGTCACCTGCCCGCCGTCCGGCATGGCGTCCAGCGCGTTCAGGATGATGTTGATCAGCGCCTCGCGGATCTCCGACGGGTCGCCGGCCACCGGCGGCGTCGGCGCCGTGTCGAGGATCATCTCGTAGGTCAGCCCCTTCGACTGGGCCTCATCCTTCCAGCGCGACCGCGTGACCTCGACGATCTCGTCGACGATCTGCTTCAGGTTCACCTGCTGGAACGGCCGCGCGCGCCGCATCCGGGTGAACTCCTGGATCCGCTTGACGGTCTGGGCGGCGTCGAGGGCGACCTTGATGATGACGTTCAGCTGGCGCTGCAGCTCCGCGTCCTCGGTCTCGTTCAGGAGCACCTCGGCGCGGCCCACGATGATCGCCAGGACGTTGTTGAAGTCGTGGGCGACGCCGCCGGCCATCTCGCCGAGCGCCCGGAGCCGCTCGCCCTGGACGATCCGCTGCTGCGACTCCTCGACCGCGCGGAGCGCCGCCCGCAGGTCGCCGTAGAGCCGGCTGTTCTCGAGCGCGATCGCCGCCTGGTCGGCGAAGGTCTGCAGGAGCGCCACCTCGGCCTCCGAGAACGAGCGGGCCGTGGCGTCGCCGATGCCGATCACGCCGATGATCTCGCGCTTGACGCGCAGCGGGACGGCCAGGTAGGCGGAGTGGCCGATCCCGGAGATGTGCGCGCGCAGCTCGTCGCTGAGCACGATGCCGGGATCCGTGAAGACGTTGGCCGACCAGACCGGACGGCCCTCGGCCACCGCGCGGCCGACGACGCCCTCGCCCGGCGGCATCACCGGCAGGAGGTTGGCCATCGAGACCGCGTCGCCGCGGGAGGCGATGAGCTTGAGCGAGCCGTCGGGCTGCAGGAGCCGCAGCACCGAGACGCGACCGCCCAGCAGCAGCAGCGAGCTCTCGACGATGCGCTGGCCGACGTCGGCCGCGTCGAGGCTCTCGGTGAGCATCCGGGCCAGCCGGGCCAGCTCCTCCGCCTCGCGGCGGCGGCGCGTCGCCTCCGAGTAGAGGCGCGCGTTCTCGATGAACATCGCGGCCTGGTCGCTGATGCCCTCGACGAGCCGGACCTGCTCGGGCGTGAAGTGGTGCCGCTCGCTCCACCACAGCACGAAGAAGCCGCCGATCGGCTCGCCCTTGACGATCATGGGGACGAACAGGATCGACTGGTGGGGGAACCGGGCCAGGCTGTCGCGGTCGAGCCGCGGGTCGCCCGGCGCGTCGCTCGACCAGATCGACCGGCGCGTGCGCCACGACTCCTCGATCGCGGCGTGGCCCCGGATCGGCACCGGGAAGCGCATGAACTTCTCGTACAGGTCCTTCGGCACCCGGTAGCCGGCGATGGGCCGGAGGACGGTCTGCTCGGGGTCGGCGAGGTAGGCGCCCACCATGTCGGCCCCCAGCGTCCGCGCGATCTCCCGGGCCACGCGCCGCATGGTCTCCGTCGGGTCGAGCGTGGAGCTGAGCGCCTGGGTGATCGTCAGCAGGGTCTCGGTCTCCCGCAGGCGCGCCTGGGTCTGCTGGAACAGCCGGGCCTTGTCGATCGCGACCGCGGCGTGCGCCGCGATGCCGCGCGCCAGCGCGATCTCCTTCAGCGTGAACGCGTGCGCCGCCCCGGGGACGTGGGCGGCCAGGGCGCCCATCAGCCGGCCGCCGCTGACGAGCGGGATGATGAGCATCGTGCGCACGCCGAGCGTCTCGACGAGGGCCGGCGACAGGCGGAAGTCCGGCGCCCCCTCCTCGAGGATCACCGGGTCCTGCGTGCGCAGGGCCTTCAGCACGGCCGGCATGCGGGAGGTCTCGGTGAGCGACAGGAAGGCCGGCCGGTGGTCCTCGGGCAGCCCCGACGCGGCCGTCGGGATGAGGCGCTCGTCGGCGGGGTCGAACAGGAACAGCAGGCACTGCTTGCCGCCCAGCAGCTCGGCCGTCGTGCGGACGACCGTGTCGAGCACGCCCTCCAGCTCCTGCACGCCCTCGATGGCCTCGGCCAGCCGCAGCAGCCCGGCGGAGATCTCCGCCTCCTCCTTCTGGCCGGCGAAGAGCCGGGCGTTGTCGATGGCGAGCGCGGCCTGGGTGGCGAGCGCGCGGAGGAACTCGATCTCCTCGAAGGGGAAGTTGCGCGGCTCGCGGTGCAGCAGCTCCAGCAGCCCCAGCGTCCGCTCCTTCACGGTGAGCGGCACCGCGAGCAGGGCGCGGTAGCCGAACCGCCGCACGACCGACGTCTGGCGCCAGGCGGGGTCGGCGCCGAGGTTGGCGTACACGAGCGGCCGGCGGTCGCGGATGACGACGCTCGTGAGGTCGCGCGTGCTCGCGAGGCCCTCCGGCTCCAGCAGCGCCTCGTCGACGCCGGAGGCCGCGCGGACGACGAGCGCGTCGTGCTCGAGCATCAGCAGCACCGCCGATTGCATGTCCATCAGGCGGCGGGCCTCCTCGGCGATGCGCGGCAGCAGGCGCTGCGGGTCGATCTCGGTCGACAGCTCGCGGCTCAGCGCGACCAGCGCCTCCTGGCGCTGCTCCAGGCGCCGCTTCACCGTGATGTCGCGGGCGCTGCCGAGGACGGCGACCGGCGCGCCGTCCTTGAGCACCGGCCGGCCCATGCACTCGAGGAGCAGGCGCGCGCCGTTCGGCCGGACGAACTCGGCCGTGAACGGCTCGACCTGGCCCTCCCCCGCCAGCATGCGCCGGACGATCTGCCCCGCGCGGTCCCGGTCGGCGGGCGCGAGGAAGTCGCCGATGTTCATCTGCAGCAGCTCCTCGCGGCTGTAGCCGAAGGCCCGCACGCCGGCCTCGTTGATCTCGAGGATCCGGCCGTCCAGGTCGTGCAGGTAGACGATGTCGATCACGTTGTCGAACAGCTCGCGGTAGCGGATCTCCGACAGCGCGAGCCGGTCGCGCGCCTCCCGCTCGGCCTCGAGCAGGCGCGCGTTGTCGATGGCCACCGCGGCCTGCCGCACCATGCCCTCGGCGAGCCGCAGCTCGTCGGCGCGGAACTGGTGGTACTCGCGCGTCCACACGAGCCCGAAGCCGCCGATGATCTCGTCCTTCACGCGCATGGGGAGGACGAGCACCGAGCGGTGGTCGATCAACCGCAGGAGCGGGTGATCGAAGCGCGGGTCCTCGTCGCTGCGCGCGGCGTACACGCTCTCGCCGGTCGCGCGGACCGCGGCGATCAGCGCGCTGTCCGCAGGGGAGACGGGCAGCGACACCTTCGCGAAGAGGTCCTTGGGCACGTGGTAGCCGGCGAGCGGCACGAGCTGCTTCCGCCCGGCGGTGAGCTGCCAGGCCCCGCCGACGTCCGCGCCCAGCGCGCGCACGAGCTCGCGGAGCGTGCGGCGGGCGATCTCGGCGACGTCGAGCGTCGAGCCGGCCGCCTGGCTGACCGTCAGCAGCATCTCGGTCTGGCGCAGGCGCTGCTGGGTCTCCTCGTACAGGCGGGCGTTGCGGATGGCCGCGGCGGCGGACACGGCGAGCGCCTCGGTCAGCGTGACCTCGTCGGGCTGGAACTCGCGCCGGCGGCGGCTGCCCACCACGAGGACGCCCACGACCTGGTTCTGCAGCAGGAGCGGCACGCCGAGCAGCGAGACGACGCCGGCGCCCTGCAGCAGGTCGCGGTACTTGACGCGCGGGTCGGCCAGCGCGTCGGGCAGCGCGAGCGGGACCCGCTGCTCCAGGATCCAGCCGACGAACCCCTCGCCGGGCGCGAACGCCATCTCGCGCTCGCCCCCGTGGCGCGCGTCGCCGGCGCGCGCCGAGAAGCGCAGCTCGCCGCCCGTCTCCAGCAGCCAGATCCGGACGAAGTCGACGGCCAGGCGCGCCCGCACCATCTCGGCCAGGCGGTGCAGCACCTCCGAGAGGTCCAGCGTGCCCGTGAGCAGCCGCCCGGCCTCGACGAGGCTCTCCTCCTCGGCGGCGCGGCGCACCATGCCGTCGTAGAGCCGGGCGTTCTCGACGGCGATGGCCACCTGGTTGGCGACGATCTTGAGGAGCTGCTCCTCGTCGGCCTTGGCGCCCGCCGGCAGGACGTAGCGGGCGGTCATCGAGCCCAGCACGCGCCCCCGCACGGCGAGCGGCGTCGACCACTCGACCTCCTCCCAGTCGTCGCCGGCGCCGGCGCCGTCGGGCAGGACGCCCCGCTCGCGCTCGAGCGGCTCGCCGGCGGCCTCGACGCGGATGCCGGCCGGGTCGGCCAGCTCGACCACGAGGCGGCGGGTGCCGAGGGCGCGGGCCAGCGCGGGCAGCAGGCGATCGAGGAGCGCGCCGATGCCCATCTCGGAGGTGATGTCCTGCACCGCCGCGTGCAGGTCCTCGAGCTGCACGGCGCGCCGCACGAAGTGGTGGTTGAGCCGCTTCAGCTCCTCGACCTGGTTCACGAGCCGGTAGACGAGGCGCTGGTTCAGCTCGCGGAGGTAGGGGCCCGCCTCGCCCTCCGCCACGCGCTCGCGCTTGCCGCGGAGGAACTCCGCCACCTGGCGCGGGAAGGCGTCGACGTCGATCGGCTTCTGGATGTAGCCGTCGCAGCCGGCGACGAGCGTCCGCTGCCGGTCGCCCTCCATCGCGTAGGCCGTGACGGCGATGATCGGCGTCGCGCTGAGCGTCGGGAACGAGCGCAGGATGACGCCGACCTCGTAGCCGTCGACGCCCGGCAGGTTGATGTCGAGGAGGATGAGGGCCGGCTCCTCCCGGAGCGCCGCCTCGATGCCGGCGAGGCCGTCCTCGGCCTCCACCAGCGTGTAGCCCTCCGACTCGAGGAGCGCCCGCACGAGCTTGCGGTTCTCGGGGTTGTCCTCGATGTGGAGGATCTTGATCGCCTTCCGGTCCTGCCGCAACGTCCGGGTGGACATGGCGACCGCCGTCAGGCGGACCGCGGCAGCGGCAGCGTGAAGAAGAAGGTCGAGCCCGCGCCCTCGCGGCTCTCGACCCACATCCGTCCGCCGTGCAGCTCCACGAACATCTTGCTGATGGCGAGGCCGAGCCCCGTCCCGGCGGCGCCGCGCGCCATGGGGTTCTCCAGGCGCTCGAACGGGGCGAAGAGCCGCCCGAGGTCGGCCTTCCGGATGCCGACGCCGGTGTCGGCGACGGTCACCTGGACGGCGTCGGCCTCGGCGCGGGCGCCCACGGTGACGCGGCCCGCCGGCGTGAACTTCACGGCGTTGGAGATCAGGTTCAGCAGGACCTGCCGGATCTTCGTCCGGTCGGCGGAGACGCGCGGCAGCGGCAGCAGCACGGCCTTGTCGAGCTTGATCGGCTTGCCGCGCGCCAGCGGCGCGGAGGTCTCCAGGCACTCCTCGACCAGCTCCTCAAGGTCGAACTCCTCGCGCCGCAGCTCGAGCTTGCCCGCCTCGATGCTCGAGATGTCGAGCACGCTGTTGATGAGCTGCAGCAGGTGCTGGCTCGACGTGTGGATCGAGCGCAGGTAGTTCTCCTGCTGGTCCGTGAGGTCCCCGTCCACGCGATTGAGGAGGACCTTGGAGAAGCCGATGATGGAGTTCAGCGGGGTGCGCAGCTCGTGGGAGACGGCGGCCAGGAACTGGCTCTTGTGGCGGTTGGCCTGGACGAGCTGCGTGTTCGAGGCGCCCAGCTCCTCGTACAGGCGCGCGTTCTCGAGCGAGATCGCCGCCTGGTTGGCGAGCAGCGACAGCAGCGCCAGCTCCTGCTCGTCGTACACCTCGCCGGAGAGCTTCTCGCCGAGCAGCAGGATGCCCATGAGCTTCTGCTCGCTCTTCAGGGGCACGATGAGCGAGGCGTCGATCTCGTCGACCTCCCCTTCCGCGGACTCGAAGTAGTCCGCGATCTCGGGGTTGAGCTTCAGCTCCTCCTTCACCAGCACCGCGTCGGAGCGCCGGAGCCACTCCACGAGCCGGCTCGTGCCGGGGATCGAGGCCGGGGCGGCGGGGCGCTCGACGGCGGAGTCCTCCCGCGCCGGCACGAACGAGTCGGTGGCGCCGTCGTGGACGAGCAGGACGCCGTGCGTGGCCGGGATGCCGCGCACCAGCCCGGTGACGAGGCGGTCCATCAGGGCCGCGAGGTCGAGGATGCGGCTCATCTCCTTGCTCAGCTCCAGCAGCGTGTCGTAGCAGCCGCGCCGCCGGCTGAACATCACCTGCTGGATCGCGTCGTCCAGCCGGTGGCCGAGCGGGCTGAGCAGGAGCGTGATGATGGCGCCGACGGGAACGATGACCCAGAGCGCGCTCGAGCCCTCGAGCCCGAAGGAGCGCTCGATGGCCTGCGTGGCCACGGCCAGGACGGCGGTGATCACGGCGCCGGCGAGACCGTACACGACGGCCTTCTTCACCGCGACGCTGACGTCGAACATCCGGTAGCGGACGATCGCGATACCGAAGAGCACGGCGGACAGCATGTTGGCCGGGATCCCGGGCGGATACACCGCGTCGAGCGCCGGGAACGTCCGGGCGAGCGCGAACCGGATGATGTCGACGAAGCCGGCGGCCAGCGAGACCGCGGTGCCGAGCAGGATCAGCAGCGCGCGGTTCCGCCGGAAGCTCGACGCGGACCGGGCGTAGGCCTTGCCGAGGAGCACGAGCCCGGTGATGAAGAGCGCGTAGAAGAAGAGGAAGAAGACGTTGTAGAGCGGGCCCGGCGCCGGCGCCCAGCCCCACGTGGTCATCTTCACGCCCCGCAGGAACAGCGACGACCCGGCGAGGTTCAGCGCCATGAAGACCAGGCCGACGCCGTACGCGACGGCCAGCGAGCGGCGGCGCTCGACGGTGCTGTCCAGGAAGATCAGCACGAAGTGGTAGTAGAAGGGGACGAGGGCGACGACGCCGATGTGCACGACGATCTCGGCGAACACCGCGGTGGCCTCGTCGGGCGCGCGCCGCAGCATGAACACGCCGAGGTTCCACAGCGCGAAGCCGCCGATGAAGTAGGCGAACAGCCGGTTCAGCCGGCTGCGGGGGTTGCGGAACAGCGCGATCCCGATGAGCGAGACGTTGAGCAGGAACGCGACCAGCGGCAGCAGCTTATGAAGCGTCAAGGGGTCCCCCAGCCGGGGGCAGCAGGTACTTGTCCCTCCTGCGGACCGCTTCGATCTCCTCCCTCAGGACTCCGAACACGAGCACGTCCCAGTAGCGCCCGTCCTTGAACGCGGCCTTCCTGAGCACGCCCTCCTGCACGCAGCCGTTGCGCTTCAAGGTGTTGATGCTGAGCACGTTGTACTCGTAGACCTTGGCCTCGATGCGCCGCAGTCCCAGCACGTCCACTCCATAGTACGAGATGAGCCGGCACGCCTGCACACCAAATCCGCGCTTGAGCGCTCTCGGGTCGGCCACGATCGTCTCGATGTACGCGTAGCCCTCGAGCAGGTGGATGTTGAAGAGCCGGATGACGCCCACCGGCTTGCTCCACCCCTTCACGGCCTCGATCATGAACACGACCTGCGTGGGGTCGGCGAGCAGCGCGTCGTAGAACGACGGGTCCCGATCGTAGACGTGGGTGAACGAGTGCAGCAGCTCGCTCCCGACCATGCGCTCGAGCGTGGGATCGTCGGCCCACTCGGCCAGGTACGCGAGGTCCGAGGGCACCAGCGTCCGGAGGTACATGAACCTGCTGCGGGCGACGACCATCGGCTCCGGCTCGGGCGCCGGGGCGGACGACGGCCCGACGACCAGCGACCGCCCGCGGACCTTCACGGGTGGCCGGCGCTCCGCCGGAACGATCCGTCGCCTGAGACTGTCCCTGGGGGGCCAGGCGGATCGGCCGCCGGTAGCGCGGCGCCGCTCGCCCGACCCCCCCGGCATGGCCGATGAAGCATCGCTGAGTGCCATCATCTCCCTCTCAAGCCTGAACCCGGCATATCCCTGCGACGCTCCATCCGCCCCCGGAGACACGATGACGCGGCGCGCCACGAAGGGCCGTCGCGCGTCGCGTCATCGCCGCCGGGATCAGCGGGAGTAGAACGTCACCACCGCCTTGGTGAGCGGGATGCCGAGCGTGAACTCGGTGCTCTTGACCGGGCAGAGCCCCGGCACCGGGGAATCGCACGCCGGCACCAGGTGCGGCAGCGCCGCCGACAGGTCCGCGTACCAGTAGCCCTCGAGCCCCGGGATCTGGAACGGGATCAGGAAGACCCCCTCGAACCGCCCCCGCCGGCGGTCGCGACCGTTCACCGACCAGCGGCCCTCGATTCCCGCGAAGCCCTGCTGGGCCGTCGTGAGGTCGAGCTGCCCCTGGATGTCGAGCACGTTCACGATCACCAGCGTGTCGAGCGACAGGCGCGTGGGATCGATGTCATGCAGCAGCATCACCTGGCCGCGGACGGGGCCCACGTACGTCAGCAGGCTCACGTTCGAGGACGCGTCGGCCGTGACGTACATGCCGGGCACGAAGAGCGTGTTCGGCGAGAGCTGCGTGACCTCCGTCCCCAGCAGCGAGGCGTCCGCCAGGCGGCGCGTGAAGTCGTCGGGATCGGTGGCCGCCCGGGGCCCCTTGAAGCGGAGCTGCTCCGCCACCTCGTAGACCGTGATCCGCGCGATGGCCGTCTGCTCGGCCGCGGCCACGGAAACCACGCCGGCGATCAGGGCCACCGCGACGAGCGCGGCGGCCAGGCGCCGACCTCCGGTACTGCGTTCCAGCGTCTTCATCGTCGTCATCTCCTCACCTCTCGCCGCTGACCGCCGGCGAGCACCAAGTAACTGCGCCAAAGATGACTCGAGCTCGAGTTCACCCTTCGGTCCGATGCGTCCCGTCCTGTCGCTCTGTCACCTGCCTTTCGGTCACTGCGTCTTCTGCACCCACGCCAGCAGGCTCACCCCGTCGAAGAACGTCCGGTGGATGTCGAGGACCGCGAAGCCGGCGGCCGCGAGATGGGCCTGGAACTCGTCCATCTGCCAGTAGTTCGGCGGCGCGAGCCGCCGCCGCGTCGACTCGAACACGGCGTTCGGCAGGACCCAGCGCAGCGCCCGCAGGGCGCTGCCCAGCCCCTCGCGCCGCCGGAGATCCGTGAACGTGCCGAGCAGCGGCACGCGCCGCGAGAAGTTCACGAAGAGCGCGTGCCCGCCCGGCTTCAGCGCCTCCCACGCCCCCCGCAGCAGCTCGTGCGGGGCGGGATGCGCGTAGAGACCGTGCACGTTGACGACCTGGTCGAAGGCGCCGCGCCACCGCGGCTCGGCCACGACCGCCTCGGCGTGCTTGAAGGACACGTTCGGCAGGTGCCGCGTGCGGCGCTTCTCCCGGGCGAGGTCGACCAGCGCGCCGAACGGGTCCACGCCGACGACGGTGAAGCCGGCCTCGCCGATGGCCAGCGTGAAGTTGCCCGGGCCGCATCCGATGTCGAGCACGTGCCACGCGCGGCGGTCGCGGACCCCGGCGGCGGCGGACTCGACGTAGCGCAGCACCTCGGCGCGGAGCGCCCGGTACGGCGCGAAGCGCTCGAACACGTAGTCGTAGACGACGCCGTAACCGACGGCGACGAAGCGGTCGAAGCTCCAGTCGGCGTCCTTCGGTCCCATGGGGCCGCTCGCCTCCGACATCGCGGTCGCGTGCGCCGGGAAGGTCACGGGCGGCCTCACGCCTGCGGGCCGCCCAGCGCCTGCGCGACGGCGCGACTCAGCTGCTCCCGCGTGAAGGGCTTGAGGAGGATCGCCGTGAACCCCATGTCGGTCGCGTCCTCGACGACGTCGGTCGTGCCGTGGCCCGTGAGCAGCATGAACGCCATCTCGGGCCGGATGCTGCGCGCGCGCTCGAAGACCTCGAAGCCGTTCATCTCGGGCATCTTGTAGTCGACGATCATCAGGTCGAACGGCTCCTTGCGCACGAGATCGAGCGCCGCCTCGCCGCGGTTCGCGCCCCGCACGCTGTAGCCGAGCGACTGGAGCATGTTGACGCAGAGCACGACCACCTCGCCCGCATCGTCGACGACCAGGACCTTCCTCCCCTTGCCGGCGCTCACCGGACGCCCCCACGTCGGCGACGGGCGGCACGCGGACACTGGATCGCCATCGGCAGTCGCGGCGACGAGTCGGAGGGCGCGACGGGACATGAGGCGAACGCACTAGCCGCGGCGCCGGGTGCCGCGGCGTGAACCGGGTGCCCGCGGCGTCGCTGTGCGCTCTTCATGGCTGTTCGGGGCGGAACCGGGCGACGCGGGTCGCGCCGGGCCGCGTTCCCCACACGTAACAGGGGGCACGCGGCACTGTCAACGCCCGGATCCCGGGGGCCCGGGGCCGGGATCCGGGCGCCGCGCCGCGGGCGCGGTCAGTAGCTCTTGGGCAGCCCCAGGACGTGCTCGCTCAGGTAGTTGAGCGCCATCTGCTGGGAGACGGGAGCGATCTTGTACAGCCGCACCTCGCGCCACAGCCGCTCGACGTGGAACTCCTTGGCATAGCCGTAGCCGCCGTGGGTCTGGAGCGCCACGTCGCACGCCTCGAAGCCGGCCTCGGCGGCGATGAGCTTGGCGGCGTTCGCCTCGGCGCCGCACGGCCGGCCGCGGTCGAAGAGCCACGCCGCCTTCATCGTCAGGAGCTCGGCCGCCTCGAGCCTGGCCCACGCCGCCGCCAGCGGATGGGCGACGGCCTGGTTCTTGCCGATCGGCCGGTCGAAGACGACCCGCTCGCGGGCGTACTGCGCGGCGCGCTCCAGCGCCGCCCGCCCGATCCCCACCGCCTCGATCGCGGTCAGGATGCGCTCGGGGTTCAGCGAGTCGAGCAGGTGGTAGAAGCCGCGGCCCTCCTCGCCGACGACGTCGTCGGCGGCGACCTCCAGGCCGTCGATGAAGATCTCGTTGGAGTCCACCGCCGCCCGTCCGAGCTTCTCGATCTCGCGCACCGTGATCCTCGACCGGTCGAACGGCGCGAAGAAGAGGGTCATGCCGCCGAACGGCTTCGCGGGATCGCGGGGCGACGTCCGCGCCAGCAGCAGCACGTGCGTCGCCTGGCGCGCGTTCGTGTTCCAGACCTTGCGGCCGTGCACGACGTAGCCGTCGCCGCGGCGCTCGGCGCGCGTCTCGATGCGCGACGTGTCCGTCCCGGCGTTCGGCTCCGTGACGCCGAACGACATGACGATGTCCCCGGTGGCGATCCGCGGCAGGTACCGGCGCCGCAGCGCCTCGCTGCCGTGCTTGACGAGCGGCATCGGCGGGAACACGTAGAAGTGGATGGGCGAGGCGCCGCTGGTGCCGGCGCCGGCCGCGCAGATCTCGTGCAGGAGGATCGCCGCCTCCGTCACGCCGAGCCCCGAGCCGCCGTACTCCTCGGGGACCACGATGCCGAGCCAGCCGCCGGCCGCGAAGGCGCGCACGAACTCCCACGGGTACTCCGCCTTCCGGTCCTTCTCCAGCCAGTAGTCCGGCGGGAACGACCGGGCCAGCGTGGCGACCTCCTTGCGGATCAGCTCCTGCTGCTCGGTGAGCGCGAACTCCATGGCCTCCTCCTGGGGCGCCGCCGGCGGGGCGACACCGCAATGATGGGGGAGCGCCGCCCGGACGACAACCGGTGGGCGCGGGGCCCCCGCCGGCGCCGGACGCGTCGCCCCGTGGCACACTCTGGGCGAGATCACCGCCGCGGAGGCCGCCACGCGACGTCGCGCGCTCCTGCTGCTCGCCTTCCTGCTCGCGGCATGCAGCGCCCCGGACACGACGGGGACGCCGGCGCGCCTCGTCTTCCGCCACTCGCGCATGGTCGGCGCCAGCGACCCCCTGCCCGGGCTGCTGAGGGAGTTCGAGCGGCGCCACGGCGGCGTGCGCGTGACCAGCGAGGCCTTGCCGTGGACGGCCGACGTCCAGCACCAGTTCTACGTGATCAACCTCGAGGGACGGAGCGCCGGCTTCGACGTCCTCATGCTCGACGTCATCTGGGTCGCGGAGTTCGCGCGCGCCGGCTGGCTGCTCGACCTCTCCACGCGTTGGTTGCCGGCTGACCGGCGCGAGCACGCGCCGGCCACCGTGGAGGCCGCCGCGCTCGACGGCCGGGTCTGGGCGGTGCCCTGGGTGATGAACGTCGGCCTCCTCTATTACCGTGCGGACCTCCTCGCCCGGCACGGCCTCGCCCCGCCGGCGACGTACGACGCGCTCGCAGACCAGGCGCTCCGCGTGCTGGGCGCCGCGCGCGACCCCGCGCTCGCCGGCTTCGTCTGGCAGGGCCGGCAGTACGAGGGGCTCGTGGTCAACGTGCTCGAGTCGTTCTGGGCCGCCGGCACCGACCTGCTGGGCACCGACGGCCGCGTGTTCCCCGATCCCGGACGGGCGCGAGCGGCGCTCGCCTCCCGCCGCGCGATGCTGGAGTCCGGCGCGTCGCCGCCGCTCGTCACGGCGGCCGACGAGGAGCTGAGCCGCCGCGAGTTCGGCGCCGGCCGCGCCGTGTTCCTCCGGAACTGGCCGTACGCGCTGCCGCTCTTCGAGGCCGCGGGCTCGCCCGTCAGGGGAAAGGTCGGCATCGCGCCGCTGCCCGGCGGCGGCGCCCTCGGCGGCGCGCACCTCGGCATCCACGCCGGGACGCCGCATCCCGACCTCGCGTGGCGGCTCGTGGAGTTCCTCTCGCGCCCCGAGGCCCAGCGCGCCATCGCGGCGGCGACCGGGCTCCACCCGACGCGCCCGGCGCTGCTCGACCCGGCGCTGCGGGAGATCTTCGCGGGCGCCCGCCCGCGGCCCGTGACGCCGTGGTACCAGACGCTCTCGGCGACGCTCCAGCCGGAGCTGTCGGCCGCCATCGTGGGCGTCAAGACTCCCGAGCGGGCGCTGGCGGACGCCGCCGTCCGCCTGCGCTACTTCCTCGACCCGGCGCGGTGAGCGGCGACCGCCCGCTGGCCGTCGCGCTGCTCGCGCCCGCGCTCGTCGCGCTGGGCGCGGTCACCGCCTACCCGGTGGCGCGCGTGCTGGCGCTGTCGCTCGAGCGCCGCGTGCCCGTGTTCGGGATCGCCGACTTCGTCGGGCTCGCCAACTACCGGTTCCTCGCCGGGGATCCGGCGTTCTGGAACGCCGTGCGCGTGACGCTCGCGTTCACGGTCGTCTCGGTGGCGCTCGAGGTGGTGCTCGGCGTGCTCGTCGCGCTCGCGCTCCGGCGCCAGCAGCGCTTCCGGGCCGCCTCGCTCGCGCTGCTGCTGCTGCCGTGGTGCCTGCCCGCGGTCGTCACCGCCCGGACGTGGGAGTGGCTCTACCATCCGACGGCGGGGCTGGTGAGCCGGCTGGCCTCGCCGCTCTCCGGCCCCGCCAACTGGCTCGGCGACCCGTCGACGGCGCTCGGCGCGCTCGTCGTGGCGGACGTCTGGCGGACCATGCCCTTCCTCGCGCTCCTCGCGTTCGCCCGGCTCGGGACGATCCCGGCGAGCGTCTACGAGGCGGCCGCCGTCGACGGCGCCGGCCGGGTCGCGACGTTCCGCGCGATCACGCTGCCGCTGCTCGCCCCCGTGCTCCTCGTCGCGACGCTGTTCAGGACGCTCGACGCCCTGCGGGCCTTCGACCTGATGTTCGTGCTCACTGGGGGCGGGCCCGCCGGCACGACCGAGACGCTGACGATCCTCGCCTACCGCAACCTGTTCCAGACGCTCCAGCTCGGCGTGGGCGCCGCCGTCGCCGTCGTGCTGTTCGCGGTCGTCGTCGGCGTCGCCTGGGCGTACCTCCGGGCCATCGACGCGGGCGAGGCGGCGCGGTGAGAGCGCTGCGTGACGCGCTCGTGGTGGCGGCGCTCGCCGTCTACGCGGCGCCCGTGGCCTGGCAGGCGCTCACCTCGCTGACGCCGGAGGCGGAGCTGCTCGCGCTCGGCCGGGCCTGGCCCTCGCGCCTCACGCTCGAGCACTACCGCGCCGTGCTGGGCGAGAGCCCGCTGCCGCGCGCGCTCGTCAACAGCGCCGGGATCGCCGCCGCGACGACGCTGCTGGCCACCGTGCTCGGCGCGCTGGGCGGCTACGCGCTGGGACGGCTCCGCGTGCCCGGGCGGCCCGCGCTCATGCTGGGGATCGTGATGAGCACCGCCTTCCCCGCCGTCGCCACCGTCGCGCCCCTCTACCTGCTCGTCCGGGCGCTGGGGCTCCGCGACACGTGGTGGGCCGTCATCCTGGCCGACACGTCGTTCGCGCTGCCCCTGATGCTGTGGCTCGTCGCCGGGTTCATGCGGGAGCTGCCTCGCGAGCTCGAGGAGGCCGCGTTCGTGGACGGCGCCGGCCGGCTCGGCGCCCTGCGTCACGTCGTGCTGCCGGCGGCGGCGCCGGGCGTCGCCGCCGGCGCCGTGGTGACCTTCCTCTTCGCCTGGAACGAGTTCCTGTTCGCCTACACCTTCACGGCGACGGAGGCCAGCCGGACGGTGCCGGTGGCGCTGGCCCTCTTCCCCGGCGTCTTCGAGGTCCCCTGGGGCGACATCGCGGCCGCCGCGCTCCTGGCCAGCGCGCCGCCGGTGCTCATCGTGGTCTTCCTCCAGCGCCACCTGGTGCGGGGGCTGCTGTCCGGAGCCCTGAAGGAGTAGACGGTGCTATGATGCGCGCCGATGGCCGCCAAGATCCTCCACGGGCTGCAGAACGGCTTCCTGGGCGCCCAGCGGTCGCTCCTCTTCTACGGCGAGTACTCCGGCGACAAGGTCCAGATCCCCGTGTGCTGCTGGGTGATCCGCACCGGCGACGCGGTGATCCTGTTCGACACCGGCGTCTCGCCCCGCGCCGTCCCCGGGCTCCTCCGCAACGACCCGCTCGCGCGCTTCACCGACGAGGACCTCCTCGTCCACCGCCTGGACAGCCTCGGCCTGCAGGTGGGCGACGTCGACCTCGTCGTCCTCTCGCACCTGCACTACGACCACGCCGGCGGCGCGCAGCTCCTGCAGGGCGCGGAGCTGGTCGTGCAGCGCGACGAGTTCGCGTACGCCCACAACCCGGCGCCGTTCTTCGCGCCCTTCTACTACCGCAAGAACTTCGACGTGCCGGACGCCCGGTGGCGCCTCCTCGACGGCGACACCGAGCTGGCGCCCGGCGTCACCGTGCTGAGGACCGACGGCCACACGCCGGGCCACCAGTCGCTGCTGGTCGAGCTGCCGGAGACGGGTCCCGTGATCCTCACCGGCGACGCCTGCTACACGCAGGAGCACCTGGACGCCGAGCGCGTCCCCGGCGTGGTGTGGAGCCCGACGTCCGCGTTCCACTCGATCAAGCGCATCAAGACGCTGGCGCGCCTGCTCGGCGCCCGCGCGTTCCCCGGCCACGACCCGGAGTTCTGGCGCACCGCGAGGAAGGCTCCGGACGGCTACCGCTGAGCGCCGGGCCGGCCCGGCGCGGGAGGACACCATGCGACCGCTTTCCCTGCTCTCGACCGTTCTCGTCCTGCTCGCGACCGCCGTCGGCGCCGCCGCCCAGACGCGCGAGATGACGCTCGGCAACGTCAACCCCGCCAGGCACGGGACGACGCTCGCCGCCCAGCAGTTCATCGACAAGGTCGGCGAGCTCACCGGGGGGAAGGTGAAGATCGTCCACCACCACTCCGGCGCCCTCGGCGGCGAGCGCGAGGTGGCGCAGCAGATCCAGCTCGGCACCGTCGACTTCGGGCCGATCACCACGGCGCCGCTCAGCACGCTGGTGCCGGAGATGTCGGTCTTCCAGCTCCCGTACATCTTCCGGGACTACCAGCACGTCTACGCGGCGCTCGACGGCAGCGACGTCGTCCGGAAGTACTACGAGGGCGTCCTCGACCGGAAGGGCTTCAAGCTCGTCGGCTTCATCGCCGCGGGCTACCGGGGCATCTACGGCCACCACCCGATCAACGGGATCGCCGACGTCAAGGGCAAGAAGATCCGCGTCCAGGAGGACAAGATCCTGGTCGCCACGTTCAAGGCGCTCGGCATGATCTCGACCCCGATCGCCTTCCCCGAGGTGGCGACCGCGCTGCAGACGCGCGTGATCGACTTCGCCGAGGGCGGGATCAACACCTTCTATCACAACAAGTTCTACGACATCGTGAAGCACGTGGCCGACGTGCGCCACACCCACCAGTGCGTCGCCCTGGTCATGTCCAAGGCCTCGTGGGCCAAGTCCGACGCCGCCACGCAGAAGGCGATCGTGGAGGCGGCGAAGCACGCCGAGCAGTTCAACCGCAAGTTCATCCTGGACGAGGACCGCACGATCCAGGACCAGGTGAAGGCGAAGGGCGCCGCCATCACGAAGCCCGACGCCACCCCGTTCCGCGAGGCGACCCGGAACGTGTACGAGGAGTTCTACGCGACGCCGGCGGGCAAGGACGCCCGCAAGATCGTCGACCACATCCTGAGTCTCAAGTAGCGTGGCCTCCCCGGGGGAGGACGGCGCCCGGCCGCCGCTCGGCCGCTGGGGCGCCCGCGCCTACGGCGGGCTCGGGCTCCTGGGCGGCGCGATCCTCGCCGTGATGACGGGCGCCGTCTTCCTCCAGGTCGTGCTGCGCTACGGGTTCAACACCGGCCTCGAGGGACTCGACGAGGTCCCGCGCTACCTCTTCGTCTGGGTCGTGATGATCGGCGCGGCGGCCGCCATGCAGCGCGGCGAGCACACCGCGCTCGACTACTTCCGCCAGCGCCTGCCGCCGCGCGGCCGGGCGGCGACGCGGGCCATCACCGGCGCCGCCGGCCTGCTGCTGTTCGTCTCGCTCCTGCGCTCGAGCGTGGTCCTCGTGCCCAACGCCCAGCTCCAGACGAGCCCCGGCCTCGGCCTGCCGCTCGGCTGGGTCTACGCCGCCGTGCCCGTCGGCGCCGTCCTGATCGCGCTGCCGATGCTGTGGAACCTCGCCGTCGCCCTCCGCGAGCTGTGGCAGAGACCCTCCTGATCGTCTTCGTCGTGCTCGTCGCACTGGGGATGCCGATCGGCATCGCGCTCGGCGTCGGCGCGCTCGCCGCGTCCGCCCTCTACCCGGCGCTCGACCCGATCATCATCCCCACACGCTTCGTCGGGCTCCTCTCGGACTCCTTCCTCCTGCTGTCGGCGCCGCTGTTCATCCTGGCCGGCAACATCGCCGCCCGCGGAGGCGTCGCGCGCGCCATCATCGACCTCGCCACGGTGCTCGTCGGCCGGTTCCGGGGCGGACTCGCCTACGTCAACATCGTCGACAGCATGATCTTCGGCGGGATCTCGGGCTCGGCCGTCGCCGACGTGTCGGCGCTCGGGACGTTCCTGATCCCCCAGATGGTGCGGAAGGGCTACGACCGCGACTTCGCGACGGTCCTGACGATCTGCACGGCGATCATGGCGCCGATCATCCCGCCGTCGATCGTCGCCGTCGTCTACGCGTGGATGGCGGACGAATCCGTGGCCGCGATCTTCGCCGGCGGCTACATCCCCGGGCTGCTGGTCGGCATCGGCATGGCGGTGCCGACGTTCGTCATCGCGCGCCGGCGGAACTACCCGCGGGAGCCGCGCCCGACGCTGGCCACCTTCGCCGCCGCCCTGCGCGACGCGCTGCCGGGGCTCATGATCCCCCTGATCATCATGGGCGGGATCGTGGCCGGCCTCTTCACGCCGACCGAGGCCGCCGCGGTCGCCGTCGTGTACGCGCTGCTGGTGCCGCCGCTCGTCTACCGGGAGCTGTCCTGGCGGGACCTCCCGGGCATCTTCGCCGACTCGGCGCGCCTCACGGGCGTCATCGGCCTCATCATCGGCCTCGTCGGCGCCTTCGGCTGGGTGCTGACCTACTCGAAGTTCCCGTTCCGCGTGGCCGAGGCGATCCAGACGTTCGCGCCGACGTGGTGGCTGTTCCTGGTGTTCGTGATCGTCCTCTACGTCTTCCTGGGGACCTTCCTGACGCCGTCGGAGATCATCCTCGTCACCGTGCCGGTGCTGCTGCCCGGCGCCCAGGCGCTCGGCATCCACCCGATCCACTTCGGCATGGTGTGCGTGATCGCGTCGGCCGTCGGCCACGTGACGCCGCCCGTCGGGCTGTGCCTCTTTCTCGGCATGGCGATCAGCGGGCTGCCGATGGAGAAGCTCGTCCGGCCGCTGTGGCCGTTCCTCGCCGCGATCGTGATCGTGCTGCTGCTGGTGGCCTTCGTGCCGCAGACCGTGCTGCTCGTGCCCCGCCTCCTGGGCTTCGTGCAGTAGCGCTACCGCGACTTCTTCCGCCCGCCCTTCTTCCGGCGGGGGGGCACCTTGGCCCCCTTCTTCCGCGCCTCGCTGAGGCCGATGGCGATCGCCTGCTCGCGGCTGCGCACCTTCTTGCGGCTCCGGCCGCTCCGGAGCTTGCCGCGCTTCATCTTGTGCATCGCCTGCTTCACGGACTTGCCGGCCTTCCTGCCGTACCTCGCCATGGCTGCCTCCCTTCCGTCCCGACGGACGGCCACGGGTGTGAGCTTTGCAATCGCCGTGCTGGCGAGGCGATCGACAGGTCGGCGCGGCAGCGGGCCGGCGGGGGACGACGCGCCGGCGATCAGCGCGAGTGGACGACGCGCAGCTCGACGACGTCGCCGGCGGCGAGCCCCGCCATCCGCAGCGATCCGGCCGACAGGATCGCGCCGTCGCCCGGACCGCTCACCACCCAGGCGCGGAGCGGCGCCCCGGCCGGGTCCACGATCTCGACGACGTCGCCCTCCCTCACGCCGAGCCGCGCGGCGACCGCCGGGCCGAGCGCGATGACGCGCGTCGTGGCGCCGTCCCCCTCTGCGCCCTCCGCCACGGCGACGCGGACGCGCGCCGCGCGCAGCGCTCGCCTCAGCTCCCCGGTCGCCGCGGCGTCGACGCCGCGCGGCCCCGCGACCACGCCGTAGACGTCGCGGGCGGCCGCCCGGCTCACCAGCCCCTCGGCGACGTCGGCCGCCACGGCGGCGGGATCGCGCTCGAGCGGGTCGCCGTAGCCACCCCCACCCGACGACGCCATGACGACGACGTCGCCGCGGCGCAGCGGGAAGCCGCTCACCTTGCCGGGCACGGGCGACGGCTCCACGTCGGCGCCGTCGCGCCGCACGTGGAAGCGGTTGGGCGCCCCCGAGCCGCCACCGGCCACGCCGTAGGGCCGCAGCACCGCCTTCTCCGCGAGCACCGAGAGCTGCGCCGCCTCGGCCAGCACGCGCACCTCGCGGACGAGGCCCAGCCCGCCCCGCCAGCGTCCGGCGCCGCCGGAGTCCTCGCGCAGCGCGCAGCGCTCCACCCGGAGCGGGTACTTCTGCTCGACCGCCTCCACGGGCTGGATCGTCGTGATGTCGCTCTCGGTGAACGCGCGCACGGCGTTGTTGCCGTCGCCGCCGTCCCAGGCGCCGGTCCCGGCCGCCGGATACTCGTAGAAGATGAAGGTGCCGCCGGCGCCGTCGGGCCCGCCGACGTAGCAGTGGTTGCCGCCGCCCTTCAGGTCGCCGGTGACGCGGCCGGCCAGCGCGCGCCCCAGCGCCCCCATCACCGCGGACTCCACGCAGTACTTGACCTCCACCATGCCGCCGCACGGCGCGGGCCGCCGGGCGTTCACGATCGTCCCCTCCGGGGCGATCACCGTGAGGGGCCGGAACGCGCCGGAGTTCACGTCGCCGCCGGGGTCGAGGAACGCCTTCAGGATCGTGAAGGCGCCCGTCGGCGCCATCGCGGGCCCGACGTTGGTGGGCCCGGCCGTCTGCGGCGAGCTGCCCGTGAGGTCGACGGTGATCGTGTCGCCCTCGATGCGGACGGTCGCCCGCACGCGCAGCGGCTCCAGGCGCTCGCGCCCGCCCTCGAGCCACGCCTCGTACGCGTGCTCGCCCGGCGGCAGCTCCCTGATGCGCCGGCGCATCCGCTCCTCGGCTCGGTCGAGCAGCGTCGTCACGCAGGCGCGCAGCGTCGACGCGCCGTAGCGGCGCACGAGCGCCTCCACGCGCTCGGCGGCCTTGCGGCACGTGCCCAGCATCGCGCGGAAGTCGCCCTCGCGGTCGCGGGGGCCGCGGACGTTGGCGAAGATCAGGTCGAGCGCCGCCCGGTTCAGCCGCCCGCGCTCCATCACCTTGATGGGCGGGATGCGGACGCCTTCCTGGTAGATCTCGGTCACCTGGCCCGAGAGGCTGCCGGGGCTCATGCCGCCGACGTCGCCCCAGTGCGCCCGGACGACGGGGAACAGGAACAGCTCGCCGGCGCCGCCGTCCGCCGCCGGCGCGAACACCGGGTAGATCATCGCGACGTCGTTCAGGTGGGTGCCGCCCGTGTACGGATCGTTGTGGAGGACGACGTCGCCGGGATGGAGGTCGTCGCCGAACGTGTCGCGCACGGCCTTCACCGACCAGGAGACGGGGACGATGTGGAGCGGATGGTCCTGGCCCTTCGACATCGCCACGATCTGGGCGTCGCGGTCCATCAGCACGCAGGAGAAGTCCTCGCCCTCGTAGAGGATCGACGAGTACGCGGTGCGCACGAGCGTCACCCGCATCTCCCGGACGATCGACGAGAGCGCCTCGCGCACGACCTCGAGCGTGATCGGATCCACGGTCACGCCGCGTCCTCCACGAGGGCGCCGCGCCGGGGATCCCGGCGCCACGCCGCCCGCGCGCCCGCGAGGCGCACGCCGCCGAGCCAGCGATCGGTCCCCGCGACGTCGATCCAGTCGACGCTGCCTGCCGGCACGCCCTCGCCCGCGAGCGTCAGCCGCACCGTCGCCCCGGCAAGCCGCGCGGGGTCCGGGGCGATCGAGACGAGCGGGCGCGGGCCGCCGCCGAGCCTCCGCAGGTGGAGCCAGAAGATCGCGTCGCCCATGAACGGCGCCTCCTCGCGCCGCCCGGACTCGCGGAAGATCTCGCGCGGATCGCCGAGCCCCGCGGCGACCGCCTCCAGCGCCTGGCGCTCCGTCCGGGACACGCCGCCGGCGACCGAGGGGAACTGCTCCAGGTGGCGGCGGAGCGCCGGAGCGAGGAACGGCAGCGCGCCCGTGTCGCCCTCGAGGAGGCGCTCGAGCGCCCGCGGATCGGGGCTCCTGAACGCCGCCCAGGACGCGACCGCCAGCTCGCGCATCGCCACGTCCACGGCCGGCGTCCGGGCAAGAGGCCGGCGAGCTGGTCGGGAGCGAGCTGGCCGAGCCCCGTGAAGCGCGGCACGTCGGGATGGGAGTCGATGCAGACGAGGCTCGGCCGGGCGCCGCCCGCGCCACGCGTCGCGAGGTGGTCGAGGAGGCGCACGAGCGTCAGCTGGCAGTGCAGGTCGTGCTCGAACCAGAGGACGATCTCGTCGTGGCCGGCCGCCCCCTCCAGCGCCGCGGCCTCGCGCGCGAAGCGGTCGAGGGCCGCGTCGTGGGAGGCCCAGCCGGCGTCCGCGATGAACCGCGCCCGCGACCGGCGCCACTCGCCGGGCGCCAGGCCCGCCGGGGCCGGCCCCTCGTGGACGGGGTCGGTCGCGGCGACGACGTCGCCCGGGAGCCCGGCCGCCTTCAGGGGCCCGGCAGTCGCGTCGCCGCTCGTCACGTGGAGCATGGAGCCCCGCCTCGTGGCCGGTCCCGATCCGCCGCGGCGACCAGGACGAGCGCGCCCCAGTCGTCCACCGACGCCGTCCATCCCGGGAAGACGACCGTCGTCGCCCCGAACTCCTCGACGATCGCCGGCCCCGCGACCGTCGCCCTCGCGCGCAGCCGCTCGCGCTCGTACACGGGACAGCCGTGCTCGCGGCCGTCGAACCACGTGGGACGGCGCTCGATCAGGGCGTCTCCCGCGTCGCCGCCCGCCGGGGCGAGACGCGCCGGCGGCGTCTTCTCCACGACGCCGCGAGCGGCGAGCCGCGCGTTCACCAGCTCCACGACGCCGTCCGGGTCGGCGTGACCGTACGCCGCCAGGTGGCGCGCGTGGAAGTCACGCTCGACGGCGTCGGCCTCGAGCCGCCCCTCGCCCACCGGGACGTTGAGCTCGAACGCCTGACCGAGGTACCGGAGGTCGAGCGAGCGGTCGAAGCGCCGGGCGCCGGGGGCGAAGCCCTCGGCCTCGAGCCGGGCGGCCGCCGCTGACTCCATCTCCTCGAAGACGGCGGGCAGCGACGCCAGGCGCTCGCGGAGCAGGCCGACGCGCGTCCTCACGTCGTCGTGCTTCACGTCCGTCACCAGCAGCCCGAGGGCGGAGAAGTTGCCCGGATGCCGGGGGACGAGCACCCGCGGGATGCCCAGCTCCTCCGCCACCGGGATCGCGTGCATCGGCCCCGCGCCGCCGAACGCCACGAGCGTGAAGTCGCGCGGGTCGTGGCCCTGCTGGATCGAGATCTCGCGGATCGACGCGGTCATGCGGGCGACGGCGATCCTCACGATGCCGTCGGCGAGCGCCAGCGCGTCGAGGCCGACGCGGGCGGCGAGCGCCTCGACCGCCGCGCGGGCGAGGCCGGCGTCGATCCGGATCGCGCCGCCGAGCGCGCGCGTCGTCGACATGCGCCCGAGGACCACGTTGGCGTCGGTCACCGTCGGCTCCCGGCCGCCGAGCCCGTACGCGGCGGGGCCGGGCCGCGCGCCGGCGCTCCGCGGGCCCACCTGGAGGCTGCCGTCCACGTCGATCCACGCGACGCTGCCGCCGCCGGCGCCGACCGTGCGGATGTCGATCTGCGGCACCTTCACCGGGAAGGCGGCCACGAGGTTGTCGGTGGTCGTGACGGGCCGCCCGTCCCGCACGAGGCACACGTCGGTGCTGGTGCCGCCCATGTCGTAGGTGATGAAGTCGCGCAGCCCGACGGTCTCGCCGAGGAAGCACGCCTGGCCGACGCCGCCGGCGGGCCCCGAGAAGATGGTGCGGATGGGCAGCCGGCGCGCGGTGTCCACGGTCATCATGCCGCCGCTCGAGCCGATCGTCAGCACGCCGTAGGCGTAGCCCGCCTCGAACAGGCGCTTCTCCAGCCGGGCGAGGTAGCCGTCCATCAGGGGCTGCAGGTACGCGTTCAGCACCGTCGTCGAAAAGCGCTCGAACTCCCGGTACTCGGGGACGACGTCGGACGAGAGCGACACCGGCGACTGCGGGAAGCGCGCGCGGAGCGCCGACTCCAGCCGTCGCTCGTGCTCCGGGTTCGCCCAGGCGTGCAGCAGGCAGACGGCGCTCGCCTCCGGCGACGCCGCGGCGAGCGCGTCGAGCAGCCGCGAGATCGCCTCCGGCGCGAGCGGCGCCAGCACGCTGCCGTCATGAAGAATCCGCTCGTCGACCTCGAAGCGCAGCGAGCGGGGGACGAACGGCTTCGGCCGGACGAACGTCGGGACGAAGAGCGCGGGGACGTTGCGCTTGGTCCGGCCGATCTCGATCAGGTCGCGGAAGCCCGCCGTGGTCACCAGCGCGACGCGCGCCCCGCGCCGCTCCAGGATCGCGTTGGTCCCGGCCGTCGTGCCGTGGACGAGCCGCTCCACGCGGCGGGCGTCGAGCCCCAGCGCGGCGAGCCCCGCCAGGACGGCGCCGGCCTCGTCCTGCGGGCGCGACGGCACCTTCGTCACCAGCACGCGGCCGCTCTCGGGCTCGACGGCCGTGACGTCGGTGAACGTGCCGCCCACGTCGATGCCGACCACCAGCATGGCGTGCACGATACCACGGCGTTCCGGTACCATCGCGCGCATGGCCGTCGACCGGCCGCCCGCCGCCGTCGCCGATCGCGTCGCGTCGCTCGACTGGGACGCGGTCGAGCGGTCGCTGTGGGAGCGCGGCTACGCGCTCACGCCTCCGCTCCTCTCGCCCGCGGAGTGCCGGGAGCTGGTGGCGATGTACGGCGACGACGGGCGCTTCAGGAGCCGCGTCGACATGGCCCGCTACCGCTTCGGCGAGGGCGACTACAAGTACTTCGCCCACCCGCTGCCGCGGCTCGTCGCCGACCTGCGCCGGCACTTCTATCCGCCGCTCGCCCGCGTCGCCGACCGGTGGGAGGCCGCGCTGGGCTCGCGGCGGCGCTACCCGCCCGACCTCGACGGCCTGCTCGCCCGGTGCCGCCGCGCGGGCCAGACGAAGCCCACGCCGCTGCTCCTGCACTACGAGGCCGGCGGCTACAACCGCTTGCACCAGGACCTCTACGGCGAGGTCGCCTTCCCGCTGCAGCTCACCTGCTTCCTCAGCCGGCGCGACGTCGACTACCGCGGCGGCGAGTTCCTGCTGGTCGAGTCGCGCCCGCGCGCGCAGTCGCGCGGCGAGGCGATCGCCACCGAGCAGGGCGAGATCCTCGTCTTCACGACCCGCTTCCGCCCGGTGGCGGGGGCCCGCGGCCACTACCGCGCGACGGTGCGCCACGGCGTGAGCCGCGTCACCGCGGGCGCCCGCTACACGCTCGGCGTCATCTTCCACGACGCGAAGTGACGGCGGCGATGGAGAGGCCCCGGCGGGCGATGACGCCCGAGGACATCACGCGGATCGCCTGGATCGGCGACCCGCGCATCGCGCCGGACGGCCGGCGCGTGGCGTTCGTCCAGACGCGGCTCGACGCCGACGCCGACGAGTACCTCTCGAACGTCTGGGTGGTCGATCCCGACGGCGGCGAGCCGCGGCGGTTCACGACGGGGCCGCGCCGCGACACCGCGCCGCGCTGGTCGCCCGACGGGCGCTGGCTCGCGTTCCTCTCCGAGCGCGAGGAGCGCCGGAAGAAGCCGCAGCTCTGGGTGATGCCGGCGGACGGCGGCGAGGCCCGGCGGCTCACCGATCTTCCCGGGGGCGCCGCCGACCACGTCTGGGCGCCGGACTCGCGGCGGCTCGCCTTCGTCTCGCGGGTCGGCGGGCCTGTCGAGCCCGAGACCGAGGAGGAGCGGCGGAAGTCGCGGCCGATCAGGATCGTCACGACGGTCAAGTACAAGCTGGACGGCGAGGGGCTCGTCCACGACCGCCGCCCTCACGTCTTCGTGGTGGACGTCGAGGGCGGGCCGCCGCGCCAGGTGACGGCCGGCGACTTCGCCGACGGCCAGCCCGCGTGGTCGCCCGACGGCCGGGCGATCGCCTTCGTCTCGGCCCGGCACGACGACCGCGATCACGACGACGCGAGCGATGTCTGGGTCGTGGACGCCGGCGGCGACGAGCCCCGGCGGCTCACGGCGACGCTGGGCCCGGCGGTCCAGCCGGCGTTCTCTCCCGACGGCCGGACCATCGCCTACTTCGCGCGCAGGCCGCTCAACGCTCCCGGCAACAACATGAGGCTCTGCGCCGTCGGCGCGGCCGGCGGCCCCGAGCGCTGCCTCACGGCCTCGCTGGACCGCTCGCTGGGGCTCACGGGCGCGCCGCTCTGGTCGCCGGACGGCGCCTGGCTGCTCGTCGGCGCCGACGACGAGGGGGCCGGCGCGCTCTTCAGCGTGACGGCCGGCGGCGACGTCCGCCGCATCGTCGCCGGCGAGCGGGTCGTCACCGGCGCCTCGCTCTCGGGCGACGGCACCCGCATCGCGTTCACGGCGAGCGCGGCGACGGCGCCGGCCGAGGTCTTCGCCTGCGCCGCCGACGGCTCGGGCGAGCGCGCGCTGACCGACGCGAACCGGGCGTGGCGGGACGAGGTCGCCCTCGCCGCGCCTCAGCGCGTGCGCTTCGAGCGCGACGGCCACGCGATCGACGTCTGGGCGATGAGGCCTCCCGCCGCGCCCGACGGCCGCCCCTGCCCGACGCTGCTCAACGTCCACGGCGGCCCGCACGCGGCGTACGGCGCCGGCTTCTTCGACGAGTTCCAGGTGTACGCCGGCGCCGGGTTCGCCGTGGTCTACGCCAACCCGCGCGGCAGCCAGGGCTACGGCGAGGCGTTCGCGGGCGCGGTCGTCGGCGACTGGGGAGGCGGCGATGTCGCCGACGTGATGGCGGCCCTCGACACGGCGCTCGAGCGCTTCCCCTTCCTCGACCGCGACCGGCTCGGCGTCATGGGCGGCTCCTACGGCGGCTTCGTGACGTCGTGGATCGTGGGCCACAGCCGGCGCTTCCGCGCCGCCTGCTCCGAGCGCGCCGTCAACAACCAGTTCACGATGTTCGGCACGAGCGACATCGGCCACCTCTTCAACGTGATCGAGATGGGCGGCCGGCTGCCGTGGGAGGACTTCGACCGCTGGGTGGAGCGCTCGCCGGTGACGCAGGCGCGCGAGATCGTGACGCCGCTGCTCATCGTGCACTCGGAGGATGACCTGCGGTGCCCGATCGGCGAGGCCGAGCAGCTCTTCGTCGCGCTCAAGAAGCTCCGCCGCGAGGTCGTCCTGGTCCGCGTCCCCGACGAGACCCACGAGCTGTCGCGCTCGGGCCGCCCCCGCCACCGGCTCGAGCGCTTCAGGATCATCCTCGACTGGTTCGCGCGGCACCTGGTGGGCGTGCCGGCGGTGGATGGTCATCGGGGGGGCGCCTCGCCCCCCCGATGATCCCCCGAATTCGCGCCAGCCGTCACGCGCGCCAGCGATGGAGCCGGCGCATCTGCTCGGCGATCCGGGCCCGTGGGACGGCGGCGGCGCGGGATTGCGGGATGCGGCGGGCTCCGCTAAGGTGCGGGCTGAGCGAGGTGGCCCCATGAGCGCGATCGGACGCATCGCCGAGTTCACCGTGAAGACCACGCTGGACGACTGCCCGCCGCAGGCGCTCGACGCCGTCAGGCGCGCGACGCTCGACTCGCTCGGCGTCATGCTCGCCGGCGCCTCCGAGCCGGCGGCCCGCATCGTCCGCGAGATGCTGAGGACGGAGGGCGCGACCCCGCTGTGCACCGTCGTCGGCTCGTCGCTCAGGACGTCGCCGGCCTCCGCGGCCCTGGCCAACGGCACCGCCGGCCACGCCCACGACTTCGACGACACGTCGTTCGCCCTGATGGGCCACCCGAGCGTCCCGCTGCTCGCCGCGCTGCTCGCCTGCGCGGAGGCCGAGGCGGCCGACGGCCGCGCGGTCGCGCTGGGCTACGTGATCGGCTTCGAGGTGAGCGCCACGCTCGGCACCGCGCTCAACCCCGCGCACTACCAGCGGGGCTGGCACGCGACCATCAGCATCGGCACGCTGGGCTGCGCCGCCGCCGCCGCCCGCGTCATCGGGCTCGACCCGGCGCAGACCGGCCACGCCCTCGGCATCGCCGCCTCGCTCGCCTCGGGGCTCAAGGAGAACTTCGGCACCATGACGAAGCCGTACCACGCCGGCCAGGCGGCGCTGAACGGCGTGCGCGCCGCGCTCCTCGCCCGCGAGGGCCTCACCGCCTCCGACCGCGCGCTCGACGGCCCGCAGGGATACCTGGCGGCCCTCGGCGACATCGCCGCGCGCGACCGCCTGCCGACGGCGCTCGACGGTCTGGGGCGGCAGTGGCACGTCGTCGGCACGCGCGTCGCGGTGAAGCCGTATCCGTCCTGCGCCCTCACGCACTCGGCGATCGACGCCCTGCTCGACCTCCGGCGGGCCCACGGCATCACGCCCGAGCAGGTCGCGGCCGTCGAGGTCGGCGTCAACCGCGTCACGCCGGGCGTGCTCATCCACGCGGCGCCCTCGAGCGGCCTCGAGCGCAAGTTCTCGATGCAGTTCTGCGCGGCGGCCGCGCTGGCGCAGGGGCGCGTCGACTTCGCGTCGTTCGAGGACGGCGAGATCGACCCGGCCACGCGCGCGCTGATGGCGCGCGTCACGATGGTCGTCGACGAGGCGCTGCCGGAGCGGCTGGAGGAGCACGCCTGGAGCCGCGTCACCGTGCGCCTCGCTGACGGGCGGGTCCTCGCGTCGCCGCCGCGCGGGGCCGCCGGCCATCCCGACCGGCCGCTCTCCGACGAGGCGCTCCGCGCGAAGTTCATCGCGTGCGCGACGGCCGTCCTGCCGCCCGGCGAGGCCGAGGGCGTCGCCGAGCAGCTGGGGCACCTGGAGGACATCCCGGACATCCGGCTGCTGACCTCCCGGCTCGCGGGCGGGGCCGACTGATGCTCCTGGGCGCCGCGGACCGGGGTCTCCTGCGCTCGGACGACGGCGAGCGGTGGGCCGCCGTCGACGGCGTCCCGGACGGCGCGGCGATCTTCTCGCTGGCGCGGGCGGGCGACATCGTCTACGCGGGAGCGCGGGGCGCCGTGCACCGCGGGCGCGAGGGGCGCTGGACGGCTCATCCCCTCCCCGATCCCGCGCTCGAGATCTGGTCGCTGGGAGTCGATCGCCGACGACCGGAGAGGGTCCACGCCGGCTGCCGCCCGCTGGCGCTCCTCGCATCCGACGATGCGGGCGAGACCTGGCGGCGCGTCGACTTCGAGCTGCCGTCCGGGACCGCCCGGCCTCACACGCCGCGCATCACGGCGATCGTCGCCGACGGCGACTGGCTCTGGTGCGGCGTCGAGGTGGGCGGCGTGTTCGGCAGCCCCGACCGCGGCGGGCACTGGGCCGCCCTGGGCGAGGGGCTGCCGTCGCTCGACGTCCACGCGCTGGTCTTCGCGGGGCCGGCGCTGCTCGCCGCGACGCCGCGGGGGATCGCCCGCCGCGAGGGCGTCTGGTCGGCGGCCGCCCTCGCGGGCGACCGCTACTGCCGGTCGCTCGCCGCGCTCCCCCACCCCGGCGTCGTCCTCTGCGGGCTGGGCGACGGGCCGCCGGGGACGCGGGGCGCCGTCGTCCGCTCGGAGGACTCCGGACGCACCTGGGCGCCGACGCGCTTTCCCGCCGCGCGCAGCAGCGTCTGGAGCGTGGCGGCCGACGGCGATCTCGCGGTCGCGTGCGCCATCGGCGGCGAGGTCTTCGTGAGCAAGGACGGCGGGCGCCGGTGGCGGCTCACGGCCGACGGCCTGGGCGACCTGCGAGCGGTGCTCGCGTGACCAGAGGGAGAGCGTGATGGGAGTCCTCGACGGGATCAAGATCATCGAGCTGGCGCGCGTGCCCCCCGCGGAGCTGCCGGGGATGATGCTCGCCGACATGGGCGCCGACGTCCTGAAGATCGAGACGCCCGAGCCCCACCGCCCGCGCGGCGAGGAGTGGGACCGGCGCGCCGCCTTCGCGTTCGTCAACCGCAACAAGCGGTCGATGGCGCTGAACCTCAAGGCGCCCGAGGGCCGGGACATCCTGAAGAGGCTGGCCGCGACGGCCGACGTCCTGGTCGAGGGCTTCCGACCCGGCGTCATGAAGCGCCTGGGCGCCGACTACGACACGCTGCGCGCGCTCAACCCGCGCCTCGTCTACTGCTCGCTCTCGGGGTTCGGCCAGGACGGCCCGTACCGGAACCACCCCGCTCACGACATGAACTACCTCTCGCTCGCCGGCGTGCTCGGCCTCATCGGCGAGCCGGACCGGAAGCCGGTGATCCCGCTCAATCTCATCGCCGACTACGCCGGGGCGAGCCTGCACGGCGCCCTCGGCATCGTGCTCGCGCTGTACGCGCGCGAGCGCACGGGCCGCGGCCAGCACGTGGACGTCTCCTACCTCGACACGACCGTGTCGCTGCTCGCCGCGACGCCCAACATGCGCTTCTTCTTCAGCGACGGCGTGGCGCCGCGGCGGGGCGAGGGCTTCCTCGGCGGCTCGTACCCGTACTACGCGATCTACGAGACCCGCGACCGGAAGCTGCTCACGATCGGCTGCACCGAGCCGTGGCTCTGGGAGAACTTCTGCCGGGCCATCGGCCGGCCGGACTTCGCCCGCTTCGCCCGCCAGCCCGACCAGTTCGTCCGCGCGGCGAACGCCGAGGAGGAGGCGGCGCGCCGGGAGGTCGAGGAGATCATCCGCACGCGGGACCGCGACGAGTGGTTCGAGATGCTGGTGAAGGCCGACGTGTGCGTCGGGAAGGTCTACGACGTCGAGGAGATGGTGCGCGACCCGCAGATCAACCACCGGCGGATGATCGTCGAGGCCGAGCACCCGCGCTTCGGCAAGGTCCGGCAGTTCGGGATCGCGATCAAGCTCTCGGAGACGCCGGGCGCCGTGCGCTCGGCGGCCCCGCTCCCCGGCGAGCACACGGAGGCCGTCCTGAAGGACCTCGGCTTCGGGGCCGACGACGTGGCCGCGCTGCGCGGCAAGGGCGTGATCGAGTAGCCGCCGGTCAGAACGCCACGGCGTAGCTCTCGGGCAGGAGGCGGCGGAGCAGCCCCTGCCCCTGGGACTCGAGCCACGCCAGCGTGGAGGTGTAGCCGTAGCGCAGCGCCGCGCGGGCCGCCTCGAAGCCCATGGAGGGCCCGAACAGCGGCGTCCTCACCCGCTCCGGCTCGAGCAGGAAGAAGCTCGTCCGCGGGTGCTTCACCGACAGCGACGCCAGACCCAGCGTCAGCAGGTTCTGCCCGTAGATGCGGCTCGCCTGCTCGAGGATCGTGTAGAGCCCGCGCAGGCGCATCGGCTGCTCGTCGGTGTCGACCAGGCTCGGCACCAGCGGGTGCACGACGAAGACGACGTCGGCTCCCGCCTCGGCCGCCAGGTCGGCGTGACCGCTGAAGCCCACGCCCCCGTCGACGTAGTCGCGCCCGCCGATCGTGTAGGGCTCGAAGAACCCGGGGATGGCCGACGACGCGGCGATGGCGTGGCTGATCGGGATGTCGCGAAGCTCGCCGAGCCCGAACACGACACGCTCGGCGCGGTCAAGGTCGATGGCCGGGATCAGCAGCATGCGGTCGAGCGCGGTGAAGGAGTTCGTCAGCCCGCGAGCCGCAAATGCCTCTCGCATGAACTGTTCCAGCGCCGCGAGCGAGAAGAAGCCGGGGGGCAGGTCGCGCTCGGCGCGTGCCAGCATGTCGGGGATCGACCCCCGCAGCCCGGTCATCGCGTTCTTGCCGAACGCCCACACCAGGCGGCCGAATCTGCCGGCCGCCCGGCGAAAAGAGTCGGGGGCGAAGACCGCGCTCCTCCGGAAGTTCAGGGGGTCGGGGAGGTCCTGCTCGAGGATCCGGTAGATCTCGGAGGCGCGGACGCCGTTGGCGAGGAGCGAGGCGACGACCGAGCCCGCGCTGCAACCCACGTAGATGTCGAAGCCGCGCGCTTCGTCGCCCAGCCGGCTTTCCAGCGCTGCCAGCGCCCCGACCTCGTACATGCCGCCGATGACCCCCCCTCCCCCGAGGGCGAGAGCGAGCTTGGGTCGGGGCTTCGGGCGCCAGAAGCTGCGCCCCTGCCAGATGGCTCTAGCGCGCTGCAGCATCTCCATACCCCCTTACCACGGACAGCAAGCCGTCTGCCAACCTTGAAAGTCTTACATGCCGGCTGGCTGCCCCCCGTCGACGGCACCACCGGCGGCGTCATTCGACCGTCATAACGGCCAGGGGTCCCCCCGGGTTTTCGCGTCGATGCGGTAGGATACGAGGGATGTTGAGACGCCTCCTCGGGCGGTTCCGCCCTGCCTGGACCCCGATCCTCCTGACCTACTTCTGCTACGGGGCGAGCGCCGTCACCGGCGTGGCGGAACTCTACTTCCAGAAAGATGTCCTCAAGCTCGCCCCGGCGGAGGTCGCCGCGCTGGCCTTCTGGATGAGCCTGCCGTGGTCGATGAAGATGGTCGCGGGCGTGGCCTCGGACGTGTACCCGATCTTCGGGAGCCGGCGCGCCGCGTACCTGCTCCTGGGAAGCCTGTCGACCCTCGCGGGTTACGCCCTCCTCGCCGGGTGGGTCGCCAGCCGCACCTCGTACCTCGTCGCGCTGGTGCTCGTCACCGTCGGCTTCATGATCCAGGACGTCGTCGCCGACGCCCTCAGCGTCGAGGTGGCGCAGGACGATGAGGAGCTGGGCCAGATCCAGACCCTCGGGCGCATGTCGCTGCTCGTCGGCGGCATCAGCGTCGGCTATCTCTCCGGGTGGCTCGCGGGCACGATCGGCCCGCGGCCGACGTTCGCGGTCGCCGTCGCGCTGCCCCTGCTGGTCGCGCTGAGCGTCGTGCTGCTGCGGGGCGCGCCGTCGCGCCCGGCGCCGTCGCGGGCCGCCGCCGGGGCGGCCCACCTCACGGGCGGTCGCGCCCGGCTCGTGATGCTCGTCGGTCTCGCCTACGCGGCGTTCGGCATCGCGCTCGAGACGATCCGCGTGCCGTACTCGAAGGAGATCGTCCTCGTCGTCTCGATCGTGCTGATCGGCATGCTCCTCCGGCAGGTCGGCATCTCGCGCGCGGTCGCCGTCGCCTCGATCGTGATCTTCCTCTTCCGCGCGACGCCGGGCGTCGGCCAGGGCTACAGCTACTGGGCCATCGACCGGCTCGGCTTCGACCAGAGGTTCCTCGGCCTGCTCGCCCAGGTGGGCGCCGTCGTGAGCCTCCTCGGCCTGCTGGCGTTCCGCAAGACGATCGTCTCGCGCCCGGTGAGCTTCACGCTGCTGTGGGTCGTCGTCGCGGGAACGATCCTCTACCTGCCGAACATCGGCCTCTTCTACGGCCTGCACGACTGGCTCGGCATCAGCGCGCGGACGCTGGCCTTCATCGACACCACGATCTCCGCGCCGCTGGCCCAGCTCACGATGGTGCCGATGCTGATCCTGATCGCGAAGTCGGCGCCGCCCGGGGCCGAGGCGACGATGTTCGCCGTCATGGCGTCGCTGATGAACCTCGCCCTGTCCGCGAGCCAGCTCTTCACGGAGTACCTCAACGACCTGTTCCAGGTCACGCAGCAGGACTACTCGAACCTCGGTCGCCTGATGATCACGGTGGGGCTGATCGGGCTGCTGCCGCTGCTGGCCCTGCCGCTCCTGTGGCGCCAGGAGCACGCGGTCCCCGGCGCGCCGCCCGCCGCCTCACCGCGGCCCGCCGGGACCCCCGAGCCGGTCCGCTGACCGCCGGCAGCCGGCGCCGGCCCGGAAGCCCTCGCCGCGCCGGGCGCATCTCAGCAGTGGAGGCCCCGATGATCCGCGTCCGCAAGTCCGACGACCGCGGCCACTTCGATCACGGGTGGCTGGACACCCGCCACACCTTCTCGTTCGCCGACTACCACGATCCCCGGCACATGGGGTTCCGCGCGCTCCGGGTCATCAACGAGGACCGCGTCGAGCCGGGCCAGGGGTTCCCGACCCACGGACACCGCGACATGGAGATCGTCTCCTACGTGCTGGCGGGGGCCCTCCAGCACCGGGACAGCACGGGCGTCGGCTCGGTCATCCGCCCGGGCGACGTCCAGCGCATGACCGCGGGCACCGGCATCCGGCACAGCGAGTTCAACGCGTCCGAGACCGAGCCGGTGCACTTCCTCCAGATCTGGATCGTGCCCGAGGCGCGGAACCTCGCTCCGGGCTACGAGCAGAAGACGTTCACCGAGCGCGACAAGGAGGGCCGTCTGCGGCTGATCGCCTCGAGGGAGGGCCGCGACGGCTCGGTGAGCGTCCACCAGGACGTCTCGCTCTACGCCGCGGTCCTGGCCCCCGGCGACCGCGTCACCCACGAGCCGGCGCCCGGCCGGCACGCGTGGGTGCAGGTCGCGCGCGGCGCCCTCACGCTGAACGGCCAGAAGCTGCGCCAGGGCGACGGCGCCGCCGTCAGCGACGAGGCCCGGATCGACCTGGTCGCGATCGATCGGTCGGAAGTCCTCGTGTTCGACCTGGCGTGACCCGGCCGGCCACCGTCGCCGTCCTTCCGATGGCCGTGCAGGTCGGCGACCGCTTCCTCGACGCGGAGGGGGAGTGGGAGGTCGTCGGCGGCCCCTCCACCGTCCGGGAGGGGCACGCGGTCCACGTCCGCGTCGAGCGTCCGGGAGATCCCGGGACCGCGAAGGACGTCACGTGGCCCGCGCACGAGCGCGTGACGATCATCCGCCGCCGCCCCGACCGTCCGGCGAGGGCGGCCCGCCGACGGGCGCCCCGGCCATGAAGTGGACGAGGTTCTCGATGTCCTCGTCGCTCAGCGACTGCGAGACCATCGTCATCATGCCGTCGAGGTCGCTCGTCGTCTTCGTCCGGTAGCCGCGGAGCCGCTTCATCAGGTAGTCGAAGTCCTGCCCGGCGAGCCGCGGCACCCCCTGCTGTCCCAGCAGCGCCGCCCCGTGGCACGACGTGCAGTGCTGCGCCTGGGCGACGCGCGCGCCGGCCGCGGCGCGCTGCGGGTCGATCCTCGCCGGCCGCCGGCGCGGCGGCTGCGCGGCGTAGTAGGCCGCCAGGTCGGCCATGTCCTCGTCGCTCATCTTCTCCGCGATCGGCGACATCTGCGGATCACGGCGGCGCCCGTCGCGGTACATGATGAGCTGCCAGTGGGTGTAGATCGGCGGCATGCCCGCGATCGAGGGCGTCCCCGGCGTCGTGGCGTCGCCGCCGGGGCCGTGGCAGGCCGCGCACGCCTCGGCCTTCCGCCGGCCGGACTCCGGGTCGCCGCCCGGCGCGCGGACGGCGGTCGCGAGGGTCGCCGCGAGGAGCACGGCGGGGAGCAGGACGCGGGAGATCATCGAGACGCGACCGACGATACCACGGCGCCCTGGCCGCGCCGAGCGGAGCCGCCGGCCGCCGGCGAGGGCTCGCCGGCGGCCGGCCCCGGGGTCACCTGCGGTACGCGATGCGGTAGATCGCCCCGTGGAAGTCGTCCGACAGCAGCATGGAGCCGTCCGGCATCCACTCGATGTAGGTCGGGCGGCACAGCACGGTCTGGCCCTGGTTGCACCCGTCGGCGAACACCTCGTACTTCGGCGGCGCGCCGGGCCGGAGCTCGACCGTCATCACCTTGTAGCCGCTCTTCTCGGTCCGGTTCCACGACCCCTTGAGCGCGATGAACGCGCGGTTCCGGTACTCCGGCGGGAACATGGCGCCGGTGTAGAAGCGGATGCCCATCGCCGCCACGTGCGGCCCGAGCTTGAGGAGCGGGGGCGCGAACTCGCTGCACGAGCGGCCCTGGCCGAAGTCCGGATCGACGATGTCGCCCTGGTGGCAGTACGGGTAGCCGAAGTGCAGCCCCGGCTTCGGCGCGTGGTGGAGCGTGTCGTGGGGCACGTCGTCGCCCATCCAGTCACGACCGTGGTTGGTGAAGTACAGCTCCTTCGTGACCGGGTGGAAGTCGAACCCGACGCTGTTGCGCACGCCCTTCGCGAAGTACTCGAAGCCCGTGCCGTCCGGGTTGATCCGCGAGATGTTGGCGTGGGTGTCGGGCGGGATGCAGATGTTGCAGGGCGCGCCCATGTTGAAGTAGAGCTTGCCGTCGGGCCCGAACATCAGGAAGCGCCAGTTGTGGTGCGCCTCCTTCGGGTACTCGTAGAGCACCTTCGGGGCGGGCGGGTTGTCCAGGCTGGCCTCGATGTTCTCGAACTTCAGGAGCCGCGGGATCTCGGCGACGTAGAGCGCGCCGTCGCGGAAGGCGACGCCGCTCGGCTGCTGGAGCCCCTTGGCGATCACCTTCACCTCGCGCTTGCCGCCGCGGTCGACGACCGCGTACACGTTGCCCGCGACGCGGCTGCCGAGGAACAGCGTCCCCTGGGACCCCCACGCCATCGCGCGGGCGTTCGGGATGCCGTCCGCCCAGACCGCGATGGAGAACCCGGGCGGCAGCTTGACCTTGTCGACGGGGATCTTCGCCGCGGGCGTCGGCGTCGGCGGCGCCGGGATGGGCGCCAGCGGCGAGTTTGCCTGCTCGGGCTTCATGCCCTGCTTCCACGCCGGCTGGGGCGCCGGCGCCTGCTGAGCGAGGACGACCGACGAGGCGAGCACGACGATCGCGATGACGGCGACGATGAGGCGAGCCATGGCCGTTCCCTCCTTGGAGCGCGGTCGGATGAGCCGCCGCAGCCCGGCGCCGGCACCCTAATATCGCGGACCTCCCGTTGTCAAACGCGCCCGGGCAGGTGCCGCGATTGACCGCCGGGCCCGGCTGAAGTAGCATCCGCCCTCACCCATGGGGCGCCTGCTCACGGCCGCCTGCCTCGCCGGCCTCGCCCTCGCCGCGCTCGCCCCGCGGGCGGGCGCGCAGCAGGACGCCGACCGGCCGCCGGAGCGCGTCGATCCCGTCGTCGTCACGCCCTCTCGCCTCGAGCAGCGCGCGAGCGAGGCGCCCGCCGCCGTCACCGTCATCCCGCAGGAGGACGTCCGCTCCTCCGCGGCGCAGACGCTGGACGACATCCTGCGCCAGGTCCCCGGCTTCAGCCTCTTCCGGCGCACGTCGAGCATTGTCGGTCATCCGACGACGCAGGGCGTGTCGCTCCGCGGCATCGGCCCGAGCGGCACCAGCCGCGCGCTCGTCCTGATGGACGGCGTCCCGCTGAACGACCCGTTCGGCGGCTGGGTGTACTGGAACCGCGTGCCGCTCCTCGGGCTCGAGCAGATCGAGGTCGCCCGCGGCGGCGGCGTCTGGGGGAACTACGCGCTCGGCGGCGTCGTCCACGTCATCCCCCGGCGCGTGACGCGCACCGGCGCGGCGTTCGAGGGCTCCTACGGCAGCCACGACACGAAGAACCTCGACCTCCTCGTCCACGGCGCGCCCGGCCCGTGGCGCCTGTCCTTCGAGGGCAACTACTTCGATACCGACGGCTTCAAGGTCGTGAAGCAGTCGCGCCGCGGCGCCATCGACGTCGACGCGTTCTCGGAGCGCGGGACGCTCCAGGGGCGGGCGGAGCTTCGCCTGGCGCCCGACGCGTCGGTCTTCGCCGGGATCAACCACCACGACGAGGACCGCGGCAACGGCACTCCGCTCCAGGTCAACGACACCCGCTCCACGCTCTTCCACGCGGGCTTCAACGCCGGCACCGAGGCCGGCGGCCAGTGGACCGCGCGGCTCTTCGCCCAGGACCAGGACTTCCACAGCACGTTCTCGACCCAGGCGCTCGACCGCAACTCCGAGACGCTGGCGCTCGACCAGGAGGTGCCCACGGTCGCGGGGGGCGGATCGCTCGAGTGGTTGCGGCGCTTCGGCGATCACCTCGTGCTCGCCGGCGGCGACGTCCGCTGGGTCGAGGGCGAGACCGACGAGGACGTGTTCGCGGCGAGCGCGTTCGTCCGCCGGCGGGTCGCCGGAGGCGAGCAGTTCCTGGCCGGCGTCTTCCTGCAGGACGTCTACACGCCGGTCCCGGCCTGGGAGCTGGTGGCCTCGCTGCGGGCGGACTACTGGACGACCTACAGCGCGTCGCGCCGCGACACGCCCCCGCCCGCCGGCGTCCCCGCCCGCCAGGACTTCCCCGTCCTCGAGGAGGTCGCCGTCAGCCCGCGCCTCGCGGCCCTCTGGCACGCGACGCCGTCCACCGACCTGCGCGCCTCGGTGTACCAGGGCTTCCGCGCCCCGACGCTGAACGAGCTGTACCGCCTGTTCCGCGTCCGGAACGACGTGACGGCCGCCAACCCGAAGCTGCGGCCGGAGCGGCTCACCGGCGGCGAGCTGGGCGTGCAGCAGCGCGTGGGGCCGGTCGAGGCCCGCGTCACCGGATTCTGGAACGAGGTCGAGGACCTGATCGCCAACGTCACGCTCGCGGCGCCGCTTCCCGACTGCCCCGCCGGCACGACGTGCCGCCAGCGGCAGAACCTCGACCTCGGGCGGATCCGCGGCGTCGAGGCCGAGGTGGAGTGGCGGCCCTCGCGCGCCTGGCGGCTCTTCGCGTCGTACCTGTTCACCGACGCCCGCGTCGTGGACGCCCCGCAGCAGCCGGCCCTCGAGGGCAACCGCCTGGCCCAGGTCCCCGAGCACGCCTACACGCTCGGCGCGCGCTGGAGCGATCCGCGCTGGCTGAGCGTCGCGGCGATCGGCCGCTTCGTGGGCGAGCAGTTCGAGGACGACGCCAACACGCTGCCGCTCGGCTCGTTCTTCGTGCTCGACCTCTTCCTGTCGAGGCAGGTGACGCGGTGGGGCGAGGTCTTCCTCTCGGTGGAGAACGTCTTCGACGAGAAGTACGCGACGGGCCGCACGAGCGAGGGCGTCGTCTCCATCGGGACGCCCCGGCTCGTGCGGGGCGGCCTCCGCCTCACGTTCTGAGCGGCGCGCGCCGGGACGGGAGCGCGCCCGCCCCGCCGCCGTCTCCTGCCGCGCCTACGAAGAGATCACGCGCGGCGCCGGGGCCGGGCTGCACCACGACCTCCGGCGGCGCCTGCTCGACGACGACGTGCGGCGCCGGCTGCTGGACGACGATCCGCGACGGCGGCACCTGGACGTCGATCCGCGGCCGCGGCGCCTGGACGTGGATCGTCCGGCCCTCGGCGCCCTGCGCCGTCAGCTGCGGCTCCGGCTGCTGGACCATCGCCGGCGGGGCGGACGAGGCGACCGGCGGCGGCGGGGTCACCGGCGCCGCCGCCGGCGCGGGCTCCGCCATGGCCACCCACCTGCCTTCCCCGAGCTCGACGGGCTCGGCGCCGCGGAGCACGACCCGCCAGCCGGGCGCCACGGCGCGTGCGGTGGCGATGCGCCGGCATCGCGATTGCTCGCCCGACCGGCATGCGCTCCGCGGTCGTGCTCGGAACCGTCGCGTGCCCGGTCGCGGCCCGCATCGCCGCGGGCGCGGGCGTCCTGACGCTCGCCCTCGCCGGCTGCGCGGCGACGCCCACCGTCCCGCCGGCGGCGCTCGTGTCGGCCCCGATCGCGGCTCCCGTCGCCGCCGGACCCGCCACCGAGATGGAGATCCTCGGCGAGGTCGTCGGCGCGCTGCCCGGCGGTCGCCTCGTCGTCGATTCGCTCCACGGCGTGCTCGAGGTGCCGGCCGGCGCGGCGGCGGGGTCCCGGCCCGGAACGCCGGTCCGCGTCGGCATCGCGCTGCAGCCGCTCGGCGTCGCGCCCGTGGACGTCGTCCGGGAGATCGGCGCGCTGCCGGCGACGGTGACCGCCGACGCCGAGCCCTCGGCCTTCGCCACGCTGATCGGCGACGTGACCGCCACGGACGACCGCCGCATCGTGGTGGACGCCCCGGACGGCGCGCTCACGCTGCCGCGGCCCCCCGGCGACTGCTGCCCGGACGGCAGCCTCGTGCAGGTGTGGACGCTCGTCCGTCGCGCCGACTGAAGCGGCGCGGAGCGGACGGCGGTCAGATCCCGTCGACGCGGTCGATCTCGAGCCGGCCCTCGCGCACCGCCGTCTTGACGTCCACCTGTCCGTCGCCGGTGCGCTCGAAGCGCAGGTCGACCCGCGCGTCGGCGACGCGCAGGCCCTCCACCTCGATCCAGGAGAGCCACGAGGGCAGCACCGGCCGCCGCACGCGCAGCCGGCGCGCGGTGGCGTCGGGATCGAGACCGAGGAGGCTCCAGAGCATGTGCGGGATCGCGCCGGCGGCCCACGCCTGGGGGCTGCACGCCACCGGGTAGGTCACCGGCTGCTCGGGGCTGTCGTCGCGCGGCTGGCCGCAGTAGAGCTCCGGGAGCCGGTAGTTCCTGAACCGCGTCGCCGCGTCGAAGACCGCGTCGAAGATCTGCAGCGCCTCGGCGTCGTGGCCGTAGCGGCGGAGGCCGGCCGCGATCAGCGCGTTGTCGTGGGGCCAGACGCTGCCGAGGTGATAGCTCACGGGGTTGTAGGCGCGCGCGCCGCTGGAGAGCGTGCGGACTCCCCACCCCGAGAACATGTCGTCGGCCATGAGCCGGCGCGCCACCCGCGCGGCGCGCTCCGGCGACGCGATGCCGCCCCACAGCACCTGGCCGGTGTTGGACGTCGCCACGGCGGCCGGCCGCCCGCCCTCCTGCAGCGCCAGCACGTAGCAGCCGAGGGCCTCGTCCCAGAAATCGCGCTCGAAGCGATCCCGGAGCGCGCCGGCCCGCTCGTCGAGCGGCCGCGCCGCGGCCTCGTCGCCGAGCCGCCGGAGCAGCCACGCGGCCTCCCTCCACGCGCGGTAGGCGTAGGCCTGCACCTCGCAGAGCGCGATCGGCGGCTCCGCCAGCGAGCCGTCCGCGTTCACGACGGCGTTGCCCGAGTCCTTCCAGCCCTGGTTGACGAGACCGTTCGCGTAGCGGCCCCGGTAGTCGAGGTAGCCGTCGCCGTCGGAGTCGGCCCTCCCCGCCATCCAGGCGAGGGCCGCCTCGGCGTGGCGGCGCAGCTCGCGCGCCAGGGCCAGATCGCCCGACCAGCGGACGTACCGGGCGAGGAGGACGAGGAAGAGCATCGTCGCGTCGACGGCGCCGTAGTAGGCCGGGCTCTGCGGAATGGCGGCCACGTTCGCCAGCTCGCCCCGGCGCAGCTCGTGGAGGATCTTTCCCGGCTCCGCGTCGCGGTACTCGTCGGTCGCCGTCGCCTGGTGCTCGGCGAGCAGGCGCAACGTCTGGCCCGCCATGCCGGCGCCGTACGGCAGCGTCTGGAGCGCCACCGTGGCGCTGTCGCGGCCGAAGAGCGTCGAGAACCACGGGATGCCGGCCGCGAAGTAGTGGTCGCCGCACAGCGAGGAGCGGAGGATGCCGAGGTCGAGCAGCGCGCGCTCGAGCACCCGCTCGAACAGCGGGTTGGAGCCGCGGATCGTCGCCGACTCGTCCAGCCACCGGGACTCCGATCGCCGGAGCCAGCGCGTGAGGACCTCGGGAGGCGTGCGCGGGTCGGCCTGGCGGGCCTCGTGGGCGGCGCGGGCGCCCTCGCGCGGCGCGATCGTGACGGCGAGCTGGCGCTCGCCGCCGGGCCCCAGCCGGAACTCGAACGCCGCCCGCTCGCCCGACAGCGCGGCGGGCGCCGGCGAGAACACCAGGTGGACGGCGCGGTCGACGCCGTCGCGGCCGTCGTACGCCAGCACGACGACGTCGGAGCCGCGCACCTCGGGCTCGCGCACGCGGCCGCGGGGCCCGACACGAAGCCCTTCACGATGAAGATGTCCTCGAACAGCGCGCGGAACCGGAGGTCGAGGCGGAGGTCGGCCTCGCCCCGCCCGTGGTTGCGGAGCGTGATCAGCTCGTGGAGCACCCCGCTGCGGATGATCCGCTGGCGCCGGATGACCACCGAGCTCTTCGGCGGGCCGTCGCCGCCGGGCGGCTCCGGGTTGGTGAGGTGGTGCTGCGTCTCGTAGCCGCGCCGGCCGATGCCCGACAGGACCGTCGGCTCCATGCCGTTGACCCTCAGCGTGTAGCCGTCGAGGAAGCGGACGTCGTTCCAGAAGAGCCCGAACGCGTGCGGGCGCTCGAACGGCACGTCGCCCGCCTCCGTCGCGAGCAGGAACGTGCTGCCCGCCTTCAGCACGATGGCGCCGGCGCTCCTGCGCACGCGGGCCGGATCGTGCTGGGTGAGGATGCGCTCCTTGGCGCGGTGCTCGGCCCGCCTCACGGGATCAGGCGGCCTCCCCGCGTCCCATGGCCGCAGGATCGATCAGCGCCAGGCCGGTCTCGGGATCACGACGCCGGCGGAGATGGCCGGGCGTCTCCGTGAGGACCAGCTCGAGCGTCGGCCAGACGCGCCCCTCGAGCAGGTGTCCGCCGCGCGTGGCGGCGTCGGGCAGCGAGACGACCACGTGGGCGTGGATCTTCGGCTCGTCGCCGTCGAGGGCGACGTCGCCCAGGAGCGCGACGACCTCCACCTGCTGCTCGACCGGGATGCGGCGGTAGTCGCGCCGGGCGGGATCGAAGTAGCCCAGCGTCACCCGCTCGAAGGCGCCGATGGCCGTGAAGTGGGCGGCCGAGAGCCTCCGGCGCCTTGCGAACTCCGTCAGCTCGCGCACCACCTCGTCGCCCTTGTCGAACACCAGCGCGTACGTCGTGTCCCCGGCTGACTGGAGCCGCGTCGCCTTCATGGTCGCCTCCCCGGCCCGGGCCGCGCGCGCGCGATCACGACGCGGCCGCTACCTCGGCGAGCAAGGCACGTGCCGCCGAGCGACCCGCCGCGGTCCGCGCACGCCCTCGCCGGCCCCGCCATTGCCGCGCCACCCGGCGCGAACCCTTCAGGATCACGACGGAGGTGACACGGATGAGCAGGTACAGGCTTCCCGGGACGCTGGTCGTCCTCGTGGCGCTCCTGGTCGTCGTCGCGGGCTGCCGCACGGCGACGGGACGCTCGGCGGGCACGTGGATCGACGACCAGCAGATCACCGCCAAGGTCAAGACCGCGATCGCGACGGCGAAGGTCGGCACGCTGACCCGCGTCGACGTCGACGCCCGCGACGGCGTCGTCTACCTCACGGGCAACATCGAGAGCCGCGAGGCGATGCAGGACATCCTCGCGGCGGCGCGGACGGTGCCGGAGGCGCGGAGCGTCGTCAACAACCTCCAGGTCGCCGGCGCCGCGCCGGCGACGCCGGCTGCCTCGCCGCGGACGACCACGGAGCCGCCGTCGGGCGCGGCCGCCGCGTCGTCGGGCGACGCCCGGGCCACCATCACCTGGCAGCGGCCCGAGCAGCCGGCGCGCGTGAAGTCCCAGCCTCGGGTGACGGCCAGCCAGGGCCAGCAGGTCGCGGCGATCGCGCCGGCGCCGGCCGGGCTCCGGTTCAGCCGCGTCGAGCCCGAGGCGACGTCCGACGGCAGCCGGCGCTTCGCCGCCCACGACGCGTCGGGCAAGCAGGTCGCCACGGTCCACACGGTGCCGGCGAGCACGCTCACGCAGGACGCGATCGCGAGCCTCGACGCCGGCAAGCTCATCGACCACGTGTCGATCTACCCGCACCCCGGCATGGGCGGCGCCGAGTACCACGTGGTGCTGTGGCACGTGGACCGGAACGAGGCCGCGCGGATGCGGTAGCGCGTCGGAGGGGGCCTCGCGGCCCCCTCCGGACTCCCGGCACGGTGACGCCCGATTCGAGCGCAAGCCCCGGAGTGCGCGCCCGGGCGCGATCCGCGACGATCGCCACGACGGACAGCCGCGGGACAGCCGCGCAGGAGGAGCACTATCATGGCGGTCATGGCGAGGGGGTCGGCGAGGGACGAGGCGGTCTCCGCCCACGACGACGAGCGCTGGGCGGCGGTGCGGCGGCGCGACCGGCGGGCCGACGGGGCGTTCTACTACTCGGTCCGCACCACGGGCGTCTACTGCCGGCCGTCCTGCTCGGCGCGCCTGCCCAGGCGCGAGAACGTCCGCTTCCACGCGACGCGCGCGGACGCCGAGCGCGCGGGCTTCCGGCCCTGCCGCCGGTGCCGGCCGGGCGAGGCGTCGGTGGCCGACCAGCACGCGGCGGCGGTGGCCGAGGCGTGCCGTCTCATCGAGAGCGCCGAGGAGCCCGTGAGCCTCGGAGACCTCGCCGCGCGGGCGGGACTGAGCCGGTTCCACTTCCATCGGGTCTTCAGGCGGCTGACGGGCCTCACGCCCCGCGCGTACGCCGCCGCCCACCGCGCCCGCCGCGTGCGCGAGGAGCTGCGCCGGAACGGCAGCGTCACCGACGCGATCTACGGGGCGGGCTACGGCTCCAGCGGGCGCTTCTACGAGCAGGCGTCGCGACTGCTGGGGATGACGCCGACCCGCTACCGCGCGGGCGGCAGCGGCACGACGATCCGCTTCGCCGTCGGCGAGTGCTCGCTGGGCTCCGTCCTGGTCGCCGCGACCGAGAAGGGCGTGTGCTCGATCCTGCTCGGGGACGATGCCGCCTCGCTCGTCCGCGACCTCCAGGACCGCTTTCCCACGGCGACGCTCGTCGGCGGCGACCAGCGCTTCGAGCGCCTGGTCGCCGGGGTGATCGGCCTGATCGAGGCGCCCGGGCGCGGTCACGACCTGCCGCTCGACGTGCGCGGCACCGCGTTCCAGCAGCGGGTGTGGCAGGCGCTGGTCAGGATCCCCGCCGGATCGACGGCCACGTACACGGAGATCGCCCGGCGGCTCGGGGCGCCCCGGGCGGCGCGCGCCGTGGCGCGCGCGTGCGCCTCGAACCCGGTGGCGGTCGCGATCCCCTGCCACCGGGTGGTCCGCACCGATGGTTCGCTCTCCGGCTACCGGTGGGGCATCGCCCGGAAGCGCGCGCTGCTCGAGCGCGAGCGGCAGGCCTGACGCGTCCGGGCCGCGAGGCCCGGGCGATCGAGGCGGGCTCGCCCGCCCGGGGGCCGCCCATCAATGAGAGAATCCGCTCCGAAAGGAGCGCGGCATGCACATCGTCGACTCGCAGGTGCACATCTGGGGAGCGAACACTCCCGAGCGCCCCTGGCCGCCCGGCCGGGAGCGCGAGGCGCAGAAGCCGTACCCGATCGGCAAGGAGACCCTGCTGTTCGAGATGGACCTGGCCGGCGTGAGCCGCATGGTCCTCGTGCCGCCGTCGTGGGAGGGCGACCGCAACGACCTGGCGCTCGAGGCCGCCCGCCAGCACCCCGACCGGTTCGCGGTCATGGGACGGCTCGCGATCCAGGATCCCGCCAGCCGCGCCCTCCTGGCCGGCTGGAAGAAGCAGCCGGGCATGCTCGGCATGCGCTTCACGTTCCACAACGAGCACAACCGCCACTTCCTCACCGACGGCACGGCGGACTGGCTGTGGCCCGAGGCCGAGCGTCACGGCATCCCGCTCATGGTGCTGGTGCCCGGCTCGCTCGACGTGATCGACCGCATCGCGGGACGCCACCCGGGGCTCAAGCTGACGATCGACCACGTCGGCCTCGACGTCCGCGGCAAGGGACCGAAGGTGTGGGAGGACCTGCCGGCCGTCTGCGCGCTCGCCAAGCATCCGAACGTGGCCGTCAAGGCCTCGGGCATGCCGGCGCTCTCGAACGAGCGCTATCCGTTCCGCGACCTGCACCCCCACATCCGCCGGCTCGTGGAGGCGTTCGGTCCGCGGCGGACGTTCTGGGGCACCGACCTGACGCGGATGCCGTGCACCTATCGCGAGTGCATCGACCTGTTCACGAAGGAGCTGCCGTGGCTCACTGGCGACGACCTCGCGTGGGTCATGGGCCGCGGCGTGTGCGAGTGGCTCGGCTGGCCGCTGCCGGCCGGGGAAGGAGGCGACCATGTGCGTCGGTGACGATTCCCGCCCGCCCGTTCCGGCGATCGGCGGCGGCGCGCCGCTCGGGCGCGACCTCGGGCTGACGTCCGCCGACGGCGTCCGCGTCATGACGTACGCCGCGCGCGCCCCGCGGCCCACCGGCGCCGGCATGGTCGTGATCCCCGACGTGCGCGGCCTCCACCCGTACTACAAGGAGCTCGCCGAGCGCTTCGCCGAGGTGGGCGTCGACGCGGTCGCCATCGACTTCTTCGCCCGGACGGCGCCCGACGACGACCGGGGCGAGCGCTTCGACTTCCTGGCCCACGTCCCGCGGACCACGCCCGACACGCTGCAGGCCGACATCGCGGCCGCGGCGGCCCACCTCCGCGGCAAGGACGGCGGCGCCGTCCGGTCGCTCTTCGCCGTCGGCTTCTGCTTCGGCGGCGCGCTCGCGTACCTGCAGGCCGCGAGCGGGCTGGGCTACGCGGGCGTCATCGCGTTCTACGGCTGGCCGCTCGGTCTGCGGCGCTGGCCCGACCGGCCGCGGCCGATCGACGCCGTCGACCGGTACGCGTGTCCCGTGCTGTCGATCTTCGGCGGCGCCGACGAGGGCATCCCCCGGGACGCCGTCGACGAGTTCGACGCGGCGTGCCGCAAGGCGGGCGTCCGCCACGAGGCGCACGTCTACCCCGGGGCGCCGCACAGCTTCTTCGACCGCAAGCACCACGAGTTCGCCGACGCCTCCGCCGACGCGGGGCCGGCCGGCGGTGCTATGCTGCGCGCACCGGCCCGGGCGCCGGACGGAGGAGCCGAACGATGAGGGGACAGGGCATCCGGCTGTACGACCCGACCGCGGCGCCGCGCGCCGTCGCCGCGCGGCTGGCGCCGCGCCTGGCGAGCCTCGCCGGCGCGCGCGCCGGCATCCTGGACAACGGCAAGGCCAACGCCGGCACGCTGATGCTGGCGGTCGCGCGCATCCTGCAGGAGCGCCACGGCGTGGGAGCGATCGTCAAGCGGGAGAAGCCCGTGGCCGGCCCGCCGGCCCCGGAGATCCTCGCGGCGCTGTCGGAGTGCGACTTCGCCCTCGTCGGGAGCGCCGACTGAGGGTCCTGCACGTCGTGGAGTATCCACGGCGCCATCATGCTGGAGCAGCGCGGCGTGCCGACCGTCGTCATGGGCACGTTCGAGTTCGAGACGCTCGCCCGCCTCGAGGCGCGGAACCGCGGCCTCGAGGGCCTGCCGCTGGCGCTCGTGCCGCACCCGCTCGGCGGCATCCCGGAGAGCGAGGTCGTCGCGAAGGCGGGGCTGGCGATCGAGGCGGTCCTGAAGGCGGTGATGCGGACGTGAGCGACCTCGGCCCCGCCGCCGCGACGTTCCTCTTCGAGGGCGAGCGCGAGGAGATCGACGCGCACTACCAGGAGCGGGGGTGGACGGACGGCCTGCCGATCGTCCCGCCCACCGAGCCGGCGGTGGCCGAGTTCCTCCGCTGGACCGATCGCGAGCCGCGCGAGGTCGTCGGCGTGCTGCCGCCGCGCCAGGGCGAGGCGACGGTGGAGCGGATCGCCGTCAACGCGGTGATGGCCGGCTGCCGTCCCGAGTACTTCCCCGTCGTCCTCGCCGCGGTCGAGGCGCTGGCCGACCCGCTCTTCAACCTCGACTCCGTCCAGGCCACGACCCATCCCGTCGCGCCGCTGATCGTCGTCAACGGGCCGGTCGCGCGCGAGCTCGGGGTCAACGCCGGCTACAACGCGTTCGGCCAGGGCGCGCGCGCCAACGTCACGATCGGCCGCGCCGTGCGCCTCGTGTTGATGAACGTGGGCGGCGGGCTCCCCGGCACCGGCGACCGCGCCACGCAGGGCAGCCCGGCGAAGATCGCCTACTGCGTCGCCGAGAACGAGGCCGAGAGCCCGTGGGAGCCGCTGCACGTCGAGGCCGGCCTTCCCGCGGACGCGAGCGTCGTCACCGCCTTCGGCTGCGAGGGGCCGCACAACATCCAGGACCACTACAGCGCGACGGGGCTCGGCATCCTGCTCACGGTGGCGGGCGCGATGGGCCAGGCGGGCAGCAACAACGTGCTCGGCGCCGGCTGGCCGCTGCTCTCGCTCGGGCCGGAGCACGCGGCGACGATCGCCCGCGACGGCTACACCAAGCGCGCCGTGAAGGAGTTCCTGTTCGAGCACGCGCGCTTCCCGCTGGCGAGGCTGGGAGCGGAGTACCGGCGGTACCAGGTCGAGCGCCGGCGGATCCCCGACGCCCCCGACGCGATGGTCCCCATCGTCCGGGCGCCGGACGACATCAGCGTGATCGTCGTGGGCGGCGCCGGCAAGCACTCGTCGTGGCAGCCGACGTTCGGCGACGGGACGCGGCCCACCCGGCGGGTCATCGCCCGGCGCGACGGCACCCCCGTGCGCCGGGTCGCCGACCTGCGCCGCGCCTGACGGGTCGACGCGTCCCGGCGTCGGCCGGTCCGTCCTATCGCGCCGCCGGCGCGCCCGGCGCGCCGTCCGGCGCCACGGGCAGGCGGACGACGAACTCGCTGCCGCGGCCGCGCCCGGCGCTCGCCGCCGAGACCGAGCCGCCGTGCATCTCGACGAGCCGCTTCACCAGCGTCAGGCCGAGACCGAGCCCGCCGCGCGAGCGGTCGAGCGCCTGCGGCTCCTGGACGAACAGGTCGAAGATGCGGTCCAGCAGGTCGCCCGGGATGCCCTCCCCGGTGTCGCGCACGGCCAGCACCGCGGTCTCGCCGGCGCGCGCGGTCGTCACGCGCACCTCGCCGCCCGCGGGCGTGTACTTCAGCGCGTTGTCGACGAGGTTCGTGATCACCTGCTCGAGCCGCGCGGGGTCGGCGTCGACGGCGACCGGCTCGCCGTCGATGCCGACGCGGTGCTCCCGCGTCCGGCCCGCCGCGGCCATCGTGTCCAGGCAGCGGGCGGCGACCTCGCGGAGGTCCACGGGCCGGCGTCTCAGCTCGATCTTGCCCGACGTGACGCGGGCGACGTCGAGGAGGTCGTCGACCAGCCGCGCCAGGTGCGCCGTCTGCCGGGCGATGATGGCCGTGACGCGGCGGACGTCGCCGGGCACGGAGAGCCGGTCCAGCACGCCGAGCGCGCTGGTGATGGCGCCGAGGGGGTTCCGCAGCTCGTGACCCAGCATCGCGAGGAACTCGTCCTTGGCGCGGGCGAGCGTCTCCGCCTCGGCGCGACGGGCCTCCTGCTGCGCCTCGAGCTGCCGGCGCTCCGTGATGTCCAGCGACACGCTCAGCACGGCGGGCTCGCCCGCGTGGTCGATCACCTCGGAGTTGGTCAGCAGGTGGCGGACCTCGCCGCCCTTCGTCCGGAACACGACCTCGAAGTCGCGGACGCGGCCGTCGCGCCGGAGCCGCTCGATCAGGCGCTCCCGCTGCTCGGGCGCCACCCAGAAGCCCAGCTCGGGCTTGGTGCGCCCCAGCATCTCCTCGCGCGTGTAGCCGCTGTGCCGGAGCGCCGCCTCGTTGACGTCGAGGTGCCGGCCGTCGCGCAGGCTCGTGATCGACATCGGCAGCGGGTTGGCGTTGAACGCCAGCGCGAAGCGGCGCTCGCTCTCACGGAGCGCCCCCTCCGCCCGCACGCGGTCCGTGATGTCGACGAGGGCCGTCAGCACGCAGCGGCGCCCGTCCACGTCCACGATGTCGGCGTTCGCGATCGCGACGATCTCGCCGCCGCGCCTGGTGCGGAAGCGCGCCTCCTTGTCGCGCACCGGGCGGCCCGCGCGCAGGTGGGCGAGTCCCTCCTCGCGCTGGCGGGGATCGACCCACACCCCGATCTCGGGGATCGTGCGGCCGACCAGCTCCTCGCGGGCGTAGCCGATGGCGCGGACGAGCGCGTCGTTGACGTCGATGATCCGGCCGTCCTCGAGCGCGGTGACGCAGAGCATGGTGGGGCTCAGCTCGAAGGCCGCGCGGAGCTTGGCGGCGATGCCGGGGTCGCTCATCGTCGAGCAAGTTTCCGGCACCGCGCCCGCCGGGGCAAGGTGGCGGCGTCCGGCATCGCGGGAGGCCGCTCCGGAACCCGTCGAGAACCGAATCCCGATGTGCCGGTGGGGGGGCGAGTCCCCCTCAGCGGCCGCCTCCCTCGCCGTCACGGGCAGCCGACCGGCCGGCCGCCGTCAGGAAGTCGAAGTCGCAGCCCTCGTCGGCTTGCAGGACGTGCTCGAGGTAGAGCCTCCGGTAGCCGCGGACGGGCCGCGCCGCGCCGGGGGCCTGCCGCCGGCGCCGCGCCAGCTCGGCGTCGTCGACGAGCAGGTCGAGCCGGCGCTCCTTCACGCTGAGCCGGATGCGGTCCCCGGAGCGGACGAGGCCGAGCGGTCCGCCCGCCGCCGCCTCCGGCGTGACGTGCAGGACGATCGTCCCGTACGCGGTGCCGCTCATGCGGGCGTCGGAGATGCGGACCATGTCGGTGACGCCGGCGCGAGCGAGCTTCGCGGGGATCGGCAGGTACCCGGCCTCCGGCATCCCGGGGGCGCCGATCGGCCCCGCGTTCTGGAGCACCAGGAAGTCCTCGGGCGCGACGTCGAGCGCCGGGTCGTCGATGCGGCCGGCGAGGTCGTCGAGCGACGAGAACACGACGGCCCGCCCCTCGCGCTCGAAGAGGCGGGCGTCGGCCGCCGAGCGCTTGAGGATCGCCCCGCGCGGCGCCAGCGAGCCGAACAGCGCGACGAGGCCGCCTGCCGGCTGGACCGGCCTGGACGCGGGCCGGATGACGTCGCGATCGACCCAGCCGCCGTCCGCCGACAGCCGGTCGCCCAGCGTCCGGCCCGTCACGGTGAGGCAGCCGAGGTCGAGCGCGGGCGCCAGCTCGCGCAGGACGGGACCGAGGCCGCCGGCAGCGAAGAAGTCCTCCATGTAGCCCTCGCCCGAGGGCTTGAGGTCGACCAGCACGGGCGTCTCGTCGCTGATCGCGTTCAGGCGCTCGAGGGGCAGCGCGATGCCGAGGCGCCCGGCGATCGCGGTCAGGTGGATGACCGCGTTGGTGGAGCCGCCGACGGCGAGCAGCACACGCAGCGCGTTCTCGAACGCGGCGGGCGTCATGATGCGGTCGGGCGTCAGCCGCGAGCGCGCCAGCCCGACGGCGGCCTCGCCGGTGGCCTCGGCGGCCCGCAGGCGATCGGCGTGCACGGCCGGGATCGCGGCGCTGCCGGGCAGCGCCATCCCGAGCGCCTCGGCCAGGCACGCCATCGTGCTCGCCGTGCCCATCACCGCGCAGGTCCCCGCCGTCGTCGCCAGCCGGGCCTCCACCGCCTCGATCGCCTCCTTGCCGATCCTCCCCGCGCGGTACTGGCCCCAGAATCGCCGGCAGTCCGTGCACGCGCCCAGCCGCTCGCCCTCGTGGCGCGACGTCATCATGGGCCCGGCGACGAGCTGGACGGCGGGCACGCCGGCGGAGGCGGCGCCCATGAGCTGCGCGGGCACCGTCTTGTCGCAGCCGCCGACGAGGACGACGGCGTCCATCGGCTGGGCGCGCACCATCTCCTCGACGTCCATCGCCATGAGGTTCCGGTAGAGCATGCTGGTCGGGTCGAGGAACACCTCGCCGAGCGACACCGTGGGGAACGTCAGCGGCAGCCCGCCCGCGGACAGCACGCCGCGCCGCACGGCGTCGATCAGCTCGGGGAAGTGGCGGTGGCAGTTGTTGAAGCCGCTCTGCGAGTCGCAGATGCCGACGATCGGGCGCGCCAGCGCCGACGACGAGTAGCCCATCGAGCGCGCGAACGAGCGGCGGAGATACAGGGCGAAGTCGGCGTCGCCGTACCGCGTGAGCCCGCGCGCCAGCCCCTCGCTCATCAGGCGCGCACGGCCTCGCCGATCTGCGCCCGGGCGTCGCGCGCGATCGCGAGCAGGCTCTCGAGGTGGGCGGGGTCGATCCGCGGCCGGTACACCAGCACCCACTCGCCGCCGGCCTCGATGGCCACCGGCGGCACGCGCGTCTGGAGCAGCCGCATCAGCGGCGAGTCGACGATCTCGGCGGCGGTCTCCAGGTCGGGCGCGCGCACGATGTAGGGCTCGAGCGTCCCGCCGCCGTCGACGAGGTGCGTGCCCGAGCCGGACAGCGTCGCGCTCGCCCGCGCGGTCGCGAGCGGCCGCGCCTGGAACCTGGGGATCCGCCGTCCCGGCACGTGGATGGCGACGACCGTGAAGGCGCGGCGGCGGTGGCCGGGATGCGACTGCAGGTCGAAGGCCAGGAGGAGCCGGTCGGGCTCCCGCCACCGCACGAGGTTGGTGACGCGGCGGAACCGGAGCCGCGACGGCGCGAGCAGCGGGAACGCCTCGAGCCCCGCCGCCGGCGGGACGGGCGCCGCGCCGGCGTACTCGAGGCCGAGGCGCGCGGCCTCGTCGGCCATCGCCGCGCGGCGGCGGCGCTTGCCGCTGGTGACCGCGACGCCGAACGTCAGCACGAGGCCGCCCGCGCCGAGCGCGACCATGCGGCGGATCACGGCCGCACCTCCGCCAGGTCGCGCGGCCGGATCGGCAGCCCGACGACCGCCACGCCGCGCGGCGCCACGGCGTCGGCGACGGCGTTGGCGAGGCAGGCGGGCGCGCCGATCGTGCCGCCCTCGCCCATCCCCTTGATGCCGGAGGGCGTGCGGGGCGACGGCGTCTCCAGGTGGCCGATCGCCGGCTCCGGGAAATCGGCGGCCCGCGGCAGCGCGTAGTCCATGAGCGTCGCGGTCACCAGCTGGCCGTCCCCGTCGTAGCAGAGCCCCTCGAGCAGCGCCTCGCCGGCTCCCTGGCAGACGGCGCCGTGCACCTGTCCGTCGACGAGCATCGGATTGATCACGGGTCCACAGTCCTCCACGAGCGCGTACCGCAGCACGCGCACGGCTCCGGTCTCGCGATCGACCTCCACCATGGCGACGTGGACCGCCCCGGAGAACGTCGCCCCCGGCGGGTCGAAGTACACGGTCGCCTCGAGCCCGGGCGCGCCGCCGCCGGGGACGCCGCCGCGGGGCGGCGCGTACGCGGCGCGCGCGATCTCGGCGAACGTCAGCGCGCGGTCGGGCAGCCCGCGCACGCTGACCTGGCCGCCGTCGGCGACGATGTCGTCCGGGCTCGCCTCCAGCAGGCCGGCGGCGATCGCCTCGAGCTTGCGCCGGACCTCGTCCGCCGCCGCCGCGACGCCGCCGCCCGCGACCACCGCGGCGCGGCTGCCGAACGTCCCGCTGCCGACCGGCGTCGCCGCCGTGTCGACCGGCAGCACCCGCACGCGCGCGAGCGGGACGCCCAGGCGGTCGGCGACGACCTGGGCGATCGCGGTGGCGTGTCCCTGTCCCTGCGACGGGAAGCTCACCGCGCAGCAGACGCCGCCGTCGGGCTCGACGCGCACCGTCGCCGCCTCCGGCCCCGGCACGTCCTCCATGCCGCGGCGGCGGAAGACCTGGGCGCCCATGCCCGTGTACTCCGTGTAGCACGCGATGCCGACGCCCACCGCGCGGCCCTCCGCGCGCGCCCGCGCCTGCTCGGCGCGCATCCCGTCGTAGTCGGCGAGCGCCAGGGCCTGCTCGAGGGCCTTGGGGAAATCGCCGCTGTCGTAGTCCATCCCGCTCGCCGACGTGTACGGGTAGGCGTCGCGCGTCACGAGGTTCCGCCGCCGCGCCTCCGCAGGGTCGAGACCGAGGCGGGCGGCCACCAGATCGAGCGAGCGCTCCATGACGAACGCGCCCATCGTCATGCCGACGCCGCGGTAGGCCCCGAGCGGCGGCTTGTTCGTCGCGACCGCGACGGCCTCGTACGCGTACGCGGCCACCGCGTACGGGCCGGGCAGGATGGCGGCGCTGCCCAGCGGCTCGAGCGCCTGCGTGAGCGGGAACACGTGGTAGGCGCCGCCGTCCGACAGCGTGCGCGCGCGCAGGGCCAGCAGCCGCCCCTCGCCGTCGGCGGCCACCTCGACCTCCACGCGCTGCTCGCGCGCCTGGGACGCCGAGCCCAGGTTCTCGCGCCGCTCCTCGATCCACTTGACGGGGCCGCCCAGCCGCCGCGCCAGCGCCGCGACCGCGACGTCCTCCGGGAAGACGTGCATCTTGAGGCCGAAGCCGCCGCCGACGTCGGGGGCGACGACGCGCACGCGCGCGGCGTCGAGCGACAGCGCGGCGGCGACCGCCGTGCGCAGGAGGTGCGGCGTCTGGGTCGAGGCCCAGAGCGTCAGCGTCTCGCCGTCCCAGTCGGCCACGACGCCGCGCGGCTCCAGCGGCGACGGCGCGCAGCGCCCGTGGGCGAACGCCTGGCGCACGACGACGCGCGCCCGGCCGAACGCGCCGTCGACGTCGCCCTGACGGTGCTCCCGGCGGAAGAGCAGGCGTCCCCGGGCGAGCGCCGCGTCCACCGACACGACGGCGGGGAGCGGCGCGTAGTCGACGGCCACCGCCTCGCGGCCGTCGGCGGCCGCGTACGGATCGGTCGCCACCACCGCCGCGACCGCCTCGCCGCAGAAGCGCGCGACCCCGTCAGCGAGCGCCGGCTGCTCGGTGGGCGTGAAGCCGCCGCCGGTCAGGCGCGGCCGGAGCGGCTGCGCGTGACCGCGGAGGTCCGCCGCGGTGAAGACGCCGACGACGCCGGGCACCGCGAGCGCGGCCGCGGCGTCCACGCCGCGGATCTCCGCGTGCGCGTGGGGGCTGCGGACGAACGCGACGGCCAGCATCCGCGGCGCCGCCACGTCGTCCACGTAGCGGCCCCGCCCCCTGACGAGCCGGGGGTCCTCGACGCGCCTGATCCGCGCCCCCGTGTAGCGGAGGGTCACCGCGTCTTCACGCGCGGCAGCACCTCGCCGGCGATCCGCTCGAGCTGCTCGAGCCCCCAGTCCAGCGGGTTGAGCACGATGGTGTCGACGCCGCCGTCGAGCGCCTGGATCCGCGCGCTGATGCGGTCGGCGATCTCCTGGGCCTCGCCGAGCAGGTAATAGGTGCGCCAGTAGTCGAGGTCCATGCCGGAGTAGACGGAGAACTTCGGGATCGCGGACTCCGGCCGCTCGCCCGGCTTCAGCACCCAGACGAAGTTGGAGTACACGCGGCCGATCCGCGCGGGGTCGCGGCCGCACTCGCGGGCGAAGGCCTGCACCTTGGCCCAGTCGGCCTTGACCATCCCGGGCGTCGCCGACGAGTGCGGCACCCAGGTGTCGGCGTAGCGGGCGATGCGCCGGAGGACCGGGTCGATGTTGGCGACGGTCTGGGCGTAGATCTTCTCCGAGGGCTGGGTGCCGCCGCCGATCCAGATCGGCGGGTGGGGTCGCTGCGCCGGCTTCGGCTCGATCGTCAGGTCCTCGAAGCGGTAGAACCGGCCCCGGTACGTCACCCGGTCGCCCGCCCACAGCGCGCGGAGGATCTCGATGCACTCCTCCATGCGGCGCCCGCGCTCCTTGTGGGGCACGCCCATCAGCGCGAACTCCTCCTCGTGCCAGCCCACGCCGATGCCGAGGATCGTGCGCCCGCCGGAGAGCAGGTCCAGCGTCGCCCACTCCTTGGCGAAGTAGACGGGATTGCGCAGCGGCAGGACCAGGACCATGGTGCCGAGCTTCATCGTCCGGGTCACGCCGGCCAGCGCCGACAGCAGCGCGATCGGCTCGAGCCACGTGCACGCGTACGCGGGCGGCGTCAGCAGCAGGTGGTCGATGGTGACCGCGCAGTCGAAGCCGAGGTCCTCCGCCCGGCGGAGGTACCGGCCCATCTCGTCGAGCGTCGCCGTCCTCGGTCCGAGGGCGAACGACGGCATCCGCAACCCGTGTCGCATGCGCCGGCTCTCCTTCAGGACATCTCGATGTCGGTGGACCGGATGCGCCGCACGCCGGCGCCGGTCATGTCGGCCCACGCCTTGCCGAGCGAGCCGCCGGTGTCGATGCCGCGCGTGGCGTCCTCGATCACGGAGGCGGCGAAGCCGGCCTTGCGGGCGTCGAGCGCGGACCACGCCACGCAGAAGTCGGTCGCCAGCCCCACGAAGAACGCGTGCTGGAGGCCGCGCTCCTTCAGGTAGCCGGCGAGCCCCGTCGGCGTCCGGCCGTCGGCCTCGTAGAAGGCCGAGTACGAGTCGACGTGCTTGCGGTAGCCCTTCCGGATGATGAGCTGGGCGTGCGCGATGTCGAGGCCCGGCACCAGCTCGGCGTCCTTCGTGCCCTGCACGCAGTGGTCGGGCCAGAGCACCTGCGTGCCGTACGGCAGCGACACCGTCTCGAACGGCTTCTTGCCGGGATGGCTCGACGCGAACGAGACGTGGCCCGGGGTGTGCCAGTCCATGGTGAGCACGACGTGCTCGAAGCTGCGGGCGAGCCGGTTCACCAGCGGCACGATGTCGTGACCGCCGGCGACGGGCAGGGTGCCGCCGGGCACGAAGCAGTTCTGCACGTCGACCACGATCAGGACGTCCTGGGCGCCGGGACGGATCTTCGCCTGGGCCGCCGCCCGGCCGGCGAGCGGCCCGAGCGCCGCGGCGCCGCCGAGGAGAGCGAGGAACTCGCGCCTCGAGGTCGTCGTCGTCATCGCAGTCCGTCCTCCTTCCTGGCCTCGTCCCTGGTGAGCCCGCCGACGCGCGGGTGCGGCCGCCCGCCGTCGGTGACCACGATCGCCAGCACGATCTCGCCCGCGCGCGGCGCGTCGGGCACGCGCACCTCCATGGCGTCGTAGTGCGTCCTCACGAACGCCGCGTCCTTGAAGTGGAGCGGCACGTCGATGGCGGTGCCGGGCCCGCCGGACTTCTTCGCCGACGGGATGATGGCCTTGCCGCCGCCCAGCGCCGCCCGCAGCGGGGCGCCGAGCTTCGGGTGCAGCAGCGCGGCCGCGTGCTCCAGCTCGCCGGCCTCGCCCACGATCGCCGCCTTGCCGAACGACTCGCCGGGCGCGCCCAGCGCCTCGGTGGCCTTCTTGGCGAGCAGCGCTCCCAGCTCCTCGCCGGCGTCGATCAGGGGGCCGAGATCCTCCACGAAGCGGCCCGCGAAGGGGTTCTCGATCACGGCGACCGCCGCCACCTTGTGGATGGGGCGCGTGACCTCGCGCCCGCCGTCGCGCAGCGTCTCCTCGACGATCGTCAGGATCTTGCGGATCTTCATGGGTCACCTCGGGCGCCGGCTCCCGTCGCCTGCGCGGCGGGGCGGCGCGGGCGTCACAGCCGGTGGAACACCAGGCCGTCCAGGAGCTTCGGGTAGAAGTGGGTCGACTTCTGCGGCAGCAGCTCGCCGTGCTCCACGACCGCGGCCAGCTCGGCGGGCGTCGTGGGCGCGATCAGGAACGCCGCCTGGCACGCGCCCTGGCGCGCGCGGCGGATCGCCTCCTCCTGGTCCGCGGTGTAGTCGACGTGGGTCCCCGCGTCGAGCTTCTCGTCGGTGACGTCGAGGAACGGCTTCAGGAGCCCCTCGTGGAGGATCGACACGGCCAGCTCGCGCCAGGCCGCGGACGTCCGGCGCGGCCACGGCAGCGAGCCGAAGGCGTCGTCGCGGAGCCGGAACATCATGGCCCGGCTGCCCGCGACGACGCCGATCGTGCGGTTGCGCGGCCGGAAGCCCGCGGGATCCGCGAGCGGCGCCACGTCGAACCAGGCGCGGGCCGCGTTGGCGAGCTTGTCCAGCGAGAAGCCCTCGACCCCGCGCACCAGCCGGTGGTTGGCGAGGATCGTGAGCCCGGCGCCCTCGAGCGCGCAGAACGCCATGAGCTTGTGGCGCGCCTCGGGGTGGCGCCGCGCGTACTCCACGGCCGTCTCGTAGCGGTGGTGGCCGTCGGCGATGATCACCGGCCGCGCCGCGATCAGCTCGCGCGCCCGCGCGATCGTCGCCTCGTCCGTGATGCGCCAGAGCCGGTGCGTCTCGCCCCGCAGGTCGCGCGCCTCGGCCACCGGCTCGTCCCGCGGCGCGACGGCGCGGAACAGGAGGCCGGCGGGGTCGCTCACGAGCATGAACAGCAGCCCCACGTCGGCTCCGGTCGCCTCGAGCAGCCGCATGCGGTCCTGCTTGGGCCCCGCGTGGGTGCGCTCGTGCGGCCGCACCACGCCCTGCGCGTAGTCGCTGACCTCGCCGAGCGCCACGAACGCCGCGCGGGTCACCGTCCGGCCGCCGGCCGAGTAGACCTGGTGGTAGGGATAGAGCGCGGGCCGGTCCTCGGGCGTCCACACGCCGTCGGCGAGCCAGGCGTCGAGGGCCTTGCGGGCGCTCTCGTAGCGGTCCTGGCCCGGCTCCTCCCGCGGCAGCGTCACCCGCACGATGTTGTGCGGGCTCATCGCCAGGAGCCGCTCCTGCTGCTCGGGCGAGATCTGGTCGTAGGGCGGCGCCACGACGGCCGTGACGTCGCGTCCGCCGGCGCGCGCGTAGCGGTACCCGCGGAACGCGACGACGTTCACGGGTCAGTGCCCTCCGGTCGCCGGCCCGTGCCCCTTCACCACCTCCGCGGCGCGCGCGGCGGGCGGGGTGTTGCGGCTGCGGCCGATGACGGGCCTGCCGTCGATCAGCACCATGGAGATCCCGGGCAGGTCGCCGGCGGCGAGCGCCTGGAGCGCGTCGGCGCCCACGCCGCCGATCGGGGCGTCGCAGACGACGAGGTCGGCGGCGCGTCCCGGCGCGACGACGCCCACGTCGAGCCCGTAGACCCGCGCGGTGTTGCCGGTCGCGCACGCGAGGGCCTCCGCGGGCGCCAGCCCGCCCAGCGAGGCGAGGAAGCTGACCATCCGGAGGATGCCGAGCGGGATCACGCCCGTGCCCGACGGCGCGTCGTTGCCGAGGATCACGCGATGGACCGCGCGCGCGTCGACCGCCGCGCGGAGCGTGTGGAGGGCCGTCCGCGCGTTGCCGCAGTGGACGATCTCGAGCGCCATCTCGGTCGCCACCAGCCGCTCGATCTCCTTCACCGACATCGACGTCGTGCCGCCGTTGACGTGGCCCACGACGTGCGGGTCCGCCTCGAGGACGACGTCGGCGCCGATCGGGCTCGAGCCCGGGATCGAGGGCCCGCCCGTGTGGATCGTCACGGTCATGCCGTGGCGCCTGGCCCAGCGCACCATCGGCGCCGCGTCCTTGCCGGTCTTCACCGAGCCGAGGCCGATCTCGCCCACGAGGCGCACCCCGGCCGCCGCCATCTCGGCGAAGTCGGCCTCGGTCATGCCCAGCTCGAGGATCGGCGCGCCCGCGTGGACCTTGACGCCCCCCGGGCGGAACGCCGCGTACGCCTTGGCGGCGACGATCGCCAGGGCCTTCACGCCCACGACGTCCTTGGGCCGGCCCGGCAGGTGGACCTCCCCGGCGGAGATCGCGGTCGTCACGCCGCCGTTCATCGCCGACTCGATGAAGTCGACGGTGCGCTGCCGCGGCGTGAAGTCGCCGAAGACCGGGTGCACGTGGGAGTCGATCAGGCCGGGCGCCACGGTGGTGCCGCGGGCGTCGATGACCGTGTCGGCGTCGTCGTCGAGGCCGCGCCCGACGGCGGCGATGCGGCCGTCGGCGATCACGATCGAGTCGGCGTCGAGCAGCGGCCGGGCGATCTCCCCGCTCACCAGCTGCCCGATGTTGCGGACGAGCGTCTTCACGGCCGGAGGGCCGCGGGCTCCGCGGGCGGCAGCCGGTGCCGCACGTCCTCGATGTGCGCCGCCATCGCCGCGCGGGCGTCGTCGGCGCGCCGGGCGACGATCGCCTCGAGGATGGCGAGGTGGGCGCGCGCGATCTCGCCGTGGTCCTCCTCGCTGAAGGCGACGTGGGGCGCGACGACGTCGGCCTCGATCCCCATGATCGCGTCGGCGAGCACCGTGTGGACGGGATTCTTGGCCGCGGCCGCCACGAGCCGGTGGAAGCCCGTGTCGAGCGCGCGCGGCGACTCGCCGGCGGCGACGGCCTCGGTGCGCCGGCGCAGCGTCTCGCGGAGCGCGCCGACGTCGTCCGGCGTCGCGCGCTCGGCGGCGAGCGCGGCGATCTCCGGCTCGAGGATCATCCGGGCCTCGGTGAGCTGGGCGACCGACACGCGCGCGAGCCGCAGCAGCGTGACGAAGTCGCGGCGCAGCAGCCCGCCGTCCACCTCGCGGACGAAGTGGCCGCCGCTCGAGCCGTGGCGGACCTCGACGAGCCCGCGGTGCTCGAGCGTGCGCAGCGCCTCGCGCACGGCGACGCGGCTGGCGCGGAACTGCCGCACCAGCTCGCGCTCGGGCGGCAGCCGGTCGCCGCAGCGGAGCCGCCCGTCCACGATCGCCTGCTCGATCTGCTCGACGATGTGCTCGTAGACGCGCGGCGTCCGGACCGACGTGAACATCGCGGCACACTGTCGAGCGAAAGCCGAGCGAAGTCAAGGGGCGGCGCGTCCGCGCCGCCCTACACCACGCCGTCGGCGCGGAGCGCGGCGATCTCGTCGGGCGTCATGCCGAGCAGTCCGCGCAGGACCTCGTCGGTGTGGCGCCCGAGCGGCGGGCCCGCGTGGGTCACGCGGCCCGGCGTGAGCGAGAGTCTCGGGACGACGGCGGGCTGGGGCAGCGCGCCGAGCCCCTCGGCGGGGACGTCGACGATCATCCGCCGCGCGCGGTAGTGCGGGTCGGCGAAGATGTCGGCGATGCTCATGATCGGCGAGTGCGGGACATCGTGGGCGCGCAGCGCCTCGACGGCCTCGTCGAACGGGCGCGCGGCGAACCACGCCTCGGCCAGCTCGAGGATCAGGGGGATGTGCTTCGGCCGCTCCGCCGGGCCGGCGAACCGCGGGTCGCGCGGCAGCTCCGGGCGGCCCAGCATGGCGCAGAGCCGCTCGAAGAGGTGCTGGGCGGGCGCCGTGAACACGATCCACTTGCCATCCCGGGTCCGGCAGGCGCCGCCGGGCCAGCCCGCGTGCTGGAGCCCGCCGCGCTCGCGCACCACGCCCTGGCGCCCGTAGAACGTGGTCGTGTACTCCAGGATCCGGAACGCCGACTCGTAGAGCGCCGCGTCGATCCACTGCCCCTCGCCGGTGGCGTCGCGGTGCCGGAGCGCCGCCATCACGCCGAACGCGGTGAAGAGGCCGGTGAGGTAGTCGGGGTAGACGGGCGTCGGGCGCGCGGGGGGCCGGTCGTCGTGGCCGTTCAGGTACCAGGTGCCGCCGAACGCCGAGCCGATGGCCGCGTAGCCCGGGCCGTCGCGCAGCGGCCCCGTCTGGCCGAAGGCGGTGATGCGCGCCATCACGAGCCGCGGGTTGATCGCGTGGAGGGCGTCCCACCCGAGGCCCCAGCGCTCGAGCACGCCCGGCCTGAAGTTCTCGAGGACGACGTCGCAGAGGGGCACGAGCCGGCGGACGATGTCCTGTCCCGCCGGCGTTCTCAGATCCAGCGTGACGACCTTCTTGTTGCGGTTGTCGACCGCGTACCAGTACGAGACGCCGTCCTCGATGGGCCCGAGCCGCCGGAGGTCGTCGCCCCGGCCCGGCATCTCGGTCTTGATCACCTCGGCGCCGAACTCCGCCATCAGCGTGCCGCAGAACGGCCCCGCGACCACCTGGGCCAGCTCCAGCACCCGGATCCCCTCGAGCGGTCCCCGCGCGTCGGCCATGGCGCCGGAGTCTACCGGAGATCGCCCCGCGCAGGTACACTAGGCGCGCCCAGGGAGGCCGCCCATGGACGACGAGGTCGCGGTCGCGACCGCCAGCGGGGTCGCGCAGGTCTTCGACCTGCACGCGCTGAAGGCCTTCGCCCCGGACCGGCGGGTCAGGAAGATGCTGTTCAAGACCGACCAGCTCTGGTCGGAGATCGCCTGCTACGAGCCGGGGCAGTCGACGCCGATGCACCACCACCCGAGGGAGGAGGAGGCGATCTTCGTCCTCCAGGGCACCGCGAACATGAACGTCGGCGGCGAGGAGTACGTGGTGCCGGCGGGATCCGTCATCAAGTTCCCGGTGAACGTGCCCCACGACGTCCGCAACCTCCAGCAGGACCGCTGCGTGATCATGTTCGTCAAGGTGAGCCCCAGGGTGCTCAGGCATGGGTAGCGTCGACCGCTGCGACCGGACCCTCCGGCTCAACGAGGTCATGTACCAGGTCCGCCGCGATCCGCGGCTGCGCGAGCGCTTCCGCACCGACCTCGAGGCGGTGTGCCGGGAGCTGGGCCTCTCGCGCGCCGAGTACGAGGCGCTGCGCGACCGCGACGTGCGCCGCCTGCACGAGATGGGCGTGCATCAGTACTACGTGCCCCAGCTCCTGCGGCTCTTCTACGGCGCCTCGCTCAACACCAACAACCACCCGGCGCTCGAGGCCTACAAGCGCGCGTACCCCGAGGAGAGCGCGAAGGCGTTCGCGCTGGCGGCGGAGATCGAGCGCCGCGCGAAGGCGTGAGCCGTGGCCCGCGTCGTCGCCGCCATGGCCATGACCCACTCGCCGGGGCTCACCGGCTGGTTCGAGCGCGCGCCGGAGTCCCAGCAGCGCGAGGCGCTGCGCGCGCTGGTGGAGATGCGCGAGCGCCTCGTCGCGGCCCGCCCCGACGTCATCGTCGCCTTCTCGAACGACCACCTCCTGAACTGGCCGATCAACAACGTGCCGGACTTCACCGTGGGCATCGGCGAGGAGCACGTCGGCCCGGCGGACTGGTTCGACGAGTGGCTCGGCATGACCGCGAAGTACCGCATCCGGGGCCATCCCGGCCTGGCGCGGTTCCTCGTCACCGAGGGCGCGCGCCGGCGCCTCATGCTCGCCTACCTCCGCGAGATGCAGTTCGACGACGGCATCTCGGTGCCGATGCACTATCTGAACCCCGAGGGGGCGATCGGGCTGGTCCCCGTCACCATGAACTGCACGGTGCCGCCCGTGCCGACGCCCGAGCGCTGCTACGAGGTCGGCGCGATCCTGCGCGACGCGCTGAAGGCCTACCCGGGCGACGAGCGGATCGCCGTCGTGGCGACCGGCGGGCTGAGCCACGAGCCCGGCGGCCCCCGCTACTTCTGGGTCGACGAGGAGTTCGACCGCTGGTTCCTCGACATGCTCAAGGCGGGCGACCACGCGGCGCTCCTGCGCGAGTGCACGCTCGAGAAGATGGAGGCGGCCGGCTCCGGGGGCACCGCGGAGCTGAACGCGTGGATCGTGGCGCTCGCGTTCACGCGGGGGCCGGCCGACGTGCTCGCCTACATGCCCGCCATCGCGTGGCGCTCGGGGACCGGCATGGTGGTCTGGAACGATCTGGCCTGAGCACGTCATGACGCGCCGCCAGGGCTACGGCATCGCGCTCGTCCGCATCGTCCTCGGCGTGATCTTCGTGATGCACGGCTACCTCGGGCTGGCGATCATCGGGCCCGCGGGCGTCGCGCAGTACGCGATCCGCACCGGCGTGCCGGCGGACGTCGCGCCGGTCGTGGCGTGGTACATGATCGTGGCGCACCTGGCGGGCGGCGCGCTGCTGATCATCGGCCTGTGGACGGTGCTGGCCGCGCTCGTGCAGGTGCCGATCATGGCGGCCGCGGTCTTCCTGATCCACCTCCCGCAGGGATTCTTCATGCGCGGCATCGTCACCGACGCCGCCGCGGGCCGCGCGATCGCCGGCGGCTACGAGTTCACGCTGCTGGTGCTCGCGGCCACGCTGGCGGTCGCGCTGACCGGCCCCGGCGCGCTCTCCGTCGACGACACGCGGCGCCACCGTCCCCGCAAGTTCCAGATGCCCTGAGAGGATCGCGGTCGCCGACGTCACTGGAGGAACCGTTCGTGCCGACGACCCACCGCCTCGACGCCAGCGTGGTCCATTACGAGTGGAACAACGCCATCCCGCCGCGGCTCGAGATCGAGCCGGGGGACACGGTCGTCTTCCACACCCGCGACGCCGCCGACGGCTACTACACGCCGTCGTCCACGAGCGCCGACGCCGCGGCGAAGGGGCCGTTCCGCGGCCATCCGCTCACCGGGCCCGTGCGCGTGCGCGGCGCGCGCCCCGGCGACGCGCTCGTCGTCGAGATCGTCGACATGAAGCCCGCCGCGCCCTTCGGCTTCACCCACATCCGTCCCGGCGCGGGGCTGCTGGCCGACGACTTCGACAAGGCGTTCCTCCAGATCTGGGACCTCTCCGACGGCACGCACGCGCGCATGGGACGCCGCGTCGCCGTGCCGATCGAGCCGTTCCCCGGCGTGGTCGGGGTGGCGCTCGACGAGCTCGGCAGTCACAGCACCATGCCGCCGCGGAAGAACGGCGGCAACATGGACGTCAAGCAGCTCGCCGCCGGCACCACGCTCTACCTGCCCGTCTGGGTGGACGGCGCGCTGTTCAGCATCGGCGACGGCCACGCCGCCCAGGGCGACGGCGAGGTGTGCGTGACCGCCGTCGAGATGAGCGCGCAGGTCACCGTCCGCTTCGGCCTCGAGCCGGGCCGCCGGCTGCGGGAGCCGCGGTTCCGCACCCGCGGCCCCCTGCCGGGCAGCGCGGCCGCGGGCCCGCACTTCGCCACGACGGCCCACGGCCCCGACCTCTACGTCGCCGCCCAGCAGGCCACGCGGTACATGATCGAGCACCTGGTGGAGGAGCGGGGGCTCTCCCGCGAGGAGGCGTACGTCGTGTGCAGCGTGGCCGTCGACCTCCGGATCAGCGAGATCGTCGACCGGCCGAACTGGATCGTCTCGGCGTTCCTGCCCGAGAGCATCTTCGTGTGAGGCCCGACCGCCTGGACCACCTGGTCCTCACCGTGCGGGACCTCCGGGCGACGTGCGACTTCTACGCGCGCGCCCTCGGCATGGAGGTCGTGACGTCCGGCGGCGGGCGGACCGCGCTGCGCTTCGGCGACCAGAAGATCAACCTCCACGTCGCCGGCGAGGAGCTGGAGCCGAGGGCCGCGCGGCCCACGCCGGGCTCCGGGGACCTCTGCCTGCTCGCACGCCAGCCGCTGGCGCAGTGGACCGAGCGGCTGAAGGCGGCCGGCGTCGCGATCGAGCTCGGCCCCGTCCGGAGGACGGGCGCGCGCGGCCCGATCGAGTCGATCTACCTCCGCGACCCGGACGGCAACCTGCTGGAGATCGCCAGCGAGGTGCCCGAGGGCGACCCGATCGCGCCGCTCCGCGACTGGCTCCGGGCGTGGCAGGAGCGCGTCCGTGCCGGCGACTTCGCCGGCGGCCGCGCCCTCTGCGCCCCGGAGCTGCTCGCCTTCGGCACGCGGGCGGACCTCGTCGAGGGCGTGGAGCGGGTGGAGGCCGAGCAGTGGCGGCGGGTGTGGAACGACATCCGCGACTTCACGGTCCGCGTGGAGGAGGCGCGCGGCGGGATCCACGGCGATCACGGCTGGGTGGCGGCGCGCTGGGACTCGCTGGGCGTCAAGCCCGGCGGCACGACGTTCCCCCGCCCCGGCCGGTGCACGATCCTGTTCGAGCGCCGCGACGGCCGCTGGCTCGCGACCCACACGCACTTCTCGCTCAGGCCGGAGTGACGAGCGGCGGGTCCCCTCGCGGGGCGTGGCGTCCGCATCGCCCGCCGCGCGATCGCCCCGGCCCCACCGCCGGTGAATCTCGCGGAATGCGTCGACGGCGCAACGCCGGCGCCCGGCGGGCGGGAGTCCGGGAGCGCCGTATGGCGAGCCCTGTCGCCGTGCGAAGCGCAGGGCGGGGCGAGCGCGCCGCCGCGCACCGACTGCCCCCTGGCGAGCCCCCTCCGGGGGATGGGGGCCGCGCGAGCCCCGCCCGAGCGAGCGTCGGCGTACAGGCGAGCCATCCTCGGCGAGACCGGGGCTCCCGCCGCCGGGCGCGGGCGTCGATCAATTCCGCGAGCATCATTGGCGCGTGTCGCGCCTCGCGCGGATCGGGGGGCGATCGGGGGGGCGCCTCGCCCCCGGTGTGACACGCCTTCCAGCGCGGGCCCCCGTCGCCCGCCGGCAGCGCCGGCCCCACCGCTGGCGCGTGTCGCGCCTCGCGCGGATCGGGGAGCGATCGGGGGGGCGCCTCGCCCCCGGTGTGACACGCCTTCCAGCGCGGGCCCCCGTCGCCCGCCGGCAGCGCCGGCCCCACCGCTGGCGCGTGTCGCGCCTCGCGCGGATCGGGGGGCGATCGGGGGGGCGCCTCGCC